>Ga0208395_100241_pt1 | contig 23433 bp, 16 predicted proteins | sample LakWasMet61_LOW9_2_FD_183893 | JGI IMG/M metagenome (GOLD analysis project Ga0208395, IMG submission 183893) | Freshwater sediment methanotrophic microbial communities from Lake Washington under simulated oxygen tension - Sediment Metagenome... | ecosystem: Environmental > Aquatic > Freshwater >...
ATTGAAGAATCGGAACACCGGCACTGATCATAATGGCGAGCTGCTTAGTGAAGTTTCCGAGCTCTTTTGCTCCAATGGCTGAAGCAAAACCTTTATCAACCATCCACATTCCGAGATCGAACTCGAGAATGGTTGGTGGAATAATTTTTTTAACACGAACACCCTGCACGCGCAGAATTTTTCTGACTTCTTTTTCAGAAGCAGCGTCTACTTGTCCCAGAATTTTTTTACCGTTTGGATCTACGGCTTCGTACTTATAAATTGCCATTTAAAATTATTTTACCTTAATACCCAATTGTGTGGCCAATTCCTCGGGTGCTGTTGAATAACTGAGTGCTACTTCCGCACTGATCGCTCCGGTCTCAACATGCTTTTTCAAACTCTGATTCATCGTCACCATACCTGTCTTATCCTGTCCGATCTGCATTTGAGAGTAAACCTGATGCAATTTATCTTCGCGAATAAGGTTTCGGATACCAGGCGTCGGTGTGAGAATTTCCATCGCAGCTACTCGACCTTTTTCATAGGACTTTGCAATCAGCTGCTGGGAAACGATTCCCTGAAGAACGAACGACATCAGCGTTCTAATCTGAATTTGTTGATGGGCCGGAAAAACGTTGATAACACGGTTGATGGTCTGAACACACGAGTTGGTGTGAAGAGTACCGAAAACCAAGTGACCAGTTTCTGCAATAGTCAGGGCAGCTTCAATTGTTTCCATATCACGAAGCTCTCCCACCAGAACGATATCCGGATCCTGACGAAGAAGAGACTTCAAAGCATTGTGAAAAGTTAAAGAGTCAGTTCCGATTTCACGCTGGTTCACAAGACAATTTTTGTGAGCGTGCACGAATTCGACGGGATCCTCGAGAGTAATAATGTGGCCTGCTTCGTTCTGATTAAGATAATCAATGAGTGAAGCAAGGGTTGTCGACTTACCGGAACCTGTTGGACCCGTGACGAGAATGAGTCCGTTGGAAACGTCACACATCTTTAAAAGAACGTTAGGTAAGTTGAGCGCTTTAAAATCGGGAATAATACTCGGAATGATACGAAAGACTGCAGCAACAGCGCCTTTCGAATTAAAGACGTTCGCACGAAAACGAGCAAGCCCTTTAATCCCGAATGAAAAATCTAGTTCAAGTTTTTTTTCAAATTCATTTTTTTGATCTTCAGTAAGAATCTGATAGATCAATCTTTTTGTATCTTCACCGGTCAGCGGTGTTGTTTTAACTTTGATAATTTCACCGTGAACTCTCAACCCTGGTGAAGTTCCGGATGTGATGTGCAAGTCAGAAGCGTTACTGTCTACCATCAGTTTGAAGAGCTGCTGAATTTTCAAGCTCTCATTTCCAATAGATTGTGCAGTCCCCGTTTGGGTTAATCGAGTCGAGGCCCTGCTGCTTGTGTTATCTTCACTCATTTGTTCACCTATAATTTATCCGAAGCCGAGTTGGAAATTGCTTCATCTAGTGTTGTTAATCCTTGAGCTACTTTCGTCAATGCACACATTCTTAAAGTCTTCATGCCGTCTTTGATTGCCTGACGTTTGATCTCGTCAGTTGAGCCGTTTCTTAAAAGAATTTCTTTTATTGAAGGTGTCACTTCGAGTACTTCATAAATAGCAACGCGACCTTTGTATCCGGTGTTATTGCAAGTCGGACAGCCCTTACCTTTGTAGACGGTAATTTTTTGTGCAGACGCCGGAGAAATTCCGCAAGAAACCAGAACTTCAGGTGTCACTGTCGTATCGACATCTTTGCAGTCTTTACAAATTCTACGGCAAAGTCTTTGTGCAACGACTACGTTTAAGGCTGCAGCAACAAGAAACGGTTCAATTTCCATATTCACAAGACGAGTAATCGTACTTGGAGCATCGTTCGTATGCAGAGTTGATAAAACCAAGTGACCTGTAAGAGCAGCCTCAATGGCGATCTCACCAACTTCACCGTCTCGAATCTCTCCGACCATGATGATGTCCGGATCCTGACGAAGAAATGATTTAAGAGCTGCCGCAAAGGTTAAGCCGATATCTTTTTTAACGTTAACCTGGTTAATCCCTTCGAGGTTAAACTCGACCGGATCTTCTGCTGTCGAAATATTCGAATCAATTGTATTTAATTCCGCAAGCGCAGAATAAAGAGTTGTCGTCTTACCGGAACCAGTTGGACCAGTTACGAGACACATTCCATAGGGTCTATGAATTCCTTCTTTGAAAACAGAAAGCTGCTTTTCTTCAAAACCTAATTTGGTCATATCGAGCTGCAGGTTTGAAGAATCGAGAAGTCGCAGAACGATTTTCTCGCCGAACAAAGTGGGAAGAGAAGAAACACGATAATCAATTGGCTTGCCGCCAATCTCAAGTTTAATACGGCCGTCCTGAGGCTTTCTTCTTTCCGAAATATCCATCTGAGCAAGAATTTTTACTCTGGAGATAATCGGCAACATCAAATTGCGAGGCGGCTTCGCTGCCTCGACAAGGCTCCCGTCCTGACGATAACGGATTCTGAAATTATTCTCATAAGGCTCTATGTGAATATCAGAAACCTTCGTAACGAATGCTTCTGCAAGAATGCGGTTTACGTATCTGATAACGTCATCACCAATGTCATCTTCATTGATCTGGTCATCTTTTTTATTGTCGGCCTTAATTTCTCTGATCGTTTCAAGAACGTCTTCAATGCTTTCCGGAACTCTTGCAAACAGATCAGCCCACGAAGATAAACTTGTAAGAATAAATTCTACTGGATACTGAAACAGCGATTGCAATTCTGCTTGAAGCTTAGTGAGAGAAGGATCGTAAATCGCAATACTCACGGCCTTGGCATTTTTTTGAATCGGGATTGCTCTGTATTTTATGATGTCGCTTTTCTTAACGATTTTAAAAATGCGATCAGGAATTTTTGCTTTGGAAAGATCGATGTAAGTGAGGCTGTAGTTATCAGCGATTTGCTTAGCGAATTTAACATCATCAAAAAATTTAAATTGAAGAAGGCCTAATTCAGAAATAATGAGTGCATCTTTATCAATAATTAACGGGCGAAGGTCCTTTATAGGAACCATCCCTGTTTTCGTGATAACTTCAACAAACTCTTTTCTAAACATAGTTTTACAAACTCAAAGCCGATTTCGATATTTTAAAGACTTATCGGTATGAAAAAAAATGTTCTTTAAGTTTTAATTATTTAAATGAATCTTTATTAAAGGACCAAAACGCTACGGCATACTGAGCTTGCAGCTCAAGCATTTCCCGACCATCCTGGTATAGTTTTACCTGGGTAGAAAGCTTGCGATGGGGCTCGAAATTGTAATTGTAATCCCAAAAGATGCAGTCCTGAGGGAGTTGACCATCAAAGACAAACTCGCGGGCACAGGTGTTGATCACAAGTAAATTAGGTTCCTTGATTAAATTCAGATGAGCAAAGTCAGGAGTTTTTTTGCGGGAGTATTGTTTATAACCAAGTCCAAGTTTAATTAAAGCTGCTTCCGTTACGCCGGCCATAACCCCGTCGCCGAGCAAGACAACGTTTAACTTTTCGTCTGCACTTTTCCATTTGGATAAAATATCAAGAATGGCGAGGTAATCAGTGTTTTCTCCTATGATCTTTTCACCAGATTTTTTCATGCAATTTATAGCGCCAAGAGTTTGGGCATTTTCAGTTAATTGGACCTGGTTCAGAAAATGCTTCTTGTACGGACTCGTGATATTTATGCCATCGTATTTTTTAAAAAGATCTTCAGCGGGAGAAACATCCTCTTCTGTCTGGAAATCCAGAAGATCATAAGTGACAGCAGTACCAAATATTCTTTTATAGATGGAAGGTGACAAGGAATGCTGAATATTTTTTCCAATCAATCCTAATCTAATCATGCTTGAAAAAATCTTTAGCCGTTTTCACATCAGCTTCAATCTGGGCGATCAAATCATTTACGCTTGAGAATTTTTTTTCATCACGAATTTTCTTCAAAAAAGAAACCCGCATGTTTTCTCCATAAATATCGCGATTGAAATCGATAAGGTGCGTTTCAATATTGATCGCATGGCCCGCATTGAACGTGGGATTAATTCCAATATTAGTTACAGAATTATAAGTCATTCCATGCACTGTGGTCTGAGTAATATACACTCCACCGGCCGGAAGGATCAAAGACTTGTCATAATCAAGATTCGCAGTGGGGAAACCGATTTGCTTGCCTCTTCCCTGCCCCTTAATAACATGTCCTGAAAGGAAATAAGCTCGCCCAAGAAGAACTTTTACTTTCTCCATTTCACCTAATTTTATTTCATTACGGACGATGCTTGAAGAAACAGACTGGTTTTGTGTTTTAAACTCATCCTGAAGAGTTAACTGAATGCTTTCTTTTTCACACAATGTTTTTGCCAGTTTGTAATCGCCGGATTTATTTGCTCCAAAAGCAAAATCATGTCCGAGATAAACTTTCTCAATGCCTGCAAAAGAAAAAACATATTTCTTTAAAAATTCTTCCGGTGAAAGCGTACTGAAGTCGCGTGTAAAATCAACTTCCAGCAAATAATCAACTCCACACTCTGCTAGAAGTTCTCTCCTTTCATTGTATGTATTGATCAAAAAACCGGTTTGCGCTTTAAGAATTTGAACCGGATGTGGAATGAAAGTAATCAGAACAAACTTTGCTTTAGACTTTTTGCAGTCGTTGGAAATGCGAGATAAAAATTCTCGATGCCCAACATGAACACCATCAAAATTTCCGATGGTGACCTGAACTTTTTCTTCAGCGTAAACTTCCTTTAAATCTTCAAAACTTTTTATAACTATCATACGTTTTTCAACAGCTCTTTAAAGAATTTACCCTCAAAATTGATTTTGCGGGGTTGCTGTTTATTTAACCCATAATTCTTCTCTTCGCAAATTTGCAGTGTGTATTTAAAGTAAGCTTTCGCCTCTTTAGAGAGCGGACTTTCCTCAATAATCTGAGAGATTGAGACGCCACCGCCTGCCATGCGATTGTCCTTGTCCAAAGCAGAAACGATTTTGTATAGCTCGGAATAATTCATTCCTTTTTTCTTTAACAAGGAAATTTCGCGTTTAATCTCAGAGGCTTTGTCCGAAGTTGTTGGTTGCCCTTTTCCTGAATAATACCACTGCCCAGCCACTCCTGCGATCATCAGTACAATGACCAGGTTCAGGACATCGAACCATCTGTCGAGCCATCGAGTTTCTCCTTTCAGATTTGGCCCGACAAGGCCCAACACATTTTTCTCAACGGGTTTTGCACTTCCGCTGCTGGAAGGAGAAAACAATCTGGAAAGAAAGTCTTCGCTTTTGGAAGTCGCTGGTTCTTTCTCTTTTGCTTGCGGTTGAGCCGTTCCAGCTCCTGCGCCAGGTGATGCGACTCCGCTTACTTCTATGGCCGGTATAGTAATTTTCTTTTCAACATAACGTCCGCTCGAGGGATCAAAGTACGCCAAAGGCAATTCCCGCGACTTAATACTCAGAGGACCTCTGGCAAGCATTGTATATTCAAAAACTTTTTTAGCAGCATTGGTTCCGATTTCAGTAACCTCTGATTTCGTATCAAACGCTTCAAGATTATTATCGGTGTAAATGACAGGAGCATCCATATTTTCAAGTGCGCCCTTCCCCTTGGCCTCAAGCTTGAACTCAATCGGTTCGTTGACGAGATATTTATTTTTAGGGATTGAAAGAGTGAACTCATGCTCGCCAACCATTCCGGTAAAACCGGCAGGAACATTTTCGGTAGGCAGTGGCAGCACTTCAACTTCAATTCTCTGGCTCGAGAGATCTTTCGTTTTGATTCTTTGTGCGCCCATCCCGAAACCGCCAAAAGGATTATTGTAATCGCTTTCTACAACCTGAACGGTGACAGACATCGGATCTAAAACAGCATTGCCCACTTTTTCAGGAAACAGTCGTGCTGAATACAGAAAAAAGCGCTTAAAGACCTGTCCTTTGTATTGAACAGATTCTGGAGGGGTATTGATATGATGAAAACGCTTAATAAACTTATTGAGCTTGGGAAACTCTTTAACATCATAAGATGTCAGAGATGTTTTTAGATAGAGATAGTAATTCACATCAAGCCCTTCTCCCAAATACACTTTCGTTTTGGAAGCCTGCGCTTCGACGAAAACATCCGGTACCTTTCTTGCCTGGGCGAGAACATTGACATGAACGTCTTTAACATTGGTTGTTTTGCCACCAATCTCAACTTTAATATTTTTAATTGTCACCTGTCCCGCACGTTCCGCAACCAGTTCATAAACATAATTTTGTTCTCTGGTCGTTGTGAACTTGCCATTGATGACTGTTGTAGAAATTGAAACGCCCTGCTCACGTTTTCCCTGAACAGTGGCTCCATTGGGAGAAAAGGATATGTACGGCTCAACATTCCCTGTCGTTTTAATTTTAAAGGTCAGAAAAAAACTTTCATTCATCAACGGTTCAGGAGGACTCACTTCAACGTCCACATCTTCCGCTCTCAAGGCAGGAAGTATGGCGAGAGTTAAAATCAGGCATAGCAATTTTAATATTTTCATTACCAATCTCTCTTTGGCTTCATTTCACCACGTTCATTAGTTGATGTGTCCATCATTCGTTTTTGCAATTCTCTGTCATCTGAAAGAATCTGCTTAATCATTGCAGGAGTTTTAGTCATTCTCCGCTTTTGCTCAATTTCTTTTTCTTTTTCTTCTAAGGATTGAGGGCCCTTTGGCTGATCTTCTTTATCCTGTTCGTTCTGATCTTTTTTATCCTGCCCTTTATTTTTATCGTTCTTTTTCTCTTTCTCTTTTTCGTCCTGCTTGCCATTGTTGTCAGGTTTTTTCTGACTATTGTCCTGCTTTCCGTCGGGTTTGCTGTTTTTATTCTTATCTTCTTTATCGTTTTTCCCGCCGTCTTTTTTATTATCCTTTTGCTGCTGATTTTGCTGCTGCTGGTTCTTGTTGTCCTTATTGTCCTTATTATCTTTGTTGTCCTGATTCTGCTGATCTTGATTTTGCTGATTTTGCTGTTGCTGTTTATTGTCTTTGTTTTGTTCCTTCTGTTTGTTCGGATCAGTACTCAACAGAAGATTGTTGCGAAGCTTGTTTTTTAAATCAGCATTTTTGGAATTTTTAAGCAAATCCTGCACAAGAGGAAGTGCTTCGGCCAGTCTGTTTGATTTCATCAGGGCCGTTGCGTGATTAAATCTAATTTCTTCATCGTCAGTCTTTTTTGAATATTCCGAGTAGAGTTCCGTGGCCCTCTTCTCATCCTTCTCCTTCAACATTTTTTCTGCGACTTTTAAAACATATTTCCTGTCGGCTTTGCCTTCCTTGATTAATTCCAGGTCTCTTTTAATCTCGGGGCTCATCGGTTTTTCTTTTTTCTCTTCATCCTGTGCAAAGCTGGAATTCAAACTAAAGCCCAGAACAAAAACGACAACCAATGATTTAGTAATTTTAAAAAGAGGAAAACGACCAAGGACTACAGAAAGACAGTAAAGCATAATGGCCGGAATGAGTATGTAATGCGAATAAACCGGACGAACTCTCATATCCCCTGTTGATTGCCGTTTGTTGTAGGCAGCTCTGAAGAAATTCATGATTTCATCAGTCGGAAGTGAATATGAATTAGCGATCCAATATTTGAAATTAGAAACACTCTTACCGATTTTTCTTATATAGTCTTCGTCGAGTTTTGTGATGACCGGCTGGCCTTTAAATGTCTTATAACCGCGAAAACTTCCGTCTTCCCAGCGCAAAGGAATATTGGCGCCTTTTAGCGTTCCCATTCCGACGATGGCAAGGTTAACATTTTTGGGAACATGAACAGTAAACTCACCTTCACTTTCTTCAGCATCAGTAAAAACCAGAACGTTTCCGGACTTCGCTTTGTCATCATCGCCTGAATCAAATTCAAAATAAGACAAAGCTTCTTCAATCGCCTGAGAAATATTGGAACCACCAGAAACGGAATTTGTTTTTTCCAAAGCGGCCAGTCTTGAATCGAGTAAATCGATATCATCCGTAAAGGGAATCAAACGTTTCTGTATATCTGAAAACAGAACAATGGAGACTTGATGTCCGGCCGCATTTTTAACAAAATGGCGCGCCAACTGAAGTGACTTCACAAACCTGCTTGGTCTTACATCTTCTGCGAGCATACTTGAAGATGTATCAAGCATAATAATAGTTCTTTGATCTGGCAGGCTTGCCCGTATTTTCTTTTCAGGTCCTCTCAAATCTAGAAGGGAAATCATAAGTAAAAATAAACTGACCAGATAAAGAAAAGAGGAAAAGCGGCTCATCCATGTGCGATCATAAAACCAATAAGTTTTAACCCATTTAAAAAACCTGGCGTTCATTCTGTTCAAGAGCAAAGTAATGACAGCAATGATAATCAGAGCGACAGTAAAATATTGTGTATTTACAAAACTCACGGTCCCTCCCTTAACAGAAGTCTGCGGCCAAGTTCTGCTCCGAGGAGAAAGCAAACACCAATGAAAAGATATTTAAAATAGAGTTCCTGATAAATAATCCTGCCAGAATGTTCGACTTGAGTTCGTTCCAGCTTATTGATCTCACCCAAAACATTTTCGAGAGCGCGGTTGTTGTTTGCCATGTACGCTTTACCGTGAGTCATGCTGGCCATTTCCTGGAGCCCTTTCACATCAACACTTCCCCCCGGAATCATTTGATAGCGTTGAACTCCAAACATATTCGGTCCAACTGGTATGCGAGCTTCCTTATCTCCACCAATACCAATAGTGTAAATTTTAATGTGGTTTTGAGCAGCCATCTCGGCAGCTTGAAGCGGCGTCAGAGTCCCAACGTTTGAAACACCATCAGTTAGAAGAACAATAACTTTGCTTTTCGCCTGTGATTGAATCAATCTTCCGACTGCCAGGGCAAGGGCATCACCAATATTTGTACCATCGCCCAGCGGCCCAAGCCTGATTTGTTCAACCATTTTTCTAATCAGCTCGAGATCTGTGGACAACGGCAATAAAGTGAACACTTTTTCAGCGAAGATGACGATTCCGATCCGGTCTTTTGGAAAAAGCTGCGTGAACTCAACGACCTTTTGTTTAGCTGCTTCGAAACGGTTTGGCTTTAAGTCTTCCGCCATCATAGAGCGAGAGAGATCCAGAACAATAAAAACATCATTTACATCTATTGTATTTTTATCCATGCCCATTGGGCGGCGTGGACCTGCAAGAGCAAACGAAATATACAACCATCCCACAACTCCTGCGACAAACAAGAGTGTTCTCAGAACGGGAAAGCCTTTTTTCCGGTATTTTTTAGGAATGAACAACTGTGGTTTTCTAAAAATATAAAAAAAGCTGATCATCCAGAAGAGAAGGCCAACGATCCCAAAAGCGGCATAGGTGACGTGCTGGAATTCAAAGTTCATTTGAAACTCCCGCGTATGATGTCAAAAACATTTTTAACATCATTCAGTTCTTCATTGCCCCAATGTGGCTTATATTGATGCTGATTCATAACTTTAAAAAAATCATTATACGCAGTCGGACGCTCAGTTAAAAGTGGCAGCCATTCCTCTTTCTTGGCATAGATCTCTTCATAATCCTGACGAGTTGTAGCAGATAGGAATTTTTCACGATAATTTCTCATGGCCACGGCTTTCGGATCTTGTTTAAAAGATTTGATCCATGCCAGAAGTTTTTTACGTTTTACAAAAGCTGCAATAAAAAGCACGAGAATAAAACCGGCAATTAAATAGAGGCGATAATAAGAAAGGCTCAATGACTGATCGAGAATGAAATAATCTTCAGCCTTTTTTTCAAGTGGCAAAACTTTAATTGATGGAGCAGCAACTTGAACCAGTTCGCCTTTATAGTTTAATTCAAAATTCGTCAGATACTTCGCAGCTCTGGCGAGAAACATTCCTTTTACTTCCAAGACATCTGCATTGTTTGCTGAAGGTTCTATAGAATGTATTTGGATCAACTGAAGAGAATTAAACAAAATACTATTTTGGAGTTTTGCAAATTCTTTTGTATCTGGATTATCGAGCGGCCAGACTTTAAGAGTCGCTTCAATCAAATCACCTTCTACAACCGAAGCCGGTTCGCCGGAAATAGTAAACTCGCCTTTGAGTTCAGCGAAAGCTAAACTGGAAAAAAGAAGAAACAATAACGACAGGAAAAGCGTTTTCATCGCATCTCCTTCACGAAGTTTTCGAGATATTTTTCCTGCACGCGAAGTCGTCTGAATTTTTTTCCAAATTCATTACTCAGTTCTTTCATGCCAGAGAGATCATACTTACCAAGTCCGCCTCTGGAACCTTTGCCTGATGAAGCAAACAATGCATAAGGCATAGATTTAGCTTCGTCCAATGGAGAAAGGATTTGAAAACTGTGAACGTTTGATCTGTAAAGGATTCGTTTCAAAACACTCGTCTCAATAAAATCATTAAAATCAGACAGCAGAACAATTTCTCGTTTGCTGTTTAAGTGTTTCATAATTGATAAATATTTTTGGGACTTATCCACACCTTCGCCAATTGTACGCTGAAGATTCACATGCCCGTGTTCATCTAAAATATTGTGATCCTCAAGTACTGAAATCAGATGACTAACTCCAGCCTCGCCTGATTTTTTTGGAACATTTATTATTTCATCGCTTACAATAAGAGCATGAACAAAATCATTACTCTCTTTTGCCAGCAGATAAAGTAGACAACAGATTTCAATCGCTGCCTGCAATTTAGAAACGCCATTAAACCCTGTAAGCATTGTTGAAGAAGCATCGATAACAACAACGATCTCGACATTTCTCTCTTCATTAAATGTCTTCACGTAAGGATGGCTTGTCTTGGCGAGAATTTTCCAGTCAATAAAGCGGATATCATCACCAAAGGTGTAAACCTGATGCTCTTTGAACTGAAGTCCGGTTCCTTTAAAATTAGTTTTAAGCATACCCACAGAATGTGAGTTCGCATTCTTAAAAAGACTGGCCCTGATTTGTCCAACGACTTTTCTAACTTCAGTGATATTCATAGTTGTGGATTACACTAAAGACTTTGCAATCTTAAGTGCAACATCAGCTCCCTTATAATTATCAATCGCCGCTTCATATGAAAGAATCATTCTGTGCCCCAGAACACTAGGAACAATTTTTAATACGTGGTCTGGCGTAACAAATTCTTTTCCTTCCATGAAGGCCATGTATTTTGAGATTCTATAAAGCCAGATAACAGCACGAGGTGAAGCCCCGGCCGTAATCACACCGTTAAATTCTTTCTTAAAGTGCTCTGACGATGGTCTTGTAGCGTGAACTATTTTGACGATTAAATCTTTTATTTTCTCATCGACATAAATCGCTTCAACGAATTCCTGAGCACCCAACAGATCATCAGTTGAAAGGACAGGCTCAAGTCTCGGACCGTTCTTCTTAAGATCAAGAATATTTTTTTCCGCTTTAAAGCTTGGGTAATCCACATTCACTTTCATCATAAAACGATCGAGCTGAGCTTCCGGAAGCTGATAAGTCCCTTCCTGCTCAATAGGGTTTTGAGTAGCAAGTACGACAAAGGGTGAAGAAAGTCTGTGAGTCTCTTCTCCGATAGTAACTTGTTTTTCGGCCATGGCCTCAAGAAGAGCAGCCTGAACTTTTGCAGGAGCACGGTTAATTTCATCAGCAAGCAAAAGCTGCGTGAAAATTGGCCCGAATTTCGTATTAAATTCTTCCGTCTTTTGGCTGTAAATCATTGTCCCGATAAGATCTGAAGGAAGAAGATCGGGAGTGAACTGAATTCTTTTGAATGAGAGATCACACAATTTCGAAATTGTTGAGACCGACATTGTTTTACCAAGTCCCGGCATCCCTTCGATTAACAAGTGACCTTCACAGATCAGCGCCGCCATAATAGCGTCAAGCAGATTGTCTTGCCCAAAGATAACACCTTTAGCGTGATTGAGAGCAATATTGATTTTTTCTCTGGTCTGAACACTGTTCATAATTAACCTCTATGTACGTGATAAACTATATATTTAATGTAAAACCCTTTATCTTTTAAACCTGTCATTGGATGATCGAATCCCTGGCCACCAAGATCCAGCATCTGTAGTTTTTGTCCGTTTTTAAATGCGGCATCCTGAACGGTTTTATCCAATTCTTCAAAGCTCACATAGTGAGTACAAGAAGCAGCAACAAAAACACCTTCGCTTTTTAAAAGCCTCATTGCTTTCAAATGTAGTTTTTCATAACCCTGAATAGCATTGATCTTATTTTTTTCAGACTTGGTGAAAGCAGGAGGATCACTCACGATGACATCGTAAGCTTTGCCTTCGGTTGCAGCTTGGTCGAGAAATTTAAAAACATCAGCTCTGATAAATTGTCCGCGTCCTGAAAAACCGTTACGAGCAACATTGTCCTCAACTGCTGCCTGCATATTTCCCTGATCGACAAATTCCACTGACTGAACGCCTGAAGCGAGAAGGTGCAATCCCCAGCTGCCGACATATGAAAACAAATCGAGTCCTTTGTCTTTGTTCACATTTAAACGCATCAAAATATTTTTTAACCTGTTCCGGTTTTCGCGATGATCGTAATAGTATCCGATCTTCTGCATGATGGTTTTTGGAATAAGATAACTCAAACCATTTTCAATAACTTCGAGATCATTCTCAAGAACTGCTCTTTCATGAACAGGAAGAACTTCAGCTTTTCTGTATTCCTCATTATCAAAAAACAAAACGGTCTGTTCGGGAAAAGACTTTTGCAAAACTGACTGGATTAAATCGCGAAAGCGATCAAGACCGGCAGTGTTTATTTGAATGAGAATATATTTTTTATACTTATCAACAATTAATCCAGGCAATGAATCACTGATCCCGTAAACGAGACGTGCTCCGTTCTCGTAGCCGGTAAAAAGAGTTCTTCGCTTTAGTGAAGCTTCAAGCAATTCTACGATTGTCTCTTCAGCGACTGCTTTTTCATCCTGCTGAGAATTGAATTGAGGTAGAGTTGGTTTTAGAATTTTTATTTTGAAATAATTTTCAGTGTAAGGGTTAACATAAGCGACATAGCGCTTTTTAGCGGTGCCATCGCTTAAACAAAACCATTCCCCAGGAGTCATTCCTTTTGGAATTTCTTCGACATCATTTGCAGATAATTCCATTTCTCCACGAAGTACTTTCATAGATGATTTAGGAAGTAGTTGTAGCGTTTTCAGGGTTAGCCTCTAAGAGATAAATTCTTGTTATCTCTTAAGTATAGGCCTAGTTTTGTAATCTTCAATATGGGAATTATTACGAGAAAATTTCTTAACTGAGCATTGCGATCAATTAAGCAGCAGAGGTGCTTTTACCTCTTTAATTTTTACACAAGGTAAAAGGTCGTCCAGCATGCGAGACAGTTGAGAGGTGTTCTCAATAAAGAGTTTTTGATTCATCAGCATGAAGTTACTAAGTCCTGGCGTTTCACTGCGCTTATTCAGGAATCTAACCAGGTTGGCAGGCTCATCATAATGATAATTGAGCTCACCTTCCGTATCTCCAATGAGTTTAATTTTCTTTTTAGTTGTGAAGGACAGATAATCTCTCATCGGAGTCAGATCTACCTGAGAAGATAAAGCTGCGCGCCTGATATTCTGACCAACCGAAGAAAACCAGCTTCCATTATTTTCATGAACCGTATCAACATATTTATAATCAGTTCTCAATAATGAATATGTATTCGCAACCAGTTTTGGATCCTTGAACATTTCAAGGATCAAATCAAGACCTTGAGTAAAATTCTTTTGCTGAGAATCCGGATTCGGCATTTGATCAAACACACTTGTTTGAAGAGCAAGGAATATATCATTCAATGCCAGGTACGCTGTGTTTTTGACGGGATCATTTGTTGAATTCAGCTTTGCCGTTAAAAAATAAAGTGCTGTATTGATCGGCTTCATTGCATCAATAAGCTTAGTGTCTCCCGGGAAAAAATTCTTAAGCGCAGGCCAGTAATCCACCACTTTTTCTAAGGCCGTAAAAACCTGGAACAAGTTATTGCCCGCGTATCTTTGATTTAATTCCGGAACAGATTTACCAAAAACGAATTCAGGTGAACCGAGATAAGCTCCCACCACTAAAGCACGTGAGACTGTATCTTCAAGAAGTCTTGTTTCTTCATAGTTCAGAGTAGAAACCCAATCGACTGTATGACCAAAAACATTTTGCGTTTCACCAGCTGGAACTGATTTCAGCTTGCTGATTAATCTTTCCGCAGAAGGTCCAGCCACTCCTAAGTCAAATCCATATAACAGAGCTTTATCAACACGTTTGAAATCTTCGCGATTAATAAAGGCTTCAAAATCTTCTCTCGTGCGTCCTACGCGATCTCGGATAACTCTTGCAGCGTTACTCCACATCGTTAAATACGTCATATCGCCTAGTATTTTTCCGTTATGCTTTTTCAAATGCTCTTCTTTCAAAGGAAGAAGCTGAACTTCCTGCGCGTCCAGCGCCGATGACATAACCAATGCTGTTTCAAAAGTTTTTAAGTAATCACCATAATTCAAACGATCATCTAAATTGCGACCGTTATTCACGTCGAGTAAAGAATCGTAAGCTTCAAGTGAATTCAATCCCATTCTCAAATCATCGTCGCTCATTTTGCGACCGCAACGGATTCCCGGAACATGAAGACATTTCGCCAGCAGACCGCGGCGTTTATCGACTTCTTTATTGTAATCTTCAGCATGGACGACGGCATTTAAGAAAGCGACGCCGAGATAATTGTGATCAAAAGAAACTTCGCGAATGACAGTTTCCACGCGCTCGAGAGTTGTTACCGTCTCTACCGATTTTACCTTGGCCGCGTTTACAAACTTCATTGGCTGACGATTAACTTTAAACGATTTATCACTTGTATCGTAAAGATATCTGAAAGTATCCCGCAGTGATAGACGAACTCGTCTTTGGTTCTTACCGCGAAGAGGAATATCTAATCCTTCGCCCGTCTTTACGGCCTTAAGAATTTTTGCAATTGGTGTTCCCTGATCTTTCTCCCAGGTATTTTGCAACAAGAAGAGCAAGTCATTACCATAAGTTTTAATAATGTCTCTTGATGGACACGGATATGGTGATACAAACTGGTTAATACTTTTTTCGCACGAATATTGTGGATCATATGTTCCCAGCGAACGCTTTAAAACTTTATCCAACTGACCTGTTTTTATCCAGTCGCCGTAATCCACCATTAACTGGCCCACATTATTGAAAAGATTTTTTGAGTAAGAAAAATTGCTTTCTCTTGTAAAAGATTTCAACAAAGCATTTCTATGTTGTTCATTGACTGCGGGTTTGACACTCAAGAGAGAATTCAGCCAGTCGATATTTTTATCTACCATCAAGGCCGCGCCTTTTTGATTCAAATGATAATTGGCGGAATTTAAAAGGTAGCTCACTCCGTTGGTTGTCGGTACATCCGATCCGTATGGACCAATGAGGTTATTCAATATTTTTGCCAGCCCCAGTGAAGAGTTCACCATGTGCGGACTCATTATTCCGTTTGTATCTAAGAGAGAATCTTTACCAGTATTTCCATTCTTAAAAGAAAGAAAGCTAGATTCAACTGCATTCATCCATCCGAATAATCTGAACGCAATATTCGCATTAGTAACTTTATTACATGCAGCCGGAAGATTTCTTACAAGCTCATAAAATCCATTTTGAATGTCAGAAAATTTCTGCATACACTCAATTACAGTTTTTGAATTGTAATCTGGGTCTACACCTGGATCATACTTAACCTGGTATTTGTATTTCTCACTTTTCGTACGAAGAACATAATTGTCAGAATTAATGTAGGCGAGTTCTTCTCTGGCTGCATTGTTAATAGCAGCTCCATTTGAGATAACTTCCAGGACTCTGATAATCTGATCACGTGAAAAAAATCTTTTAAAATCAAGCAGAGTTTCTTTTCCCGCCAGCTGAGTAAAAATATCCTGCATTGTCAGGTAAGACATTTCCACGTCTTTATCCGTGCCGGCCCATTTGTCTTTAAAAACTGGTTGAACTTCGCGGAAGTCGTCCAGAAATTTTGTATAAAAATCAAACAACATGACGTAATCAACATTTTTATCAAAGTGACGGTCGACAAAATTAAAAAGGAAGTTTTTTTCCTCAGGTGTGAAGAAAGACCAAAAATCAGCTACCCCTTTAAATGAAGGATCATTCTCTTTTTTACCAACAGCTGCCAGGTATTCACCAAGGTGAATGTAAGCTTCCGCCGGCATGTTCTTGGCGATATCGAAAGCGAGCGGATAGAAATTTCTTGTGCTGGAAATAATTGTCGTATTTAAAGCATTGGCAGATGAAAAGATATCGCTGGTGATCATGTCAAACAGATATAAGTTTTCTGAAAATGTTTTATCTGGATCTGACTTGGCCGTAGTTTGGCTAACAAGAAACTTTAAAAGATCGTAATTTTTTTTCTCGGTTAGAAATTCAGATAGGTGAGTTACGAGTTGTATAAAGTTTGAATTGTATTTATTCTGCTCGAGTTCGCGGCACATTTCCGTTGAAACTTTTAATCCGACTATATCTGCTGATGAATAATCATAGAATTCTTTATACGTTCTGCTCTTTATCACCGAGACGTAATCAGACATGTGTGTTTTAAAATCAAATTCGATTAGATCATTGGGATTTGTGTCGCTCTTGAAAGAACATGAAACGCCACCGTCATAGGCAAGCTCAAGATTGCGAATTTCACCGACAAATTGGGGATTGGTCAAAACAGGGTACTCCACCAGATCGCGGAATTTATCGCGATTCATTTTAGCATCCTGAAGCCACGTATAGATCCACGGAGTTTGACCGTCCTTGGATCTGGTCATCAATATTTTTGGAACAAAAGTTCTGTCTTCTTCGCTGAATCCAGCTTTGGCTTTTGCTGCAATTGAATCAACCAATTGAAGGCGAATTGGAACATAAAGCGGTGAAGCTCTGAATTTATTTACTTCAGAACGCAATTCTTCTTTTTTTCCATCAAGGGCCTTTACGAGGAACTTAATGAATTGAGAAACATTGTCGATCGTTTCCGGCTCGGCATTGACAAGATTAATGATATTTTTAAGCGATCGCTTCTCTGGAATACGACCTTTTCTGACAAGACAGTTGTCGGCTTCAGGATTTTCTACACAAGCAAAAAGAGCTTTTGTTGAATCGAAGAAATTTGTTTCATTCAGAGCGACGATGACATAACTTAAATCATCAAGCCCACCTTTAGCATCAAGCTCTCTGATGTTTTTAAACACTCTGTCTCTTCTTTGATGATTTGAGATAAATGAAGAATCAATTGGCCCCATGAGATGATCCCATGATTCGGCACTGATTCTTAACATAGACTGATACATGTGGGGAAATTGCTCATCCCATTTCATACAGACAAAGAGATCTAATGTGTTTCTGTAAAGGAGTACGCCACGCGAGAAGTTAACTTTAGAACAAGCATTTAATCTTTCGAGTTCGCGCGAACCTTGTGTTTCTTCAGAGGCAATGTCAGGAGATTGTTGCTTTTGACAGGAAAGAGCGAACACGTAAAGTGAACAGATCAAAAATAAATGTAAGGCTTTTGCCGTCCACTTTTTCACTGTTGCGTTTTCCTCTTATTTTTTACTATCCATATAGCGCTGAGCTTTTCCGGTATTGATTTCATACTTGCTGAATCTGATAACTGTCCCGGTTTCACTCTTAACTGTTTTCTCTTTTTCTTTTGCCGTGGCCGGAACTTTAGATTCCGCCACATTCTTTATCGTAATTTTTGAAGGAAAACCAATGCCGTTGACGTTTTGGTACTCAATATCGTTAGTAGAGGAAATTTTGACCGCCCCTTGAGTTGAATTCAAAACAATTTTGTCCAGTACAAGCTTTCCATTACTCCACGACTTAGGTGAATGGAAAAATTCAGTTTTAACTACAGACATAGGCGCGCGAGTTTCAACTGTCTTAAGGGTCCCGGTCTTATCCATCAAAATATCAACTTCTGGAACTGCCATTGTATATGTCTGGTCGATAGCGCGGATAAGTTTGCCATCGGCCACAGGTTCAGCTTTCAAAGTGTAGGCTTTGAATTTTTCTGAGAAACTTTCCGGTAAAACAAATTCAAGTTTGCCTTTAATTAATTGAATTAAATCTGATTTTACTTCCTGGAAACCCTTCGGTAGACCATGAACTTCGATTTGATATTGCGAAGGAGATAGCCAGTAAATTTTAAACGAAACATCTGTCAGCTTACCAAGCGTAAGATTTTTTTGCAGAATCTCGGTTAAATTATCAATCCTTGCTTCAAAGACCAGATCTTTAACACCGCTTTTCTGAGGTGCATAGCTTCTGATTTCATATTGCTCAAGCTCTTCAATTTTTTCTTGAGCGAAAGTCGTGAATGACATGGCGATCAGCAACAGAGTAAAAATATTTTTCATTTTAGCCTTCCACATAAAATATATCAGTTTCTTATTGTAATAGATCAGATGCCCTGCTTACAAACGTGTCTAAAGAACGGTAATTATTTCTTTCCAGTTTTTATATACGCATCTTAAATGCTTTGGTTTTTTAATAATGACTTCGCCCTTAACCCCTTTCATACCTTTAATATTTTTTATCTGACTATAAAGCACAGGGATTTCTGTAATATTCAACCTGGAAAAATCGCGGAGCATGGATGCTATTGCTTCGAGATCTTCCATTTTAAATTGAGAAAAATCGTCTGTCTTTAATATGCAGTGAGAGCCGGGGTAATTCTCAATGTGAAACCAGTAGTGCTCTTTATGGGCCTGGCTCCGGATATAATCATTGCTGCCGGCATCCAATGCGATCACGCCATTTATATTTCTCAGTTTAAATTCTTTGAAATTAAATTCTGTATTGGTACTTCTGGCGGCTTTCGCACCGCTTGCCCAAAGGGGTTGAATGACTTTTTCTTTTGTCAGCTCCAGTTCAAAGTCTCCGCCCTTAACCTTTTCGAACTCTGCTTTGGTTTCCTCGAGTCTTTGCGCAAGAATTTCTTCAGCTTTTTTCAATTTTTTTATTTTTTTAAAAATCAAATCTCGCTTCTGCCATGAAGAGTTGATCCCATGAAATTTAAATTTTTGTCCGTGCAGATTTATTTCCTCAACATCTAAATTAATTTTCTCCTCAAGCAAATCACTTTCAATCAAGGACCATTTTTTAACTTCTTCGAAATCTTTTTCAATATTGGAGATTTTTCTCGCAATAAACTTTTCTTTTTTCTTTTGTAGTGGTTTTCCACCATTCTTCTTAGCTTCTTCCTGAAGATAATCCTCAATTGTGTTTTCTCTTCCGGAAGCCACACCTTTATCTGTTCCAAACTCATCTATCAACTTGATGATCTCGCTTCCTTGGTGAGTCTCACCATTCCAGCTTGTAAAAATCTCGTCCTTTGTTTGTTTTATGAAAAACAATTGGCGGTCTTTATAACCAAACAGAAAAGAGTTGTCCGTGTGCTCTGTTTTAAAATGAAAGAGAAACGCCTGGAGATTTTCATCAACTTCACACTTACCTAAACGGGCCCCCACCAGGAATTTGCGGATAAAGTCGAGCATTCTATCCTGAACTCTCAGGTAGGAAGGCGGCGCCTTCTCACTTAGGAAAAGCCCCTGATACTGATTGCCACGTCCTATGTAAATATTCACAGTTTTGCCCGGAAACCTTACCGAAAAAACTAAAAAGTGCGGCGTTGTCCAGGCCTTCTGTAGCGGATAAAATTCATTTTTCGAGAATAAACTGTTATATTCATCACTGATTGTTTTTAAATGTTGGTGAGTCTGAATCATGTCTTTAAATCTTTTAAATGGTAACAGCGAAGCTCTTGAACTCCTCGACTGGTTTCAGTTGACGGGCAACATTGCTAGTTTATCACACTTTGATTCAACGAAAAGAAGACTTTCAACACCGCCACAGTTCAGAGAACACGATGCCATTGAGCGCGACCTGGAACGTTTAAATACATTCATTGAAAACTACGATGATTTTTCTGTGCTTTTCAGCAGCAAGATCAGGATGCTTCCGATCGGTATAGAAAATTTCAATCTTGTCCCTGATTTGTTCAAAGGCAAATTTTTCGAAGGTAAGGAATTAAATTTTTTCTGCCTTCTCATTGAAACTTATCATGAAAGCTTTAACTCCTTTCAGGCGCTCTCTTTTGAAAAAGATTTTAAGATAGCACCGGATGTTCTACAGAAATTACGAAGAAACTTCGTCATTCCCTTAAGAGAGTTTGTTGATCATAGCGGGAATGTTTCTTACGAACGCCATCCGCTTTTAAAGAAGCTTTACTCAGAAGTACTGGCCCTAGAAAGCGATTTACGTGTGAGCATTCAAAAGGCATCAAAGTCAGATTTATATTCAAGCAAACTGCAATTGGACAATTACGATATTATCAATGATCGTTACGTACTTGCGGTCCGTTCAGATTCTTATAACTCTGATCTCGGCCCTATTATTTCACGCTCACAATCGGGCATGACTTTGTTTGTTGAACCTTATGAGATAAGAGAGAAAAGTAATAAGCGCATTTTTCTATTATCAGAAATTGAAGCGACCATTCTTAAACTGACAATTGATTTATCTAAGGTCGTTCATAATTACGCTGACCAAATCAGCGACTTATCGGAATGGGTCGAAGAACTGGACTGGCTTAACACCAAGGCGACTTATTCAGAAAAACTTGGATTAACGAGACCAACTCTTACAAATTCTTTTTATTTCGAAATGAATGGTTTGTTCCATCCTTTAATTTCCAATCCTGTAAAAAACAATTTGCTGCTCGATAAAAATCATAAAGGACTCATTATTTCCGGTCCCAACACCGGTGGTAAAACTGTTGCACTCAAATCACTCTGTCTTTCGGTATTGTTTGTTCATATGGGGCTATTTGTTCCGGCGAATAATGCGCATCTTTTTCCAGTGAAAGACTTATTTTATTTTTCACATGATCATCAGAATCTTGCTGAAGGTCTTTCCTCGTTTGCTTCTGAATCAAAATATTATCTCGAACTTCTTCAAGTTCTTGGTGAAAGAAATCTCATTGTTGTCGATGAAATTTTTAACTCAACATCATCAGAGGAAGCTTCGGCATTGGCCATTGCCTTTCTGGAAGAAGTTCACCATCGTTCGCTTTCAAAAGTTATTATTTCAACCCACCATCAGGTGTTGAAAACATTCATGCATGCGCGAGGTGATTACGTTTCTGCTCACGTCGGATTTGACTTTGACCTCAACCGGCCTACTTATAAATTGATTCTTGGTGAACCAGGCAGTTCACTGGCGTTCAAGATTTTCGATAATCTTTCTGAAAAATTCGGAATGCGAACGATGATCAGCGAGAAAGCAAAAACTCTCCTCGATCAGAAGCAAATGACTTATGAGTCATTGCTCCAGGAACTCTCACAGAAAAAAATTGATCTGGATAAACTTCTCAATCAGAACAGAACACTGCAGATTGAATTGCGAAATCAGAAAGCTTCGATGGAAGGGGTGTTGTTTCTTGAGCGTGAAAAGATCCTTGCAGATTATTCAAAAAAGATTAAATCGCTCTTTGATCAGGCTGAAAACGTTCTGAACGAAGTTAAAAAAGGCGAGATCGCCAATCGAAGAAACCTCAACAATGAAATCGGCCGGATTCAAAGTTCACTCAACAGAGAAAGCCCGGTGAGAACGATTTCACAAACTGTTGATGTAAAATATTCTCATTATCGTCCAATTGCTTTCGAAGACATTTCCCCAGGGATGATTGTTTTTTCACTCAACATTAAAAAAGATGTCAAAGTCACGATGATCAATCCACGTAAAAAGGAAGTGCAAATTCAGCATGGAGCTCTGTCTGTCTGGACTACAACCGACTCTCTACGCTGGGCTTCAGGAGTGAAGCCAACAACTCCGCGAATAAACATTCACGTGGATCGCACTGTTAAAGGTGACATCGAAATTGATTGCCGTGGCATGAGATTAGAGGAATTCCAAAAGACATGCGAACACGCCATCGAAGAAGTATTTAATGGTGAAATTCCTTTTGTAACGATCATTCATGGACATGGCGATGGCGTTCTTAAAAACTGGCTCAGATCTTATCTGAGAAAAGAGTACAAAGAGTTGCACTTCGAGAATATCGAAGGCAACGATGGTTGTACTAAAATTTCTTTTAAATCCTAAGCTTTTTTAAAGTTAGTTAATGCCAGTTCCAATACGCCCTGGTCTGAACTTCATCGGGTTCTCGCCAAATGGGAAGATGAAAGAGAACCAGACGAACATCGCCTTTCCTTTTATCTGTTCATGCGAAATAAATCCCCAATAACGTGAATCGTATGAGAAATCGCGATTATCACCCATCATAAAGAATTTTCCGGGTGGAATTGTGATCTTATCGAAGTCTACTTTGAAATAATTATCGTTATCTTGCTGAATAACGTGTTCATGCTCACCGGTTTTCACTTTGTAGAATTTCAAGTTGTAACCTTTGAACTTGTCATCCATATCAGACATGATTTCTTTGCCGTCGAATTCTTTAGGGTCGATGGCCTTGTCATTGATATAAACAACTTTATTTCTGATTTCCAGAGTATCACCTGGAAGTCCAATTACGCGCTTGATGTAGTTTACTGAAAGATCTTTTGGATATTTAAAAACGACAACATCGCCACGTTTCGGATCGCTTTTACCAAACATATAAACAGGATCAAACGATTTATCGCCGATAGTTAAATCAGTGAAAGGTACTTTGAATCCGTAAGCGAATTTATTAACGAGAATAAAGTCACCAATCATAAGAGTAGGAATCATTGAGCCAGACGGAATTCTGAACGGTTCAAAAAAAACAGATCTGAATGTAAGGACAGCGATGATGATCAGGATGATCGATTTTGTTTCTTTGATCATCTTTTCTTTTTTTGTCTGCAGGTCGTCAGTCATAACTCAATTTACCTATGCACTTCTTCTGTGTGAACGATGACGTCTTTTCTTACGTAAAGAACGTGATTCACTCGGTGCTCGTTTTGAATCGCTAGTAGGAACGCTTATAGCGACTGGATTAATATTTTTATAATAGTATTCAATTATATTCTTAGCGAGCATTGATGATTTCACGTGCCACTTTTTCACATTCACGTTCATAACGGAAATGGAAATGCCTTTTCCTTTCGTTTTCTCACGAGGCATAGCGTAGGCAGCAAACCAATCTCTTTTTCCGAAAGGTGTACCACCAGTAATACTTCCTGTCTTGCCACCGATGTCCAAAACATCCATATATCCGCGATTCATTTTTCTAAATGAACGTCTCGCTGTTCCATCTTCAATAGTCATGGCCATCATTTCATGCATTTCTTTTGAAGTTTCCAGTGAGATCGCTCTTCTTTCTGAAGCGGTGTCTGGCCAGATGTTGTTGCCAGTCGGATCGATGATTTTTGAAATAAGCTT
>Ga0208395_100270_pt1 | contig 21723 bp, 17 predicted proteins | sample LakWasMet61_LOW9_2_FD_183893 | JGI IMG/M metagenome (GOLD analysis project Ga0208395, IMG submission 183893) | Freshwater sediment methanotrophic microbial communities from Lake Washington under simulated oxygen tension - Sediment Metagenome... | ecosystem: Environmental > Aquatic > Freshwater >...
TTTGACGGCATTGCCGGCGTAGTTGAGCAGCGCCTGGCGCAGTCGCGTCGCGTCGCCCTTCAGCCACACGGGAACGGAATTGCGGTCAACTTCGATCTGGAGTCCCTTGTCTCGCGCCGACTGGCTGATGATCGAGACGACATTGTCGAGAACCGCGGAGAGGTGGAAGTCGGCGCTCTCCAGATGCAGCCGGCCCGCCTCGATCTTGGACAGGTCGAGAATGTCGTTGATGATCGACAGCAGGTGCTGCCCGGCGCCGTCGATCTTGTCCAGGCGCGCGGCCTGTTCCGGCGTCGCCCCGGTGCGCCGCAGCAAATGGGTGAGGCCGATGATGGCGTTCAGCGGAGTCCGGATCTCGTGGCTCATGTTGGCCAGGAAGCTGCTCTTGGCCAGATTGGCGGCCTCCGCCTGCTGTCGTGCCGCAATAAGTTCCGCCGTACGCTGCTCGACCAACTCTTCCAGATGATGCCGATGAGCATCCAGTTCCATGCCAAGACGCTTCTTCTCGGTGATGTCTTCCTTCACCGCCACGTAGTGACTGACCGATCCGTCGGGCTGGCGCAGCGGCGTGATGATGGCGGTCTCGATGTATTCGCTGCCGTCCTTGCGCATGTTGTAGAACTCGCCCTTCCATGGCCTGCCCTGGCGCAGCGCCTCCCACATCGCGACGTGTGTCTCCCTGGGCGTATTCCCCGAGTGCAGCATGCGCGGATTCCGGCCGATAACCTCCTCGCGGGTGTATCCCGTCGCCCCGACGAAAGCTTCATTGACGTACTCGATCTCGGCGTCGAGATTGGTGATCACGATGCTCTCCGGGCTTTGCTCCACGGCTAGTGACAACTTGCGCAGTTGTTCCTCGGTAGCCTTGCGCTCGGTGGTGTCTCGCGCAATGCCCTGATAGCCGGTCACCTTGCCAACTCGGTTGCGCAGCGCCACACCCCGTACCGAATGCCAGCGAACCGACCCGTCCCGGCGCTTGACCCGATAGTCCAGGCTGGCTCCACCCTCTGTCGTTGTAGCCTCTTCGAGAATCCGCGTGCACATGGCGACATCGTCGGGATGAACGAAGCTCGCGAAGGACTTTCCGACGGCTTCTGCCGGGGGAATACCCATGAAGTCCAGCCAGTTTGGCGACAGGTAGGTAACGATACCGTCGGCTGTCAACCCGAACACTATGTCACTTGCGTTCTCAATGAAACCGCGAAACCTCTGTTCGCTCTCACGCAGTGCGCTATCCACCCGACGCTGGCGCACGAAGCGCCAAATCTCGTTGGCGAGCAGCCGAACCGTCTCCATATCGAGGTCCGTGTAGGGCTTGAGCTTGTTGCCCACTGACGCGATCATGCGCACCAGCCCGCCTTCGATCACCGGTACGCTGATCAGGCGTTGCAGACTGGGACAGCCCGCAGGCAGGCCCGGTTTCGCTGCAGCGTCCCATTCGTTGAAAACCACCGGTGCCCTCTGACGCAGCGCATCGGCCCATATGCCCGCTTGGCTGATCGGGCAGTTGCCGTCAATACCGTCCCGGCACGCCAGATCCGGCGCAGGGCAAGTCAACGCCACGAGTTGGAGTGTCTTCTGGTCCTCGCTGACGAAATGGATGAAGGCAATATCGCTGTCGCTGAGTTGCTCGACCTGTTCCTGCCCGTACTGGATGAATGCGCGCTCATCCATCTCCTCGGCTGCGCCGGGCAGCGCCAGCAACACCTCGGCTCGACGGGACGTCAGCAACAGGCTGGCTTCGCTTTTTCTCCGCTCGGTGATGTCAATGAAGGTGCAGATTGCACCCGTAACCTCGCCGTGGCTCAGCATGGGACTCGACCAATACTCCACAGCAACTCCGGTTCCATCCTTGCGCCAGAACACTTCATCGTCGATATGCATGGATTGCCGGTCGACAAAAGCGCGGTACATTCTGCATTCGCTCGACAGGTAGGGGCTGCCGTCGGGACGAGAGTGATGAATGAGTTCGTGGATATGTTTGCCGAGCACTTCGTCAGCGTTCGCGTAACCCAGCATTTCCAGAAACGCCCGATTGACGAAGCTGCAGTTGCCCTTGGTGTCCGTTCCGTAGGCTCCTTCCGCCATCGAATTAAGCAGCAGATACAGATTCTGGCGAGAATCCTCGAGTTCCGCCAGGGCCGCCTCGACCCGGCTCCGGGCGGCGACGGCGTCTTCCATCAGGTTCAGCGCCGCCAGCCTGGCCTCGCGCTGGGCTTCGAGGGCGGCGGCCTGTTCGCTGGCGCGCCTCGCTTCGCTCTCGGCGAGATCGGCTTCAGCCAGCTTCCGTTCCCTGATGTCATGAACAATGGAATACAGCAGTTGCCTGTCATCGACGCGAATCGGCCCGCTGAAGACTTCAACATCACGGATCGAACCGTCCGCCGTGCGATGGCGGAACTCAAAGCTCTTGCGCTGCCGCGTTGTCGCCTGGCGCATTTCCGCGCGAATCGCTGACAGCGGTAACGTATTGATCTGGGCGATGTTCATGTCCGCCAGTTGGTCCTGCGTCCAGCCGTAGAATTCCGACGCTGCGGGATTCGCGGCAACAATGGCGCCGCTGTCGGGGTCGATGACCAGCATGACGGCGTGGCTGTTGTCGAACAGACTGTGATATCGCACTTCGCTCTCCTGCAGCGCGCGCTCGCTGGCCTGGTGTGCGCATCGGCGGGAAAGCAGAACACCCAGCACAACTGTCAGCAACGGATGCAGGAACAGGACGGGCAGCGCGATGGTGGCCAGCACGTTCCGCGCGATCCCCCAGGGCAAGGTCAGCATCAGGGCCAACATCACCAGATGCACCACCAGGCCGAGCGCATAGAGTTCGCGCCAGCCAATGCGGTCTCGCGATGGCCGGCGCCACCGTCGCCAGGCGATGCCAATTAGGCCCGAGGCCAGGATCACTGCAACCCCGGTCCATGCCGCCACGCCACCGAGGGCCAGCCGATACGCTGCGGTCATCGCCATGGCGACAGCCGTCGGAATGACGCCAAAATACAGACCGGAAATGGCGAGCAGTACCGAGCGCACATCGAACACCACGCCGGGCAGCAGGGTCAAGGGCGACATCATGATGCCGATGCCAATACCCCCAAGGATGAAGCCCGCCAGCAAATCCCGTCGCTGCAGCAGTTCGGCCTGGCGCTGGGTTGTTGCCAGATCCAGGACCAGAACGACTACCAGCAGCAGCACAGCATTGAACACCAGCGAGGTCAGGGGGATATCCTGCACGTTCATCACTCCTTCGTCCCGGGCTCCGGCGGCTCTGCGAAGTCGAGGGCATACGGCGGCTCCTGTCCGAGCTGCCGCGACAAGGCATTCACCTGCTGCTTGAGCCCGATCATCTCCAGCTCACGTCCGACCGCGACGCGGTTGAAGCGCTCCAGTTCCCCGATGCTCTGGCGCAAAACCATTTCGGCCTGCTTACGCGCGGTGATATCGCGGGAGATGCCGAACATGCCGATGACGTTGCCGGCAGCGTCGTGCATCGGCCCCTTGGTGGTCAGGTGGGTACGCTGCCCTTCCGGCGTGACAAGAGTCTCCTCGAAGCTGATGACGCGATTTTCCGCCATGACCCGTCGATTGTCGGCAATAAGCTGTGTGGCCAACTCGGCGGGGAATACTGCCATTTCGTCGCGGCCGAGAACTTCCTCGGGACGCTTGCCCGTGACGCGCGCCGCCGCCCCGTTGAAGACGAGAAAGCGGTCATCGACGTCCTTGGCGAAAATCGCATCGGTGGAACTCTCGGCAATGGCATCGAGCAGCTGCAACGCACGCGCCTTTCCCGTCTGCGCTTCAACCTCGCGCAGCGACACGGCCAGGGCCTGGTCCAACCGACGCCGTATGAACCCAAAGAGCAGCAGGGATGTCACGCCGACAAACAGCCAACCCTTCATGGTGCTGGCCAGGATAAGCTGAGCCGGATCGCTGAATAGCCAGCCAAGCACTTTGTCGGAGAGCAGTATCCAGAGGCCGGCGAACAGCGCATAGGCAAGCACCAGCCGCATCGCGACGGCTCCAGTTGCCTGTATTCCGTTGGCTGCCGTTGACGACTTGGCTGGCGCAGGGTCCATGGGCGGGCTTTCGTCAGGTTTCCGGATGTCGCGCTTCAACCGCCGTCGCGATAGCGCTCGGCGATGGCGACGAAATCGTCGAAGCCGGCGAGAAAGGCATCGGTCACGTCGGGATCGAAGTGCTTGCCGCGCCCCGCAGCGATGATCTCGCGGGCCTCGGCATATGACATCGCCGGTTTGTAGACGCGCACCGAGATCACCGCATCGAATACGTCGGCCAGGGCCATCAGGCGCGCGGCAACGGGAATGGCGTCGCCCGCCAGTGCATCCGGATAGCCGCTGCCATCCCATTTCTCGTGGTGCCAGCGGGCAATCTCCTTGGCCACCGAAAGAAATTCCAGAGGCATTTCGATGTCGCGCTCGGCCTGCTCGATGGCATCGCTGCCCTGCCTGGAGTGGGTCTTCATGATGACCCATTCAGCGGCCGTGAGCTTGCCGGGCTTGAGCAGGATGTGATCGGGAATGCCGACCTTGCCGATGTCGTGCAGCGGCGCCGACCGGGCCAGGAGATCGATGTAGCGCTCGCTCATCGTGGTGGCAAAGCGCGGATGCCGCCGCAAGCCGATGGCGAGTTGCTGCACATAGCCCTGGGTGCGCAAAATGTGGCCGCCGGTTTCAGGATCGCGCGTTTCGGCGAGATGGGCCAAGGCCCGGATACTGACGCGCTGGGTAAGATCGTTCTCGGTCATGCGCCGGACAACCTCGGCTTCGAGGGTGGCGTTCTGATCCTTCAGCCAGTCGCGCGCCTGTTTTGCTTCGAGCTGGGTGCGCACCCGGGCCTGCACCACAGCGGGTTTGATCGGCTTGGTGATGTAATCCGCGGCGCCGAGTTGCAGGCCGCGCTCCTCGTCTTCCGTCTCGGATAGCGCGGTAAGGAAAACAACCGGGATGTCGCGCGTCGCGGGGTTCTCTCGCAGGCGCGCCAGCACTGCATAGCCATCCATCGCGGGCATCATCACGTCCAGCAGCACCAGATCCGGCTTGGGTTCACTCGCCGCCGCGCGCAGGGCGCTTTCTCCCGAGTTGGCCGCGCGCACCAGGTAATGAGGCCGCAACAGACTGGTCAGGAGGAACAGATTCGTCGGTTCGTCATCGACGACGAGAATCGTTGCAGCGGCCATGGCTACTTATACCTACAAGCAACAGCGAGAGCAAATAATACATCAGAATGACATATTCATACCGTCGCCATGATCCAAAACCTTGATTTGATCAGTGCCATTTGCTACTCCAGAATCACCCCGTACGCCTTGAGGTCATGTCGGCTTTCGCTATCCGCTTCACCGGGGGCGCGGCCGTGCTCAACCGCTGCAGGCGCGCAATTCGACAATAGTCGATCGCGCTCCATTTACAAGGGTCGGCGCTGGCGATACGGCGACTGTCAGCGTGCAGTTGCCAGATGCAGGGCCAGGCCGATGAAAATTGCCGCGGCACAGCGGTCGAGCCAGACCGCAAGCCTCGGCTGCCGCTGCAGGCGCGCGCCGATGCTGCCGGCGAACCAGCCCAGGCTGCCGAAAATAAGCACCGTCTGCGCCGCGAACAGGGCGCCGAGCAGCAGCATCTGCGGCCACACCGCCCCGCGCGTCTGATCGACGAACTGCGGCAGGAAGGCGATGAAGAACAAAGCCACTTTCGGATTGATGACATTGGCGATGAAGCCGCGCCGCAGGTGCACGCCGATCGGTTCCGCGGCGCCCTGGTCGATCTGTACCAGCGCCATCTTTCCCGCATACCGCCAGGCCATCAGGCCGATATAGACCAGATACGCGGCGCCGGCCATCTTCAGCGTCGTGAACGTGGCCTCCGAGGCCAGCACCACGGCGCCGATGCCCAGCGTCGCCCACAGGGTATGCGTGAAGCAGCCGAGCGCGCAGCCGAGCCCGAAACCGATGCCGGCGGCGCGACCGCGGCTGATGCCGACCGACAGCACCATCAGGTTGTCCGGCCCCGGCGCGATGGTGACCAGCGCGGAGGCGGCAAGGAAGGCGAGCAGGACGTCTGCAGAGATCATTTAATGTGTCACCGATTGGCGCAGGCGTCCGGCACGCAGCAGCAGCCAGACGCAAAGGGCGAGCAGTATCGCAGATTCGCCGAGCAAGGTGGCGGGAGCGCCGGCCAGTGCGGCAATGCTGCCGGCAATCAGGCCGCCGACGGCATCGAGGCCGAAGCGGATGCTGGAGAAGAACGACACCACCCGGCCGCGCAGGCGATCGGGGGCGATGGTCTGCATCACCGTGTTGATGCCGACGTTGGCGCCCGAAATGCCGAAGCCCAGTACCGCCAGTGCCGGCAAGGCGATCGCGAGCTGCGCCGTGAGCGGAAACACGACCAGCGCGAGCGCCGACAGCACCACGCAGGAGATCGCCGCATTCAGGCTGCCGCGCACCGACGTCCGCGTCGCCAGCATCAGCGTGGCGACGAAGGCGCCGCACCCGGCGGCACCCCACAGCAGGCCGAGGGTACGTGCATCGCCGTGAAACACTTCCTTGGCGAATACCGGCAGCAGCACGGCGTAGGCCGATGCGGTGAAATTGAGCAGGGCCAGCACGATCAGCAGCGTGCGTATCGGCCAGGTGTCGATGGCATAACGCACGCCCTCCTTGAAAACATGGCCGACGCTGCCGTTCGACCTGGCGTTCGCCGCCATGCGCATGGCGGCCACGCCCCACAGCAGCGCGAGGTAGGAAAACGCATTGAGCAGGAAGCAGGCCGCTTCGGACACGAAGCCCAGCATCAGCCCGGCGACAGGCGGGCCGACGAAGCGGCCGAGGTTGAACAGCATCGCGTTCAGCGCCAGCGCATTCGGTAGGTCCTCGCGACCGCCGACCATGGCCGGAATCAGCGACTGGCGCAGCGGCGTCTCGAAGGCGTTGAGCACACCCAGCGAAAGCGACATGAGGATGATCAGCGTCGGCCCGATCAGCCCGAACCAGGTCAGCGCCGCGAGCACGCTCGCCTGAACGAAGAGCAACACCTCGACCCGCATCAGCAGCCGGCGCCGGTCGTGGCGGTCGATCCATGCGCCGGCCAGCGGCCCCACGACGAGGATCGGCGCCAGCGCGGCGAAGGATGCGAGCCCCAGCAGCGCGGCCGATCCGGTCAGGCGATAGACCAGCCAGGCCAAGGCCACCTGCTGGATCCACGAACCGAGGATGGACACGCCCTGACCGAAAAAGTACATCCGGAACGGGCGATGACCCAGCGCCCGCATCGAAGCCGGCAGGTTCAAGATGCGGTCACCGCCCGGTCAATGCACGGTCACAAGCCGGCCATGGCCAGGTACTTGATCTCCAGATATTCTTCGATGCCGTGCTTGGAACCTTCGCGCCCCAGGCCCGATTGCTTGACGCCGCCGAAGGGCGCGACCTCGTTGGAGATCATTCCCGAGTTGATGCCGACCATGCCGTAGTCCAGCGCCTCGCCGACGCGCCAGGCGCGCGCGATGTCGCGGCTGTAGAAATAGGCGGCAAGGCCGAACTCGGTGTCGTTGGCCATGCGCACGGCTTCCGCCTCGTCCTTGAAGCTGAAAATCGGCGCCACGGGGCCGAAGATTTCCTCGCGCGCGAGACGCATCGCCGGCGTCGCGCCGGACAGCACGGTGGGCTCGAAAAAAGTGCCGCCGCGCGCGTGGCGCTTGCCGCCGCAGATCACCTTCGCGCCCTTCGCCACGGCGTCGGCGAGCAGCTCCTCGACCTTGGCCAGCCCCGCGCCGTCGATCAGCGGGCCCTGCGTCACGCCCTCCTCCAGGCCGCTGCCGACCTTGAGTCCGGCCACCGCGGCGGCCAGCTTCCGGGCAAAGGCCTCCTGAACGCCTTCCTGCACCAGGAAGCGGTTGGCGCAGACGCAGGTCTGTCCGGCATTGCGATATTTCGACAGCATCGCGCCGGCCACGGCGGCATCCAGGTCGGCGTCGTCGAAGACGATGAAGGGCGCGTTGCCGCCGAGCTCCAGCGACATCTTCTTGATGGTCGGCGCGCACTGGGCCATGAGCAGGCGACCGACTTCCGTGGAACCGGTGAAGGACAGCTTCAGCACTTTCGGATTCGAGGTGAGTTCGCCGCCGATGGCCACCGGTTCGCCGGTCACGATGTTGAGCACGCCGGGCGGGATGCCGGCCTGCTGCCCCAGCCAGGCCAGCGCCAGGGCCGACAGCGGCGTCTGCTCGGCGGGCTTGACCACCATGGTGCAGCCGGCAGCCAGCGCCGGAGCGACCTTGCGCGTGATCATCGCCGCCGGGAAATTCCACGGCGTGATCGCGGCGCAAACGCCGACCGGCTGCTTCAGCACGATCAGGCGACGGTCGGCCGTCGGCGAGGGAATCACCTCGCCATACACGCGGCGCGCCTCTTCGGCGAACCACTCGATGAAGGAGGCCGCGTAGGCGATCTCGCCCCGCGCTTCCGCCAGCGGCTTGCCCTGCTCCAGCGTCATCAGCTGCGCCAGGTCTTCCTGGTTCGCCATCATCAGCTCGAACCAGCGCTTGAGAATCTTCGCCCGCTCCGCCGCCGTCTTCGCCCGCCAGGGATGGAAGGCAGCCTGCGCCGCATCGATCGCGCGGCGAGTCTCGGCGGCGCCGAATCCCGGCACCGAGCCGACCAGATCGCCATTGGCCGGGTTGCGGACTTCGAGGCTGGCACCGGTGGCAGGCAGCCATTCGCCATTGATCAGGCAGGTATTGCGCAGGAGTTCGGGGTTCTTCATGGGAAGCTTTCGATATCAAAGATAAAAGTTTAGCCGCATTGCGCCGCAAAGCGGGGGCTGTTTCACGGCCCGCAATCGCCGTGCCGCCAGCGCCGACTCTTTGCGGGCCTTGGCGGCGCCCGCGGAATCAGGAAGCCGCGCCGGATTCCGGCCTGGCGTCGCGGAAGGATGCGGCGAGCTTCACCGCCGCATTGCGCAGCACCGTGGTGTCGCCGCCGACGGCGACGAAGCTCGCGCCGAGGCTGCGGTAGTGTCGGGCCAGTTCCGGCTCGGTGACGAATATGCCGGCCGCCTTGCCCGCAGCCGTGATGCGCGGGAGCGTATCGTCGATTGCCGCCCTGACTTCGGGATGCCCGGCATCGCCAAGGTGGCCAAGCGACGCCGCGAGATCGGCCGGGCCGATGAAGACGCCATCGATCCCTTCCACGGCGAGGATGGCGTCGAGATTCTCCAGTCCTGCCCGGGTTTCGACCTGGACCACCAGGCAGATCTCCCGGTTCGCATGCCTGACATAGTCCTTGATGCCGGTCCAGCGCGCGGCGCGCGACAGCGACGCGGCCACGCCGCGGATGCCTTCGGGCGGATAGCGCAGGGCGCGCACCAGTGCCTGCGCCTGCGCGGCATCGTCGACCAGCGGCACCAGCAGGGTCTGCGCGCCGGCGTCGAGATACTGCTTGATCAGCGTCGCGTCGTGGCTCGTCGGCCGCACCAGCATCTGCACCGGATAGGGCGCCGCGGCCTGCAGTTGCGCCATGACGGTGGCGGGATTGTTCGGCGTGTGCTCGGCGTCGATCACCAGCCAGTCGAAGCCGGTGCCGGCGAGGATTTCCATGCTGACGGGACCGGCCAGGCCGGCGAAGAGGCCGACCTGCCACTGCCCGTCGCGCAGCCTTTGCTTGAAGAGGTTTTTCGGCAGTTCCATGATGGCTTTACTCCAGATCAAGCCCCTGATCCCAATAGGGTTCGGGGCCGAGGCGTGTTGCAAGAAAATCGACAAAGGCGCGCACGCGCTGCGGCACGAAGCGGTTGCCGGGGAATACGGCGCACATTTCCAGCACCGGGGCCGGAAAGTCTTTCAGAATCTGCACCAGTTGGCGGCGGCGGATTGCCTCGGCGGCTATGAAGGTGGGCTGATACGCAATCCCCATCCCCTGGATGGCAGCTTCCTGCAAGGCAGTGCCGTTGTTGGCGGTGAGCGGTCCGCTGATTTCGACCGTATGCAACACCCCATCAATGAGGAAGGCCCAGCTCGACCGGGAGGTCAGCGAATAGGCGAGACAGGGGTGCTGCGCCAGCTCGTCGGGGTGCTGGGGCTCGCCATGGTGCTGCAGGTAGCCCGGGGAAGCCACGACTACCGAGCGGCAGCTGGTCAGGCGCCGCGCCACCGTAGTGTCCGGCAGCCGATCCGTGATGCGCAAGGCGAAATCCATGCCCTCCTCGATCAGGTTCACGCGCCGGTCGTTGAAGTCGAGGTCGACATGGATCTCGGGATAATCCCGGGAGAACTCCAGGATCAGCGGCGTCAGGTGCAGCAGGCCGAAAGTCAGGGGAACGCTGGCGCGTATCGTGCCGCGCAGGGTTTTCCGCTCGCCGGCCAGGTCCCCTTCGGCCTCGTCGATGCGGTCGAGGATGTCGCGGCACTGCTCGAGATAGGTCGCTCCGGCCGAGGTGAGCGAAAGCCGGCGCGTGCTGCGGGCGATCAGCTTGACGCCGAGGTGGGCTTCCAGCGCGGCTATCTGGCGCGTAATGGCCGAGCGCGCGACATTCATCTGGTCCGCCACGGCGGTGAAGCTGCCGGCCTCGGCCACGCGCACAAAGGTCTGCATTGCGGTCAATCGATCCATGGATGCCCGGCTCCGTCACAATTTTCCGGTCTTTGGCCATTGTATGGGGAACGCTGTCATACAATTCCACTCGAAGCTACTTTCACTGGAGATATTCATGAAGCGACTGATCGCCCTGCTGTTTGCCGCCCTTGTATCCTCGTTTGCCATGTCCGGCCCGAGCCTCGCCGCGGAACCGCAAGCCGGCCGCGAGTTCAATCTGATCAATCCACCGCTGCCAAGCTCCAGGGGAAAGATCGAGGTCATCGAATTCTTCTCGTATGGCTGCCCGCATTGCAGCGACTTTCATCCCTATGTCGGCCAGTGGGCGGCCAGGCTGCCGAAGGACGTAAGCTTCCGCCGCGTTCCGGTCAGCTTCAATCGCCCCGAGTGGGCGCGCCTGGCCCGGATCTATTACGCGCTGGAAGCCACGGGCGACCTGGCAAAATTCGATGGCGCGGTTTTCATCGCCATCCATGAACAGCGCGTCGCCTTCAGGACCGACGAAGCCGCAGTGACGTGGGCGACCAGCAAGGGCATCGATGGCAAGAAGTTCGGCGATGCGCTGGCCTCGTTCTCGATGCAGAGCAAGGTCCAGCGCGGCGATCAGGAAGCCACCGCCGCGCGCATTTCCGGCGTCCCGGCCCTGGCTGTGGATGGCAAGTTCCTGGTCAACAACGAGGCGGCAGGCAATTTCGAAGAACTGCTGAAGCTCACCGACGCCGTCATCGCCAAGGCCCGCAGGGAACGGTCGGGCAAGTAGTCCATGGGTCTGCTGCGCCTGCTATTTACGCCGCGCGGCCTGTTCGCCGCGACCGGCCTCGCCGCGCTGGGCCTGGTGGTCGGGGGCGTGTTCCTGGCGCAAACCATGAATCTCGCCGCCTGTCCGCTGTGCATCCTGCAGCGCATGCTTTACCTGCTGCTGGCATGCGAGGCCGTTGCGGCATGGCTGATGGCGAAGGCAACGCTGCCGCGGCGTGCGGCAGCGCTCCTCATGGCGGCAACCACGTTGACCGGCGTATGGATTGCCGCCTATCAGACCTGGCTGCAGCGCTTTGCCAAGGGCGTCAGTTGCACGGCAGACCAGCCATGGTGGGAGCAATTGGTGAATTGGGCCGGCAGCCAGTGGCCGCTGATGTTCGAAGCCAGCGGCATTTGCTCGGAGGCCGGGTGGAGATTTCTCGGCCTGTCGATCGCCGAATGGTCGCTGATCGCCTTCACGTCGATGACGATAGCGATGCTGATCGCACTGGCGCGCAGGGATTAGCCAAGCGGCCGCGGCGCCACCGGCAAAGCGGCAGTCTTGCGGTGTCAGGGCGTTTCGGCGCGCTGCATCAGGGCGGATGCCTCTCCGGCAGTCAGATACTTCCAGGGCAGCGGCATCAAGCCGGGCACCTTCGCCATGTATCTGCGGTAGGTTTCTCCATATATGGCAAGCAGCTTGCCTTCCTCCAGCCTCGAGCCGACGATGAAGTAGGCGGTGATCATCAGCGCCGAGACCAGCAGCGGCCCGTTCATGTCGCGCGTCCAGATCAGGACCAGGCCGATGCAATACCAGGGGTGGCGCACAAATCGATGCAGGGTCGAAACCGTGAAGCTCTCGGGCTGATCGTTGCCGTGCCCGCTCAGTTGCCTCAGCCCGAGAAACTCGCCCATGTCATAGCTGCGGCCCGAGACAAACAGGCTCATGACCGCCGCGAGCGCAACGCCGTTGCCCAGCCAGGCCCAGGCGCCCCGCCATTGCCAGAGCCAGTCGCTGTCGACGCCATAGACCAGCCAGAGCACCGGGATCAGCGTGAGCGTGGAGAGGATATTGAAGGCGATCCGGTAGCGGGGCATGAAATTGGGCCAGCGGCCGGCGACCCAGGCCTTTACGCTCAAGGCGGCCAGCACGGAATGCAAGGCGAAATAGCCGAGCCAGGCCAAAGCGATGGCAGCCAGTCTCATGACAATGACAGAACAGGCATGGCTTTCCCCCGGTTGTCGACGCGGCCCTCCGTTCGCCGTTGCCTGCCCGCGAAGCGGGAATCCCAGGTACGCAGGGCGCCGCCAGCGCGCTGCGGCCGAACTCTCAGGGCTTCTGCCCGATCATGCGCCGGTACAGCGCCAGCGATTCGCCTACGATGCCGCGCCGGAAGGCCAGCACACAGATCACGAAGATCGCGCCCATGATCACCGTGACCAGCGAACCGACCTTGTCGGCCAGTTCATCCTGCAGGGTGACGATCACCGTCGAGCCCACCACGGGGCCGAACACCGTTCCCATGCCACCGAGCAGGGTCATCAGCACCACCTCGCCCGAGGTGTGCCAGTGGGCGTCGGTCAGCGTGGCGAACTTGAACACCAGCGTCTTGGTCGCACCGGCCAGCCCGGCGAGCCCGGCCGAGAGCACGAAGGCCAGCAGCTTGTATTTCGCCACGTCGTAGCCCAGCGAAACCGCCCGCGGTTCGTTCTCGCGGATAGCCTTGAGAATCTGCCCGAAGGGCGAGTGGATGGTGCGCTGGATCAGCCAGAAGGAGCCGGCAAAGATCGCCACCACCAGGTAATAGAGGTTCATGTCCTCGGCCAGATCGAGGCCGAACAGGGTACCGCGCGGCACGCCCTGCAAGCCGTCCTCGCCGCCGGTGAAGGGCGCCTGCAGGAAAAGGAAGTACACCATCTGCGCCAGCGCGAGCGTGACCATCGCGAAGTAGATTCCCTGACGCCGGATCGCCAGGCTGCCGATCACCCAGCCCAGCAGGGTTGCCGCTCCGGTGCCGGCCAGCAAGCCGAGCAGCGTCGGCAGTTCCCACACTTTCAGGGCGTGTCCCGTGACGTAGGCTGCGGAGCCGAGAAACACCGCGTGGCCGAAGGACAGGAGACCGGTATAGCCCAGCAGCAGATTGAAGGCGCAGGCGAACAGCGCGAAGCACAGCACCTTCATCACCAGTATCGGATAAAGGAACATCGGCGCGACGAGCAGCAGCGCGAGGCCGACAAGGTAGGCAACCGTGACGCGGGGGCTCATTTCTCTCTCCCGAACAGCCCCGCCGGGCGAATCATGAGCACCACCGCCATGATCATGAAAACCACGGTCGCGCTGGCCTCGGGCCAGAACACCTTGGTCATGCCCTCGATGATGCCGAGGCTGAGGCCCGTGACCACCGAACCGAGAATCGACCCCATGCCGCCGATCACCACGACGGCGAACACCACGATGATCAGATTGGACCCCATCAGCGGGCTGATCTGGCTTGCCGGAGCGGCCAGCACCCCGGCGAATCCGGCCAGGCCGACACCGAAGCCGTAGGTCAGCATCACCATCAGCGGCACGTTGATGCCGAAGGCCTGCGTCAGCTTGGGGTTTTCCGTGGCGGCACGCAGATAGGCACCCAGCCTGGTCTTCTCGATCATGAACCAGGTAAACAGGCAGACGGACAGCGACGCGACGATGACCCATGCACGATATTTCGGGAGGAACATGAAGCCGAGATTGAAGGCGCCCGAGAGTTCTTCCGGAATCGAATACGGCTGCCCCGCGACGCCGTACAGGTCGCGGAACAGTCCTTCGATCATCAGGGCCAGGCCGAAGGTCAGCAGCAGGCCATAGAGATGATCGAGCTTGTAGAGCCATTGCAGCATCAGACGCTCGATGGCGATGCCGATCAGACCGACGCCGATCGGCGCCAGCACCAGCATCCACCAGTAGCTGATGCCGAGATACTCGAGGCCGATCCAGGTCAGCATGGCGCCCGCCATGTAAAGGGCGCCGTGGGCGAAGTTGATGATGTTCAGCATGCCGAAGATCACGGCGAGCCCGAGGCTCAAAACGGCATAGAAGGACCCGTTCACCAGCCCCAGCATGAGCTGGCCGAACAGGGCCTGCACGGGTACGCCGAAAATCTCCGTCATGCTGACATCACTCCCTCGCTGTCAGCCTCGAATTACTTCTTCATGACGGCGGGACAACGCGACAGGGCCATCGGCTGGAAGGCCTGCTCGGCGGGAATCACCTGCTTGATGTTGTAGTAGTCCCACGGCTCCTTCGATTCCGACGGCTTCTTGACCTCGACCAGGTACATGTCGTGCACCATGCGGCCGTCCTCGCGGATCCGCCCACCCTTGGCGAAGACGTCGTTGATCGGCGTGGCACGCATCTGCTTCATGACCGTCGCGGTATCGTCGGTCCCGGTCGCCTGCACGGCCTTCAGATAGGTGGTGACGGCGGAGTACGTCCCGGCGTGCAGCATCGACGGCATCTTCTTGTGCCTGCTGAAGAACTTGCGGCTCCATTCGCGCGTTTCGTTGTTGAGGTTCCAGTAGTAGCCCTCGGTGAACATCATGCCCTGCGTCGTCGGCAGGCCCAGCGCGTGGATGTCGATGATGGTCGTCAGCAGGCCGACGATGGTCTGGTTCTTGGTCAGGCCGAACTCGTTGGCTGCCTTGATCGAATTGATGGTGTCGCCGCCCGCATTTGCCAGACCGACCACCTTGGCCTTGGAGGCCTGCGCCTGCAGCAGGAAGGAGGAGAAGTCGGAGGCGTTCAGCGGATGCCGCACCGAACCCAGAACCTTGCCGCCGCTTGCCTTGACGGCATCGGTGGTGTCCTTCTCCAGCGACGCGCCGAAGGCGTAGTCGGCGGTCAGAAAGAACCAGGTGTCCTTGCCCTGCTTGGTCACCGCCTTGCCCGGGCCGTTGGCCAGGGCGTAGGTGTCATAGACGTAGTGCACCACGTTGTTCGGCGCACAGTCCTCGTTGGTCAGGCGCGTCGAGGCCGCACCGGCGTTGATCATGATCTTGTTCTTTTCGGTCGTCACCTTGGCGACAGCCAGCGCCACGGCCGAGTTCAGCACGTCGGTGACCATGTCCACACCCTGCGTGTCGAACCACTCGCGCACCTTGTTGGAGCCGATGTCGGCCTTGTTCTGGTGGTCGGCGGAAACCAGTTCGATCTTGAACTTCGGCTTGGCCTGCGCCTTGAAATCCTCGATCGCCATCTCGGCCGCGATCACCGAGCCCTTGCCGCCCAGGTCGGAATACACGCCCGACATGTCGGTCAGCACGGCGATCTTGACCACGTCGCCGGAAATGTTCATTTTTGCCGGAGCGGCAGCCTTGGCCGGCGCCTTTTCCTTGGCTTGGGCCAGTACGGCTCCGCTTGCCGGAATCAGCAGTGCGGAAAGGGTCAGGGCCAGCAATTTGCGTTTCATCATGGTGTCTCCTCCTGGGTAAAAATCGGCGGGATCCGTACGGTCAGACCCCGAGATACTCCTGCAGCAGATGCTGCTTTTCCGTGATTTCATTCTGAGCGATCTCTGCCACCACCTGCCCGTGCTCGACAATGAACATGCGGTCGGCCAGCGGCGCGGCAAAGCGGAAGTTCTGCTCCACCAGGATGATCGTGTAGTCGCGCTCCTTGAGCATCCTGATGACTTCACCCAGCTTCTGCACGATCACCGGCGCAAGGCCCTCCGATACCTCATCGAGCAGCAGCAGCTTGGCCCCGGTGCGCAGGATGCGCGCCATGGCCAGCATCTGCTGCTCGCCACCCGACAGCCGTGTGCCCTGGCTGAAGCGGCGTTCCTTGAGGTTGGGGAACATTGCGTAGAGTTCATCGAGGCTCAGGCCGCCGCTGCCGACCTGCGGCGGCAACAGCAGATTCTCCTCGCAGCTCAGGCTGGCATAGATGCCGCGCTCTTCGGGGCAGTAGCCGACGCCGAGCTGGGCAATCCGGTGCGAAGGCATGTCGATGACCTCGCGGCCGTTGAGCATGATCGAGCCGGTGCGCCGCCCGGTCAGACCGAGGATGGCGCGCAGCGTGGTGGTGCGACCGGCGCCGTTGCGGCCGAGAAGCGAGATGCACTCGCCGCGCCGCACGGTGAAATCCATGCCGTGCAGCACATGCGATTCGCCGTAGAAGGCGTGGAGATCGGAGACGCGGAGATACTCGGTGGAACTCATCTCAGTGCCCTGCCGGAGAAGCGAGTTCATCGGCCTCCGTGCCCATGTAGGCCTCGATCACCAGCGGGTTGGCGGCGACCTCGGCATAGGGGCCTTCGGCCAGCACCGAGCCGCGGGCGAGCACGGTCAGGGTGTCCGAAATTCCGGCGACCACCTTCATGTTGTGTTCCACCATGAGGATGGTGCGGTTGGCCGACACCTGCTTGATCAGTTCCATCACGCGGTGCACGTCTTCGTGGCCCATGCCCTGGGTGGGCTCGTCGAGCAGCATGAGTTCGGGATCGAGTGCCAGCGTCGTGGCGATTTCCAGTGCCCGCTTGCGCCCGTAAGGCATTTCCACGGTCACCATGTCGGCATAGCCCGCCAGATCGACCGAAGTCAGCAATTCCATGGCGCGGTCGTTGAGCAGGTTCAGGCTGCGGTCGGATTTCCAGAAATGGAAGCTGGTCCCCAGCTTGCGCTGCAGGGCAATCCGGACGTTTTCCAGCACCGTGAGATGGGGAAACACGGCTGAAATCTGGAAGGAGCGGACGATGCCGCGGCGGGCAATTTTCTGCGGTGCCTCACCCGTGATGTCGATGCCGTTGAAGCGGATCTGCCCGCGCGTGGGCTCGAGGAACTTGGTCAGCAGATTGAAGCATGTGGTCTTGCCGGCCCCGTTGGGGCCGATCAGCGCGTGAATATGGCCGCGCCTCACTTTGAGGTCTACGCCATTTACCGCGACGAAACCACGAAACTCCTTGACGAGACCGGTGGTTTCAAGAATGCAATCTTCTGCCATCAAACTCTTTTTGAATTGTCGGAACGCCGACGATCAGCGCGCCTCCTCTGTTGCGAATGATTATGCGGTGGGGTGCCGGTTTGCGCAAGTGATTGAGATGCGAAATGTTCAGAAAGCCGGGCTTCAGGCCGTTTCGACGGCGTACTTGTTGCGCTACACTGGAACTTCATCAAGAGGGATTGCCATGATCCGACCTGCCACCATTGTCGTGCTCGGGGTTGCGGCATTTGCGCTGATCGGACAGCGCACGGCGAGCGCACAACCCGTCATTCCGGGATCGACCGCGTTTTGCCTGTTCGAGGTGCCGGCCGATGAAGCCGGAAAGCGGCGCTGGATCAATCTGGGCATCGTCCAGTATGTGGAGACAACGCGCACCGAAGTGAAGATCGCCTACGGCGGGGGATCCTTTGGCGCCGGCCACGAAGCGAAGATTCCGGTCGCAAGCGTGGAAGAGGCACTGACGGTGCTGGAGAAAATGCGCCGGGTGGCTGCCGCCTGTCGCTGACCCGCTACCTGCGCGGCCCTCAGATGGCCAGGGCCGCCTCGCGTCCGCGGCGCTCGTCGATGCCCAGCAGCAGAAACAGGCCGGCGACGAAATACAGCCCCGTAACGCCCAGCGCCAGGCGGTGATTGCCGCCGGACAGCCATGTCGTCATGCCGTAGGTCATGGGCCCTGCAATCGCAGCCAGCTTCATGGCCAGGCCCCAGAGCCCGAAAAATTCAGCCCGCCGCCGGCGCGGCGCGAACAGCCCGACCAGCGCGCGCGACGCCGACTGGCTGGAGCCAAGGCATAGCCCGGCGATATTCGCCGCCACCCAGAACTGCTCGCGGCTGTCCGAACTCAAGGCAATGGCGGTCATCAGCAGCCAGCCCGCCAGGGTCAGGGCGATGGTGCGCACGTGGCCCAGCCGGTCCTGCAGGTAGCCGAAGGCGAAGGCGCCGACGGCGGCCGTGCCATTGACCACGAAGAACAGCTTGATGTTGTCCTCCGCCGTGAAGCCGATCGCCTCCTGGGCGTAGATCGCCGCCAGCGCAATCGCGGCGAAGACGCCGGACTGGTAGAACAGCAGGCAGACCATGAAGCGCGCCATGTCGGGAAAGCGGCTCGCCTCGCGCGCCGCACGTACCAGTACCTGCGCCAGCGCGGTGAGTTCGGCGCGGGCTGCCGCAACCGGCCTTGCCACGACCCGCTCGCGCAGCAGCAGAAAAGTCGGCGCCGACGCCACGGCGAAAAAGGCGGCGGTGATCAGCATGGTGACCGGAACGAAGCTCTCCGCGCCTTCGCCGCGCCCCTTGGCGGTCACGATCCACGCCAGACATAGCCCGAGACAGGCCATGCCGCCCAGGTAGCCCCAGCTCCAGCCCCAGCCCGACACCTTGCCAAGGTCTTCCTCGCCCGCCAGTTCGGGCAAGAAGGCAGCGATGATGTTTTCGCTGCTGCCGAAGAAAAAGCTCGAGATCACCACCAGTGCCATGGCCAACAGGACGTCGCCCGGACCGACCCAGAACAGGGCGGCCGTGCCCGCGACGCAACCGGCCGTGGTCACGGCGAGCAGCTTCTTCTTGGCGCCGTGGCGATCCGCGTAGGCGCCTACGCTGGCCGCCGTCAGCATGATGGCGAGGCTGGCGATCGCCTGCGTCGTGGTCCAGGCCAGCGTCGCCCAGGACGCCCCGCGGGCGACGACGGCGACAAAATAGGCGTTGAAGATCGCCGTCACCACCGTGGTTGTGTAGGCCGAGTTGGCGAAGTCGTACATGGCCCAGGCCCAGACTTCGCGCACCTCGACCCCATCGGCAAGGATCTTCCTGGTCACGACGCCCCGCCCTCGAGATCGGATTCGCCGCAGTACGCGAGGATTTCCCGTCGCGCCGCGTCGCGCATGCGCAAGGCAGCCTGCCAGCCCTCGCCCGCTGCCGGGATGGGCGTGCAGACGGTGACGCGCACCGCGCGACGCCTCGGCAGCAGGGATTCATCGCGCAGGATTTCGCGGGTTCCGGCCAGTGCCACCGGCGTCACGGTCAGCCTGTTCTGCACCGCGATCTGGAAGGCGCCGAGGCGGAAAGGCCGCAAGCCCGGCTCGCGCGTGAAAGTCCCTTCCGCGAAGAAGAACAGGGGCCGCGTGGCGTCATGCTGCGCCAGCCGCCGGACATCATCGACTCCCTGGCGCGCATCGAAGCGTTCGACGAAGACGGCGCCGAGATGGCGCAGCAGCGGACCGGCGAAGGGATGCGCGGCCAGCTCCTGCTTGGCGACGAAGGTGACGGGCATGGTCAGCGCCGCCGCCAGAACGATGCCGTCGACATAGCTGGCGTGATTGGCGACGAACACCCCCGATCCCGGATGCACGTGTTCGAGGCCGGCGACCTGCAGGCGGATGCCGCACAGGCGCACGCAGGTCCGCGCGATCGCGCCGACGAAGCGCCAGCGCCGTTCGATGCCGGGCAGCAGCAGGATGCCCGCCACGGCAGGCAGCACCAGCAGGCCATAGACGGACCATGCGTAGCCGCCGTAGACCAGATCCCGTCCCCGCCGCAGGGCGGCGATGCCAGCCTGCCGGAAACCGGCCAGGCCCAGCCGCACGACTTGCAGCCAGAGCGCGCGACCGCCGGCGCCGAATCCCTCGCCGCAATACACATCCCGCGTCGCCGAGCGGCGGATCTTGCCGCTCGAGGTCTTCAACACGGCGTGCGGCGGCGCCAGCACCACGTCGTCGGGCGGCGTGCCGAGCAGATCCACGGTCAGGCCGTTGATGCGCCGGATCAGCTCCTGCCGCGCCGTTACGCCAGTCTCGCGGCTTTCGGCCACCACCACCAGCTTCTCCGTACCCTGCCCCGCCACGGCGACGCCGAACACGGCGACGCAGCCTCGGCGCACGCCGGGAATCGCGCCGACCGCTTCTTCCAGCTCGTAGGGATAGAGATTGCGCCCGCCGCGGATAATGGTGTCCTTGATCCGCCCGGTGATGACGATGTCGCCGTCGGCGAGATAGGCAAGATCGCCCGAATCGAGCCAGCCGTTGCGGATCAGTTTTGCGCTGGCCTCCGCGTTGCGGTAGTAGCCGCGCGTTGCCGACGGACCGCGGAATTCGAGGCGGCCGACGCGGCGCGGCGGGAGTTCCGCACCCGCGTCATCGACGATGCGCACCTCGTGACCCGGCAACGGTATGCCGCAAGCCACCATGTGCAGCGCATTCATGTCGTCGTCCGATGCCGGCAATGCCTCGCCGGCCGCCAGCGGTTCGCGCTGCACGCGGTCGATCAGCGGTCCGCGGCCGGGCGGCGACACGGCGAGCCCGACCGAGCATTCGGCCAGGCCATAGACCGGCGCCAATGCCTCGCCGCGCAAGCCGTAGGGCCGGAATGCGGCCGCGAACCGGGCCAGGGTCTCCGCCCCCACCGGTTCGGCGCCGTTGGCGGCGTAGCGCCAGGAACTCAGGTCGAGTCCTTGCAACCGCACCGGATCGAGATGCCGCAGGCAGAGTTCGAAAGCGAAGTTGGGTGCCGCAGTCACCGTGCCGCGGTGCTGGTGGATGGCCCACAGCCAGCGTTCGGGGCGCGCCAGAAAATCCAGCGGCGACATCAGCACCAGCGGACAGGCATGGTAGAGGCTGCCCAGCCAGGCGCCGATCAGGCCCATGTCGTGATACAGCGGCAGCCAACTGACGGTCACGTCCGCCGGCGTCAGCGCGACGGCCTGACCCCAGGCGCGGATGTTGGCCAGGAGGTTGCCGTGATCGAGCGTCACGCCCTTCGGATTGCCGGTAGAACCGGAGGTGTATTGCAGCAGGGCGATGTCATTGGCGCCGGCCCGATGGTCCGCCGCGGGCGCAGCCGACTTGCCCGCGTCGCGCAATTCGTGAGGCGTCGTGACCTCGCGCAGGCCGGGCACCAGTCCCGAAAGAATGCGCGCCACCATTCGCGCCGCATCGAAGGTGATGAGTGCCGCGGCCTCGCAGTTCTGCAGAATGCCCGCCTGGCGGCGCAGGTGGTCCTCGATCTGGCCCGGCCGCGTCGGCGGGTAGATCGGCACCGGCACCGCACCGGCGAGCAGGATGCCGTAGAAGCTGTGGAAGAATTCCAGCCCGGTCGGCAGCATCAGGGCCACGCACTGGCCGGGAACAATGCCGATCCCGCGCAGGCCGGCGGCAACCTGCCGCGCCGTTGCCAGCAGCGTCGCGTAATCGAGCGTATCGGTCTCCGTGGCGGTGCGCTGAAACAGGACATGCGGCCGCTGCGGATGGCGACGGACATGCCACTGCAATGCCTCGACCAGCGTCGTGGCGCTGTCGGGGCGGCCTTCCTCGACAACGTCCGGGGCGCGCCAGGGCGTCCCCGCGCCGATGCCTTCGAGCGCCGCCGGCGGCGCACCGGCCGCGAGGGCTGTGAGCAGGTCGCGCGGGGTTTC
>Ga0208395_100284_pt1 | contig 21058 bp, 18 predicted proteins | sample LakWasMet61_LOW9_2_FD_183893 | JGI IMG/M metagenome (GOLD analysis project Ga0208395, IMG submission 183893) | Freshwater sediment methanotrophic microbial communities from Lake Washington under simulated oxygen tension - Sediment Metagenome... | ecosystem: Environmental > Aquatic > Freshwater >...
ATGCATGGATGGATGCTTTTAAGGGAATTGTCATCAGATACGAAAAACTGACAAGAAATTGGTGGAGCATGCTCTGGCTCTGTATTACATCAATTTTTATCAGAAAATTAAAAGTTTAAACAAGTTCAATAACAAACCTATTGAAACAATTCTTATTGACGGAGACGAGTTAGCAAAAAATTATAAATTAATCTCGAAAAATATTCCCCCTGATGCCATTGATAAAGTAGAAATGATTGATAAATACGAAGTTAATCCTCTTTTAAGAGGATTGACAGGAAACCGTAAGCAAGCAATGAATCTTACCCTTAAAAATCCAAATCATGTTAGCGCATTCGGAAATTTAAAAATCGGAGCAGGCATCGAATCCAAACAAAACTTGACTGGGGATCTATTTGCACTTAATAAAGCCTCAAAGACTATGATATTGGGCAACAATAACAATATTGGAGTAAGCCCTTATGAGGAAATCACATTCGATCAGAAAAATACACAGAGTAAAGATTATGAATTTGACAATACATTGATTCCTATGCAAATTGAAGAAAATTCTTTATTTGCCAAGCCACTTTTTAATGCAGTGCCTAATAGCTTGTTTAATAACTCAAATATGGCTACTGTAAATAATAGCCTAAAAATAAATAGTACGCTTAGTGCAAAAATATTTTCAGATGTGTATCTTGATAAAATCAGGCAATTTCAAAAATACAATTTTCTAAATCTGATCTATCCGACATTATCATATAAAACAACTTCTGAAAAACAATTTTTACCCAGTAATGTAAACTTATATGGACAAGTGAAATATTTAACAAAAAAGACTCAACTTCTAATTACCGGCGTTTACTCAAATAAGAAATATGAGGAAATTGATAGTATTAACTCTACACTTAATTATTTGTCAGATTTACTTTCGCGATATAAACGTTCAGGGATTGGCACATATTTTACATATCGTATTGATTCGAGCAAAGTCTTTGAATTTTCTGTTCAATACGTATATGATACAAAAAAACAAAAATATGATTTAAATCAAAATTCATTTCGAACTATAGATTCTTTATATCAGACAGATCAACAGTTTCAGGGTACTAATACCGGAATTAGATATCTTAAAAGTGAAGCTAGATTCCTATTCCGAAAAAAAAGGACATCTCCTGGTGAACTTCGGTTAACAAACACACTTTTCAATGCTGATTTGAACAGTTACTTGCAATTGCATACGAATTCAAATTTTGTTTTAGATCCTATTAACTATCAAAACAGGAACCAAAGTAAAAGCAATAAGTTGCAATTATTTTATAGCAAAGAATTAGCGGTTCGAAAATTCTCTTTTGGAATTGGTGGTGGGGTAGCATTATATGCGAATACTTTTTTTTTGCAAAAAACAACTACTCAGCGAGCAACATTTTTTTTGCCGGTTTTTAATGTTAATTGTAAATATCGAATAAACAACAAGAATGATATCAATTTGGGAATTGACAATAATTCAACTAATCCTGGTTCTGTAAATATTAATCAGAATTCTATCCTAACATCTTTTAGATCGTTTACATCCAGAATTCCATGGTATAGAAATGTTCCTTATTTGCAATCAAACCTAACGTACATTTTTAGGGATATTAACAATGGAGAATCGCTGATTTTCTCATGGTTATATCTTCGACAATTTAGTAGCGAAGTATCTAATATTCGATATTTTAAAGATTTTGATTATTATACAACAAGATACAGCTCGAATAACCAAGACCAGAATACCCTTTTTTTGAAGTATGATAAATATGCTTCCAGAATTAAGAGCTCTTTTAGTATAAAGCAAAGTTTTACATGGTTTACAAGACCAATAGAGGTTAATTCTCTTATAGTAAGCAATAGGAATTTTGTCTATTCTCTTAATGCTTCTTTTAAGCCATACTTTAATAGTGTTTTCAATATTACAGGAGGAGTAAGCCTGATGTATAACCAAGATATTTCTTCACGAAAAAGCACTTATCAAGTTGGTCCCTATATAAATGCTACTGCTATTTTATCTAATAAATTTTCCATTGGAACTAATTCCAGTCATTTTTCTGATAATTTTGCAATACAAAAAAATAATTATTGGTTCATATCATCTTCAATTTGGTATACCATCAGGCAATCACGTTTAGATATGAAACTAACTATTAATAATATTTTAAATACAAATGCTACCTTCTCTGGATCTCGAAATGATGTTTACAGTCAATTTGGCCAACAAAAGATGCTACCAAGGTTTGGCCTAATCGAATTTTTGTATAAATTATAGTTTTGAAATAAACAAAGTTTCCAATCACCTGTTTTACCGGTAAATCCTGCATGATTGGAATTATGCCTTCTTATTCTTTCAGATAAACAATCTGAAGTGAATCCCACGTAGAACCGGTTTTTTATTTGAGAAAAAAGAATATATACTTGATACATAGGCAAAAAAATAACCCCTAAGAAATTTCTTGGGGGTTATTTTGTGGGAGCACACGGGTTCGAACCGCGGACCCCTCCGACTGAAGGTCGGAGTGCTCTAACCAGCTGAGCTTATAAGTTTTTCAATCATTTTCCGGCTTTTCCACATTTTGATTTCTTTTTCTCTTTTCATAGCAGTTTCTTTGGAATCATGTGTTTCGGAATAGACAAGTTTCCAATCACCTGTTTTACCGGTAAATCCTGCATGATTGGAATTATGCCTTCTTATTCTTTCAGATAAACAATCTGAAGTGAATCCCACGTAGAACCGGTTTTTTATTTGAGAAAAAAGAATATATACTTGATACATAGGCAAAAAAATAACCCCTAAGAAATTTCTTGGGGGTTATTTTGTGGGAGCACACGGGTTCGAACCGCGGACCCCTCCGACTGAAGGTCGGAGTGCTCTAACCAACTGAGCGTATGAGTTTTTCAATCATTTTACGACTTTTCCATGCTTTGACCTCTTTTTCTCTTTTCATGGCATTTTCTTTCAAGGCGAAAGTTTCAGTATAAACAAGATCCCAGTCACCAGTTTTACCTGTAAAGCCTTTGTGATTAGTATTATGTCTCCTGATTCGTTCGGATAAACTGTCTGAAGTGAATCCGACGTAATACCGGTCTTTGATTGCTGAATAAAGAATATAAACTTGATACATAGGCAAAAAAATAACCCCTGAGAAAATTCTGAGGGGTTATTTTGTGGGAGCACACGGGTTCGAACCGCGGACCCTCTGCTTGTAAGGCAGATGCTCTAAACCAGCTGAGCTATGCTCCCTTGTTTATTGGGAGTGCAAAAATAGGGTCTGAGCGGTAACCTCCAAAAAAAAGTTTGACTTTTTTTAAATTAATTGAACTGAAGCGCCGGTAAACGGTAATGCTGGCTGTCATATACGAACAATTCTTCTATATGATAGGTCCAGTATTTATACAATGGGGATTTGGCTATATAATTATCCGCTTCTGCCTTGTTTTCGGCATTGATGGTTACCCAACTGGTCTGGCTTTCCATGCTTACGGCATAACTGTCTATAATGCCTTTATTGATCAGGTAATTGATATACGTGCGGTGTGGTGGTACCAGCGACATGAAATCCTCGTCCATTGTAAAGCTGATGATCGCCTGAAACTTTTTCATTCTCTCTGTTTTACTGGTTAGTCAGTACAAGATTCGTGCAATGTTTGATCAGATGGCAAACTGGCAATCAGGGCAAAGATCAACTGCATTTATTGCAGTATTTTGCGGCACTTAAATTTAATCATATCTATCATGAAAACAATCGGATTGCTCTTACTTTCTAATATTTTTATGACGTTTGCCTGGTATGGCCACCTGAAAGACAGGGGTTTACCGTTATGGAAGGCTATCCTGATCAGTTGGGGCATCGCTTTTTTTGAATACTGCCTCATGGTTCCTGCCAACAGGGCGGGTTATGCCAATGGGATGAGTGGTTTTCAACTGAAAATTACCCAGGAGATCATTACACTGGTAGTGTTTTCTGTATTTGCCGTATGGTACCTGAAAGAACCGTTTGCATTTAAATACTTAATCAGCTTTCTGTTTCTGATTGGAGCAGTTTATTTCGCTTTTAAAAAGTAGAAAAGGGCATCCCGTTGCCGGTTTGCCCTTGTTCCCCCTGTACAATGAACGGTACTGCTTGCTTAGTATCCAAAAGAAAAATAGTTTTCTCGTAGTAAGTGATTTGGAAAATAGACTGGCCCCCGCAAAAAAAGTTTAAAGCAATTGCAATGAACCCAAAAAAATCTGTGCCATCTGTGTAATCTGTGGTGAAAAATTACTGATAGATTAACTGCGCAATTCTTCCATTGGCTCCTGCCAGAAACACTGCCTTTCCCTTTTTAGCTTTCTGGCAAACATGAAAACTTTCTTTAGAGATCAGCTCCCAATTTTTCCCGCCATCTTTCGAAATATCAATACCCGATGTGCCACAGGTGAGGAGTTTGTGTTCGTTAATATAAATAACACAGGAACGGTAGCCGTGGGGTGGGGTTTGGGGAATATGAAATTTGATGGGCGTATCATTATCCAGACTAAAATATGCACAGTTGTTATTGCTGATGGTATCTTTTGTGAAATCACCTCCAACAACAATTCCTTTTCTGTTTTTGTAAACAGCAAGCGAGTTGGCGCCGGTTGATTGCTTACCCTGCATGATAGGTAAAGAATCTTTCAGTCCTGCATGAAACAACCTGGATGATTGCCCGCCGGAAGCCAGTGTAAACTGCTGATAACCGTTGCCCAGTATTTTAATATTAGTGCCGCTGGATGCAAAAAAAGCTTCTCCCGCTTTTGCTGCTATTCCCTTGTTGCCGGGTGCAGGAGATAAGATTTTCCAATGATCGCCCTGGTCAGAGGTTTGGGCAATAAAGATCATATCATTGATCGGGTCGCCAACAAGCACACCGTATTTCTCTCCTGAAAAATCCATGGCATCAAAAAATGCACCGGTGGTTGTGTCTTCAAAAACCTTTTTCCAGTTTTGTCCGCCGTCAGTCGTTTTTAATAATACTGCCGGTTGGGTAATGCCCATAATGATAGCTGTATTTTCATCAAATGCCTCAATATCCCTGAAATCATTTTTTTCATAACCGGGTATGGTGAGCCATGTAAAAGTATTTCCCCCATCAACCGATCTCGCCACAGAGCCGTTGCTGCCACTGGCCCAGATAATATGGTTATTCACTACACTTAAACCGCGTATACTTATTTTCTTTCCCGACTCCAGTATTTTAATAGTGGGTTGTGCCATTAATTGACTAACCGGTAATAAACAGGCAACAAACAACAATAATTTTATCCGCTTTAGCATAATGATGATTTGCAGACTAAATTAAGTTTTATAAATGAATGCACGCAAAGGCGCAAGGGCGCCAGGAAAAACATTGCGCCTTGGCGCCTTTGCGAGCAATATTTCTGATTGGTAACACAAGAGGTAAGAACTAATCTCTTCTTCTAATAAACAATAACAATTTTATCTGCTTCAACATAAAAATGATTTGTAGACTAAATTAAGTTTTATAAATGAATGCACGCAAAGGCGCAAGGGCGCCAGGAAAAACATTGCGCCTTGGCGCCTTTGCGAGCAATATTTCTGATTGGTAACACAAGAGGTAAGAACTAATCTCTTCTTCTAATAAACAATAACAATTTTATCTGCTTCAACATAAAAATGATTTGTAGACTAAATTAAGTTTTATAAATGAATGCATGCAAAGGCGCAAGGGCGCCAGGAAAAACATTGCGCCTTGGCGCCTTTGCGTGCAATATCTCTGATTGGTAATACAAGAGGTAAGAACTAATCTCTTCTTCTAATAAACAATAACAATTTTATCCGCTTCAACATAATGATGATTTGCAGACTAAATTAAGTTTTATAGATGAATGCACGCCAAGGTGCTAAAGCGCCAGGAAAAACATTGCGCCTTGGCGCCTTTGCGTGCAATATCTCTGATTGGTAATACAAGAGGTAAGAACTAATCTCTTCTTCTCATAAACAATAACAATTTTATCCGCTTCAACATAATGATGATTTGCAGACTAAATTAAGTTTTATAGATGAATGCACGCAAAGACGCTAAAGCGCCAGGAAAAACATTGCGCCTTGGCGCCTTGGCGTGCAATATCTCAATAGTTAAGTGATTAATACAAAAGGTAGGGTTTGATCTCTTCTCCCCAATTTGCACAACGGGTTAGTTTGGTTACTTCAGCAATAAATTTAGGAAGCGGAAGTTCGAATAACTGCTCGCTGTTAGGGATGCCAAGCAATTTATCAAGATGATGTTTCCCATCGGGATTAACTAATGTTGGATAAGGGCTCCATTCAAACGATTGCGGATACAGTTGTTTGATCAGCCTGATCAATACCAAACCAAATGAAACCGGCTGAAAGAATTGAGGGTGTTTGATCATCAGTTGTATGCCATGACAGATTTTGCCTTCATACTTGCTGCTTGCCGGTGTAAAATTGAACGGGTTTATGTGCAGGTCATCTAACTCAATATTAGCCATGATAGTAGCAAGTGTTTCACCCTTGATCCACGGGGCGCCCACTACGCAGAAAGCATCTTCGGTTCCCCTGCCTTCGCTGATATTGGTGGCTTCCAGTAAACACAGGCCGGGATATAATACCATACTTTCAAAATGCTGTATGGCAGGAGAGGTAGGCACAAACGGGATCCCCCAGTCGGGCTGCAGATCATACCTGTCCCATCCCTCACATTTGATCACTTCTATATGGCACTTAATATTTCTTGCCGAATTAAAATATTGTGCCAGCTCACCCAATGTGCAACTGTGCCGTATAGGAATGGGCCATCTGCCAATAAAAGAAGCCAGCGAATCATGGAGTATCGGCCCTTCAGCCATTTCCATGTTCCCTGAAATAGGGTTGGGCCTGTCCAGTATGATCAGTTTTTTGTTAAACGCAGCACAGGCTTCCATCACATGGGTCATCGTCCACAGGTAGGTATAAAAGCGGCTGCCAATATCTGGTATATCAAACAAAACCAGATCAATATCCTGCAGGTCTTCTTTTGCTGGTGCCAGTTTGGCGCTGTATAAACTAATAACGGGCAAACCCGTTAAGTGATCCTTCCCATCATGCATCTCATGCCCGTCTGCTCCCAATACATCCAGCCCATGCTCTGGCGAGAATAGTTTTGTGAGGTTGAATTGTTGCTGTAGCAATGCCTCCCGGGAAGGAATAAGATTGTTTGTAGTGGCTGCCTGATTTGTTACAAGGCCAATACGCAAATTCTTCCAGGCAGGATTTTTTTCCAATAAAATATCAATGCCAAAACGAATCATGCTGATAAAGTTAGTGGAACAGAAAATAAAATAGTAACGTGATGGTGGAGTTAATTTTCCCGGACTTTGAGATAAATGACATTTACTGATTTTGAACTTTTAACCTTTATGGTTAATTGTTTCAAAATAAGGACTTGTCAGTTAAATTTTGAATAACGCCGCCAACGGGTTAGTTCTAAATCTTTTATACCAAACTGTCTTTTTCAAAACCCATCTCATCTTTCAATTGCTCCACCACATTAAAAATGATCGGGCAACGTTCATAATGCATAAAGGTGGTAAATAGCCTGTCTTTAAAATTGGGCAAATGCAGTGCTGGAAATTCTTTGCAACCTTCAAACCGGTATTCATACACGGTGCACTTGTTCCCGCTCAGAAAATGACAGGGCATCCGGTTCATGATCATCAGTCCATCGCTGCCTTTTTCTATGTATTGCTCATCAAATGTTTCGCGTGATTGTTCAAGGTGCTTTGAAAGATGATCAGCTTCCTCATCAGAGATCAGCACCATCAGACTTTTACAGCAGTTGCCACAGTTGGTACAACTGATCTGCGGTGCAATGCTTTCATTAAGCCGAAAAACCATCTCATCAATCTGTTCACGGTTCCTTTCTGTCACAAATTCCCTGAACCGGTCGTTTTCTGAAATCCTGACTGCCGAATACGCGGCTATACGGCCAAGATCGGTTTCGATATAGGTTTTTGACGCTTCGATGGGGCAAAACTAAAGTTTTACCCGGCTTACAGATAAGTAAATTCAGGTTTTTTAGGGTTTTATCCACATTCCTGGCCCATTTGTAGAAAAGTAAAATTGGGCTGCGGTGTGTGGTAGTTAGATTTGCGGGTTGTACACATTACTTTCCTGCAAAGGAGGGCTACCTGAAGGGGTAAGATATTATAATAAAGTAAGAGATTATGGCTGAAGAGAAAAATCCGGTTGAATACAATGAAGAATCCATCAGGTCGCTCGATTGGAAAGAGCATATCCGGTTGCGGCCTGGTATGTACATCGGTAAACTGGGCGATGGGTCTGCGCCGGACGATGGGGTATATGTACTTGTGAAAGAAGTCATAGATAACTGTATTGATGAATACACTATGGGCTATGGTAAACAGGTGGAGCTGACCATTGAAGGCAAAAAAGTAACTGTTCGCGATTATGGCCGAGGTATTCCGCTGGGAAAAGTAGTGGATGTTGTAAGCAAGATCAACACCGGCGCCAAATACGACAGCAAGGCTTTTCAGAAAAGTGTGGGGTTGAACGGGGTGGGTACCAAGGCGGTGAATGCATTAAGCCAGAATTTTAAAGTAACCGCTTTTCGCGACGGTAAAGAAAAAACAGCGGAGTTCGAAAAAGGGTTTCTGATCAAAGAACATAAAGAAGCCAAAACAACCGAACCCAACGGAACATTGGTTGAGTTTATACCGGATGAAACGGTTTTCCGCAATTTCCATTATATCCATGAATACCTCGATAACCAGCTCTGGAACTATTGCTACCTGAACGCCGGCCTTGCCATGCATTTTAATGGCAAGAAGTATATCAGTAAAAATGGATTACTGGATCTGTTGCAACGCAAAACCAACCCCGATGAATTGCGTTACCCCATCATTCATTTAAAAGGAGAAGATATTGAAGTTGCCCTCTCTCACAACAATGATTATGGCGAGGACATTTTTTCTTTTGTAAACGGCCAATACACCACGCAGGGTGGTACACACCAGCAGGCATTCAGGGAAGCTTATGTAAAAGTGATCCGGGATTATTTTAAAAAGGATTACGATGCCTCCGATATCCGCACCAGTATTGTTGCAGCAGTATCTGTTCGCGTACAGGAGCCGGTGTTTGAGAGCCAGACAAAAACTAAACTGGGATCGCAGAACGTATATGAAGGCGGGCCGAGCATGAAGAATTTTGTGCTTGACTTTTTGGCGCGTGAACTGGATAATTTTTTACACCGTAACCCCACAGTATCTGATGCGTTAAAAAAACGCATCGAACAGAATGAGCGGGAAAGAAAAGAACTGGCGGGCATCAAGAAACTGGCTAATGAACGCGCAAAAAAAGCGAATCTCCATAATAAAAAATTGCGCGATTGCCGTATTCACCTTAATGATGAAGCTCCGGCAAAAAGTAAAGGCGATTTTATTGCGCTGCAGCATAACTCTACCATTTTTATTACAGAGGGAGACAGTGCCAGTGGAAGCATTACCAAATCGAGAAATGTTGATTCGCAGGCGGTGTTCAGCTTACGTGGTAAACCTTTGAACTGTTTTGGCCTCACTAAAAAAGTGGTGTATGAGAATGAAGAGTTCAATCTTTTGCAACACGCATTGAATATTGAAGACGGACTGGAAGGCCTTCGCTACAACAATATTGTAATAGCAACCGATGCTGATGTGGATGGTATGCACATCCGTTTATTGATGATGACCTTCTTCCTGCAGTTCTTCCCCGATCTTGTAAAACGTGGTCACGTGTATATCCTGGAAACACCATTGTTCCGTGTACGTAATAAACAGGAAACAATTTATTGTTACGATGAAACGGAGAAACAGGCTGCCGTTAAAAAACTGGGCAGTAAACCGGAAATTACCCGATTCAAAGGTTTGGGTGAGATCTCCCCCGAAGAGTTTGGCAGGTTTATCGGGCAGGATATCCGCCTGCAGCCGGTGATCCTTGAGCAGGGCGATCATATTCAAAACCTGCTCGAATATTATATGGGTAAGAATACGATGGAAAGACAGGAATTCATTATCAATAATTTAAAAGTAGAACTAGACCTGATAGAGAATTAAAAATTAAAATTAAGAATTGAGATGATACATATTGTTTTTGAACAGGCTAACGTAGAGGCATTAAGTAAGGCCATCGAACTGGATGAAAGTTTGCAGGGAGAGATTGTTGAAATTAAAGACGATTTTGCCGTTGGCCCATTGGTTGATATTTACGGAACAGAAGGCTACCAGCAGAGGAGAGACTGGTGGAAAAACGTACTCGAGTTTTCTCCCTACACTGAGCAGTTAAATATTGTGGACGATAAACTGACCATTCATAATCTTTTGAAAAAATTAGACGAAGAGCCGGAGCAGTTGGTATGGATCTGGATGGGGCAGAATGTACATGATGTGTGCGGCTATTATTGGCTGATGAGTCAGTTAAAAAATTATCAGGGAAAGATCCATATTCTATACCTCAATAACCTTCCTTTTATTAATGAGAAAGGGAATATCTTTTATCCAACCAGTCTTTCTGAAATTCAACCCAAAGAATTTCTGAAAGCAAAAAAATTAGCCAGGCCGATCACTTTAAGCGAGTTTGAAGTAGATCCTGACGAATGGAAAAAGACCTGCAATGAAAACGCAACAGTTCGGTTTCTGGAAGGCGGGAAAAAAGTAGTGGGCAAAGAGGCTGCGTTTTACGACAGGGATATCCTGAATATCATCAATTTTGGACCACAGAAATTACCTAAGCTACTGAGCACTGCATTAAATAAAATGAAAGTGAAAACAGGCGATGCTTTTCTCGCCTGGCGTATCAGGGAAATGGCAGCGGAAGGAAAACTGGAGGTGATGGGCGACTGGACAAAAAACTGGAAAGACCTAATCATTAAATTACCCGGTACCAATAGTGAAACCGCAGAAATAGCAGAAGAATAAATGATAGAAATCGAATCCATACATCATGTTGCCATGCTTACAGATAATACGTTGTATGAAGTATGCAAACGGTTTTATACAGAAGTATTAGGGTTTACGGTTGTTGCAGAACATTTTAGGGAACAACGGAACTCGTATAAGCTGGATCTTGCCTTAAATGGCAAATACCAGATAGAATTGTTTTCCTTTCCCGACTATTGTGAAAGAGCCTCTTTTCCTGAAGCAAAAGGATTGCGGCATCTGGCATTTGCGGTAAAAGATGTTAAAGCGGGATTTGAATGGCTGAAAAAGAACGAAGTAAAAGTAGAAGATATCCGTGTGGATGAGTTTACCGGAAAATTTTTCTGTTTTTTTTATGACCCGAACGGGCAACCGCTCGAATTATACCAGGTTTAAAAGAAGATGAAGATGATAGAAGTATCAGAAGTTCCAATGATTCACAGCGATGAGCGGGGATCAACACATTTTGTCGATACCGATAGAACAGGGCAGTTTGTGGTGGCTTACCGAAAAGCGGGAACGCATAATGCCAGACATTATCACAAAGAATTGTCGAAAGGGAAGAATCCTGAAATATTTATACTTTTTTCCGGTGAGATCACGATTCATTGGTTTGATGTAAGGAACAAAGAAAAGAAAGGAACCTGCAAAGTGGTTGCACCGGCAATGGTTACAGTACGTGCATGGACATGGCATGAAGTAATTGCTGAAAAAGATTTTATCATTATGGAACTGAATACACTGGAAGACGGGAAAGTGGATTCGTTCAGGCTGGAAGAGGAAGAAATAAGAAGTAAAAAGTAATAATTAAAAAGTAAAAATTAAAAAAATGAAACACGCAATTTTAATGGCGGCTCATTTTTGACTTTTGATTTTTGAATTTTAAAAGATTAAGCAATAAGCTGATTAACACAGTTTCATCCATGGCAAAAGAAAAGATAGAGAACAGGTCATTTGAAAATGAAAGCGGCTTAGGTGGCCAATACCGAAACTGGTTTTTGGATTATGCATCTTATGTAATACTGGAACGCGCTGTTCCGGCTATTGAAGACGGGCTCAAACCCGTGCAGCGACGCATTCTGCACGCTATGAAGGAAATGGATGATGGCAGGTTTAATAAAGTGGCCAATATCATCGGGCAAAGCATGCAATACCATCCGCATGGCGATGCCAGTATTGGTGATGCACTGGTGAATCTTGGCCAGAAAGACCTGTTGATAGATACACAGGGTAACTGGGGTGATGTGCGCACGGGCGATGAAGCTGCTGCATCAAGGTATATCGAGGCACGCTTATCCAAATTTGCACTGGAAGTTGCTTTTAATAACAAAACCACCGAATGGCAATTAAGTTATGATGGCAGGAAGAATGAACCTGTTACCTTACCAATGAAATTTCCATTACTGCTGGCACAGGGTGCCGATGGGATTGCGGTTGGCTTGTCTACCAAAATTCTTCCGCATAATTTTTGTGAACTGATAGATGCTTCCATTAAATGCCTGCGCGGTAAGAAGTTTGAACTCTATCCCGATTTTCAGACTGGAGGGATGATTGATGTAGCCAATTATAATGATGGCAAACGGGGCGGTAAAGTAAGGGTAAGGGCGCATATTGAAGAACTGGATAAGAAGACATTGGTTATCCGTGATGTGCCTTATGGTGTTACCACCACCCAATTGATGGAAAGTATTACCAAGGCTAACGATCAGGGTAAGATCAAGATCAAAAAAGTAATAGATGTAACGGCGGCTGATGTAGAAATACAAATAGATCTTTCAGCAGGTATTTCGCCCGATATTACCATTGATGCGTTGTATGCTTTTACCGATTGTGAAGTAAGCATATCGCCCAATGCCTGTGTAATTGTTGATGATAAACCAAGATTTCTCACCGCTCACGAACTGCTTACTGTTTCTGCAGAACACACAAAAGCTTTGTTGAAAAAAGAGCTGGAGATCAAACTGGGAGAGCTGGAAGATAAATGGCATTACACCTCATTGGAGAAAATATTCTTCGAAGAAAAAATATACAAAGAACTCGAACAGAAACATGAGAACTGGGAAAAAGTGATTGAGGCTATTGATAAAGGATTCAATCCATTCAAGAAAAAACTGAAACGCCCAATTGAGCGCGAAGACATCCTCAAACTTACCGAAAAACCCGTTAGAAGGATCTACAGGCTGGATATTAATGAGCTGAATGAGCAGATCAAATCCATTGAGGCAGATATTAAACAGGTTAAATATGATCTTGAAAACCTGACCGATTTTGCCGTAGCCTATTTCGATAATCTTCTGAAAAAATATGGCAAGGGCAAAGAGCGCAAAACGGAGATCAAAGAGTTTGATACCATCCAGGTAAAACACGTGGCTATCGCCAATACCAAATTATACCTGAACCGCGCAGAAGGTTTTATTGGCACAGGACTTAAAAAAGATGAGCTTTTATGCGAGTGCTCCGATTATGATGATATCATCGCTTTTACCAAAGCAGGTACCATGAAGGTGGTTAAGGTATCGGATAAAGTCTTTATTGGTAAAGACATTATTCACGCGGCAGTATTTCAGAAAAACGATGAACGTACTACCTATAATATGGTTTACCTCGATGGTAAATCGGGCGTTAGTTACGCCAAAAGATTTAATGTAACCGGTATTACACGCGAAAAAGAATACGATCTTACCAAAGGATCAGAAAAAAGCAAAGTGCATTATTTTACTGCTAACCCTAACGGTGAAGCCGAAGCGGTGAAGATTGTGTTGAGCCCGAACTGTACAGCACATAAAAAAGAATTTGATTTCTTTTTTGAAGAGCTGGAGATCAAAGGACGGGGCAGTATGGGTAACCAGGTAACCAAATATCCGATCAAAACGGTTAAGTTTAAAGAAGCGGGTAAGAGTACTTTGGCAGGCCGTAAATTATGGTTCGATGATAAATTCGGCAGACTGAATACCGAAGAAAAAGGCCAGTACCTGGGAAGTTTTGAAGATGAGAAGATCATCGTATTTTATAATGATGGTACGTATGAATTAACCGATACCGAGAGCACGCAGCGTTTTGAACCGGATAAAATAACATTGATCGAAAAGTTTGATCCTGAAAAAGTGATCAGTGCCGTGTACCTGGATAACGATAAACAGCAATACAATATCAAGCGTTTTAAAATAGAGACCACTACGCTAAAATCGCAGTTTCTTTTTATCAAGGAAGGCAACGGAAACCGACTGGAAGCCGTAACTACCGATGCAGAACCAATACTGGTGGTACAAACCGGCCGCGGCCAGCAGGTGCGTAAAGCCAAATTTAAAGTGGCTAAAATGGTGGAGGTGATGGGATGGAAAGCAGTTGGCGCCAAACTAACTGATTACAGTAAAACCATAGAGATGGAATGGGAACAAAAACCCAAAGATGAGAATGCGCAGCCGGAATTGTTTTAGCTAACACCTATGTAATGGTTTGCCGTATGGTTTTAAAATTAGTCTATGGCTACACAATATGCGTTTGTTACACGTTGGCAGATCAAAGCCCCGCTTACACAGGTATGGGATACCATTCATAGTTCGCTTGAATGGCCATCATGGTGGAAAGGGGTGGTTAATGTATCCGAAGTTCACCAGGGTGATGACAATGGCATTGGCGGTATACGCGAATATACCTGGCGCAGTATCCTGCCTTATCAACTGGCATTTAATATGCGGCTAACGGAGTTTGAAAAATACAAACACATGAAAGGCGAAGCTTTTGGTGAACTGGAAGGGAAGGGCGAATGGTTTTTTGAAGAAAAAGATGGTGTTACTTATATACAATACAACTGGACCGTATTTACCAACAAAGCATGGATGAACTATCTCTCTTTCCTGCTAAAGCCCGCATTCAATTATAATCATGATGTGGTAATGAGCTGGGGTGCCAAAGGTCTGGCTAAAAAATTGAATGCTGAATTGATCAGTTATAAATAAGTGGTGTTTTTCCCTTGCGCCTTAGCGCCTTTGCGTGCAAATAATTCACGCAAAGGCGCTAAGGCGCAATTATTTTTTTCTGAGCCTGAGGGTAGCACTTTTATTGAGATCGCTTGTAAGTAAAGTTTCATATCTCGTTGTTCCATCATACAGGATCAATGCTGCCGTATTGGGTGGTATCATTCCAAGGTTCTCAGCAAACATGCTCAACTCATTTATTTCAAGAGAAGGATCCAACTTGATACTGATTTTAATAGCCTTATGCGTAAGCATCGTTTTTGGCAGGATCATGTTATTATTCAGGAATAATGAAACAGAATCATAATCAATGGCTCCGTTATCATATAATTCCAGCTTCAATGTAGCATTAGTAACCTCTATTTCTTTGGCAACTATTTTTCCACGCTGATGAAAAGCTTCCAGTGCTGTTGGTACGGGAGGTACAGCTATCACAGTGTCTTTTTTTTCTTCCGGTTCATCATCCTTCATCACAAGTAATGCGGTATCATTCGATTTTGTCAGGCGTATACTGATATCAGGCACCGTATACTTATGATCATCATCCCCAAACAACTTGCCGGTAAGCACGGTTTCTGTTTTAGATGCCAGCAATACAAAACTTCCCGACATAGAGCAATCAATACTGTTTTGTGCGCTGGGCGAGAGGTAATACATAACCGGGAAAGGGTTCAGGCTCAGCCTGTGTGTCTGCTGATCAAAACTGCCATTAACAGTAACTTTTACAAGACTATCTTTAAAATAATAATTCAGGTACCCATTTACGGTTTTTCCTTTTTGCTGTAAAACCATTTCAGACATATACGCATGGTATTGCCGGGTAGTTTGCAACATCCCGATACCAAACCAGTGCCCGTTTACCTGTTGCGCCGAAGAGTGGAGGGTGATACACAGTAATCCCAATACAACTGCAGCTTTGATCATTTTCATCATACTTATGCAAAATATCAAAAATCCTGATGTGCCTGCATACAAATTCCCGCGCCTTTGCATCTTGGCGAGAAAAAAATGCACGCAAAGGCGCAAAGGCGCGGTTTTGGGGGATGGAACTGTGTCAAATGAAACAATCGTACCTTTGCAAACAAAACAACCACGCAGCACATGGATCCGGTACAAGTTGGGCAATACAATACACTGAAAGTAAGCCGGAAGGTTGATTTTGGATTTTATCTGGATGATGGTGGAGAAGGCATTCTTTTACCCAAACGCTTTGCCCCACGCACACTTCGCATAGGTGATGAACTCAACGTTTTTGTTTACCACGATTCTGATAACCGACTTATTGCCACTACTCAAAAAGCCAAAGCCTGTGTAGGCGAAATAGCCAAAATGAAAGTGGTATCTGTAACAGGTTTGGGTGCTTTCCTGGATTGGGGTTTGATGAAAGATCTGTTTGTACCCAAATCCAAACAATTGGGCGGCATGCGTGAGGGAGCCGAATACCTGGTAAAATTGTACATTGATGAACAAACGGGCAGGGTAGCAGCCACAGAAAAAATTGAGGCGTTGTTGAGTAATGATGAATTAACAGTAAAAGAAAAAGATATTGTTGATCTGATCGTGTACCGTCAGTCTGAACTGGGCTATGTGATGATCATTAATAACCGCCACACAGGTATTTTGCACAGCAACGAAATATATACCACTTTACATATTGGCGATAAGTTACAGGGCTTTATTAAAACTATCCGCCCGGATAATAAGATAGATGTAGTATTGGGTAAACCCGGTTTCCAGAAAGTGGAAGATGAAGCCGGAAAAATTCTCAGGTTGCTGGAAGAAAATAACGGCTACCTGCCTTACCATGATAAGTCTGACCCACAGGAGATCTATGATTTTTTTGGGATGAGTAAGAAGACTTTTAAAATGACGACCGGCAATTTATACAAACAGAAAAAAATTGCATTTACTAAAACAGGGATTCAGTTATTGGATACGGCTGATTAGTTTGTAGATTAAAATATTTGCCACAGAAGGCACAGATTAACACAGACTATTCTGTGAAATTCTGTGTCTTCTGTGGCAAAAAAAAAGTTGCTATTTATTTACCACCCCAACAGCCACACTCCAATCCCCACCGCTCCTAATATGAAATTTTTGCGCGAAGTTATCCTGGTTTAATGCGAAAGATAATTGCATCAGACTATTCAGGTAAGCCAATGGTTTTCCTTTGGCAACAGCTCCAAAGGTTTCGCTGTAAGGAGCTTGCCCCTCATATACTTTTATTCCTTTGTGAAAGAAGCTGACATGCAGCACCTGCCCGTATTTCAGGTGTAATTGCTGTACCAATTCTGCCGGAATATTTGTCCAGATATTACCGTATTGAATATCCAGTATTGAAATATTGCCCTTTAATGTATTGCCTTCTTTTAAAGCTTTTTGATAGGGGATAGATACAACATTGTTCGACAATAATCCGCCTACCTGTTCAAAACTAATTGCACCCGATGCCAGCCGTGCTGCAGTATATGCATACACATCTCGTCCATGAAAAGTATAAGATTGCTGCGATCCGTTTCTTCTGTTAACAGCTTCATCTATTTCTCTTCGCTCCGCAATACCCAGCGATTCTGCGATCAGCGTAAGAGTGCCATTATCGGGGGTAACAATAAAATGTCCGGTCTTCGTTTTTACTACAACAGATTTTCTATTGGTGCCCACACCGGGATCAACTACTGAAACAAAAACAGTTCCTGCCGGCCAGTAGGGTACGGTTTGCTCTAACCTGTAGGCTGCTTCCCATATATCATACGCAGGTATTTCGTGTGTGAGATCAAAGAGTTTGAGGTCGGGTGAAACACCCATTGCCACACCCTTCATTGCAGAAACAGCGCCATCCTTAACACCAAAGTCGGTTTGAAAAACAACCGTTTTATTCTGCGCAAACAATGCAGTTGCGCAAAAGCAGAACAATAGTGTAATAAAAAATTTTCTGTTCCTCATCGTCTTTTAATTTAAAACTAAACAAAAAAAATCTGCGAATCTGCGGCCAATTTTTTAGCCGCAGATTCGCAGATTAGAAAAAGGTTATTAAAAGCTGATCACCAGTTTACTGAACAGGCGTAATCCGTTAAAGCCCATCTGTACAGATTCCCATGCGCCGCCCGACTCGTTATCAAACGACTCATACCTTGCATTTTTTACCGCTGCAAAATCAGGGTGAACATTAAATAAATTATCAGCGCCAATAAATAAACTTGCTGCTTTACAAAATTTATATGAAGCGAAAATATCGGTAGTTAGTTTGCCACTATATTTAAATACTTCAGGGGTAACATGCACCTGGTCGCTGTAACCATCAATATCTACATAAGGGTCAATGCCGCCAAAACTACCTGAGATCGCAGGGTCGCCGGGACCATTGGTGCCTGCTTTGCTGGCTAAGCCTGTCCATCCAAATCCTTTTGATTCTGCACTTCCGAAATAAGTAATATGTGTGCCAACTCCAATCTTGCCTGCAGTATATTCAAGACTTAAAGCTAATTTTGATGTTGGAGCCGATGACAATAAGAACGCTTCTTCTCTATCGCTAAAGAACGTTTTCTGGTGCGCATAACTGTCATTTAATTTTGCAGGAACATGTACTGCATCAAGTGTCATTTTCTGAATATTTCCCGCCAATAAAATTTTGAAACTTTTGTCAGACCATTTTTTGGTATAATCTGCAACCACATCAATACCTGTATTGGTTGTATTTACTGCATTGGCGAAGAATTGTGCAGTAGAAACGCCAAGGGTATTTAACTGTGTGGTAAATGCAGCAGGTAATGTGTTATCACTTGCACTAAATAAACCTGAAAGCACGATCCTGTCTTTCACTTTAACAGAATAGCCATCAACAGTTATAGTAAAACCGGCAGCTGGTTTCCAGGCAAAACCAATACTTGCGTTGACAGATGTTTCCTGTTTCAGATCAGGAATCCCGGCCGATTTGGTCACCGCATCACTATTGCGTGCAATACGTGATTGTACCAGTTGACCGCCACTGAATGAAGTAAGGGTATTGCTGAAATTGATCTGTTGTAAAGAAGGTGCCCTGAAACCGGTACTCACCGATCCGCGTAAATTAAAATTGTCTGTTACTTTATAGCGTGAAGCTAATTTGTAAGTATTTACAAAACCAAAATCAGAATAGTTTTCTAAACGAACGGCGGCATCTAAAAGCCAGGCTTTGGTTGCATTTAATTCTGCGTCAAAATAAGCGCCAAGGTTAGTGCGGTTGGCTTTTACTACATCTGCAGGACTAAATCCCGGAAATCCCTGCGAACCCGGTGCCTGGCCCAATGTGTTGGGATAAGCTATATAAGAAGCCTCTTCTCCTTTGTAAATATTATAAGCTTCATACCTGAATTCGGCACCCCAGCCAATGTTCAATCCTTCAGCAACTGATTTAAATGATTTATTCAAATCTAGGTTGAGTGTATTCTGTAAGAAGTTAAAACCTCCATCATCAAAATGATTGGGGGTGTATTTATCAATATTAGAAGCATTAAATGTTTTATCTCCGTAGAAATGAAAATCGTTTCTACCCAGTGTATTACTCAGATCCCAGTTCCAGTTGCTTTTGGTAACACCTTTGATGCCTGCGGCTAAAGAAATATCCCGGATCACAGTTTGGATATGTGGATTATAGTATGTCTCTCCATCAATATCATGCTGCATAATACCGGAGATATCAATCCTGCTGCCGGTACTGGTTACAGGGAAACGGTCGGGTCTTGCACTCCAGTTTCTTGAATAGGCATAGGCATCAGATTTTTTATAATTGTATCCGCCAAATGCATAAAAGGTAGTGTTGGCATTGGTTGGGATCTCCATATTAAATATGGTTCCAACTGTTGTTACAGAACCATCGCCAAAAGCTCTCCTGCCGTAGTTGATGGGCAAGGCGTTCGGGTTGGTCATTACATTGGTATCAGCTACCTGGCGGAAAGTTTTTGCCTGGTGTAAGAAATCAAATGAAACATTAATAAAGCCACCGTTTTTGCCAATTTTAACACCATTGTTTGCAGAGAAGGCAAGCGTGCCTCCATCAATAGGTTTACTGTAAACATAACGTTTGGTTGTGCGTGTGTTGTAGGCATTGTATTTGTTATCGTAGTAACCAGACCAGCCGGTATTGATGCTCCAGTGATTCACATCTTTTTTTAACTGTAAGTTGATCACACCAGCCATGGCATCCGAACCATATTGTGCAGAAGCGCCATCACGAAGTATTTCAATTCTGTCAACAGAAGATTGTGGAAATGCATTCAGGTCAACCCCGGAATTACCACGCCCCCTTGTTCCAAATAAAGCTACAAAGGCTGTTTGGTGTCTTCTTTTTCCGTTGATTAATACAAGTGTCTGATCAGGGCCTAATCCACGTAAGGTGCCGAGATCAATATGATCAGCACCATCCGCGCCGGTTTGTTTGTTATAGTTAAAAGAAGGCGCTGAATAATTTAATACAGAGGTCAGATCCATTTTGGCGGTAGGAATACCGGCCTGGTTAATATTGATCACATCAACCGGTACTGCTGACTCGGTTTTTACACGGCCACCTCTGCGGCTACCAATTAAAACTACCTCCTGCAGGTCAATAGGTGCATCTGCCAGAATAATGTTAAATGCATTGCTGCTCACTTTTACATTCACAGATTGGTATCCGATAGAACTGACCGACAATACATCACTGTTACCCGCAACTATGCTAAAGCTGCCCTCTTTAGTGGTAACACTTGTTGCACCCGTGGTTTTGTTCCGGATAGCAGCGCCTTCCAGTGCCTGTCCTTTACTGTCTTTTACTGTTCCGGATATTGTTTTAGATTGCGCAAACAATACCTGCGAAAAAAACAGTGCAGTTAAAATAAATAGCAATTGTTTGTAATATTTCATAAACAGTTGGTTTTTAAGCAAAATAATAAAAAAATAACATGTAATTACTATAAAATTAAAGCTCAGCTTCAAGTTTCTAACGCAACAGTTTAACTAAGTTAAATTGTTGTAATGAATAAATATCAAAGGTTAAGTATCGATGAAAGGGAATTGATTGGTCAATATCTTTCACAGGGTAAAAGTTTACGTTCTATAGCTCTTTGTTTAAACCGTCAGGTAAGTACTATTAGTAGGG
>Ga0208395_100315_pt1 | contig 20044 bp, 23 predicted proteins | sample LakWasMet61_LOW9_2_FD_183893 | JGI IMG/M metagenome (GOLD analysis project Ga0208395, IMG submission 183893) | Freshwater sediment methanotrophic microbial communities from Lake Washington under simulated oxygen tension - Sediment Metagenome... | ecosystem: Environmental > Aquatic > Freshwater >...
TCTTCCCATTTTCCACGATTGAGCAGCAGGTAGCCTATTTTCGCCATTTCTCTCGGAGTTGCAAAAGTGAGCGCACCTCCCACAAATGTCCCGCTTGGATCGCGTTCAAAAGTAAATGTTTTCATCCCAAGCGGATCAGCAAAATTTTTCCAGGGCATTTGCTCATAATCTTTCCCATAAGCTTTTTTCAAAACACCCATGGTCAGTGTCGGAGTCCCTGTGCTGTAATTCCATTCAAAACCCGGCCCCTGCATAATCAAAGGACGTCTTGCCGCAAAGTCCGCCATATCGTCGTGGCCTTTTCCATAAAGCATGGTGACGACAGAACTGTTTTTCACATCGCCTGAATAAAATTCACTCCAGAGAAATCCGGCATCAAGATAAAGTAAGTTTGAAAGAGTCACTCTGTTATAATTTTCTCCGCCTGCTTCAAGTGGATAGTACGTGGACAGCTTATCAGTCAATTTCACTTTTCCATCTTTCACGGCCGTTCCCAGAAGCATTCCGGTAATAGTTTTTGAAACTGACCAGAGTAAATGCGGTTTTGTCTGATCATAATGAGAAGCGTAGGCTTCGTATTGAAGCATTCCATCTTTAACGACAACTAAACCATCGGTGTTGAAATCTTTGTCATGAAGAGAGTAATCGACAAAGGCCTTGCACTGCGGAAGACCCATGGTCACATCTCCTGCAGGATTTACTTCCCAATTCGGCATCGGCCATTTAATATTCTCCCGCGAGGGAACTTGAGAAAAAGTTTGTGATGATAAAAAGGTGGAAAGGGCAACTGTTAATAGTAATTTATGTTTCATATTTACTCCCTTTAAAAAAACTTCTCTCAAATTCTTGAAATTTTTTATCTTAAAAACAAAGTGCTTTTTACTATGGAATCTGACTTGCACTATGCTCTGACTATGGAAGTTGTGTAACTGGCAAAGGAGAATGCTATGCTTGATGAAGGAAAATTTAAAAAAGACTGGCCGGAAATTAAGCAGGAAATTATTAATCACTGGCCTAGGCTGCCGCAAACAGAGGTGGAGAACACAGAAGGAAATCTTGAGCTTCTCAATAGGCTTTTCGTCAACACCTACGGCGCCGATAAAAAAATTGAAAATGATCTTGAGGAGCTATATAAGCAGTTTGAAGCCCGAAGAAAAAATACCAATCCTGTCTATGCGGGTTCAAGAGACAATAGCCCTGAAAGGAAGTTGAATGCTAATTACAGCAAGATCAATTCTCCTGATGAAGTTATTACTGGCAATACTCAATCTCCAACCATTCATGAAGAGGAAGATTTGCACTAATTTACGCCAATAGTTGCGCTAAATAAGGTTCCCGATCATAATGAATTGAGTTGAATTGATCGGGGACGCCTCATTAAATTATTATTCATTCTTGCACTAATTCCAGTTATTCATGCAATTTCAGAAAAGGCCCATGCGGAAGATTTGTGCGAATTTTTCATGTATTGCCCTGGCGGGCGATCTTCTTCACGATCCAGTGCTCAGTCTCTTCCCAATTCATCTTCGGCTTCAGGTCTTAATCCCAGCAACATCGCTAAAGTGAAAGGTTTTGGGATTGAAAGTATTTATCAGCCGGGAAATAGTCCCACGCTTGGAGTTGTCACCGGCAATGGGAAAGTCGGCGCTCTTATTTCGCCGACACAAGAAAATACTTTTTTCGGGAACAGGGCGATTGAAATAGATGATGTGTATGCAATCAGACGAATAGACAAAAAACAATTTAAAAATAAAAAACTGAGTTTATCGTTGGGTGCAAATCTTTACAGCTCAAAGATGGCAAGCTTCGATATCGGTGTTTCTATCAAAAGAAATCCGGATGTCAAAAAACTCAATCCGGGATTTGCAGCAAGCGCACGTTTTTCTATTTTTAACTTTGGCCTTTATTACACCAATGATGATGCAAAGATTGATCTTGGAAATTACATCAATCCCTATACTGGATTGCCATATTCGATCATGTACAACAGTCCGACTTACACCGAAAAATACAAAATGCTGACTTATACTTTTGGTGTACAGTTGAACAGTTTTTCAGTCGATGCTGGCTTCATAAAAACAAAATACAAATTTTATCCTGAAGAAACATTAGTTCAGCTCTGGTCCTTGTCTTATACATACAAAAAATTTCTTTTTAACTTCGCAGAGAGGAAGGAGTACTCATCCAATTTGTACTACGATCAAGCCGTCCTGGTTCCTCAACGAAAAAAAACAGATTATTATTACGGCGTTCAGTATCTTTACAATAAACACATCATGCTCGGCCTTGCCTATAATAATTTTTTGTTGAAAGAGTTATCTGGTTCATTGACTTTATTTTTTTAAAACTCCCGCAGTTACAGAAATACGCTGCGGGAGTATCGCGCACCAATTTTAATACATTTTAAGATCGTCGCGGTACAAGTGTTGCGAATTTGTATCGTTCATATTGCGTTTAGGCGAATTGACATTGACACTGTCTCTGTCATTGGACATACGTCGGAAAAAATTTTTAATTTTTTCTTTAAGCGTGACCAAGCCGTTGTCAGTAGTATTTGCCATAACTACCTCCTGTTGTAGGTATATATTTTAAAGTGCATCTTTTGTTCCGTGAAAAAACAGAAAAGTATTTTCGTTCAAAATAGAGGAACAACCTTTGCATTTTCAATAGTGGGGAGGAGTGTATGAACGTAGTCAAAGACATCATGGTGAAAGATCCCAGTATCTGCACATTTACAACAAGTATAGAAAACATAAAGAAAATGATGACCGAGTCGGGGCGGGAAGAAGTTCTTATTGTGGATACTCTTCAAGAGGCACACTTGCTTGGTAAAGTTAATTCCAATTCCATTTCGCGCATTTCAACAGAGAAAAGTGTTTTACCTTCACAATTGAATGCTGAACAATGCATGACTCCGGTGGAAGCCGTCATAGGACAAAATGTCTCAGTAGATGATTGTTTGAAATTAATGGACCAAAAACATATTTCACGAATTCCCGTGGTAGATGAACAGGGACATTGCATGGGAATTGTGGATAAAGAAAATATGGGAGGAGAAAATGCATCACGCTGATGAAGTCATGAGACGAAATTTCGAAGTCTGTACAACTGAAACAGTGACCCCGGATGTAAAGTATCTCATCAAGCGATATGACTATGAAGATCTTCTGGTTGTGGATAACATGCGCGACCGCCACATTGTGGGAGTTATCCACGCGGAAGATGTATCCGATGATGCTTTAAAAGCAGAGGTTTATCCATTTGAACTGAGAGCTAGGCATTTTATGGACTCGCCACCTCCTTCAGTGAATCCGGAAGACAGCATAGCAGAATGTCTACAGTTGATGAGTGAATCCAGATTGCGTGTTCTACCCGTCATGGATGAGGCCGGACGATGTCTTGGAATTGTCAAAAAGAGCGATCTGGTTCGATTCGACAATTAAGTGAAGATGATAGTTGATTTTTCGAAAAGCCAGAGTGTTCCTATAATAGCGACCATGAGAGCAGCGGCCGTATGAACAGGAATGCGTACGAAAGAATACTTTTTAATGAAATCTATTATTGGCGAAAATAAAAAGAGAACAATAAACTGTGCGCAGACAATGCCAAAAAGAAATCCAGTCAGTGCCTTCGGAACGACTGCTGAAGGCAGATTGAATCCAAGCAGCAGTTCGCCCATTTTTAATCCATGAATCAAACCTAAGATCAGACAGAAAAAAATAAGCCGAAAATTTTTTTTCAGAAAAAGAATATCGAGCGAAAAATAAAGAAGACCAAAGGCCATCAGAACATCAATATAGCGCGAGTCAAAACTGTGAGCTCTAAAACTGACCCATGACAGAGCTACTGACAAGGCAAGTGTAAAGCCCCCCAGATGATAAAACAGGTCTCTTTTGTGTTTTGCTGAGGCAATCATCAGGACAATGAGAAAAAGCTGATTGAGGCCAAAAGGAATGTGAAATAGACTGCCTTCTGCCCAGGTATTCGGACTGATGCCAAGGGCTTCAATGCCGAGGAGAGTGTATTCAATGAATCCCGCCTTGATAGTTGGGGCCATCTTAATAAAGTGGTTGAACTTATTTACGACCAAAGTGGATTCGTAATCCATGGTCATGGCGCGAATGAATATTTTTACATCAAGTTTGCTTGATTCAAGAAAACGCAGATCGAGCGAGAGACGATCTCTGGAAGAAAGACCCGGGCACTCAGCGCGCGCGCTTATTTTGAGAGTTTCAGAATTGAGAGCGACAGCTTTTCCTTCTCTCCATGTGCACTTTCTGTTTCCTGCGGACCAGTTTGAGCGCCCGAGAGTTTCATGAAAAAAGTTTCTGCTTTTCACAAGCGCGGGATGGATTTCGATGCTGGTAAAAATACTTTCTTTAGAGCTGTCTGCCTTAATGTGCATATACCCGACATCCAATGGATGCGCAAAAGCGACTGAAGATAGCAGCGTGAAAATGAGAAGAAGTATTTTTTTTAATACCATAAAGTTTTATAGTCGGATGAAATTTCAAGCGCGGCCTGTTTGCTGTAAACATCGGCCAGCGGACCGTTCTTTAATTTTTTTTCAATAGAGCTGGCCCTGTGAAAAATTTCAGGTGTCTTAATATTTTTCGATAGTATCTCGCGGACATGTTTTCTCGCTTCTAAAAGATTGTTATTTTTCTCATTCGCCCACGCGAGCATCAGTGAAGATTCAGAATCCAGCCTGCGGGTATACTCCGCCTTGGCAAGTCTTAACCCTTCATGGATATCAGAGGTCGCTCCTCTTTCTAAAAGTAGACGGATGAGCTCCGTGGTATTTGCACTACGCTTATTTTTTTTGACCTGATCGCGCAGAATGGCTTCAATCTGTGCGGTTAATCTCTTGGCGTACGCCTCATCGCCTTTTTCTTTATGGGCCCGGGCTTCAGCGTAGAGATAAGTGAGTTGTTTAGATTCCTGAAAGGCTTGCTTGAAGTAAGTTGCGGCTTCCTCTGCTTTTTGATTTTTTAATTTCAATTCTCCAAGTTCATAAAGCGTGCGGGAAGATTTGGGATTTATTCTTAATGCTTCTTTCAGCACTTTTTCTGCCAGATCAATATTTCCTACATCTGAACAAAATTTAGCAAAGCTATTTCTCGTTTTCAGTGCCTGAGCAACGTCTTCTTCTTCAACGGCAAAGGCCTGGTTGTAGTCAACGAGGGCCTCTTCGGCGCGGCCCTGCTCAGCGAGTACCTGGGCCCTCAAAGTAAAAGACGCTTCAGAAGGAAATAATTGAACCAGATTGTCCGCATAACGGTTGGCCTCTTTGATGTCTCCCATTTGCAGAGATGCTTCGATTAAAATGCTATAGGCTTCGGGATTGACGGCATCCATTCTCAGAAGTGTTTGTCCATATCCCTGGGCCCTCTTGCTTTCATGGCGAGCGAGAGCGAGATTGGCCAGCACTTGAAGAGCGGTGGCATTCTTTGATGGTTGTTGCTTCAGAGAAGCGAGAGCGTACCGGGCGGCTTCTTCAAAAAAATCGTCGCGGGCAAATTCTTTGGCGGCGCCCAGGTAATAATGAGCAAGCATCGCTTTATCATGGGCGTTGCCAGGCTCATTTTTTATTTTATCCAGATAAAAATTTTTGATTTTATCAAATTCTTTCTCATAAGAAGAAAATTCGTTTTGTTCAACAGGGTAACGGTAGGAATAGAAACTTTGCTTGTGAGTGAAAAAAGTTTTGTAGGCGCCGGCACTCGCCAGGCAAATAAAGAGAAGAGCTGCGGAAAGGCCCTTTTTGGTTATTTTTTTTCTCATGATTTTCACGACTGCTCCTTTAATGAGGCCAGCCATTATTAAAATGGTGCAGGGGATTTGAACAATACATAAAACCTATGAAGGTTATTGCCGGGCCGTATCACTAAATTCTATAGGTCCTTACAAAAATTAATTGTCCTCCTGTCCGTGAAAGTTTTATGATCTAGGAATGGAAAACCAAAAATATACATTCACCAGTTGTAAGAAATGTCATGCTGTGAATAAAGTCGTCACAAGCAAACTCGTTAATTCAAGCGGCGTCTGCGGAAAATGCGGAGGGGTTCTGGCGTTTCATGCTTTTGTCTCAGAAGTCGATGAGCAAGGTTTTGACAGCGTTATCGCCAAATCTTCTTTGCCGGTAGTCGTCGATTTCTGGGCGCCCTGGTGCGGCCCCTGTCGCCAATTTGCACCGACTTTTGAAGCAGCCTCGCGCTTCGGCGAAGGCAAAATGGTCTTTTTGAAAGTTAATACTGAAGAAAATACGACGATTTCAAACCGTCTGCATATTCGCGGAATTCCGACCCTGATGATTTTCAAAAACGGTAAAGAAGTGGCCAGAGAATCAGGGGCCTTTCCATTGAATCTTTTTACCGACTGGATCAGCAAATATTTTTAGAGGCAACGATGAGCAAACACACAGTTGAAGAAAACGAAACTATCATTACCAACAAAATGCACAATGTGCAGGAGTCTTATTCTCACGTTGATGTCTTTAACCGGTACATTCTTCAGACGCTTGATAGCTTTGCCTATCGTTATTTTGATGAACCAGAAAAGGCCGAAATGATTTCACCTACCGAAGCGAGAGTCATTGCTTTAGAGAAAGGCATTAAAGAAGCAATCAAAATAAAAAATGAAACTTTGAGAAAAGGAATCGGGGAACTGGTTAAAAAAGTCAGTAAAGAAGAAGGACCGACTATTGCGCGCGAACTTCGCGTTCAGGTTCTTCAGCATGAACCAGGAAAAGGCGGCAATGCTCATGTCCTTGCCCGCATCAGTTGGGGGCATCCGGTTCATTTGTTCACAAACGGAACATATGTTGAAAAAATGAGCGTCTTGAAATTTGAAGATGATGTTCACTTTCGCAATCACCTGGGTGCAAACCTCGAAGAGGTTTGTAATCTATTCGATTAAGGATTGGGGTGAAGGCTAGGTTCATTGGGAAATGTTTCATCTTCTCCCAAGTCTTCCAGGTCAACTTCATCTTGTTCACTCCAGTCATCATCGCGCGGATCCAAGTCATACTCCATCCCGATCAAAGTTTCCTCTAAATTAGTCTCATTTTCATCGTCAAACGCGACTTCATCAGGCAGTTGAGTATGATGCTTTTTTTTAGGATTAGCGAGGCGGGTGAAATCTTCTTCGGAGACAAGAATGTGTTTTTGATCTACATTTTCGTTAGCTTCTTTTTTTGGCATAAAACACCTCCATAGCTTTTATGAAGCAATGGAGGTGCCGGATTTTTACTTAAGCAGCGCGCTTCACTTTTGAATGACGCTTATGGGAGTGAGCAGAGTATTGCATATCTACACCCATGATGTGCGAGAGAAGCCAGTTGCGCAAAAACGAAACGATTTTCTTTTCATTGAGAGTGTTGCTTTTAATCTGATCGCCGTAAATGCCCACCTGATTAAGAAGGTTTTCATGAATCTTTTTATGCGAATTGAATTGTGGATACTCAATCGATTGCATATAGCGTTCTTCATGCTCAAAGTGCTCGACAGTATAAGTAGCGAGAGCATTAAAAGCTCTAAGAAGACTTTCTTTATCTTTCTGAACGTGTTGTTGTTCGAGTGCGATAATGAAGGCATTAATTCTTTCGATCAGAACTTTATGTTCATCATCCATCTGATGAACTCCAAGCTCCAGCTTATCATTCCAGATAAATTTCTGGTACTTCACGCCTTCGCGTTTAAATAAATTCAATCCCACCAGACTTCCATGCATTTGAATCAAATTGGCCGTTTGTTTTTCAAATTCATGGGCCTGTTCAGTTGATTGAGAAGCGACCAGGTTATTTCTGTCTGCCATTTCCTGCAGTTTTAAAATGGCGACATCGAGTTCCTGAACACCGATAGATTGTTCTTTAGTGGCCAGTGCAATCTCTTTTATTGTGGAGCTGACATACGTAATTTTATCAGAAATCTCACTGAAAACCTGTTCGCAATGCTTGGTTGAATTATAACCAACTTCATTTTTATGAAGAGACTCTTCCAGCAATTGCTCTGTTCTCTTTTTTGTATTCGCGAGAGCTTCATCTATTGAACGCGTACTGAGTTCAACGATTTTTGTAATTTCATCAGCTGTGTGACCGCTCATCTTTGCCAGTTTACCGATCTCTTCAGCGACAACAGAAAAGCCTTTGCCTGCTTCGCCAGCGCGTGCGGCTTCAACCGAAGCGTTGAATGAAAGAAGCTTTGTCTGAAAGACGATGTCATTAATGAGCTTTGTTTTTTCAGAAATATTTTTTATGAGGTGAAGAGTGCTGTAAAGCTCGTTAAGATTTTTTTCCATCTCATTAAATTGTTCACTACCTTCTTTGATTTCAAGTGAAGTGGAAACCATTTCTTTCACGATCTCATTTCCTGCTTTGGTCATTGCGCTCAGTTGTTGAGCTTCACCATCAAGAGCAATCGTGTGATCCTGAGTTCTCATCATCATAGATGAAATTTCATTTGAACAGGAAACTGTTGCGTTCAATGTATCCATCTGGTCTTCAGATGCTTTTTTCAGATCGCGTGAGACCGTCTGGATTTGTTCTGCTGATCCAACGAGATCAGTACTGATATCTTCCAGTGGCGAGAGAATATTTTTTGTCTGATTCAATTTTCTTTTCGCATGAAAAGAGAAAGAGAAAGCAACAAGAGTAACAGCGAATAGAACTAGAAGTGTAATAAACATGATGATCTCTCACTTGTGTTAAAATTGATCTTCTCTTCGGTTTAGAAAAGCTTAAGATAAGTTATATTTTTAAAAACTGAGAAAGATCAGTATTGGCTCATTAGCAAATTTTGTAGAGTTTTTCGCAGCAAAATTTATTTTATAAATCAAATGGATGCAGAATTAATGACAGTTGAGTTCCTGTTTTGGCGTTTGATTATTTTGAATTTCTTGAAAGCGAAACACACGATAAGAAATAGTTAAACAGCCAATGAGAATGAGGCTGATGGCATATGTTTTTGGCAGTCGCAATTTAAGTGGCCGCAAAATTTTTTGAATGATTGAAGGGGCGAGCACCATCGATGGCAGAGTTCCCAGCCAGAAAAAAAACATTGTAAACAAAGCATGGAAAGAATGTTCAAAGGCAGCTACGCCAAAAACGACGCCGTAGAGAAGGCCGCAAGGAAGAAGAATGGAGAGAAGGCCGGTGAAAAACGAACGGCTGAAGTTTTTATTTTTTGCAACTAAGACAACAAAAAGTTTTGTGTAAAGCTGTCCTACAAATTTCGGTGCAGGTAGTTCTGCCTTTTTTCCGCGAAAATTTTGAATGCCCCAAAAAAGAAATAATCCTCCAAGAATGAGGCCGGGTATCAAAGTCATTTTGGGATTGTCTTGTTGAACGGTAAAAATTTTTCCAAGTATTCCGGCAAAAAAGCCAAGAGTTAAATAACCAATGAGCCGGCCGGCCTGATAACGAAAAACATCGTTTGATTTCTGACAAGTTGCTGTGACGAGACCACCGCACATTCCTACGCAGTGTAAAGAACCCCCAAGTCCCGCTAAAAGCGAGACCCAGGGGAGAAATGCTAATTCGCTAGTAAACCAATTACTCAACCTTGTTTCCTTGAGGCTCTTTACCGCCAGGAGTATGAATATTGTGAAGAGTCTGAACGTAAGAAACAACCTGGTAAATCTCATCGTTGCTGAGAGTTGCTGACCAAGTCGGCATACCTTTATCAGGAACACCGTTGAACACGATAGGATAGTTAGATTCTGGAGTTCCTTTTGTGTTGATCCAGTATTCATCAGTCAGGTTCGGTCCGATATCACCGGCACCTTTTTCTTTGTGACAAGGAACACAGTTTGTTGCAAAAACCGCTTCACCTTTTTTCACGCCGTCGTCTTTAACAATCGCATCGTACTTTGCAGCATCGAAGGCGCCGTTAGCAGCATTGAATTTTTCTTGAAGTGTCTGGATTTGGGCCCAGTCCGTTTTAAACTCATCACGAAGGCTTGGCGCTCCCATGATTTGATAAAGAATAAAATAGAAAATACCAAAAGCGATTCCGATGTAGAAAAGGAACTTCCACCATGATGGAAGTGGATTATCTAATTCATGAATCCCGTCGTAATTATGATCCATAAGGATCTTTTTTTCGCCTTCTTCTAAGTGAAGGTCGTGATTGTTATTATCGCTCATGCTTAACTCCGTCTTCTAATACGATTTGTGATGATTCTTCGTAATACTTTTTATTCGACTTCTTATATGTCCAGTAAGTGTAGGCAGCAAAGCACACCAGGAAAATAATCAACGCTATAATCGGATAGATTGGTTGATCCCAGTTACTTAATACTTCTTTGTGCATATCTGACTCCTTACTTTACACTTCCGTAGTCAACACCGATTCTTTGCAGGTAAGCGATAAGGGCAACAAGTTCTTTATCACCAACTTCAGCAGGAACACCAGACTTCATTAGGTCTTCAGTGATCAATTTTGCTTGAGCGCCTGCAGTTGCAACACCGTTAGCAATTTCTTCGTCAGTATAAGGAACGCCAAGAGTTTTCATGGCCTTCATTTTTGCCTGAAGAGTTCCAGTGACAAGAGTGTTTTCAACAAGCCATTTATAGTTTGGCATAATCGATTGTGGAGTTACGTCGCGAGGGTTAATCATGTGACGGTAGTGCCACATGTTTGGATATTTTCCACCAACACGCGCGAGATCCGGACCTGTTCTCTTAGATCCCCATTGGAACGGGTGATCGTAGATGAACTCACCAGCTTCAGAATTTTTTCCGTAGCGAAGTGCTTCGTGGGCCATTGGACGAACTTGTTGAGAGTGGCACAGGTAACATCCTTCGCGAACGTAAACGTCACGTCCAAGAAGTTCAAGCGGAGTGTACGGTTTTACTGTCGGGATTTTTGTAACGTAGTTAGTTGAAAGAATCGAAGGAACGATTTCAATTGCTGAACCAACAAGAATTGCAAGAAGAGAAAGAACAGAGAAAACCATTGGAAGACCTTCAAGTTTTCTGTGTTGATCTGCACCTTTTTCAATGCTTGATTCATCAAGAGCGTAAGCTTCATAAACTTGTTCTTTGCCGACAGAACCTTTTTTCATTGTCATGTAAAGGTTGTAGGCCATCATTAAGAACGAGATAAGAACGAAAGTACCACCGAAAGCGCGTACCCAGTACATTGGAATAATTTTTACAACTGTTTCAATGAAGTTAGGGTAAACAAGTTTTCCAGTTGCTGGATCGATCGCTCTCCACATTAGTGATTGAGTGATTCCAGCTGTGACCATTGATACGTAGTAAAGAACCAGACCGATTGTCGCTGTCCAGAACTGAGCATTGGCAAGTTTCTTAGAATACATTTCTGTATTCCAGAGTTTTTGCACAAGATAGTAAAGAATACCGGCAGTGATCAGGTAGTTCCAACCGATAGTTCCGGCGTGAACGTGTCCAGGAATCCAGTCAGTAAAGTGACCGATTGAGTTTACTGATTTAATTGAAAGCAGCGGGCCTTCGAAAGTCGACATACCGTAGAAAGTAAGCGCAAGGGCCATGAACTTCAAGATTGGTTCTGTACGAACTTTGTTCCAGACTCCACGAAGAGTCATAAGACCGTTGATCATACCACCCCATGACGGAGCAACTAGAGCAACTGAGAAAACCATCCCGAGCGTTTGTGCCCATTCAGGAAGAGATGTGTAAAGAAGATGGTGAGGACCTGCCCAGATATAAATGAAAACAAGTGACCAGAAGTGGATAATAGAAAGTCTATATGAATAAACTGGTCTATTAGCAGCTTTTGGAACGAAGTAATACATCAAACCAAGAAAGGGAGTTGTCAGGAAGAACGCAACAGCGTTGTGACCATACCACCATTGAACGAGAGCATCCTGTACACCAGAATACACTGAATAAGATTTTGTCATTGTGACTGGAAGAGATAAACCGTTAACGATGTGAAGAACGGCAACCGTAACAATCGTCGCGATATAAAACCAAATCGCAACGTAAATGTGGCGTTCACGGCGTCTGATCAATGTACCGAAAAAGTTTACGGCAAAAACAACCCAGATAGTTGTGATGGCGTAAGTAATCGGCCATTCAAGTTCAGCATACTCTTTACCGCGAGTCATACCGAGCGGAAGAGTGATGGCAGCAGCGACGATGATCAGCTGCCAGCCCCAGAAGTGAATTCTGGAAAGGACATCATTGAACATTCTTGCTTTAAGAAGTCTTTGATGTGAGTAGTAGATCCCCGCAAAGATCGCGTTCCCGCAAAACGCAAAAATGGCAGCGTTCGTGTGCAGTGGTCTCAAACGGCCGAACGTAATCCATTGAAGACCAAAATTCATTTTCCAGGTGGCAAGCTGGAACGCAATAGTAACCCCCACGAGCATTGCAACTGCTCCCCAGATGATGGTGGCGATAACAAACATTCTTACGATCTGGTCATCGTAAGAATAGGTCTCAAGGCGACCTGTCCGATTGACATTAGCTGAACTCATTTTCTTTCCTTGTTAGAGATCATTAATCCTTGTTTGGATCGAGTTTATCTTCTGTTATTTCTTTTGTTGTTTTCTTAATTTCTTTTTGGTCCAAGAGCATTCTCATCGCGGGAGTTTCCAGGTCGTCATACTGGCCTTTCATTGTCATCCAGATGAAGCCAGCGATAAAGCAAAGCGCAAGCAATATGGCGAGCGGTATAACGATAGGTAACACTTCCATTTATTTAATTTCCTTTTTAGCTAATATTCTGTTCAGTTTTTTTGTTCCTATCAAGGTGGAAATGAGCACCGTCAACGAAGAAACCGGCATAATGATCGCGGCTGTCAGCGGAGATATAAATCCCGCGAAAGCTGCGTAGACTGAAAGAAGATTGTACAAAGCAGAAAGAATCAGATTGCGTTTGATGACCTTCATCGTTTCTTTGGAAATAGTGATAAGATCGGGTATGTGAGAGATTCCTGCCGTGGTTAAGTAAATATCAGCAGCTCGCAGTGAAATATCAAGCGATCCTAAAACGGCCACGCTCACATAAGAGCGTGAGAGCGCCATGGCATCATTTGCGCCATCACCCACCATAATGGAATGCGGAGTTTTTTCAATCATCGCCAGTTTTTGCTCTGGCGACATGTCAGAATACATATTTTCTTTCTTGATCCCTGCTTCAGTGGCGATGGCCTCGACGATTTCTTTCTGATCTCCGGAAATCATAGTCACGTTCACATTCATGGATTGAAGATTTTTGACTGCGTCGTGAGAATCAGGGCGGATATGATCAAGAAGAGAGAATTTCGCTACCACTTCATCATTTTCAAAAATCTTTCCGTTTCTGATTTCATAGAGGTATCCGTTGATTTCGCCTTTGACTCCGATACCAGGAACCTCAATATAGTTTTTCACTTCCAGGTCGCTGGTTTTATCCATTGTGACAGCAAATTCTTTCAGCGCAGTCGCTACAGGGTGAGTAGAATACTTTTCCAGACTCGTAATGATTGAGTACACAGACATTTGCGGCTGTTTCAGGACATTGAAAGTATCCACTTTCAACATTCCGTAAGTCACAGTTCCGGTTTTATCAAGAAAGACAGTATCGATATGAGAAAGCTTCTCGATGACTTCATTATTCTTAACAATCATTCCTTTGCGGGACGATCGTGAAAGAGTTCTCGTCAAGGTCATCGGAGTGGCGAGGGCCATGGCACAAGGACAAGTAACGATCAAAAGAGTCAAGGCCTTATCGAGGGCCGCATGGGCCGTCCCGTGAGAATACATATAAGCAAACAATGCGCCTGAAAGAATCAGGACAGCAGCTGTGAAATACTTCGCAATCATATTAGTCAAATCGACAATATGCGATTTTTGAAGCCAGCCACTTTCAACGGCCTTCAAAATTTTACCAATGCGCGATTCTTCTTTTGTTTTCTCAACGGAAATCAAAATCTCATTTGTCAGATTGATTGTTCCCGAGAAAACTTCAGAGCCGGCCTTGACGTTTTCCGGTCTTGATTCACCGGTGAGAAGTGAACTGTTGATTAATGATTCACCTTCAAGGATTTTACCGTCAGCGGGAATCATTTCATTACTGCCGACCTTGATCACATCGCCCGCGCGAAGAAATTGCGGGTGGATTTCAATAAAACTGTTTCCTTCTTTTTTCAGAACGCTGTTGCCTTCGTAAAAAAAGTTGAGATCGTTGGCCGTTAAGCCGTCATTTTGAATTTTATTGAGGAAGTATCTCGATAGAAGAAGCAGGAAAACCAGTGCTGTCAAAGAATCGAAATAATTGTCCGGCACGCCGGTCATCAGGTTATAGATACCCATGATAACGCCCATGATGAGCGACATGGCGATAGGAACATCAATGGAGAGTGTTTTATTTTTTAGTGCGTTCCATGCTGTTTGATAGAACGGAGTCGCCGAATAAAAGAAGACCGGCATGGCAAAGACAACAGAGATCACATTAAAAATTTTCGAAAGATTTTCGGGAGCTCCAGCGTAGTTCGAAACTGCATAGAGCATAATGTTTCCGGCACCGGCGCCTGCAATACCTATCTTCAAAAGCATTTTGCGATCTTCTTTTTTGCGGAAGTCGTGTGTGCTTTGATTTCTTTTTAAAGGGTGAGGTTTATAACCCAGGTTGTTCAGTTCACGAGCGACGTTTGAAAAGCGTCCTTCAGACTTAACACTGATAGTGGCAACGGATTTTTGCATATCCAGTCTGGCCGTTTCAACATCCGATAAAAACTCAGGAAGTTTTTCAATGAGCCAAAGACAGGCGAGGCAATGAATGCCTTCCAGATAAAATTCCATCGTTCTTTGCTTTTTTAAATTCAGGTAAGAATACTCGGCCACAAACTCTGGAGCATCCATGTAAGCAAAACGCTGGTGCTTTGTTTCGACTGGAGAGCGGCGCTTGAAAATATCTGAGGATTTTTTGATTTCGTAGTACTGATTCAACCCTTTCATGTTGATGACATTAAAAACTGTTAAACATCCGTTGCAGCAGAAAGGTTCTTTGTGGTCTGAATCGAGGTCGCTAAAAATAGGAATCAGGATATCTTCATCGCAATGAGTGCAGCGATTCATGAAACTTCCTCCTTAATGAGGCGAGTGAGATCTGATTCTTCTTCTTCATGAATGAGTTCTTTGATTGTACTTTTGTCCAGGAAACAAAGAGTCGTTTCGGCCTGAACTTGTGCGGTTAATTTTGAAGGTGCGTTCGACATCATTTCAGACAGGCCGATGAGAGAGCCTGGCTTAAGAATTTTTTTGATTTTTTTGTTCTTCATGAGCTGAACACAACCTTCAAGAATCAAGTAGGCCACAATGGGAACCTGACCTTCATAAAAAAGAGGCGCTGTTGAAGTAAACTTCTTCTGAGGAGAAAGCTTCTTTATCTCAGAAATAACATTATTCTCTAATTTGATGGGATTTATCTTGCTCATGCTCCAGATCTTAAAATAGGAGCCCCAGTTGGACTATAATCTATATCAGCTTTTGAAAAAATTTTGAGCAGTTAATAAACTTTTAATTATTAATATTTAATAATTAATATTTGCCCAGTTTAACAACTCTTCTTCATCAGTGATGTAAATAGTTTTTCCTTCCTGTTCGATAATACCCGCTTCTTTGAACTCAGACATAAAACGAATAAGAGTTTCATTCGCAGTTCCGATCATAGTCGCCATCTCTTCGCGTGTAAGCTTAAGATCAATTTTCCAGCGTCCAGAAGTATCTTTTGCACCGTGAGTAGCTTTCAGTGAAAGAATGAGTTCAGCGAGACGTTCGCGAACATTTTTTTGGTGAAGTGAAGAGAGTTTTTTCTCAGCCTGGCCCATATCGCGGGAAAGCTTGTTGATGATATTGAGAGCGACTGTTGGATTTTTTTCAATCACTTTCAAAATAAATTTTTTATCAATGAAGCACACTTCTGTGTCTTCCATGGCAGTGGCCGTCGCTGTGTAGTTATCGTCTGTGAAAAGAGATCTGTGACCAAGAATATCACCGCCGTGAGCGATGCGGACGATGGTTTCTTTTCCATCGGGACCAGTCTTAGTCAATTTGATATTTCCTTTGCTGATACAATACAAACCGAATGGGTGATTGCCTTGAACAAAAAGAGTCTGGCCTTTCTTGTATGTGTTGTTAATTTTGTGATGAGAAATTTCTTCTAACTCAGGCATATCCATGTCACAAAAAATTCCCTCAGCGCGGGAAACACAATTATCGCAAGAAGTATTGGCTGCTTTTTTCATTCGGCTCTCACTAGTATCGTTAAGGTTTACCTAGTCTAACATTTAACAGTCAAAAAAACATGACCTGGATCACATTTTAGATTTTTAGCTATTTATAGAATTCTCGATGTAAATCATAGGTTATTCAGATAAAAAAGAGAAGTACTCTTTTTCAGGTCGTCACAATCTTGAATCTTAAGAAATCTGCAGCAAGTGAAGCAGAAAAGGGATGGTTAGGTTACTAAAATGTTCTCAGCACCTTTTTAACTGCCTCCCTTGCAACTTTTTGGGGCGTCCCCATTATATGATTCTATGGGAATAAAAAGAATCATTGTCGAAAATTGGATGACGCGAAAACTGCCGGAGAAAGGGTATTGGAGCCCACTGTTTCTGGTGACTCTGTTAATTGCAGGGACGGCGCTTTTTTTAAATGATGTCTTTCATCTGGGGCAGCTGATGCCGGCCAGTTATGAAACAGTTGTCATAAAAAAAGAATATTATCGATTGTGGAGTGCTCTTTTTGCTCACGCAGATCTTGAACACATCATGAGCAACCTGTTTATGTTTGTGCCCTTTGCTTATCTGCTGGCCCATTATTTCAGTCTTTGGCTTTTTCCTCTAATCGGTTTTTTACTGGGGGGATTGATTAATCTCGTCGTCGTTCATTATCTCGGCGGCCATATCACGATCATTGGTGTTTCAGGAGTCGTTTACTGGATGGGCGCTACGTGGATGTCGCTTTCTTTTTTCATTGACCGGCGCGAATCGATTCTCTCCCGATTCATCAAACTAAGCGGTGTCTCACTCGTTCTTTTTTTCCCGACAACCTTTCTTCCGGAAGTCAGTTATCTCAGTCACTTTCTAGGCTATATTTTTGGCGTTATGACTGGAGCCGTGGTGTATCTTGTTTTTAAAAAACGATTTCTTGCAGCGGAAGTTATTCATGAAATTGATGAAGAACGAGAGTATTTCGACTGGGAAAACTTTGATGTAAATAAACTTCGCTTCGAAGAATTGCATGACGAAGAATTGCCTACGATAAATAAATGGATTGAACGCGATCACATCGCTCGCTCTTTTTTTCCCCGCCCTGAAGCGCGTCTGGTGATGGTTTACGCTGACAAAGCTCCGCTGGGATTTTTACAACTGTCTCTCAACAATGAAGGCCAGCTACGCCTGGAGCCTTTTATTGCGGATAGGAGATTACTGAGCAGAGGACTTGGTTCAACCATTCTTAAAAAATTTACTGACGAAGTAGATCATCACAACGGATTCATGGCCGAGGTGAGCCCTTCAAACGGGGCTGCTATCCGCGCCTTTAAAAAAGCAGGATTTATTCGCTCCAGCACTATGTTTGCGACAGGTGGTCCGTTTGTTCTCATGACCAAAGTGAAATATTCCTAAAAGCTATGGAACCCTCTATGCAGTTTAATTCCTCAGCATTCAGTATGAAGAGGAGGTGTTATGACTGTTCAAGGTGTTCGAGTCACAGAATGGATGAAAATTAAAAGAAGAGTTCATTGTTTTGTGGCCAATCTTCTGTCGACAAAGCATCACAATATTGAAGCGCATGAACTGGATGATCAGACCCACAAAATGACAGAAGAAGAATTGCTGGATGAAGCGAGCATGGAGAGTTTCCCTGCCAGTGATCCTCCGGGGTATCGATCTAAATCAGTAAAAGATAAGCAGCTTCATTGTGAGCCGTTTCTCTAGTACTCAGCTTGAAAAAAAATCCATTTGTGTTATGATGATCTCACCATGATGAGTAAATTCTTTATTCACATTCAAGCTACCACCACAACCACCCCGTAAGGGGAGAACATTCATTATTCCCGCGCAATATTAATGACGGCGCCGGGGTAAACTCACACATTATTTTTATTCATTTCAAACGTATTGGAGTTGTTATGTCATATCAGGTTGACCACCGCAGTTTAGCGGAGGAGATGGAGCTTTATTTTTTTGATGAACAGATCGGTGGAGGATTGCCTGTGTGGCTTCCCAACGGAATGATCATTAGAGAAGAACTGGAAAAATTTATTAAAGAAAAAGAATTTCGCGAGGGCTATCAACGAGTTTCGAGCCCGCCTTTGGGGCGCTCGTCGCTTTATGAAAAATCAGGGCATTTAAAATTTTATAAAAACGATATGTATCCGCCGCTTTCTATGGAGCATCAGGATTTTTATCTGCGTCCTATGAATTGTCCTCATCATCATTTGGTTTTCGGTGTTCGCCCGCGCTCCTATCGTGAACTCCCTTTTAGAATTGCTGAATACGGCCAGGTCTTTAGACAAGAACCGAGTGGATCGTTGCATGGACTTCGCCGCGTTCGTGGTCTCTGCCAGAATGATGGACACATTTATGTAGAGCCTTCGAAATCGAAAGAGGAAATTAAACGAGTGCTGGATCTTCATTTGGAATCTTATAAGGACCTGGGGTTATCTGGTTTTCAATTTCGTTTATCCAAACATGATCCAGCGTCTTCCGAGTTTGAGGGGCAAAAAGAATTATGGATTCTTTGTGAAAACATTCTTCGCGAATGTCTCGTTGAAAAAAATCTGGAATTTTACGAGGAAGCAGGTGAGGCTGCCTTTTACGGACCTAAAATTGATATTCAGATGCGCTTTTATTCTGACGACAAACCCAAAGTTGAATCCATGTCTTCCATCCAATTGGATTTTCTTTCAGCTGAAAGATTTTCTTTGAAATATAAAAATGCAGAAGGGCAACTCAAAGCTCCGTACATCATTCATCGCGCTCCTCTGGGAAGCCATGAGCGTTTCGTGGCCATGTTGCTTGAGTATTTCGACGGGCTTCTTCCTTATTTTCTTTGTCCGGTGCAATTGCAGATTTATCCGCTTTCGGAGTTAGCATTGGAAAAAAGTCTGCAGTTAAAAAATGATCTGATAAAAAAAGGAATCAGGGTTCAGGTTGATGAAAAACTGGGCAGCAGTCTTTCAAAGAGAATGGTGCTTGGAAATAAAGTGCGACCCTTTTCGATGTTGGTCTTGGGCGAGCGCGAGCTGAAAGAGATGAATGCTCAGCTCATGCTTCGCCACGAGGAAGAAGCTTTGCCTCTGTCTTCAGAGGCCCTGATTAATCGTTTCCGCGAATACAAGCAAGATTGTTAAATTCTTTGATTCCAGCAGCGGATGAAACTTGGAGAAGAGCTTTAAAGCTGTCGCCCGGATTACCGAAGCTGGAATCTTTAATTGTCAGTCTTAAGCTTGCTGCCGGCGTTGCTGTATTGGCCGTGATCACTGTATCGAAGGTTGAGCTTGCTCGCACATTTTGCGCCATTGTATTAAAGCCGTTTCCTGAAACTTTCATCTCGAGTGGGTTACCAGCGAGATCAATAATGAAACCTGAGCCGCTGCAGTTGTAAACGCTTGCGCATCCAATGGCCGGTAAAAGTGAGAATGCTAAAATTAAATTTTTCATCTGGACCTCGTTATAATTGAATCGTAATTACGTTGTTTGAAATAGCTATATCTTTAGAAATTAAATTCTTTTTCAGGAAATACATCAAGAGTTTTACGGAATTAATTCCCAGCGGGAGTTTAGTGTCAGTCACTGTAATAATTAACTGCTTTTTTGTCTGATCAAGTGTCACATTGCCATGGATACTGACGCGGGCAGTGAGTCCTAAAAACTTAACTTCGGCGGTTGTCACAAGCGCATTGTTATTGGTGTTGATAGCAATATTTTTAATGCTGCTGTCTTTTTTGTCATCGGGCTTTGAACTGCGGATTTCCCCGATAGAAATACGGGAGTAGGTTGTACAATCTTTCAACACATCAGTGAGTTCTAATAGATCTGTGTCTGTTTCTTTGCGGCAATTAAG
>Ga0208395_100339_pt1 | contig 18989 bp, 10 predicted proteins | sample LakWasMet61_LOW9_2_FD_183893 | JGI IMG/M metagenome (GOLD analysis project Ga0208395, IMG submission 183893) | Freshwater sediment methanotrophic microbial communities from Lake Washington under simulated oxygen tension - Sediment Metagenome... | ecosystem: Environmental > Aquatic > Freshwater >...
TGCCCAGTGGGTTCGGCAGCAGCACGATCTCGGCACCACGCGCACGCAAGGCTGCGCTGCGGTCGCCATCGTCCCGGGCAGCGGCAATAAGCACATTGCCGCCGTCCAGCACGGCGGCATCGGGAGGCGTTTCGAGCCGGCTGTCGATCACCACCTTCAGCGGCTGGCGCGTGGTCGGCACGTCGCGCACGGTAAGTCGCGGGTTATCGTCCCTGACGGTGCCGATGCCGGTGAGCACGGCGCACGATCGCGCGCGCCAGTGGTGGGCATCGCGCCGTGCTTCGGCGCCGGTGATCCATTGCGAGACGCCGTTGTTGAGCGCCGTCTTGCCGTCCAGGCTGGCCGCGACTTTCAGCCGCAGCCAGGGCCGGCCGCGCGTCATGCGCGACACGAACCCGATGTTGAGTTCCCTTGCCTCGGCTGCCAGCAGGCCGCTGGCCACATCAATGCCGGCCGCGGCCAGCCGGGCCATGCCCTGCCCTGCCACCAGGGGATTCGGATCGGGCATCGCCGCCACGACGCGGGCGACGCCGGCCTCGATCAGCGCATCGGCACAGGGCGGCGTGCGGCCGAAGTGACTGCACGGCTCAAGCGTGACGTAGCACGTGGCCCCCTTCGCCGTACCGCCAGCGCCGACTATTGCCGCCAAGGCGGCGGCTTCGGCATGGGGCAGACCGGCTTTTTCGTGCCAGCCCTCGCCGATGACGCGGCCATCCCTGACCACGACGCAGCCGACGCGAGGATTCGGAGTGGTGCCGTACAAGCCGCGCTGCGCCAGTTGCAGGGCGCGCGCCATGAACCCATGATCGGCCGCCGAAAAGCTCATGCGCCGCTCATGTGCCACATCGCAGTCACGATTTCGCCCGGGGCTGCCGCGGCTTCTTGATTTCGCGGATGGCGTCGGAAAATTCGTCGACGTCTTCGAAGTTGCGATACACCGAGGCGAAGCGGATATAGGCCACCTTGTCGAGCTTCTTCAGCTCGCGCATCACCAGTTCGCCGATGCGATCGGACGCCACTTCGCGCAGGGCGAGCTGCACCAGTTTTTCCTCGATGCGATCGAGCGCAAGATCGATGCTTTCGGTGGTGACCGGGCGCTTCCTCATCGCCAGCATCATGCTGGCCTTCAGCTTGTCTCGGTCATACTCGGTGCGGCTGCCGTTCTTCTTCACTACCTGCGGCAGCTGCAGTTCCACCCTCTCGTAGGTGGTGAAGCGCTTGTCGCAGGCGAGGCAACGACGACGACGACGCACGGTGTCGCCGTCCTCGTTCTCCCGGGTATCAACTACCTGGGTATTCTCGTCGCCGCAGTACGGACACTTCATTTCGCTCAGCCATACACCGGAAACTTCTTGCACAGGACCGACACTTCGCCGCGCACCCGGGCCAGCACCGCCTCGTCGTGCGGCGCATCGAGCACGTCGGCGATCAACTCGGCAACCTGCTCGGCTTCGATTTCGGTGAACCCGCGCGTGGTCATGGCCGGCGTGCCGAGGCGGATGCCGGAGGTGACGAACGGCTTCTGCGGATCATTCGGGATCGCGTTCTTGTTCACCGTGATGTGTGCGCGACCCAGTGCGGCCTCGGCGTCCTTGCCCGTAATATTCTTGGCCTGCAGGTCGACCAGGAACACGTGCGACTCGGTGCGTCCGGAAACGATGCGCAGGCCGCGGCTCTTCAAGACCTTGGCCATCACCTGGGCGTTCTCGATCACCTGCTCCTGATAGTCGCGGAACTCGGGCGTCATGGCTTCCTTGAAGGCCACCGCCTTGCCGGCGATCACGTGCATCAGCGGGCCGCCCTGCAAACCGGGGAAGATGGCCGAGTTGATTGCCTTTTCGTGCTCGGCGCGCATCAGGATCAGGCCGCCGCGCGGGCCGCGCAGGGTCTTGTGCGTGGTCGATGTGACGACGTCGGCGTGGGGCACCGGATTCGGATAGAAGCCCGCAGCGACAAGGCCTGCGTAGTGCGCCATGTCCACCATGAAAATGGCGCCGACCGCCTTCGCCACCTTGGCAAAGCGTTCGAAGTCGATCTTCAGCGCATAGGCCGACGCGCCGGCGATGATCAGCTTGGGCTTGTGCTCGTGGGCCAGCCGCTCCATCTCCGCATAGTCGATTTCCTCCTTCTCGTCGAGGCCGTAGGGCACGATGTTGAACCACTTGCCGGACATGTTCAGCGCCATGCCATGGGTCAGGTGGCCGCCCGCGGCGAGGTTCATGCCGAGGACGGTGTCGCCGGGCTTGAGGAAGGCCATGAACACGGCCTGATTGGCCTGCGAGCCGGAGTTGGGCTGGACGTTGGCGGCATCGGCGCCGAACAGTTTCTTGGCGCGATCGATGGCCAGTTGCTCGGCGACATCGACGTACTCGCAGCCGCCATAGTAACGCTTGCCCGGATAGCCCTCGGCATACTTGTTGGTGAGCTGCGAACCCTGAGCTTCCATCACGGACCAGGAAACGTAGTTCTCGGAGGCGATCAGCTCGATGTGATCTTCCTGGCGGCGGTTTTCGTTCTGGATGGCGGCCCAGAGATCCGGGTCGCTCTTGGCGAGGGTGTTCTGCTTGGAAAACATGGCGGAATCCGTGGATGGAGGGAAGCCTCGAATTTTAGCATCCGCCCCCGACGATCCCAAATCCGGCCGACACGCCTGCCCTATTCGAGCACTTCGTCCAGCGCACCCTGCAGATGAGTGCAGTCAGCCCAGGAGATAAGGCGCCATCCAGCGTCGCCGTATTCCACCCAATTGAACGCGGCATTCGGCAAGACGAAGTCGCGCGGCGCATCGAGCGCCCGACCGGTCGCGGCGCGATGGACGATATCGAGAACGCCGCCGTGGGTGAAAGCCAGAATATTCTGTCCTGCGTGGCGCACCGCCAGAGCGTCGAGCGCGTCCAGGATACGGGTCGAGAAGGCAATCAGGGACTCGCCGGTCTCGTAGGCGTAGTCCGGCGTCCGCGCACGGTGATGCTGGAATGCATCCGGCCGCTGCACGCTGGCTTCCTGCGCCGTCACGCCCTGCAGCACCCCGAAATGGCGTTCGCGCAAAGTCGGCGCCGGCGACACGGCGAGACCGAGGCCGGCGGTCGCAATCTGGGCCGTGCGCCACGCGCGCAACAGGTCGCTGCTATAAACGGCAGCGAAAGCATGCCGCGCCAGTCCTGCCCGCACCGCCCGTGCCTGCGCTTCGCCGAGCGCGTTGAGATCGATGTCGATCTGTCCCTGAACGCGCTTCTCGCTGTTCCAGTCTGTCTCGCCATGACGGACGAGACAGAAGCGGGTGATCCCTGCGGTTGTCATGTGGCGGAACTCAGGGATTGTGGCGGGCGTCGCTGCGCAGCATGCGGGTAAGGTTCTGCCGCACATAGGCGATATGGTTGGCCGCGGCGCTCAGCGCCTGTTCGGCATTACCCTGCTCGATCGCCCGCCACACCGCCCGATGCTGATCGAGCAGTTGCTCTCTGGCGGCCGGAACCTGCAGCAGTTCGCTCAGATTGCGGCGCAGGTTGTCGCGCAGCAGGCGCAGCAGGCTCGCCGTCAAATGGCCGACGATGACGTTGTGTGCGGCTTCGGCAATCGCCTGGTGAAACGCCAGATCGGTATCGACCTGGGCATCCAGGTCGTCCCCCGCGAACGCTGCCTCGAGCCTCGCCAGACTCTCGCGGACGCGCTCACGGTCGGCTGCGGTGGCGCGCCGTGCGGCCGATTCGGCGGCACGGCCCTCGAGCATGTGGCGAAACTCGAGCATGTCTTCATGCACAGCTGGATGGTCACGCAGTATTTCTTCCCACGGATTGCCGAAGCTGGCGTCGAGCCGGTCGGTGACAAAAGTACCACCGCCCTGGCGGCTTTCCAATAGTCCACGTGCTGCCAGCTTGTGGATCGCCTCGCGCAAGGATGCACGTGAAACACCGAGTTGAACGGACAGTTCGCGTTCCGAAGGCAAGCGGTCACCCGGCTTCAATCCGCCTTCCAACACCCGTTGTTCGATTTCCCGCGCAACCACATCGGCAAGCCGTGGCGCCGTCATTTTTGCATCCATATTTTCAATATAACATTGGTCTGACCACAATATCAACCATCGAGAATCCGCTGAACGAGAATCCTCATTTCCCTTGACACTGGCCACCTCGGCCATTAATATCCGCGGACTTTTGGTCTGACCAATGAGCCATGAGTGATTGGCCGCCCGTCAGACAAAGTCTCAATTCAGCGTTGGCGGCAGCGTACTAGACACCGGCGCAGGCAAGGAGAACCTCTTGAATCGACGTATGTTGAAAGCTCGGGTTAATATCCCTCCGGCCATCGGTATCAGCAAAAACGAGAAACGCGATGCGTACCAGGATGCGGCAGCCCGCCTCTCCGATGCGCCGAACACTCAGGAGGTTCATGCATGACGGCACTGCTCAAACTGTCGCAGCTAATCGACGGGCTCAGCGAACGCGTGGGACGAAGCATTTACTGGCTGATACTCGCGGCCGTACTCGTCAGCGCGATCAATGCCATCGTCCGCAAGGCCTTCGACATGAGCTCCAACGCTTTTCTCGAAATGCAGTGGTACATGTTCTCGGCAGTTTTCCTGCTCGGCTCGGGCTATACACTGATGCGCCAGGAACACATTCGCATCGATATCATCTACGGCCGGTTTTCGCGGCGCACGCAAATCTGGATAGACATCTTCGGCACCGTGGTCTTCCTGATGCCGATGTGCCTGATGTTCATCTATCTCTCCTGGCCTTTCTTCATACATTCGATCCAGGGTGGCGAAGTCTCCGCCAATGCGGGAGGGCTGATTCTGTGGCCGGTAAAAGCCTTGATGCCGCTCGGCTTCGTGCTGTTGATGGTTCAGGGATGCTCGGAGCTGATCAAGCGCGTCGCGTTTCAGATGGGGCTGACCTCGGACCCGGGCGAGAAGAAGCAGGACAAGAGTGCCGAGGAAGAACTGGCCGAGGCGATCAAGGCGCATCTGGTCGCCCCCGAAGTGGTCGATGTGGTGGCTTCGCACGACAATATGCACGCGGACAGCCGTGGGGGTAATGCCAAATGAGCGCCTTCCTCATTGCCAACATGGCGCCCATCATTTTTGCCTCGCTGGTCGTCTTCCTCCTGATGGGCTACCCGGTGGCCTTCTCGCTGGCCGCCAACGGCATTATCTTCGGCCTGATCGGAATCGAACTCGGCATGCTGCCGCCGGAATTGTTCCGCGCCCTGCCGGAACGGGTCTACGGCGTCATGAGCAACGAAACGCTGCTGGCGATCCCGTTTTTTACCTTCATGGGCCTGATCCTCGAACGTTCGGGCATGGCCGAGGATCTGCTCGATACCATCGGCCAGCTCTTCGGCCCGATCCGCGGCGGCCTAGCCTACGCGGTGGTGCTGGTCGGCGCGATGCTCGCCGCCACCACCGGCGTGGTCGCCGCGTCGGTGATCTCGATGGGCCTGATCTCGCTTCCGATCATGCTGCGCTACGGCTACGACCGCCGCCTGGCCTCGGGCGTAATCGCCGCCTCGGGAACGCTGGCGCAGATCATCCCGCCGTCCCTGGTGCTGATCATCATGGCCGACCAGCTCGGCAAGTCGGTCGGCGACATGTACAAGGGCGCCTTCATCCCCGGCTTCATATTGGCCGGGCTCTACTTGGCCTATATCCTCGGCATCACCGTAATCAAGCCGAAATGGGCGCCGGCCCTGCCGCCAGAAGCGCGCGTCTTCCGCGAACCGAGCGGCAGGAGCGGCGCCACTTCGCTGCTGATTCTGACCGCCATCTCGACCGCGGCGGCCGTGTATTTCGCCCTGAACTACAACACCGAATCGCCGCTCGACGAAACCATTGTCAGCAGCATGTCGCTCGGTATCGGCATCGCATTTGCCGCTGCGGTGATCAATCGCGTGACGAAGATGAACCTGCTCTCGCGCATGGCGGAAAAGGTTACCTTCGTCCTGATCCCGCCGCTGGCGCTGATTTTCCTCGTGCTCGGCACCATCTTCCTGGGCATCGCAACACCGACCGAAGGGGGCGCGATGGGCGCAGGTGGTGCGCTGATCATGGCGCTGGCGAAAAAACGCCTGTCCTGGAAACTGCTCAGGCAGGCCATGGACAGTACCGCCAAGTTGACCACATTCGTCGTCTTCATTCTGGTCGGTGCGCGCGTCTTCAGCCTGACTTTCTATGCAGTCGATGGCCACCTCTGGGTCGAGCACTTGCTGCAGGGACTTCCCGGCGGACAGATCGGCTTCCTGATCGTGGTGAACATCCTGGTCTTCGTGCTTGCCTTCTTCCTCGACTTCTTCGAACTGTCGTTCATCGTCGTGCCGCTGCTCGGACCGGTCGCAGAAAAGCTTGGCATCGATCCGATCTGGTTCGGCGTGCTGCTGGCGGTCAACATGCAGACCTCGTTCATGCACCCGCCCTTCGGTTTCGCGTTGTTCTACCTCCGATCCGTGGCGCCATTCTCGCCCTACAGGGACGTGCAGACCGGCAAGATGACCGAACCGGTGACCACCGGCCAGATCTACTGGGGTGCGGTTCCCTTCGTGCTGATCCAGATTGTCATGGTCGGTCTGCTGATCGCATTTCCGCAACTGGTCACCTCGGGACTGGACAAGCAGCAGACAGGGGATACGAGCAACGTCCAGATCATGAGCACGGAAGATGACGCGAAAGCGGAGGAGAAATCCCTCTCCCAGGAGCAGGACAAACCCGCCGACGGAGCTGCCCCGGCAGGCGACGCGGAGGATCCGGCCAAGGCGCTGGAGCAAGCCATGAAACAGAACAAGGACGCCGCCCCCGAGGACGACGACCCGGCGAAGGCGCTGGAAAGAGCAATGAAGAAGTGAGCCAAGGGATTTTACAGGGCAGCCGACCGCGATTGATCGGAGAAGGCTGCACAGCAAGAGCCCCGAGCTGGTTGGCTTGGATGTCGCGTGGTGTAGTATTTGGGCACGGCAATGGAAGTGCCGACAGTCTTATCCCTAAAAACGAGGAGAAAAATCAATGCAACGACGCAAATTTCTTAAATCTGCTGGACTCGGACTTGCCGGCACCGGCGCCCTTGCGCTGTCGGGCAAAGCCCTGGCACAAGCGCCCGAGGTCAAGTGGCGTCTGGCTTCCAGCTTCCCCAAGAGTCTCGACACGATTTTCGGCGCGGCCGAGGTAGTCGCCAAGAGGGTCGCTGCGGCGACGGGCGGCAAGTTTCAGATCCAGATTTTTGCCGGCGGCGAAATCGTTCCCGCGTTCGGCGTACTCGACGCGGTCAAGGACGGCACCGTGCAGCTGGGACATTCGGCGAGCTATTACTTCATCGGCAAGGATCCCACCTTCGCCTTCGACACGGCAGTTCCGTTCGGCCTCAACAGCCGCCAGCAGACGGCCTGGATGTATGAAGGCGGTGGCCTGCCCCTGATGCGCGAGTTCTTCAAGGACTACAACATCTACAACATTCCCTGCGGCAATACCGGCGCCCAAATGGGCGGCTGGTTCCGCAAGGAAATCAAGACGGTGGCCGACCTCAAGGGCCTCAAATTCCGCGTCGGCGGTTTTGCCGGTCAGGTGCTGGCCAAGCTTGGCGTGGTGCCGCAGCAGATTCCCGGCGGCGACATCTATCCGGCGCTGGAAAAAGGCACCATTGATGCTGCCGAATGGATCGGCCCCTACGATGACGAAAAGCTTGGCTTCAACAAGGTCGCCAAGAACTACTACTATCCGGGCTGGTGGGAAGGCGGTCCGCAGCTGTCGGTCTACGTGAACATGGCCGAGTGGGCAAAGCTGCCCAAGGAATATCAGGCCATTCTCGAAATGGCTTGCTGGGAAGCCCACGTCGACATGCAGGCGCGTTACGACGTGAAAAACCCGGCGGCACTGAAGCGTCTGGTGGCGAGCGGCACCAAACTGATGCCGTTCTCCAACGACGTCATGGCCGCCTGCTACAAGGCGGCGCAGGAGTTGTACGCCGAAACTGCAGCGAAAAATCCGAAGTTCGCCAAGGTCTACGAACCGTGGAAGAAGTTCCGCGACGAGCAGATCGAATGGTTCAGCATTTGCGAGGGCCGCTTCGACAACTTCTCGGCCGCTACGGTCCGCGCCGGACAGGCCAAGCCCGCCCCGGCGAAGAAGAAGTAATTTCCCGCAATCATGAACGAACCCCGCCACGGCGGGGTTTGTTCATTTTGGGCGGACATTTCCGCAGCACTGCGGGCCGAATTTGCCTGCTACGGCGACCGGATTCAATTCACGCCCGCCGTGCATACTCCTCGAAACCTTCGACCGGCAGCGGCCGACTGAAGAAATAGCCCTGGTAGGCATGGCATCCCGAACTGGCGAGGAAGGCGCGCTGGGCCTCGGTTTCCACGCCTTCGGCCATCACTCCCAGCCCGAGGCTTTGTGCCAGCGCCACGATGGTCCTGGCAATAGCGGCATCGTTGGGATCGATCAGGATATCGCGCACGAAGGACTTGTCGATCTTCAACTGCTCCAGCGGCAACCTTTTCAGATATGACAGCGAAGAATATCCGGTGCCGAAGTCATCCAGCGAAAAGCCGACGCCTTCGGCCTTCAGTGCGGACATCTTTTCAATGACGTCTTCCACGTTATCCACCAGTAGGCTCTCGGTCAGTTCCAGCTTGAGCCGGGCCGGATTGGCGCCCGCCCGCCCGATTGTTGCCAGGACCTGATCGACGAAGTCGGCTTCATGCAGTTGCTGGGCGCTGACGTTCACCGCTATCGTGAGATGGCTCATTTCGGGCCTGGCGGCCCAACGCGCCAATTGGGCGCAGGCGGTGTCCAGCACCCAGTGGCCCAAGGGCAGGATCAGCCCGGTTTCCTCGGCGAGAGGAATGAACTCGGCCGGAGACACCAGGCCTCGCAGGGGATGCTGCCAGCGCACCAGCGCTTCCACGCCTGTGACGCGCCCCCCGTTAATCACCTGGGCCTGGTAATGGAGCACGAACTGCTTCTGCTGCACCGCCTCGCGCAGACCAGCCTCCAGAGAGGCGCGCTCCATCACGGCGGTTTCCATGTCCGGATCGAAGAAGTGCAGGGCATTGCGCCCCCGCGCCTTGGACTTGTACATGGCCAGATCGGCCTGCTTCATCAGGTCGTCGATGCTGGCCTGGTGCCCCCTGAACAAGGTGGCACCGATGCTCGCGGTGCTGCGGTACTCGAGGTCGCTAAGCTGATAGGGGTCCCTGAGTGAAGCGAGAATCTTTACGCCGACGGCTTCGGTCTGCGTCGCGGCCTCTTCGATGTTCACACTCAGGCTGCTCAGCACCACCACGAACTCGTCACCACCCAGCCGCGCCACCGTGTCGCCCTCGCGTACGCTGCCGACCAGGCGCTGTGCCACCTGCTGCAGCAGGAGGTCGCCCATGTCATGGCCGAGAGTATCATTGAGCGTCTTGAAATGATCCAGGTCGATGAACAGCAGCGCCCCATGGCCGCCGTTGCGGGAACTGGCGGTCATGGCCTGCCGCAGGCGGTCGAGCAGGAGCGTACGGTTGGGCAGGGTCGTCAGCTGGTCGAAGAAGGCCAGTTCCCTGATTCTTTCCTCCGCAATCTTGCGTTCGGTAATGTCCTGGTGCGTGGCGACATAGTGGGTAATGACTCCGTCATCCCGCTTGACCGCGGATATCGTGAGCCACTTCGGGTATATCTCGCCGTTCTTGCGCCGGTCCCAGATCTCCCCCTGCCAGGCTCCGGTGCTCCGGAGGCTCTCCCACATCGCCGTATAGAACGCGGCATCGTGGCGACCCGATTTCAGCAGCCGCGGCGTATGGCCGATGACATCTTCTGCCGAATAACCCGTGCTCTCGGTGAAGGCGCGGTTGACGCGCAGGATCACGCCGTCCGGGTTGGTTACTACCATGCCTTCCTGCGATTCAAACGCGGTGGCGGCGATGCGAAGCTCGGCCTCGGCCTCCTTCCGGTAGGTAATGTCGCTGACGCTTCCGACGAACAGCTTCCCGTCGTCCACGATGGTCTCGGTAACTCCCAGTTCGATGTGAAATACCGAACCGTCGCGGCGCTGCGCCATGACGTCGCGCCTGCCGCCGATCACCTTGCGGATGCCGCTACGCCGATAGGCTTCAAGGTAGCCGTCATGCTCAGTCCGGTAAGGCTCCGGCATCAGCATCTTGATATTCTTGCCGATCACTTCGGCAGCGCCGTAACCAAACAGGCGCTCGGCGGACCGGTTGAATGATTCGACGATGCCTTTTTCAGTCATCGTTATGACGCCGCTATGCACACCATCGAGCACCGCACGCAGCCGCGTTTCGCTGGCAACCAGCGCCTGTTCGGTGCGCTTGCGCACAGTAATGTCCGTGACATAGGCCAGAATGCAGGGCTGTCCGTCCAGTTCGGTTATTTCGCCGGAAAGGCTGACATTGCGCCGCTCACCGTTCTTGTGCATCCAGACCGTCTCGTAGTCGATCAGCCGGCCTTCGCGAGTGATCGCCTCCACCCAGGGGCGGCGCGTGGCTTCATCCGGCCAGATTCCCACCTCCACCGAAGTCCTCCCGATCAGGTCGTCCCTGGTCCAGCCGAAATCGCGCTCGTAGTTCGCATTGGCTTCGATGATGCGGCCCTCGTCGGCCGTGGCGATCGACGCCGCAATGGGGCACGAATTGAATGCCGTGGAGAACCGCCGTTCGGACTGGCGCAGCGCCAGCTCGGCCAATCTGCGCTCGGTGACATCCTGGATCGTGCCGCGGGATCGTAGCGGCTTGCCTGCCGGGTCGAAGTCCGACTGGCACTTCTCGTGAACCCACTTGACGCGTCCGTCCTGCATGCGCAGCCGGTGGGTGATCTCATACGACGTTCGGTTTGCGAGGGAATTCTTGTAGGCCTGATTCACCGCATCACGGTCATCCGGATGAATCGCGTCGAGAAAGGCCTGGTAAGTGGCGCCGAATTGCTGCGGGTCGATCTCGAACAGGCGAAAGACCTCGTCCGACCAGATCAATTCGCCGCTGATCACGTCCAGCGTCCAGCTGCCGACGTGGGCAATGTGCTGGGCTTCGCGCAAGCCGTCTGCGCTGGCGCGCAATTCGGCTTCGGCCTGCTTGCGCTGCGCCTCATTTGACCGCAGCTTGAGTTGCATCGCGGACAAGCCGGCAAGTACGCTGTCCTCCATGCCGGGAGGAAAGTCGATGACCGACGTGAAATCGCCGCGTCCGATTCTGAGGATGTGCTGGTGCACTTCCTCAGCCGACCCGCCCAGGGTAGTCCGCAAGCTGCCATATGCCCGCCAGAGCAGGATCAGCGCCCCGAAAACGCAGGCTATGAACACCATCCGCGAGATTGCGGCACTGCGGTCGGCAAGGCCAACCGCGTCGGCAGTGCGCTGGTCCATCAGCGCATAGGCCTCGTTGATCGGCCGCATGATCGCCGCCTTGGCGCGATGATAGCTGGCGTCATGCATCATCTGGAGCGCCCGGGCCCTCGCGGCATGGCCATCGGGACCGCCGGTCTCGACCAGCTTCATGGCCGCGAATTCGATTTCCGTCAAGCCGTCGGAATTCACCTTGGCTTCCGCCAGCTTGCGCAATTCACCTTCCGGAGAGCCTGCCGCGCGGATCAACTCCAGCAGAGGGACCGCCGCTCCGCCGCCAACCCGCGGCGCTTCGGCATCAACCAGCACCAGGTCCCAGTAAGCATAGTAGTAGCCAGGAGGGCGCGGCTTCCTGCCATCGCGGATGTCCAGTATGTCCTGATAGTATTTCTTGTAGCGGGGATCGCCGGTCGCCACGTAGGCCCGGGCCATCCGCGTCAGATCGTCCGACGACTGGCGCAACTGGTCCGCCAGCACAAAGGAGACCTGCCGCTGCTGGTTGGCCCGATCGATCTGCTTCTCAAAGTAGACGTAGAGCCCGAACGCGGCAACCAGTGAAAGAAACACGATCACCGTCGGCCAGTGCCGGCGAGCGAACAGCTGAGTTTTGTCTTCGCGAATCATGGCCTTTTGCTTCGCTTGAAATCCATTTGAGTCTACCCCTTCACGCTCGTTGCCCGATTCCGCTCATCAGATCAGCGCGAGACGCCAGAGCGAGGTCAGTTCCGCGGCTCGCGCGGCGTGAAGAGGGTCGGAGATGTCCGTTGCCCGTGGATGAGTCGGCCTTGCATCCACCCGGCCGACAAGCTTGAGGCCAGCCTCGTCAAAGGCCGCCAGCAGTTCGGCGCGCGTGCGCAAGCCCAGATGCTCGGCGAGGTCGGAGAGCACCAGCCAACCCTCGCCGCCGGGCTGCAAATGCCCGGCGAGCCCCCTGATGAATCCCATCAGCATGCGACTGTCGGGGTCGTACACCGCGCGCTCCAGAGGAGAGTTGGCGCGTGCCGGAACCCACGGCGGGTTGCACACGACCAGGGGTGCACGACCTGACGGAAACAGATCGGCCGCGACCACCTCGACCCGCGCCGCCAGCCCGAGTCGCTCGACGTTCGCCCGGGCGCAGGCCAGCGCACGAGGATCCTGATCAGTGGCGACGACGTGTGCAATGCCCCGCTTCGCCAGTACCGCCGCCAGCACGCCGGTGCCGGTGCCGATGTCGAAGGCCAGCGCACAGTTGGGCGGCAAGGGTGCCGTTGCCACCAGACCGACATACTCGCCGCGAATCGGCGCAAAGACGCCGTAATGAGGATGAATGCGCTCGCCCAGCGCCGGAATCTCGACCCCTTTCTTGCGCCACTCGTGCGCACCGATCAGGCCCAGCAGCTCCCGCAGGGAGGCGACAAAGGGGCCCGCCGCGGGACCATAGGCCTCGCTGCAAGCATCCCTGACATCGGCCGCCCGCCGCAGCGGCAGGCGATAGTCGGCTTCGAAGGGCAGCAGCAGCATGCCGAGCGTGCGGGTACGCTGCGACTGCGCCTGACGATACAGGTGAAAAGCCTCGGCCGGGTCGGATGTCGTCGCTGCCTTGCGCGGCTTGCGGTCGAGGCGGCGAGCCATGGCCTGAAGCAGCTGACGGGCATTCTGGAAATCGCCGCGCCACAGCAGCGCGGTACCCTCGCAGGCGAGTCGATAGGCGGCATCCGCCGTGGTGCGGTCGTCGGCGATGACCACGCGCTTCGGCGCTGCCGTGCCACTCTCGGAGTGCCAGGGGGCGAGGCGCGTCTCGCCGCCTTCGATCCACTCGATGACCGGCTCGCCATTCACGACAAGCTCCCTCCAGGCCGGATGCTTTGCCTGCCTTGGATTCTGCCTTGCGGGCAGGCAACTTGAAACAACACGATGGATACCTCGATGCGCGGGAATTCAAACGCATGGTACGTGGCTACTGCCTGCCTGTAAATTTTTCCGGCACGGGCCGGACTATGGTCTCGACCGCGCCTGAGGAATCGAAACAGGCGTTGAAGAGTCGGCGCGGGCGATACGGCGATCGCGTGCAAACCGGCTTGCAGCCGCCGGCAGCTGGCGGCCCTGTTCGCCCAGCTACCAAGTTGCGGGTCTTGCAGCCTGCCTGGTCAATCGGCCGCGCGCCCGGCAGGCAGCCGTCCCTCACCCGCCTGACCAGCCACGGCATAGCGCTGCCCCATGCGCTCGAGCCGCGGACCGTGCATGCCATCGTTTGCCTGCATCAGATAGTACACGCTGGGGAAGCCGGTTTCTCCCGGTGGACCATGCTTCTGGAGCCATGCATAGACATGCCGGTCGGCAGCCATCCGCCGCGTGTCGCCCGGCAGGGGGATACTCCACCAGCGCAGCACCGGCTCGCAGGCCAGCTTGTCGATCACGAGGCAATTCGGATCGACCCAGCCACCCAGCTTTTGCTGGAAAATTCCCCGGCCCGGCCCGACCGACTCCCAATCATCGACGCATACCGGTTGCAGCGATTCGGGATGAACGAACCAGCGCAGCGAAAAGGCCCATGCGCGGCCCTGAACGGCGCGCAACAGGGAACTCAAGTGATCGGGCGCCCACCAGTTGTCATCGTCCAGGTAGGCAAGGAAGCGGGCATTGGCGAGATAGCTGAGCAGGGTCCGCAGCACCCCGCCATCGTTGGCGGGGTGCAGCCCGCCATGCCGCTGCGAAGTCGAATAGCCGGGATAGAACAGACAGGGAGTGACATGATCGGGTGTCGCATCGAGCAATTCGTGCAGCGGCGCGAAATCGCCGCGCGGCACATCGACTCCGATCAGCAGCTGAATGCGTCCGACGTCCCGTTGCGCATAGACCGAGCGAACGGCGTCGAGGATGCTCTCGCGTCCGATCGTCGGCATCACCACCGCGACGTCGAAGGGAGTCTGCAGGTCCGCCTTCCTGCCGAAATGCCGGCAGCCGGCGGCCAGCCGGTGAACAGGCGCGGTCATCGCGGCGGGCGGCAAACCTGCGGGCGCCGCCCGATCCGCTGCAGCCATCCATTCCCGCAGCGCCGCAGTCACCCGCGCCACCAATTCATCCCAATCCCCATCGGCCGTCTGGCGGAACAGACGCATGACGAGGGGATACCATGGTGAATCACTTCGCTCTTCCAGCCAGCGCCAATCGGTTTCGTAATCGGGAAGCAGCACCCAGCAGGGCTTGCCCAGTGCGCCGGCCAGATGCGCTACGGCGGTATCGACGCAGATCAGCAGATCGAGCTGCCTGAGGATGGCCGCACTGTCGGCAAGATCGGCCATCTCGCTACCGAGGTGCGTAAGCGGCTGATTGGCCGGCGGAGCACAGGCCTCGTCCTCGCCGGCTTCCTTCTGCAGGCTGACAAAAGCGATGCCGGGGACAGTCCAGAGCGGTGCAAGTGTCGCCAGCGAGGGGAGGGATCGGTTGGCGTCGTTGCCATGGCCGGGCTTCCCCTTCCATACCAGTCCGACGCGACGCCTGGCCAGCGGCAGGCGCGCCGTCCAACGCGGCGTTCTGCCGGGGTCCGCGGTCAGATAAGGAATCGTGGCCGGCAGATTCTCCAGAGTAGTCGCGACATGCAATGGCAGGCTGAGCGGATAGCACCAGAAGTCGAACTCCGCGGCCATGTCGGGACGCCATTCCGATGTGCTGATTACGCGGTCCGCCAGATTTTGCGTGGCAAACAAGGTCTTCAGGGGTGGCTTGCACGCCAGCGTGAGATGCCGCAAGCCGCGTGCCTTGAGCAAGGGCAGATAGCGCACGAACTGGATTTCATCGCCCAATCCCTGTTCCGGCCAGATCAGCAGCGAACGCCCCTGCAATCGTTCGCCCCGCCATTGCGGAGGCAGCGGCGCGCCGCCGGGCACCGTCGGTGGCGGCGCTATGCTGCAGTTCCGCTTGCCGGGGGCATACCGCGCTTCGAACTCCGTCCAGCCCTCCGGGAAGCGCCCCCGTTGCAGCAGGAGCAACCCGAGATTCATGTGGATATCCGCATCGCCCGGCCTCAACGCAATCGCGCGACGGTAGGCGGCTTCGGCCTCCTCCGGGTGTCTCTGCACATGAAGCAGCACAGCCAGATTGTAGTGGGCGCTCGCATAGTCCGGCTTGAGCGCGATCGCGCGACGGTAGGCCATTTCAGCCTCCTTCCGCCGCTTTCGTTCCATGAGCAGAACGCCCAGGTTGTAATGGGCTTCCGCCAGTTCGGGCTTCGCTGCGATGGCGCGAAGGTAGGCCGCTTCAGCTTCGTCCATGCGCTTTTGCTCCGCCAACAGGACACCAAGGTCAGAGTAGGCATCCGCGTAGTCCGGCTTGACGGCAAGGACGCTGCGATATGCGGCTTCCGCTTCCTCCGGGCGCTTCTGCTCCCTGAGCAGGCTGCCCAGAGCGGAATATGCCTCGACGCAGTCCGGCTTCGCCTCGATGGCGCGGCGATAGGCGGCTTCGGCCTCTTGCGGACAAGCTTGCGCCTTGAGCAGGTTGCCGAGGTTGGAGTGGGCTTCCGCGTAATCCGGCTGCGCTGCGATGGCACGGCGATAGGATGCTTCGGCCTCGTCGGGGCGCTCCTGGTCTTTCAGCAGAACACCCAGGTTGGAGTGGGCCTCGACGCAATCCGGCTTCAACGCAATTGCACGGCGGTAGGCCGCTTCCGCTTCCTGCGGGCGCTCTGCCTCCTTCAGCAGATTCCCCAGGTTGCAGTAGGCTTCCGGCGCGTCGGGCGCCACCTCAATGGCGCGACGGTAGGCCGCTTCGGCCTCCGGCAGACGAGCTTGCGCCTTGAGGAGGTTGCCGAGATTGGAATGAGCCACCGCGAAGTCCGGCTTCACGGCGACGGCACGACGGTAGGCGGCCTCGGCTGTCGCACCGTCGCCGATTCTGCCGGCAAATACGCCCAGATTGTTCAGCAGGTCATCATTGTCCGGATCGATGGCGAGAGCCTGCCTGACGACTGCCAGCGCTTCGGTGATTTTTCCCTTGCGGTAGAGGGCTGCACTACGGATCAGGAAAGCGGCAACGTCGGCTTTCGCAGACCGCACCGGCGCGCCGGCGCCGGCAGACATCGATGAATCGGCTCGCTCCGCTCCGGCCTTCCATTCCCGCAGCGCCGCCGTCACCCCTGCTACCACGCCCGCCCAGTCCCCGTCGGTCGTCTGGCGGAACAGGCGCATGACACGGGGATACCAGGGAGTATCGGTCCGCTCTTCCAGCCAGCGCCAGTCCGTCTTGTGGTCTGGCAGCAGCACCCAGCAGGATTTGCCCAGCGCACCGGCCAAATGCGCCGCGGCGGTGTCGACGCAGACCAGGAGATCCAGGCTGCCGAGGATCGCAGCGCTGTCCACGAAATCGTCAATCTCGCTGCCGAGGTGCGTCAAGGGCTGAGCGGCCGGCGGCGCGCTGGCCTCTTCTTCGCCGGAACCTTTCTGCAGGCTGACAAAGGCAATGCCGGGGACGGACCAAAGCGGCGCCAGGGTGGCGAGCGAGGGAAGGGATCGGCTGGTGTCATTCCTGTGCGTTGGGCTCCCCTTCCATACCAGACCGACGCGGAGCGCCGCCGGCGGCAAACGCTTGGCCCAGTGCGCGATTCTGCCGGGGTCCGCCGCCAGATACGGAATGGTCGCCGGAATGTTGTCCAGCGTGGTGCCGAAATGCAGCGGCAGGCTCAGCGGATAGCACCAGTAGTCGAACTCTGCCGCCATCTCGGGACGCCAGTCCGAGGTGCTGATCACGCGATCCGCCAGATTCTGTGCGGCAAGCAGTGCCTTCAGGGGCGGCCTGCAGGCCAGTGCGAGATGCCGGACGCCTCGTGCCTTGAGCAGGGGCAGATAGCGTACGAACTGTATTTCATCGCCCAATCCCTGCTCCGGCCAGACCAGCAACGACCGGCCCGCCAGCGGTTCTCCCTGCCATTGCGGGGGCAGCGGTATGCCGTTCGGGTGAGTCGGCGGCGGCGCCATTTTTCGTTCCGTCTTGCCGGGAGCATAACGTGCCTCGAATTCCGTCCAGCCCTCCCGAAGTCGCCCCCGCCTCAGCAGCAAAAGACTGAGATTCCAGCGGGCGTCGGCATGGTCCGGCTTCAGTGCAATGGCGTGACGATAGGCAGATTCAGCGTCCTCCGGACGCTTTTGCGCCTGGAGCAGGTTGCCCAGATTGGAATAGGCATCGACGTAATCCGGTCTCAGGGAAATGGCGCGGCGGCATGCGGCTTCAGCCTCGGCGAAGCGCTTGTCCTCCATGAGCAGAACACTCAGGTTCGAATAGGCTTCCGCGTAATCAGGCTTCACCGCAATGGCGCGAAGGTAGGCGGCTTCGGCCTCGTCAATGCGCTTTTGCGCCTTGAGCAGAACACCCAGGTTCGAGTAGGCCTCCGCGTACTCCGGCTTTGCGGCGATGGCGCGCCGGTAGGCGGCCTCCGCCTCCTGCGGACGCTTCTGAATCTGCAGCAGGTTGCCCAGGTTGGAGTGGGCCTGGGCGTAATCGGGCCTCAGGGCGATGGCCCGGCGGCAAAAGGCTTCGGCCTCATCCGTACGCCGCTGTTCGGTGAGCAGGTTGCCCAGGTTGCAATTGGCGTCTGCCGAGTCTGGGTTCAGCGCGATGGCGCGACGGAAGGCAGCCTCTGCTTCTTCCAGACGCTTGTGCCCCTTGAGCAGGTTGCCCAGGTTGTAGTGGGTCTCGGCGCTGTCCGGCTGTATGGCAAGGGCGCGGCGATACGCGTCCTCGGCCGCTGCCGCATCCCCCAGTGCCGCAGCAAATACGCCATAGTGACTCAACAGAACGGCGTTGTCCGGATCGATGGCGAGACCCTGCGTCGCAACGTCCAGAGCTGCCTGGACCTCTCCCTTGCGGTAAAGCACGGTGCTGCGAGCGATGAGCGCTGCCACATCGGGTGAAGCGGGACGGGCGGACTCCGCTTCGGCGCTCCGGCGCTTGCCCGGTGCCGCGCTGCGGCCCGCCCTGGCAGCGGCTTTCCGGGCCGGAGAGCTGGGGGTCTTGTTCGATCTTGGCATGCGGCAGTCTAGTGTTTCAACATGATTGCGCTGGCTTCGCTTCTCCGGACAACCGTCCTTACATATCGCGGATCAATCCTTCGCCGTATCGTCAGCGCCGACTTTCTGCCGGCGTCAGTTGCCGGCTATGGTCATGCGGTCGACCAGAACGGAGCCTACCTGTTTCGAACCCCTCACCTCGATGTCATTGCCTATGTCGACAATACCGCGCAGCATCTCGCGCAGATTGCCGGCGACGGTGATCTCTTCCACCGGATAGGCGATCTCGCCCTTTTCCACCCAGTAACCCGCCGCACCGCGCGAATAGTCTCCGGTGACGTAGTTCACGCCCTGACCGAGCAGTTCGGTGACCAGCAGGCCGGTGCCCATTTCGCGCAGCAGCCCCTTGAGATCGTGCCGCCCCGGCTGCACCAGCAGATTGTGCGCACCGCCGGCATTGCCGGTGGTCTGCATGCCCAGCTTGCGCGCCGAGTAGGTGGACAGGAAATAGCCTTGCAGCACGCCGTTCTTCACCACCTCGCGATCATGGGTGGCGACGCCGTCGTCATCGAAAGGCGATGACGCGAATGCGCCGCGGATATGCGGCCGTTCGCTGATCTGGACAAAGTCGGGGAAGAGTTGCTGGCCGAGGCTGTCGAGCAGGAAGGATGTCTTGCGA
>Ga0208395_100351_pt1 | contig 18503 bp, 15 predicted proteins | sample LakWasMet61_LOW9_2_FD_183893 | JGI IMG/M metagenome (GOLD analysis project Ga0208395, IMG submission 183893) | Freshwater sediment methanotrophic microbial communities from Lake Washington under simulated oxygen tension - Sediment Metagenome... | ecosystem: Environmental > Aquatic > Freshwater >...
GGCTACAACTGCCCCACTTCGTTTTCATCCTTTGCACAAAAAACCGCTCCACCTTCACACCGATAAGCGGCTCCCATTTGGCAATCAAAACCGGCACGGCTTCCTTGAGCCTCTCCCGATACCATGCTTCAAGAATCGCCTGTTTCCTTCCGCTACCGCTTGCAGGACGAATCTGAAGACGCATTTTATTGTGCGTTAACGCCACTTCCGGCGAGGCATCGTTCTCAACCAATTGAAGCAGGTAGCGCTTGCCCCAAACGTAATGGCTTTCGCGGTCGAGGTATTCGCGCGGCGTCTCACGCAGCTGTCCGCGCAGCTTTTGCTGTTGGCTCTTGATCCAATCGAGCTTGGTACTTGTCGATATAAAGATAAGTGCAGCTCGGCGCATCGAAACCGGTCAGCAGCTTATCCACCACGACCAGCAGCTTCATGTTGGCCGGTTGCTCCTTGAACAATTTCTTGGCGTTATCCTCATAACTCTCGGTTTTGGACTTGCCGGGCAACGCATCCACATTGTGCAGCAGCTCGGTGTAAGTGTTGTAGATAAACAGCTTGTCCGTCCCGTGTTCGCGCCGGTATCCTCCAGCGCGACGTCTTTAATCTGCGGATTATAGGAGGGAGGTGACGACCGCACACTTGCCTTTAAACACCGTCTTCTGACACAGCTCAAAAGACTTGCAGGCCTCGTAGATACTGGAGGCAACCAGGATAGCGGTGCCGCGCCCGTCATTGAAGCGGCGGCGTCTTTTAAAGTCGAAGATGATGTCGGCAACCACCCGCGCCATCCGGGATTTGGAGCTGAGTACATTCTGCATCGTACCCCACTTTTCGCGCAGCGCGGCCTTTTGCCAATCATTCAGCGTTGTGGTGGAAGCCTCGAACCATTCATCGACCGTTTCCTCCGAACCTAAATGCTGGTCGATGTCCCGCGCCTCATAAATCAAGTCGAGCACTACCTTATCCTCCACCGCCTCGCTGAATTTATAGGTATGGATATAACCGCCGAACACTTCCAGGCTAGTCTGCTTATCCTGCTTCAACAGCGGCGTGCCGGTAAAGCCGATAAACACGGCATTGGGCATCAGTGCCTTCATCGTACGATGCAGCTTGCCGCTTTGAGTGCGATGGCATTCGTCCACGAATACGAATAGCTCGCCCACCGTCCGGCAGGGTTGCGCTTCCAGTTCCTTGATGAACTGCTCGAAATCCTCCACGCCCTTTTTGCCGAACTTATGCACCAGCGAACAGAGCAAGCGTGGCGTAGCTTGGCCGAGCTGACTCATCAAGTCGCGGCCGCTTCCCGCGCGGGTCATCGGATGACCGGCAGCGATGAAAACGCCCTCGATCTGCTTGTCCAGTTCGTCGCGGTCGGTGACAATCACCACGCGGGCATCGGGCTTGTACTCCAGAATCCATTTCGCCAGCAGCACCATCACGATGCTCTTGCCGCTGCCCTGCGTGTGCCAGATGATGCCGCCCTCGGCGCGGCGGACATGCGCCTGAGCGGCCTTGATGCCGAAATACTGGTGTACCCGCGGCAGCTTTTTCATCCCGCCGTCGAACAGCACAAAATCGTGCATCAGCTCGATCAACCGCGCCTTGTCGCACATCTTCAGCAGGTATTTATCCAGCTTGTAGCGACTGTTGTCGGTCTCGTTTTCTTTCCATGTCAGGAAATACTTTTCCTCGGTCTTGATAGTGCCGTATTGCAGGCCCTCGGAATCGTTACCGGCGAAGATGAGTTGCACGGTGCTAAAAAACCACGCATTGAACTCCGGCTGCTGATTGGAAATGTTCTGGCGAATGCCGTCTCCGATTGAAACGCGGCTGTTCTTCAACTCGATCACACCCACAGCGATGCCGTTGAGGTAAAGCACCAAGTCGGGCCGCCGCTCGCGGTTGCCTTTGAGCGTCACTTCCTCGGCGATAGAAAAATCGTTTTGCGCCGGGTCGTCCCAGTTGATCGGCTTGATCGTCTCCGTATTCTCGCCCGCTGCCGCCAGCACCTGAATGCCGTAACGCAGCAGGCTGTACACGGCCTTGTTGTTGTCGTACAGGCTGCGGTTCGGATTGCCCGCTTCGGTGCGCAGCCGGTCGAGCGCCCGGCTGATCTGCTCCGGGCGGCAGCCGCTCTTGGTCAGAAAACCGGCAAGCAACCCTTCCTCGATATTACTGTTGTTGTCGCGGTCAGTCCAGTCGCCAAGGAAGCGATAGCCCAATTCATCGCGAAACAGAGTAATGACGCGGTTTTGCGTGGCGCGTTCGGATTGACCAATCTCATTCATTTTGCGTTTCCATTATTGGCTACTAACTTAAGCGGGACAGTCTAAGGTTAAACCGTTCGTGGTGAACTTGTCGAAGCATGCATCTTGAAATTTACCGAAGAGTATGTCGAACGACCTACTTTGACAAGCCTGCCGCGAGGGTTGTCTCGTTGCTACCGCTGTCCGGTATATACGCTCGACCAAGGCCAATCATGCGCTTCATTGCAAAGCCCGGCTTTTACCGGGTTATTGTGAATATAACTGACCGTACTGTGGAAGTGCCCTTCATCGCGAATATAGCGATCCCAATACTCGCGCATCCAAAACTGATTTTTAGTCGCACCGGCAGCCTTGGGAACGCCGAGCCCCAGCTCGGCATTATGCGAAATAGCCCAACTCCCGGTAAACGATTTCCACGACTGCAAAATCTTCGGCAGACTAATCGCAGGCTCAATCAATACATGAACATGGTTGGGCATAATGCACCAGGCAATCAAACGATAACGCTCGCCGTCAAATTTCTGCAAAGTTTGCTGCATCAGTTCCGCCATGCGCGGATGACGCAAGGCGCAGCAGCCCAAACCGGCATCCAGCCATTGCTCTATTTTCTTGCGCCGCTCACGCTCGCGCGCCGAAACCGGCAATTGCGCAAGCTCCTGTTCCAGTTGCTTCAGCACTGTTTGCGGCAGGGAATCGGCAAGCCGGAAGGTGATGAATTGCAGGGTGCCCGGCGCATCAAAATGCGGCAAATAACCCCGGCTATACCAACCAAGGGAAGCGGGAGCGGAAACGGGAACGCCGAGCCCCAGCTCGGCGCCGCCGCCATCATCGTCATCTTTCCGGTTATTCGCGCCAAGCTGGGGCTTGGCGTTCCCTGGAGTCGTCATATCAATCGTATCCTTCCGGTCAGTAGGTTGTGCATCATACCCTGTTTGATGGCACGGGTTTTGGCGAGCTTTTCTTCCAGTGCGGTGATTTCGGCATCCATGTCGGTGAGGATAGCGGCGATGGCGGTTTGTTCGTCTTCAAGAGGAACTTTTATCTCTATACTTTCGATAGTTCGGGCATTAAGACTTGGAACACCGGATGCTTCATTGTATTGCTTCCAATCGATCAAACAGAACCGATAAAAGAGAAACTTGGCGTTATTCTGTTTATGAATCACCGAGTAGAACAGCGTATCTACAGTCCAAAAGGGCTGCTCCATATATTGTGGCCGATCAATCGTTCCTTTACGTCCAATCAAAACCGAAGGTTTGTCGTAGAGAAAGCGGTTTGCAACTCCAATCTGACCACCTGTTACCAGAATCGGGTAGATACCATTTCGATCTTCGACAGCGTGTTGACTCTTCCCATGAGCAATGGTCAGCACATCGCCAATTCGCTTCACCTCCCAATCACCATTGAACCCCAGCAGGCGTTTTTTGCCGGTGAGCAATTCCTGCATGGTACCTTGTTTGATATGGCGTTTTTTGACAATCAGTTGCTCCAGCGATTCGATCAGGGCATCCGCATCGTTCAACGCCTCAGCGATGGCTTCTTGTTCGGCTTTGGTGGGAGGGATAGTTAGCGGACAGGACAGAACATCATTTTTCCGAAGATTTGTTTGTTTTACACCGTCGTCAAAGCTTAGGTAGAAAGGATGCCGATTTAATTTGTAATAGAGGAGTCTTCCATTGATCTGGTTTGGACGAAACACACATATCCGTTGATTGACAGTATACAGATCATTATGATCAACAAAAAAACATCTTGCGATTGCTCTTCCGTTAGGGACATCGCTCATGACCATGAGAATTTCACTTTCCGAAGTGGGAGAGAAACAATCATCTGAATATTTTTTAACTTTGCCGTTGGTCGAAATGAATTTGGAATTCACAACAATGTATTTGCCGAAATCACTAATATTACCCTCGTGAGCTTTCCCATTTGCATAGGCTGCGACAGAACCAACAGTTTTGACTTCCCAATCCTCCGGAATCACCCCCGCCTCAGTTTGCTTGTACCCCTTCGGTACCCGCTGCCCGGCCTCGGCTCTCGCCTCTCTCAAGTCCATGCGAACCCCATCCTTTCCAAATGGGCGTTGACAGCATGCTCCCATTCGGCAACCCGCTGCGACGCCTGCGGCAGCGGCGTTTCATAACGTTCGGCCAGTTCCTTCACACGCCGGGTGAGCGCCTGGCTGATGCGGTCCATTTCGCCGTGAATGGCGGCGGCGATGGCAGTCAGCCATTTATTTTCGACCGACAGCGTTTTGATCTCGGCCTCGGTGAGCATGGGGTATTTGGCATAGGCCAGCGCATCGAGTGCGGCCTCGGCTTCTTTCAGCGCTTTCTTGAGCTCGGCCTCCTCGTTTGCCAAGCTCAGCCATGCGCAAAGGACAGCTTCTTCGGGAGCGCCGAGCCCCAGCTCGGCTTTATCGCCAAGCCGGGGCTTGGCGTTCCCGGTGATTTCTTTCAGCCGGGCGGCGACATTGGCCTTGTTGACCTTATCCAGCTCCGAAAATGCGCCGTCCTCGCCGCCGTGTTCTTCTTCCAGCTCGGTCATTTGCGCGGCAAGGGCTTCCAGCGCGGCCTCCTGCTCGCGGATAGCCGCCTGTTGTGCGGCAAAGTAGCGGTTGACGATAAGCTGCTTGGGCACGAGGTCGCAAGTCCAGCCTTTGTCGGTTTCCTTGACGGTTTTGCCGTCCTTGTTTTTCTTTACCTCAATGATCCGGTAGGTCTCGGCCTTCCAGCCATAGGCGGCGATCAGGTAACAATCGTCCTGCATGGTCGCGGCCCAATAGTCCATCAGGTGCTGATAGACGTCGTATTGTGCAATCAGCGGCTTGCCCGTGTAATGGGCCAGCAGGTCTTCGGCGAGCCGGGCAATGACGGTCTTGGGGTGGCAGTCCGCTTGCAGGCTTTTGAGTGTTTCGGCGCTCCGCTCCCGCCAGTCGGCAAACAGGGCATTCATGCTGTCGATGAAGCTGACGAACTCCGAGTGCTCGTAGATGGCGGTCTTGATGGCTTGCTTGGAAACGGCCAGATCAGGTAACCGAGGCGGTTGGCTTTGAACAGGGTTTGCCGAAGCTGAGGACATACATCCCAATACGGCTGCAAGGCATCCACGTCGGCGCCGGGTATGCCGCCTTTCAGATGCCCTTCAATGTCCTGGATGTCTTCCGCTTGCTGGCTGTCGATATAGCGCGGGATATTCAGGTTAAATTCGTTCTTCTCGATCTCCTCGACGCCGACCATGCGCGAGTATTTGGCAATCTCCAGCCGCTTGTTGAAAACATCGACGATCCGGTGGATGTCCATGTCGCGCAGACGGTTCTTGTTGCCGTCTTTGATGTAGCCGCTGCCGGCGTCGATCATGAAGATGCCTTTGCGGGTATGGGCGTTTTCCTTGTCGATGACGATGATGCAGGCGGGGATGCCGGTGCCGTAAAACAGGTTGGCAGGCAGGCCGATGATGCCTTTGATGTAGCCTTTGCGGATCAGGTTCTTGCGGATGTCGGCCTCGGCGTTGCCCCGGAACAGTACGCCGTGCGGCAGAATGCAAGCGCCTTTGCCGGTGCTTTTCAGCGAACGGACGATGTGCAGCAGGTAGGCGTAATCGCCTTGCTTGTCCGGAGGCGTGCCGAAATCATGGAAGCGCCGGTGAGGATCGTTAAGCGGGTCGATGCCGGTGCTCCAGCTTTTATCGCTGAACGGCGGATTGGCGACTACGTAGTCGAAGGTTTTGAGCTGACAGTCATCGCTGGTGAACAGCGGATTAGCCAGCGTGTTGCCTTGCTTGATCAGGGCCGTCGGGTTGTCGTGCAGGATCATGTTCATGCGCGCCAGACCGGAGGTGGCGGCGTCCTTTTCTTGCCCGTAGAGCGTGACTTTGGCATGGGCTTCGTCGCCCACTTTTAGCAGCAGCGAACCGGAACCGCAGGTCGGGTCGTAAACGGTGGTTGCATTACTGGTGTCGGCAGCACCTATGCCGATGATCTGGGCCATGATCCGGCTGACCTCGGCCGGCGTGTAGAACTGGCCCTTGCTCTTGCCGCTCTCGGTCGCGAAATGGCGCATCAGGTATTCGTAGGCGTCGCCAAGGATGTCATCGCCTTCCGCACGGTTCTTGCTGAAGTCGAGCGCCTTGTTTTCGAAGATGGCAATCAGGTTGGTCAGGCGCTCGACAATTTCCTGGCCGCTGCCCAGCTTTCCGAGATCGTTGAAATCGGGCATATCCGACAGCTTATTGGCACTAGCCAGCGGCGCGATGATCTTCTTGTTGATCTGGTCGCCGATGTCGGACTTGCCCTTGAGCGCAACCATGTCTTTAAAGCTTGCGCCTTCGGGGATGGTAATCGGTGCATAAGAAACACCGGCATATTTATCGCTGACATATTTGATGAACAGCAGCACGAGAACATAATCCTTATACTGACTGGCATCCATGCCGCCGCGAAGTTCATCACAACCGGACCAGAGAGGAGTAAAGCTCGGATTTTTTGATAGCTATTATTGAGTTATTTTTTGTTTTGGTCTGTTCACTGGCAACAGAATGCATTAGCAGGTGAAAAATCCATGTCCCTGTCGTGAATGGCGTTCGTTAGCCGATCATTGCTTTAAATCGCACACAAAAATTGGATGTGGATTTCCCGCTCTCGTAATTTTAAAAAACATCCTATTTGTAATGGCCCTTTAAGTTACTGTCCCTCATCGGATAACGGCTTGGTCTGGTCTTTAGTTTCCTGCCCAATACTTTCGACAACGCGTCTCGTACCATGCCCGATTTCCTTGACGGCATCCCGAGTGCCGTGTCCGATTTCCCGGGTGACATTACGCGTCGTATGGCCTATCGTTCTGCCGGCCTCTTTAAACTCGGCACAGGACGACAATAACCCTGTAGAAAATATAACGATAAAGGCAGCTACTTTTGCAAATGAAATGGTCATTTTTCTCAACCCTCAACATTAAAAGATGAATTTTACAATATCACTAAATGAATAATGTCGCCGCTAGTTTAGGGGACGGAAAATTTACTACTGGAAATTTTAGACAATAAAAAACCCGCTAAGCCTTATGACTTGCAGGTTTATGTACTTCTTTGAATCTGTTTGAATTCACTAATGGAGGTGCGGGCTCTATCACATCATGCTCTACAAACCGCGTTTTTAAAGGGTTTAATTTTTTCATTTTTTAAATATACCGCCAAATATACCGCCACAAGCTCAACCCTGCCCCATCAATAACGAAAAATATAGCAATAAAACACCATTCACTTTTAAATTTTATTGGTCCGTTATTTATCCAGATTTAACGATTTCATTCTGACTTTCATTTTTTTACGGGGAACCGGGAGAACCCAGGGAACCGCCTAAGAGTGGCGCGTCTTGCAGCGGTTCCCTGCTAAATCAAAATGAGAGAACCAGGGGAACCATGTATTTAAAGACGCAATCATTGCCATATTTCTGACAGAAAAAAGCCGGCTAAGTTTTCTAAATGCCCTCTGAGGGGACATTTCAAACGGGGGATTTCCCCCTTCGATTGATTTTATTGAAAAAACTAAAGGTGAACGCCGCTCACTTTTACAGGTCCGCCCGCCATAATAGAAGGGAGTCACATCGGTTGTTGCCCCTCTGGTGATATGGAAGGGTTGATTCGGTTCCAATCCCTCCTGGAAATCAAGGTATAAAATCTAAGCCATTGATTCTCAGTAATTTCGTAACGCTAATTTTTTCGTTACGATAATTCCCGCAACGAAAACTTTGGTTAGGATTAGCAATAATAACCATCCGCATTGACTAAAATTTCAAAATTCGAGTATTGTTGCTGCGGAAGGTTGCGTCCCGGACGTTTCGGACGTATGCACCAAGCCAGCTTCGGCTGTAGCAGGCGGCACGGAACGAACCTTCCACAGCGTTTCCTCGCTCAGGCTTACCCTGACTTTTTAAGCCACCTTTAACCGGATCCATCTTTAAGCTGGTTAAAATTTTAGTAGATTACTCAATGGTAACAGCATGAATGAAGAGCTCGAAGCCAGATTACACGACTGCTATCCTCACGGATTATTTGGACTATTCGATAAGAACCAAGCTAATTTGGCGCCTGCTAGAGATTTTTGGGAGCAGCTACCTGAAATATTGTCGACTCACGGCTTTTATTGCAAAGGGCCGCAGTACTGGTCTGGAAATGAAAGAATGGTTGATTTTGATATTTGTCGCAATGGTGATCCTGATTACTGGTATTTCAATGATGACCGTGCTGAAAAGATAGCTTTGTTACGGGATAGCGAGAAACCACACGTAACAATTGATGTTGAAATTAGCACCGTAATCCCTGCGATTTACCTAAACATTAAGGAGACCTGGTTCAACCCAGAAACATTTGAGCATAAGGCAACCGGACGTTATGACGATGGCCTAAAGACGCTTTATTGGTTGAGTGATACCCAATTCGAACCGTGGGCCTGGCTAATCACTGATTTAAGAGCTTTAGGTGAAAAATTAGGCTTGGCAAGCTTGGCTGAGTGTGATTTGAAAGAGGATGTGCCGTTTATTACAGGCCCTATTTTTGGTGACGATGACGACGACAATGATGATTTGCTGGGTAGCGGTACATTGGAAGAAATCGCCTATTTAAAATCACTGCCGCAAAATTCATTTTGTCTATACGATTGCCTGTTTGCGTCGTATGGTTAATGTCGGGATTCCCGACATTAATTGATTTTATTAACGTTTTAAATACGGTCTGCGGCCGCCTTTTGTAAAGGGGGTCAGCGTCTACCTTTACGCTTTTTGAATGTGCGCTGCGCCCACAATTGGATTTTTTCAAACTGCTTTGCTTTGGTAACAAGCCATTGTTTTGTAAGGATAGCCGAGATTCCGGCTATTGATTCTCGGACGAAAACGGATTGGCTGATAGCGTAATCCCGCTATCGGTCATTAGGACGGATCATAACCACCCGCTAACAACCCTGCCTTTTTTGCTTGTGTGAAGCTGCGTCCAAGTCGCTACTTGAATCAGGCGAATGATTACTCTAAACTGCCTTGCGGTGTTGCCTCGGTGACGGCTCACCGGGGAGAAGGACGGAAGGGTTAAGCCTGATGCATCGTTCGGGAGCCTGTCCCCCGATAATTCTACCCAGCATCGCTTTCAGCCTCCGAGATGCCGGGCAGCACCTTGGCTAACCGGAGGTTGTCATTCAATTATTTACCCGCGACTTGAATACCCCCCGGTCACAATATGCGCAATCCCCCTATCCTTAACATCCTGCCCAACATCCGGCGCAGGCATCGATACCGTCATGCTCCGGCTTGAATTACTGGCCAGCGGTTCGATTATCGGCGGCGCTTCGGCGATTGGCGGAGGCTGAGAGAATACCGGCGGCTTTATGGGCGGCGCTGAGGCAACTTGCACCTGGGCGGCTTTGCCTAGTCCCGATACGAAGCTATTAAGCGACCTATAAGGATCTGGGTTATTTGCCGTCGCAAACGCATCCAAATACGGCTTGCCCTGCTGCTTTCTATAGGCGTTGGCCTGCTCATCGCTGGCAAGTTCCATAACACCGGTTTGATTATCGGTTACCTGGACTTTGCCGCCTTCAAGGGTTTCGTATTTGTAGCGTCCGCCCTGGGTTGGATCATTGGATATTGAGGCAACAGCCGTCTCAGGCTTTTGAATGCTCACCGATCCTTCTTTGAATCCTTCGACCTTTTTCATGCCATCCATTAAAGCGTTGAACTCATCAGGATTAAGGTCTGATATTTTTTTGCCCTTTAAATCAAGCCCGCGCGAAGCGGCAAGTTTATGTATTCCAGCAGCGTAGGCTTGTGTATCAGCTGTACCTGAATAATCGGACACGGCGTATTTTGGAAGCATTTCCTCTATGGTCTTATCGCCATGTTTTTTCGTGAGCAGTTTTGCCTTGGCATCTTTACCGGCATCCTCAGTATTGAATATGGCATTACCCCACTGATCCAGATCAACTACGCCGTCGTAAGCTTTTTGGGCCGATAACAATGCCTGTTCTTTGGTTCGCTTGCTCTTAACCGTTTTGTCCGCACTTCCAGCATATTCAAACTTCAGGTTGCCTGGGTTGTTATTGCGCCAAGCCACTGTTCCGCCTTCACGTGTTTCGGTGCTTCCGTCACCCTTATCATAAACCCTGGTTTTTCCTTCGGTATGAAGCAAGCTTTTGATGTACCCCACCCCCTTGCCGACCGTTGTATTTTCACCAACCCATTGAGCGCCCTTGCCCGCTGCATCAACCCCTTTGTTTTTCAGGTCAACTAAGGATGGAATGACCTTATCTGCGGTATATTTTACTGCATCGGAATGAGCATCTTTAATAGTTTGCTTTGCATCAACGCCGGTCTGATCTTTTACAAAGTCATTAGCCGCATTGCCAAGGTCTTTGGCTTTGCCCCAGGTATCTGACATCAGCTTTAAAGCGCCGTCCCAGCCGCTTTTTATGGCGCTGGTTGTTGATTCCCACGCCCCGACAATCTTGCCAGGTATGTCCGCCTCACGAAGCTGCGTTGTCCATTCCCCCATTTTCTCGCCGATAATTTGCCCGGCTTGATCACCGAAGAACATTCCCGCTGCGCCGCCGACTACCCCCCCTATGGCCGCACCAATGGGGCCACCAAAAGCTCCCGCCATTGCACCCAGCTTAGCACCAGCCATCATGCCGCCAACGCTTCCCGCTAAGCCGCCGACTGCCTTGCCGTCGGCTTTGTCTTTTTCGCCCCGTGTTAGTGAGTCGTCATTTTCAGCTCCATATATGTCACTGGCGGCACTTACACCGCCGATCAAAGCACCAAGTAGAGGGATTCTTTTAAGCAAACCCTTCCCGCCACGTAGTAACCTTCTACCGATACCACCAGTGCCAGAAGCAGGTGGAATAGCTTCCGATGATACTGGTGGTATATTCGTTGACGACCTACCGGGCAGTAAGTTTTTCAACAAGGGAATTTTCGACAAAACGGCAGTGAACCCGGCAATGGCTGTCCCTAACACCGGTATTTTCAACAGCAAATTCCCAAGCAATAGGAGCAATGCTCCAAACGCCCCGCTGCTACCGCTACCATTACCGCCACCGGGACTACCCTCAATATTATGCAAACTTCGGTTGGCCGCCCGGTTAAATGCAGACTCATCCTTTCTAAAAAGGTTCAGCTCTCTAAATATTTTTCTATACCAGCGCTCTTTTTTGTCGCCACCGGAAAATATCTCATAACCGCGCGCAAGCGGTTCAGCGACTTCTTTAAACGCCTTTATAGTTGGATCGGCTTCTTCGGCGCCAGCAGTTGTTGCGGTTACCGCGGTTGCAATGCGGTCAGCAAATCCGCTAAGCATCCCGCGTTGGGATTGAGACTCGCCTTCTCCATTTGAAGTAAAGCGCCCATCCCTTCCTCGCGCTGCTCCGGCTTCATCCGCTTGCTGATTTCCAACGAACCTGCCCGAAGCAGAGTCACGACCTCTTCCGCCCGGCGTGGCGACTTCGCTGGGGTTTATAAATGGCAAGCCTGTGACTGTCAAGCTACCTTCCCCCGCTCTTTCAACTACTGGTGTTGCTGTCGCGCTATCCTGGTCGCCACTTCCAGATGCGTTATTTCTGTTTGCAATAAATCTTCCACCTGGCGTAGCCACTTCATTGGAATTTATCAGCGATAAGGCTCTGATTGCTGGGCCTTGATCGCCACTCCTTGCTCCAGTTGGAGTGGCCACCGAGCTACTGATCCGCGCATTACTGCCGCCACTGGAGGCGCGAGAATTGCCGCCTTCTCGATTATTTGTTGATGCGCTGAGCACGGCGCGCTTAATATCATGCACATCGTTTATAATGCGCCTTAAATGGTCTGATACACGACGAATATCGGTAACGGTATCGCCGATTAAAAAACCTTGTGAGTCGCTTTGTAGGGCCATTTTTAATTACCTTTTAGTGCTTGGTGGCCGATATAGGCCGCATTTGCGCAACCACTTGATGACAGACCAGCATCATCTGGAGCAATGCATTCTCATCGGCCTTACTCTTAAACTGGATAGCGTTGTTATCCAGCGCATCGACAAGAAAGAGCAAGGATGAAGCCAGCGCGGCATCTACCTCTACAGGATTACTCGCGTTAATTGGATTGACCCGCGATAAGATTGAGATCCGCTGAAACGTTGGACTGTTAAGCAATTGCTCATCGGTAAAGATTTTTGATGCGCCGTCATAAATGCTCATGACTGCGCTTAGCTGGTCGCTTGACTGTTGAGTATTTGCAGAAACGGCGCTAATTTCGCATCATCCAGCAAGCTAAGATCGAATCGCGGCGAATCGTCCAAGAACGCGGCCACGTTATTTAGCTCGATTCTCAATCCAGTAATGTTGTTATTGTGGCCGTCAATTTCGTCCTGCGGGCAAGTAACGAGTGATTCAATTTCGTCAGAGCTAAACCCGCGCTTTCTCAATTCCTCGCACTTTACTTGGTATGCTTGAAGTTTTTGCTCAATTGTTTTTTGTTCCAGGTTAATATCGGCACCAATCCTGTGTAAACGTAATCCGGCCGCTTTTATATAAATTTCTGGTCTAATTTCTAGCTGTGCCGCCGCCTTAGCAATCACGCCATCAGCCTCAGAAACTATCCCGTACAACCAGTCAGAAAACTCTACCACTCTGGTATATGCGGTCTGGTCGTAACTCATGGCCTGAGTATTTATTTTGCTTAAGGCATCAAGAGCCGGGACAACAAGTTGCTTTGTGTATCGAGCTTTATTTAAGTCACTTTTATTAACGACAGTGTTCATGTTTATTTAATCCTTTGTTTGATTTATTGATAAATAGCCAGTATTGGCTGTAGCAGGTGAAGCCTAATTTCTGTATTAATGTCATGATTTCAGCAACACGTATTCTGCTATCTTGGTATGTGAACCTAACCCTGTATCAGCATGTCGCCGGTAGGTAATGATGTTGTTTCCATCGGCTTTAAGTTCAAAAATGCGAGTAGCTGGCATGAGAATGTCCAGTTCTGATCTAGCTTGTAGTGTAGTTACCCTCCCGTTCTCCCTAAGATAGTCAAGAAGGCGTTGTTTCTGACACTGCGTGTTACTCGATAGCTTCGGCATTTTCAGCCTCCCGTTTTAGAAGCTTTTTGAGCCAGAGGGAACTGATCTTGTATTTTTGACATATTTCACGATGATTGGAGCCGTTGAAATCAGCCAAAATCCTGCGGTGTTTTTCGTCTGTTCGCTCTTTTTGGCGGTTTTTAATATATACAACCGTGCCGCCAAATTTTCTGGCAATGTCATTAATAACACCTAACGCAATACTTGGGGACAAGTCAGGACTAACACCATTTTTGGACAAGTGGGCCAGGACGATTGCCTCAAGAATCTGAAAAAAGTCTAATTTCATGTTTTATAATCCGATTAATTAAAGTGGATTTATTAAACCACCTTGAGTAATCATGTTTTGCGTGTTTTTCCGGGTGCAAATTTGGGTTTGATGTGCCGGCAAAACCCTGATTGCAAAACCGGATCATTGGCTGCTTTTTTTATATCGCAGTGACTTTTATTTAGTTGTGCAACTTCGAGAGAGTGACTTTTTGCGCAACTTTTTTATGATGCTTGTTTTCCAAGCTTGGAGGGCGGCCTTTAATTCCAGTGTTTCCAAGCTTGCTAACCGTGTATTTCCAAGCTTGGAAGTGGCTTTTAACTTAGTGCGCACAAGGCTTGTCGCTGGCTTATAGGCTGGAATAAGCGAGGTTAAAACCTGATATATGGGCTCTTAGAAAAACCTTAGGATGAATAAAAATGAAGTCCCTTTATGGACTGAAATAATTATTGGTTAATTGAGTTTGCCTAAGTTGCTTTATGGACTCAAATAAATAGTAGGTAAACGACTTTCACCAATCCAATTTAAGATAGGCATTTGACAGCTTTTGCTTGGCTAATAATTCCTGTTGATCATTGCACCATTGCTCAAGTTCCTGGCAGGCTAAAACAGAAGCGTGATGATCTGGATGCCGGGCATCGTTCGCCGGATGTAGTGGGTTATTTTCTATGTCGTTGAGCAATTGCATTGCTTCGCGTAGCGCGGCTTCATCTACCGTAGTATTCATAGTGTCATCAGTGCATTTAATATCTTAAACAAACGATTCAACAATAAGGCGCTTCACTTGCCTGGTGAGTGGAGCATCACGATCAAACCGCATATTATCCTTATTAATTGCTTGTTCGATCCATACTCTGATTGCAGGGTTATCAGCTAAACCATGCTTACGCTGCAAAGCATTTACAAGATAGCCTTCCAACATCACCGTAGTGCGCTTGGACTCGCCATGATGAGGAATGGTAACGGCAAAGTGAATCTGTTTAAAATCATAAACAGCGTTATCACTGTTATCCTGAACCGGATCATTCTGTTTAACATCTTGAATATCGGTGTCAGGCAATAACTCCAGCGCGTCACCATCAACCTGTTTAATATCTTGAATATCAGCATCAGGCAATGGCTGAATAGCGCTATCCTGAACACTATCCGCTTGTTTAACATCTTGAACAGGGTTTAACCGGTCATAATGCCATTGATAGATAGCCAGCTTCACATCGTTGGGCAGGATTTTGGCATTGCTGGCAATACCTAATCCGGTCTTGGCTTCTTTGATCAGCTTGGCTATTTGGGCCTGACTTTTTACAGACAGCCCGAACAATTCCGCTATGGCTTCGGCAAGCTTTCCAGTACCGTCGTATTTCATAAAAATTTACCTGTTTAAAATGTTAAATATCGGTTAATTGGATGCTGTTTAATATCTTAAATAACCTAGTTATTGATTTAAGGAGCGTTTATTACATTGGTGCCAATCATCAGACCATCGGTAATATCCAGCCGTCCATACACCAATGCTGCATCGACCGGCACCGCCGCCATGCGCATTAAAGCACTTGAAATGAAGACAGCCCCGGCAAGTCACCGCTTGTGTTTTTGGTCGTTTATTGGCTGATAGCAAGTTATCTGCCCAACCCAAGCCCCATGCTAAATACTCAGCGTCTTGGGCACACTTGCTAAGCAAGGCGTCAATCACGTTTTCGTCAGTCTCGTTAATGACCGCCATATAATTGAGTAGCTTTTGCCGATCCGCTGCTGAAAGGTTGTAATTTATACATTTCGTTTCAACTTTCGTTTTTTGCAGGGGAACCGAGGGAACCAAGGGAACTTCCGCGCCAACCATGGGCTGTAGCGGTTCTCTCTGTGCTTTAGGCAAGGGAACCGGGGGAACCGCTGTTATCGATGACGGCGTTGAATTTGCCAGTTGAGAAAATAAGCCTTCAAGCATGATCGACCTCCTCGCTCGGTTGAATCCAGTACAAGCTATGCTTGCCGCCTCCGGTTATCGCGGTCTTTTTGGAGCGCTTGCCGTAGTCTCTTTCAACAATCCAACTTGCGCTGTCCAGGGCATCGAGTACCCGATTAATATCATAGTTGCCGCCAGCCTCTTTCAAGGCCGCCGAACTAAACAAGTAAATACGCCCGCCGGGTTTGTCGAGATACCATCCCGCTCTATCGGCCCGTGGCTTATCGTCCGGATTTCCTTTATCGGTGAATTTTGTATCGCCATTTTTAAGCAAGTAGTCGCCGACGCTCTGCAATATCTGCTTGTGTTCGGTAGCTCCGGTGCCGCGCATGGTCTGCCATTCGGTAAACATTTGTTTGCAGGCTTCCAAAGCTGAACATTGTTTCCAGGGCACAATGCCCGCCTCAATCGCCAATTCTCCCGCCATCGCATACAAGGCAAACCGAGAAGCAGCCCGCGCTGCCTGGGTGTCGCTATGGGTGAATTGCTGCTCAATCGCGGCCAGTGTTGCCCCAAAGTCGGCGTTATTCTGACCGATGATATATTCGATAAACTTAACGCCAGCATGGCCGTAGTGCTTGGCACATTCAGTTTTGAAGTAATCCGCCATTTCCCGGCCATCAGCAAAGTGGTGCAGGTCATCAAATACGCCGAACTTGCGCGCCGCCGGAATGTTGAGCAGTCGCACCAATTGCCCGGCCTTGGCTTGTTTGCCGCCCTCCTGCATCATGGCGGTGATGGAACGCTCCCCGGTCGATAATAACGACAATCGCCAGCGGTGTACGCTCCTTGCTGAACCAATGCGCGTTGCTCTGGTTTTGCCGGTGCCATTGCCCAGGCTGTAGACGATTGCGCCCACCTCGCGCGGGTCCGCCTCGTTAATTTCGTCCAGGCATAGGCAAGTATCGGACAATAGCGCCGCTACGCCCTCCAGCCCGTTTGAAGTGGCCCTCCAGGTTCGCTTGAAGTCATCACCGCCCCATACTGACGCGCCCACGCAAAGCGCGGTGGTTTTGCCTATGCTGCTGTCCCCTACCCAGTGTATGCCGCCAGAATCACGATGCACTTTAACCAGTAGCGCCCCCGCTAATGATGTGCATATCGACACGATCAAAACTGGATTGCCAGCACATAACGCTGCTATAGATTGCCACTGGCGATAATCCCCGCCCGACCTTGCCGCCCCATCTGCGGCCAAACTCTCACTTTGAAAGTAAACCTCCTCGCCCCCTATGATTTGATTATGGAGAACAAACGAACCGCCTTTTGAAGTCCAGCCGGTGCGCGTGGCTGCGGTGATGACCTTTTTAGGTGTATTCCATTGCAAGTATTCAGATAGCCTCGCTCGGTTGCGTTGGTCGATCTCTACACCGGCGGCCAACAATTCACCTCGCAATTCATCACCCGCACCACGCAATAATTCCATCGGCATGGCCCATTTGCGCCATTTGCCTAACGTGTCCCTGAACCGTAGCAAGCGCCCGAAAAAATGCCCGTTCTCTGTGTTGGTGACGCCATCGACATAAAGCGGCGAGCAGACTCTCAGGGCGACTTGTGCAGGTGGCTTATCTCTTGATCCGGCGGTTTCGTAACACCACCACACGCCCGGTTTACGCTTGCCGCCAAGGTCGAACCAATCATCCTTAACGATAAAACAAGGTATGCCCAATTCATCAAAGGAAAGTCGCTCAATCTGGCTGTCTTCAGCATCTTGAAGCGGGTCGATAGCATCATCAAGGCTAATAATGGTTCCCTTGGTTCTCTCTGTATCGTTAACAGGGGAACCGCTGGAGTCCGCGCCGCTGTAAGCGGTTCCCTCGGTTCCTCCGGTTCCCTCTGTTTTTTCTAACTTTGATTGCGGCTTTTTATTCTGCTTGGCTTTTGGGGGATTGTTAGGAGTGTCATTATTCATATTTTTATGTGGCTTTCTAACTTCCTCCACTTCAAGATTTAAGGGAACATCAGCCGCCAAAATGTTAGGTAAATTTTTGTCTTTGGTGTCGTATTCCTCCGCCAGCATGGCGAATAAGTCCTGCGTAGAATCACAAATCACACTTAGCATGGTGTCGCCTCAGCGCTTAAAGCGTCGTTCCAGTCATGCCCAACAGCGGCGGGAATTAGATACTTTCCGCCAACGGCCAGCGCTGCCGATCTGGCTGCTTTCTGGCCGGTTCCTGATTCGTCGTTGTCGCCCATGATGATAATTTGGCTGTCTGGATAAAGTCGCCGGAATACCTGTGCTACCGCCTCCAAGTTTCCAGCATCCAGCGCCACAACTGTAAAGTGTCCGGTTGATTCATACAGGCTTGCTCCGGTCGCCCACCCTTCGCAAAGCTGAATAATTCCGTCATCGCCAATTTTGCCGATGACTGAGAAACAGCCTTTTTTCTTGGCGCCGGATAAAAAGCGCTTGGTTCCGTCGGCCGCGATAAATTGCAGGTTAACAATTTGTTTGCTTTCGTCGTAGATAGGAATGGTCAGAACATCACGATGCAGCCGTACACCTTGCGGGTGAACGTGTTTTTTAACCAGGTAGGAGTGCTGGACTTGTTCGGTTATTGGCTTTGCAGTCGCCCAAATGAAACGCGCCTTATCCGCCGCGTCATTGTGGCACGTCTCCTGTTCGATCCTGCGCCGCTCTCTATCGGCCTCAATTTGTTGTTTCATGCTGGCGGTCATCGGCTCACGCTTGCCGGAAAGCGTCCAGGTGCCGTAAGCGCCGCTAACAAAGTGCTGAAACCAGCCAGACGGACTGCCATCGGCATGTAAGATATATGCGCCGTTCTTGGTGCCTGGCTTGTCTCCTTCGATGTGGACCCGGTGCAGAACGCCGTCTGCAATAGGCTGATTGGTAAATATTACGCCGGCATCGGCGCAATAGTTGAAGAATGCGCATTCAATTTCTTTTATTGAAAATTGTT
>Ga0208395_100440_pt1 | contig 15795 bp, 18 predicted proteins | sample LakWasMet61_LOW9_2_FD_183893 | JGI IMG/M metagenome (GOLD analysis project Ga0208395, IMG submission 183893) | Freshwater sediment methanotrophic microbial communities from Lake Washington under simulated oxygen tension - Sediment Metagenome... | ecosystem: Environmental > Aquatic > Freshwater >...
CCGATGTGATGAGATCACTGCTGTTAATGGCGTAGGTGGCCGCAACCGTGGAGAGCAAAACCAGAAGTAAAACCGCAACGAGATCTTCAACAATTAAAATTCCAAAGACAAAATCGACAAAACCTCTACCTTTCATTCCGGTTTCGCTGATAGTCCTGATAATGATGGTGGTGGACGAAATCGCAAGTATACCACCTAAAAACAGACTATCTATTAATGACCAGCCAAAGAGGTAACCGAAAAGATTTCCCAATGCGACCATGCCGAAAACTTCTATCAGGGCCGTCACGGTTGCAGGACCGCCGACGCGGAGAAGTTTTTTGAAACTGAATTCCAGTCCCAGCGCAAACAGTAAGAAAATAACTCCGATCTCGGCCCACACCTGCACATTCGGAAGGTCAGACACAGAAGGGAGAAACCAGACGTGGGAGCTGACTAAGAAGCCGGCTATGATATATCCCAAAACCACGGGCTGTCCGATTTTTCGAAACAGCACCGTGACTATACCTGCTGCCATTAAAATCAGGCCGAGATCAAGAATAAACGGCGGAAGATGACCCAATTATTTTCCTCTGAAGAAAAAGAACCAGGCCAGAATGACGAGAAAGCCCGGTACACCCAAAACATACATGAGGATTGGTACGGCCACGCGTCCATTAGCATCATCAATGACATTCGCAAATTGTTTTTTAATTTTTAAAATTTTCACACAGAACTCCTTTTCTATAATTCAAATGTTGAAGCGATTTCCTGCGCTCCGGAGACTTCAAGAAGTTTTTTTGCTCGGTTCATCCAATCGCTGTCGTTGCAGTGAATAGAAAGCAGAATTCCTCCGCCATGAACTTTTGCTTCGATTCTCTTAGCATCGAGTTCAGGAATCCCGTAACCGATAAGGGCCCCGCTGATTCCTCCCACTGTTCCGCCGATGCCGGCTCCTGTCAGAGCGGCAAGGACCGGGCCTACTGCGAGAAAGGGACCTACACCTGTAATGGAGAAAGCGCCGATTCCAATTAACCAGCCTAACGTTCCTCCGAGTACTGCACCTGTGGCCACACCTGCAGCGGCGCCTTCCTTTCCTTGACTATGTTCATGAGCGTGAGGGTTTTCCAGTCGATCCGGAATCACAAAAGAAATATCTTCTCTGGAAAAACCTGAATCGCGAAGTTTTTCGATTGATAATTCCATTTCTTCTTTACTCGAAAACACTCCAAAAACAGAGTAGTAACCATGGCTTTGATATTTAACTTTCTGCCAATCCGGCCCGAAATGATCTAATGAAGTCATGTTCTCTCCTTATCACTCTCTGATAATTTCCAATTGATTTCTTATCTTATGATCGTTTGAAGCTTTTTTTACTGTTTCCAGAATTTTCCGCTGGTCCCTCTCAGAGGAAACCGGACCTTTTAACGTAATTTCTTTTTCAACTACAATAATCTGAATATTTTTCGCGCTGTTTGAAAGAGCGTTATCATTCAGCAATTGTTGTCTGATTGATTTAACCAGGCCGTGATCAACTGATTTATTTTCGTCTTTATCAAGTGCAAATTGATCGGCATCAATTGTTGCCAATTTTGTTTCTAAAGTTTTTGTTTCTGCAGGTTCATTTGCTCTTGGTGCGTTTGATAGAATTTCCAGGCAGACGATAAATAACAAGGTCCAAAATTTCATTCCATTCTCCTATATCATTCGGTGGTGCTACACTCTTCAAGTGCAATCAAACGGCCATCCCTCGAACTTTTCAGACTTTTCCTGAATGAGACCTTTTTTTTATAGGTTGTATAATTTGCGTCGGCATTATTTTTTTTCGGTAATAATCAAGTTGAGTAATTCTTCCCCAAAGAGAAGTTTAATAAGTCCCAAATTTCTTCAGTAAAATTTTTAACAAACTGAATTGGTAAAATTTTATTTATTTGATGTTGAAAAAGTGTTTTTTCTTGTGACATCGTCGGTTCGCTTTCTTCTTCAACCTTTCATCGCGAGGGTGCTATGAACTACAATTACAACCATCTCTATTACTTTTACATCGCTGCTAAGTCCGGAGGAATTACTACTGCCGCAGAACATCTGCACATCAGCCAGCCAAGCTTATCAAGTCAGTTGAAAGTTTTGGAGGAATCGCTTGATGTAAAGCTGTTTGAAAAAGTTGGTCGCAAGAATCAACTGACGCCAACAGGAAATGTCATCTATGGTTATTGCCGTCAGATGTTTGAGCTCGCTGAAAAAATGTCGGAAGTCGTGACTAAAAGCACGCCAACGGCAAAAAGAAAGATCATGATCGGTGTTTCAGACGAAGTAGAAAAAGAATTTGTCTCTGAGGTCGTGAGCCATTTTCTCAATCGCTACCCACTGGATGAAAGACCTCAGGTTCAGTTATCGTCTGGTCATCTGAATCAACTGCTGGATCATCTGCACTTTAAAGAAATTGATACCATTATTACTTCACAGAACATCAATGATTCGGAATTTATCAATCTTCAACAGGTAAAAGTTCCGGTTGTACTGTGTTGTTCAACTAAATGGAAAAATCCGATGTGCAATATCACCGAAGACATGAGCAACGGTGATGTCATGGCAGAATTGTCTAAATGCAAAGATGTGCAATGGATTCTTCCATCTTCACATGTCGATCTACGATCTCAGATTGACCGTTTCTTTGAAGAAAACAAAATTGATAAAAGAATTGTTTTTGAAAGTGACAGCATTTCTGCTCTGGTTCGATCAGTTCATAATGAGTTGGGATTTTCATTTCTTCCACTTCTTCACATTTCAAATGAAATTAAGGGACGTTATTTAAAACGACTGGGCTCAAGTGAAGGATTCTGGGAGTATGGCATGACGTTGGGATGCCACGCTCACAACAAGGAAGATTCTGTTATCAGTACATTCTCGGAAACTTTCCGCGATCTTTGTGATGATATTAAAAATGTTCCGATGAAGCATCCATCGACTATGCCTTTCATGGAACAAGTTCAGATTAACGCTTAGGAGTTCGAGTGGAACCGATGCAGGAATCTTTCTTTGATGAGTCGGGGCTTTCTTCAGGGAAGAAGCCCCGAAACAAATTAACGGACAGTGAGCTGGATGATTTGCGCGAGTATGTCGATTCAGTTTCCTTTAATCTTGGTAAAGCTTATCAGCATGCCAAAGACCGCTCCAGGAAGCAGTCTCAGAGAAACTTGATGAGAAAAAAAATTCATCACCTTTATAAAAATGATAAATGGTAACAAAACGTCGGAAATTTCACTTTCCGGCGTTTTGTTCCATTAATCGCTCAAGCATGTCGCTTTCAAAAAGATGAATAAACTTCATCCATGTTTTTTGAAGTTCAGATTTTCCAATCAGGCAAACTTTTGAACCTTTTTTTACCCAGACAGTAAAGCGAGATTCTTTTTCATTCATAATTTCATTCATCCCCCAGCAAGTATGTCCTCCGAACTCTGCAATAAATTTTTCTCCATCATAGACACAGACACTGCCTTCCAGAATTCGATAGGCCATGAGGGGAATGTGTCCTTTTTTAATCAGCTGAGTGTCCACTGGAAAAACAATGATGTGAGCTTTTTTGTCTTTGCGGTAAATAAGGGCAAAAAAGGAATCCAGCAGAGCATTCATCATAATCGTCTCCTCATTATTTCCAGCAATAAATAACGATCGAGGAAATACACTTCAGTTGCTTCCATGGCTATGGCATCTGTTACGTAGTAGAACAACTCCATCTCATCTAAAGCGATGATATCGCCGGCCGTTTTGGTTTCCTGGGTCAAAAAACCTTCCTCAGTTTGATTGATAACTTGAACTCTGCCTGAACAGATAAAAAAGACACCAATGGCAGGTGTGCCATTACGATAGAGGTATTCGCCACCTTCGTAATGTTCAAGGATTCTGTTTTGTTCGCTGAAAAGAAACTCAAAGGAGTCCATATCCTCCTCCCACATTGTCTATAGCTATATTTTATGTCGGAGATAACGGTATGGTTAGTTTGAATTGAATTGATTTAATTGATGATTCTCTTCGATAAAAGGAGAGAAGAAAATCTTCTTTCTTCTCTCCCGTATAAGAACTATTGATTCATTGGTTGTTCTTTATTCCATTCTTGTTTCTTTTGGTTGTTCTGACCTTGTTTGTTGCCCATGCCAGTTTGATTTAAATTTTTATTTTGTTGTTGACCTTGTCCGATGCCGCCTTGTGAAGAACCAACATTAGATGACTGGCCGGCCATGTTTTGAGATCTATTTTGTCCACCAGATCCTTGACCTTGGCCTTGTCCAACACCAGTTTTTTGAGATGACTGGCCTTGGCCGGACTGACCTTGCCCACCTGATTGTGATTGGCCTTTATTTCCAGAAGATTGATTTTGGTTATTGTTATAGTTCGCCATAGTAAACTCCTTTGTTTGAAAACTAGGTTGAAATTAGCTCTCCTGCAGTTCATCTTGGCGCAAAAGATCCTACTTTAAAAATATATAAAAGCGATGGTGGAAATAGTGGTGTTGAGCAGGCAAATAAGGGAAGTTTTGAAAATTATTAATTGCAGGTTGCGCCGGCAAACCTTGGCAAAAGAGCGCGACAAGCACTATTTATTTCACTCGGGTTTAAAACTCGCGGATAGACGGCCATCCACGCAATCGCCCCATTGAAATAGTCAAAAGACCCGCCAGCTGAACGGCCTATGGTAAAGGTCTGTGCCGTATCTACATACGCAGGAGCATTTCCAAAAAGTGAAGTTGTTCCATTTTTGTGAAAGGTGAGATCTGTTGAAGAAAAAGTCACCGCAACGAATTGCCATGATCCAAGATCTACGGGCGTTGTAATCCATGTATTGTTGAAACGATTAAATACACCGTAATCAGAAGTCGTGTTATCGATCACTAAAGCACGGTTGAAAGCTCCGCCATGATTGTCGAGTGAAAAAATATGGCTGAATGTTGCAGCTGAAGGTTTAATCCACGCTACCCAGGTTGAATTAGGCATGACCCCAGACTGAGCATTGAGAGAGGTACTGATAAAAGTTGAAATGCCATTGAAAACAATTCTATTTGGATCACTCGATGTTTTTGTTCCAGCAAACCCACCACCGCTGGCGCAGTTAATGGTTCCGTTATTTCCGTTTCCTGATGAATCGCTGAAAGTCGTGAAGTTGCACGTTCCCGTAGGTGAAGAGGTTCCCGATAAAGTATCAGCATCGAGAATCATGGATGCGCCCGAGGGAATTGAAGGTCCGTTATTTTGAGCACATCCCGCACCAAATAGAAAAAAAAGAATGAAGAGATATTTCATCATAAACTCCAATTTATTCTTTATAAATTGTGCGGCAGAAAATCAGATTTTGGAAGAAACAAATTTTAAACCGGACAGTCGCTCGACTTCTGATAAAGTTGTTTTGTATTTTTCCCAGTCACGTCTGTCGGCAGCTTCATTAGTCACAGGTTTACATAATTCTTTTTTGTCAGATAAATCGGTGCTTCCGTTTTGCAGAATATTCGGCATGATAACAGCGATGCCTGGAGTTTTGACATCAATAGAGGCAGGAGTCTGATTGGCATTTAAAATATAAATCAATTTGAAATTTTTTGATGGAATCTGAATGTCGCGCTCCGGTCCGATAGCACCCATAGCTTTATCGTATATAGGCCCTGCAATGATAAAAAGTTTTTTTCCTTGTTTTTGAACGAGATCTCTTGAGTATTGTTCCAGATGTTCCCAGATCACGCGATTTAAATAAGCCGTTTGAGGGAGCATATTGCTCATGAGAAATGTTGTCTCATTATTTGAAACAGTATCCGTTCGGTCAGCAGAAGGAACCTGATGGCCCCTATCGAAACAACTTCCACGATAATCATTTGCATCGACTGCATGACGATTGGATTCATTTAAATATGCATCGAGATCCGTATCCAGTGAAAAATTATTTGATCTGCCTGAAGAACCAATATTAGTTGATTCCAACTTCCACGCTACATAATTGGGAGTTCTCGTTTCTTTATTGTAAGAGAGCAGATATTGCTCGCGCGAAAGAATGATTTCTGTTTTTTCTGTTTCAGGAAGCTTGAAAGCGAGATTGGTATTTTGAGAAGTGGGGAGACCAATTAATTTTTCAACTTTTGCAAATGCAATCGTGTGAACGGAAAGTGTAAGGGTGAAAAGTCCTGTAAAGATACCCGAGCTGAAAAGTCTTTTACTCATATCTGTTTCCTTCATGGAAGTTGCATTTACCGTGCACTCTTTAACTGTAAAGCAACTTTGTCTTCTTGAACAGAATACTTTGTCAGGATTTAATTAAAGTTTTGCGGGAAGAAACCTTCCCGCAATCTTTTTGTTAATCTCCGGCAATCTTTTTTTCAAACCCATCAGAGCTTTCACGCTTGATGTCCTGTTCGCGTTTTTGCCTTTTCTGGTATTCCTGTTCGCGCATTTCTTTAATCTTGTCTTCGTTTTTGTTTTCTTTTTTCTTGTCCGCCATTGTTCCTCCCGTTGCCGTGAATTGGTTGAGCATAGCCTGCATGAATAGGATTCATTTGAAAAATAAGTAATTAAAATGGGAAGAAGAGAATTAAGTTATGTCTATTTCGCCGGCAATCCACTTTTCGTAGCCCACGGATTCAATCATTTTGATGGCCTCTTTTACTTTTTCGTTATCTTTCACGTTTTGTCCCATGAAGACCATACGATGATAATAGCCATTATCGACTTTTTTTGAAGTAAAAGAGCGAAAAAACTGGGAGTGATTCATATCAGCACTGCTGAAAGAATTGCATTTGATTTCACAGGCACAGAAGTTGGCGAGAGCGAAAGGAAGAATGATGCCGGCGCCGCTTAAAGCAATCTCTTTTAAAGTGCCGTCCGCACAGAAATTGATTCTGCTATAAGTAGAATACTTATTGAAATAAACTTTTTTATCGTCTGTTTTTAAATGCTCAGGAAGTTTATTTTCAAGTTTAGAGATCATCGATTCGAGCAGCGGTAGATCAAGTGCCTTAGGAGAGTGCATTGCGAAGTCATAATCTTTTTTAAATTCATCAGCACTGAAGATGTCACTGTTTGCATAAGTGACACAAAAGCAAAAATTATTTTTAACGAAATTCTTGATGGCCTCGAACTTTGCTTTGTCTTTTTGAATCATGGCCCTGTTGATCAGAATTAAATGCGGAAGCTGATATTGCAGAACATCTTCGATATTTTTTAACGAAGCATACCCTCTGGCACAGTATTTTTTATCTGCCTTGATCATCTTGCGGATTTCATCTCTATAATCGGCCTCTGATTCAAAATAAATCATTTTAACCGGTTTATGTTTTGAAACATCCTGATTGTTTTCAATCCATGCCTGGAGTTTTTTAATATCTCTGACCGGATCTTTTGAGTGAATTCTGCATAGAAGGCTATTGGCATACTGATAGTAGCGTCCGACTTTATTTTTTTCAATGCACTCAAGTTTCACATTTTTTAACTCAAGTTCTTCAAAGAGAGAATTTTTCACGTCAATCTTCTGGCCAGGTTCCAGATTGATATTACACTCAACAAGAACTTGCGATTCGCTGATCCATCCTACGCGGCCGAACGTCGTGAATTCTGCTTCTGCCGGGAAGGGCGCTACTTTATAGTCGATCACATTCGGATCAGGATCCTTAGGATTCATGAACCATTTCACCAGACTCGCAAAGAATTTAGGTGATGGGCTAAACCCCCGGCCTCGATAGAGAATTTGTCCGGCACCGGAGTAGAGAAGAGTTTTTTTGAACTCTACCGAAGTGTCTGATGTGAAAACGATAAAAAGAGTATTTCGCGCAAAAACGTGATTGCGCATTTTATTGATGAATTCATCCGGTTTTAGAGATTTATCATCTCCATTGATTATGACAATGTCGGGTAAATTTTGAAGAATGTATTGTTCGCCTGAAGAAATAGTCTGGAGATGTTTTAAAGGGATTTCGGTCTGCAGAAGTGCATTGCTGACAAACCAATATAACTCAGGCCCCTGATCGATGACGGCTATACTCATATCTATAGTCTAGCACGTTACGGTTAGGGGTCAAATCACGTGCTAAATCGGGCCCTTAGGGCGGACAACCAGAACGTCACAAGGGGAGTATTTGCTTAAAAAATCGGCAAGCGAGCTGTTAAAAAAGCCTTCAATTCCATGCTTGCCTCTGGTTGCTACGACAACCAGATCTGCCTTCACTTCATTGATATAGCTGATAATTTTTTCTTCACGGGAATGTGAGAAAAAACATTTAATTGTTTTTTGATCGCTTCTGATTTTCATGTCATTGCTTAAATTTTCCAAAATGCCTACAGCACTGGCCTCTATATCCGGATACTGCACTTCCGAAGGGAAAATGACCGGAACCAGATCAGCATTATACATATGGACTTCAAACACGTGGAGAAAGTGAATGTTCGCATTTTGAAAAATAAATTCATGGCGCATATTTTTTAAAGTATCAATACTTGCCTGATTAATGTCAGCACAGATCACTATATTTTCCATAAAGCCTCCGTTACTAATTACAAATCCGAAAAATGTGTTTGAAAACTTAAGTTATTTTTTAGAATTGAATGACAAGAATCCCTGGAATAACCAAAGATCACCAAAGAGAGACGCGAGTAATCCGACACACAAAATGACTCCAAACATTTTTGGTGAACTAAAATAAGAGCCGAGATACACAAGCGAAGTGCCGGCCATCAATACACCTGTCACAATAGAAGCAATGCCACGGCTTTCAATTCCATTTTTAATATCAGTTTTTTCTGAAGCAAATAAGTATTGAATGGCATTATCTCCGGTAAGACCGACTAAAATACTTGCGAAAATGGATTTCCAGAAATCGAGAGTGGTGTGAGAATAGCCAAGGAGCATAATGACGAAAAATGCCCCCCAAAATGAAGAGAGAAGAAGTGCGGGAATGTGTCTTTCTTTTTTTTGAGCAATAGCGAGAAAAGCAATGATAAGACTGACCAGGACCAGACTGACAATCAAACTGTCGATCAACGTTTTAGGCACTAGTCCTGCAAAGTCAGAATACGCGACAATTTCTCCACCAATATGACATCGTCCCAGGCATTTCATCTCAACAATCTTTTTCAATGTTTCCACGGGAACAACAGAAGTGTCGTTCAAATAAAGAAGAGCTCGCGATTTATCTTCATCATCGTTAAACTGACCGTGAAATCTGGAGATGGAAAAAAATGTCTGCGCCTCCAGTTCATCCAGGTCACCTTGATTGGCAAGCCATCTTTTTATTTTCCATGGATTCTCACTGTGGGAAATCAGCGAAGCTGCAAACGGTTCACGAAGTATTTCATTAAGTATCGTTTCCATCTGCAGATCATCCAGCTTCTGATCAAAGACAAGTGAAACTGAACCAAGCCACCCTTTGGACTTATCAAGGTATTGAAGACTTCTGCTGTATTCCTGTTTTTCCGGGAATAGTCGATGAGGAGCTTCGTTGTAATCGAGAAGAAAAAAAGCTCCGACGGCCAGCGGATAAACAATCAGACTTAATTTGCTGAATAATTTTGGAAAAGGTTTGAAAGCTGAACCCGAAAGAAAATTCAAGTTCACGGCCCTTGCCTTATTCGTCCATCCTTTGAAAGATTTAAATTGTTGCAATAGAGCGGGAAGAAAGAAAAAAATGATAATCCATTCAATGAATGAGCCCCATGCGGCCCACAGACCCATTCGTCTTACTGCAACTACATCTGAAGTGCATAGAGAAAGAAATCCTAAGATCGTGGTTAAGGAAGTATAGAAGCTGGGAATCACCAGCCGGGCCATTGATTTTTTCCAGTTTCTGCCGTGGAGTTGTTCAAAAGATGTGAATGTGAAATCTTCAAGAGAACTTATTCCAAGAATGAGGACTAAGCCGGTGGATAAAACATCAAAGGATGAACCGGTAAATCCTTTTAAGCCAAAAACCCAGATCGCGGCAATAATTAACGAAGAGGTGAATAGAATTCCTGACGTCCAGGTTCCAAAAAAAAGCCTTAGACCTATCAGCATTAAAAGGATCATTCCAAGATTGATAAATTTGGAGAACTTAAATCCTTCGAGAATATACCATTGATAATCACCTGGGCCGATCCATGAAATGCGCGCTTTAGGAACAATGGGTTTCAGGTCTTTTTCCACAGCGAGACGGAGTTGATCAAATAATTTCGGATCAAAACTTCCAAACTTCGATGTCGTGGAATTTTTAAATGTAAATTGAAAGAGGAGAGTGAGTTGGTTGCTCCGTTCTTTGACAAGAGCAAAAGGAGATTGATTAAACGTCTTTTGGATTTCGGCCGGACTGCCGTTTAGTTGAACCGTCTCACAGTTGAGATCTACAATATTTTTAATCCGCAACTTGTTGATTCCGTCCTCGCTGATCCTTTTTGGTAGCTTAAAATCAAAAGTTGAAACCGTGCTTTGAATTTCGGCGATTGAAACTCTCTTATATGAATACCACTTTCTAATACGGCAAAGTTCCTCATTCGTAAAAGAGTCCTGACCTTCTGGAGGTGTCAGGATGAAAAGCGAGGTTACACCATCTTGATATTTTTCTTTCAGAATTTTCAATTCGTCGGCAGCAGCAAAACCTTGTCCGGCCAGATCCTCAGCAGAAAAAACGATCTTCATTTTGGAAATATTGCCAAGAAGAAATAGAGTGATACAAGCGAACACAAGCAACGAGAGGCGGGAGTATCTCCAGCAAAAAAGCATGCTTTTCAGGAGAAAAGCATTAAAGTGACGGTAAATGGACTCCAGTATGATTTTCATTTATTCGCAAAACGCAAAAAAAAGGCCCTCGCTAAGAGGGCCTTGAAGTGAAAAGTCTCTTTTTATGAAATTATCTCACAAATAATGTTAAACCATTAGTTAAAATTCGTGTCCCACGGGCCTCATTTAAAATTCGCATGGCGTTTGCCACGTCTGCTGAATTCTTCAATGCAGGAAACAGTCGTCCATAACCTTCGGCCGATGTATTCCATCCAGTCGCACGGCCATGAAGATAATTTCTGAAAGTTGTTTTTTTGCCCTTAAAATTCAATTCAAGAACATCACTTCCCGGCTTTAATTCTCTCATTGAAGCGAATTGTGGCGATTTTTTCAGCACAGTGATATCTTCATTTCCAGCAAAAACAGTTGGAAGGAGATTCTTTAAATCGCGTGGAGGATTTTCATAAAATCCTTTCAGGTCAACAACCAGTTCTTCACCGCTTAAAGCACCATTGATTCTGGTTTTTCCTGAAACTCCCGTCCCATACGGACCAGTGAGTTTTTTTACATTCATCACTCCGGCCTCAACCTGTTCTTTTCTTGCCAGAAAAACTTCCGGGTCAATTTGAGCAATGTAATGGCCGTCATTGTTCTTGATATTTTTCCAGGTTTCTTCAAGAAATAATCCCGATCTGTGAAGGTGGTAATAGGCGAGTGTCATCCACGATTTACCGTTGGCAGTCAACGTATAAAGATTTTTATATTTCTTAATCGTTGCAACTCTTTGAGCGCGGGAAACACCTTTTAGATAAACATTGTCTTCGCCCGGAAGTGCATCAAAGAGTGCAGATTCAGCAACACCTACACCGTACATTCTTCCAATTTCTCTTTTCAGAGCAAGATGGCCATTCCAGTTGTAAGCGGCAAGTGTGGCAATGTTATACATGCGTCTCTGAATTCTCGAAAGAGCAGCAAAACGCTCGGCATCGCCCATAACTTTGAAGCGATCGTAATCATCGTAATTGCCATTGAATGCGTTTTCACCAAAACGGATTTTTGCATCGAACACGACTGGAGTTTCTTCTCCGTTCTTCTGCACATTGGACATCTTCAACGCTTCAATTCTTTGAGATGATTTTTTCAAGGAAGGATAAACTTCATTGGCAAGAAAAGCGATGAAATCCGATTCGTAATGAAATTGTTTTCCGATAAGATCTTCAGTTGGCATTGAGAGATAGAGCATATGAGCTTCAACATGAGAACCCGGTTCATTAATTTTCACCTGTTCAGCAACATTTTTTAAAGTCGCAAGCAACGCTTGCTGAGTTGTTGCCACCTGGTGAACCATTGGAGTCATTCTCCAGATAATCCCTTTCATCGGAAGCCAGGCTGCCATTCTTGCAATAGAAAATTTCAAGTCATTGGCACTTGCCGGAATCTGATCATACTTAGCATCATAGCTTCTGATGATCTCATAAAATTCAGCACCGGTATTGGCCTTAATAATTTTGTTTCTGAATTCAGCATATTCTTTCGAAAGCATGTCTTCAGTTGCTACTAAAGCAGTTCCAGCAGGGCGACGTTTTGATTCTGTTTTAAAGTTTTCGGCCAGGGCAATAATCTCTTTGTCACTGAGAAAACCTAATTCAGCTTCAGTCGGAGCAGGAATATTTTGAGCAGGCACATTTGAATTGTCTTTGAAGGCAAACTTCTTAGGGGCCGCATAAGAAGAAAAATTGATCAACATGAGAGAAGCAAAGGTGAGAGCTTGCAGATGGCGTGATTTCTTAATGGTCATTTTTCCTCCTGAAAGATTTGAGTCCCCATTAGAATATTAATCTAAATTTATTTTGTAAATGAGGCCAAGTTTACCGTAAGCTTTACTGTGGGTTTTACGACTGAAATTTGTTAGCCTTTATCTAATGAAAATTTTAAATCATCCACTTTTCATTCTTGCGATCGTCATCTGTATTTTGGTGGAGTATTTTTATTCGAAAAAGAAAGGGATCAGTAATTATGCTTTTCCTGAAACTGTAACGAGTATCGCACTCATTTCAATTGATAAAATTTTAGGCCTGTTAACAGGTTCGGATGGCGGACCACTTGTTAAATGGTTATGGGCCCATCGCTTTTTTGATTTGCCTCTGGAAAAACCCTGGACTTTGCTAGCGACATTCATCGCTGCAGAACTGATGTACTATTGGAATCATTGGTATAATCATCATGTGAATATCGGATGGGCGACCCATATCATGCACCATTCGCCAACCAGATACAATTTAACATTGGGATATCGGTTAGGTATTACCCGACTGTTCTCGTTGGGGTGGCTGGTTTTTCTCCCGCTCATTCTTTTTGGTTTTCACCCGGATGAAATCGCTCAATGTATCGGTGTCATTTTCCTGTATCAGTTTTTTATTCATACGGAATTAGTCCCAAGGCTTGGATGGCTGGATATTGTTTTCAATACGCCCTCTGCCCACAGAGTTCACCACAGCGGCAATCCCCATGAATATAATAAAAATCTCGGTGGCATCACTTTATTTTTTGATCATCTCTTTGGCACCTTCGAAAGAGAAAGCGAGAAGGGAATTAAACGTTATGGAATTGCCCGTGTCATGAAAAAGAAAAATCTGTGGTTTGAAATCACGGCTCATTGGAGAGTCGTCTTCCATCGATTTGTGACTGCAGACAGTTTCAAGGGAAGATTTCTCGCTCTTTTTGGTAGACCGGCAAAACTTTAAATATACCTGAGTTTCTGCAACGTCTCTCTGGTAATTTCTTCTATAAGATCATAATCCTTGTAATTGTTTTTGTGGTGAGTGACGCCGATAATTTCAAACTCATGTTTGTATTTTTTATTATCAACTGAAGGGTAATTCATTTCGCAAAAATCAAAAAGGGCATGCATTGATTCTTCAGGCTTAGAAAGTATATCTTCGTAACGGATTTCCATGAAATGTTTTAAATCTGGAGCCGTTTCATGGACCAGTTTAATGGAATCCTGCCAGATGTGCGCAGTTGTCCTGATGTCTTCATCACCGTATTTTTCAATCAGCGATTTGAGTGATTTCACTCTCGGATAAGGAACGATGTAAGTCACCCACGGATGCCGTATTTTTTTTATCTGATTATTGGTCAGGTGATAAAGTTTCTTCAATGAATTGGCCGCTGGTCTTGAGTCGCGGACAATGTGAATAAAGTGAGCATCAGGAAATAAATCCTGAACCATTCGCAGTTCTGTCTGCATAACAGGATATTTACAGATAAAACGCTTGGCATTTTCCTTGTTAGCCCCGAAGGTAAAAAGAATTTTTCTGATATCGTTGGTTATTTCCTGGATTTTTTCGGGTGAGAAATCTTTCAATCGCTTTTCTTCCCAATAGAGTGAATCGACATCGCGGCCAATCCATTTCCCCCAGAGAAGCGCAGGTTCTGAAGGGCTTCCGAAATCCGTTTCGATTGAATCGGCAAGAAAGCGCTCGCCTTTTGCATTGAGATTGTATTTTTTCCGAAGCCACTCAATTGTACAGATTGCTTCAGGACAAGCGTTGATGGAATTGGTAATAAAGGCAGCCTCTTCGTGAGCGCAAAGCAGATTATAAAGCATGGAAGTGCCTGATCGCGGCAATCCAACGATGAAAACAGGCCGGTCAATTTTTATTTCAGAAAGGTCCTGGTTGAACTTAACTTTCTCGATAGTCTTAAGGATTTTATCTTCAATCCAGGAAGAAGGGAGCGGAATAAAAAATTGGTTTTCAAATTTTTTTTTGAAGAGGAGTTTAGACCACCAGTTTGCGTATTGATTTTTATGTTCCATATGGGCTTTAATTGTAGCAGACAAATTTTTTTACTCAATCTGCCGAGTATAATGCTCAGGTTTTTCATTGGAGGAAAAACGTGGAAACTGGCCGGCTTCAGGAAATCATTCGCAAGCTCACAGAAGAAGGCGAAGGCGTCAGTGATCAACTCGAATTCTCCCTTAAAGACTCAACAGATCATCTCTCTGTTGAACGATTGAATGCCTGGAAAGGTCTTTTGAGTTCAGCCGCCTCTGCTGAACAGTCTGAAGAAATGGTCATTGATCCGGTTCTTCGCGCTTTTTCTGATAATCCTCTTCTTCAGCGCTATTTAAAAACCCACATGCGAGATGAGCAAAGACATCAGCTTCATCTGAAAGAATACGTGAAAGTCACTTTTGAATTTGTGAAAAAGAAAAAAACTCTTACTGATGTAGTGATCTACAAAGGAATTTTTTCCGGCGTAAAACAATTCTCAGATAAAAGACCGTTGCCGATTCTCACTGCAATTCTTTTTTACGAATGGTTTGCAGAAGAATTTTATTCTGAACTGATGGGCCAGGCAGAAAAAGACAAACTTCATAATTTAAAAAAATTATTCGAGAGAATTGAAAAAGATGAATTGCGACATCGCGCTGGTATCAAGGCCTTGCTCGCACTATGGAGAAAAGAAGGTAAAAAAATTGATCGCACAGATTATTTACTGACTCAAGTGCTTCTTGGAGTCACTCGTCTGGATGTCAACACTGCTCAGTGGGCCTTTTACAATAAACGTCTTCGGACCAATCTATCAGTCCTCGGACTTGATACTGAAAAAATTTATAAGCAATCCAAAGCGTATGCAGACAAGGCGTTACGTGAACTCAAAGCTGAGACGGTCTGATGACTCAATTCCATTCTGAACTGACTCGATTTTCAATTCAACAAACCACAACAGGAAGACTTCCGTCTGGTTTGTTGGATGAAATTGAGAACGCCCGCCATATTGCCTGTGACGTCTTTAACAATATCAGTGTGCAGAAGATTCTCGATCTTGATCAGGCAGATCTCGAACAAGAACCGGAAAAGATACTTCAATACGCGAAAGAATTTTCTTCACGAGGTCTTTACTCCCGTTGGCTTCCTAAATTTGTCGGAGGAAGGGGGGAGCACCCGCTGGCCTTTTTCGGCCTGAATCTGGAAATGGGATCACGCTGTCTTGCTTTATCAAATCTGCTGGGCCCGCATTATGTCGCCCTGGGGCTGGTGACAGCAACCCAATCGTTTCAGGTTTTAAAAAAAATATCAGCGCAAA
>Ga0208395_100451_pt1 | contig 15633 bp, 10 predicted proteins | sample LakWasMet61_LOW9_2_FD_183893 | JGI IMG/M metagenome (GOLD analysis project Ga0208395, IMG submission 183893) | Freshwater sediment methanotrophic microbial communities from Lake Washington under simulated oxygen tension - Sediment Metagenome... | ecosystem: Environmental > Aquatic > Freshwater >...
ATGCTCGGCTCTTTTGGCTGAATCAGATAAAACCGCATAAGCGGCATTGATGATTTTCATAATCCGAAGCGCTTCTTCAGACCCGCCGGCGTATTTATCGGGATGATAATTTTGACAAAGCGCCTTATAGGCCGCCTTGATAACGCTGGTAGGCGCATTGCGCGACACATTTAAATTGTCGTAATGGGTTTTGAAATTGGCCATACAGCTTTCACTTAGGTAGGGTATGACGCCTATCAATCAACAAGCTTGATACCGCTTTTATCAATGCTGATTAATTGTTGCTTATACAGGGCGCCGATAGCCTGTTTAAATACTTTTTTACTCACTCCGAATGTAGCATAAATGGCTTCAGGCGGACTTTTATCGCTCAGCATCAACACGCCGTTATTGGCTTTCAGCTTGGCTATTATACTATCGGTCAGCGATAGCACTTTGCCGTATCCCGGCTGGTGCAGGCTGAGGTCGATTTTACGGTCTTCTCGTACCTGTTTAATATAGCCCTCCAGTTTCTGGCCTTTCCTGACCGGCTGATACAACTCGTTTTGATATAACATACCCCAGTGGCTATTGTTGATGATAGCCTTAATGCCCAAATCAGAAGCATCGGCGATGATCAGCGACACTTTTTGGCCGACTTCGAAATCCACCGATTCGTCGCTGAGCAGTTTATCGATCTTGGTGGTCGCGGCGATACGGTTTTGGTCATCGAGAAACACCTTGACCAGGTAAGAGCGCCCTACTTCCATCTCATGGTATTGTTCGCTGAACGGCACCAGCAAATCTTTAGGCAAGCCCCAATCCAGGAATGCGCCCACGTAATTAAGCGACACCACTTTCAGCCAGGCAATATCGCCCACCTCGGCTAGCGGCTTTTTGACGGTGGCGGCCAGATGGCCTTCCGAATCCACGTAAACAAATACCTCCAGACTATCGCCGACCGTACAGTTGGCGGGCAGCCTTCTGTCCGCCAACCGCACTTTTCCGGAGGTGCCGTCATCGAGGTAGACATCAGCGCCTTGTTGCTTGACTACATTCAGCTTATTTATTTTGCCGATCTTTATCATAATTTATTACACATCGTCCCCACGCTCCAGCGTGGGAATGCAGTTAGTGACGCTCCTGCGTCACGGTTGGCAACGCTGGAGCGTTGCCGGATGCGTTCCCACGCCGGAGCGTGGGAACGATTAATTTTTAACTCACCACGAAGACACGAAGAGCACGAAGTTTTATTTCTTCGTGCTCTTCGTGGTAAATCTTTTTATCATCGTTCGCAGTAAATCTTCAACATCAACTGGTAATCAAAAACCTGACCGCATCCAGTCTTAGCTGCGCGGCCTGGATGTTTTCATGCGCCAGCATAGTCATGTCCTTTAACTGCTCGATTTCTTCGGTCCTGATGGTCGGATTGACTTTTTTCAGTCTGACCAGACGCTTGATTTCATTGCTTAGCGATTCCAGCATGGCTTGGGTCGCCTGATCGACCAACTGCTGCATATCGGTTTTGGCTTTTTGCTCGGCCACGCTCAATAGGTTGATAAGGTGCGGACGCTGGCTGTTTAAAAAAGCAATGATTTTGTGTTTATCAAACTTGATACCGGCTTCAAGCAAATCGCGATGCTCGATGTCCGCGCTTAAATCCTTTTGGTTTTGATCGATCAATACCCGGATCGGCGTATGGGGTAGGAATCTTCCGATTTGCAATTCGGCAGGCGCGCTGCATTCGACAATAAACAAACATTCCAGCAGAAACTGCCCTGCTTTAAGATCGCTATGCTTGATCACGCTGATCGCGGCGTTGCCGGTCTCACTGGACAGCACCATATCCATCGACGCAGTGACCAGCGGATGTTCCCAGGTCATGAACTGCATGTCTTCCCGAGCCAGCGCAATCTGCCGGTTAACGGTCAGAGTCAAACCGTCTTCAGTCAAGCCGGGAAAATGCGAGACGCGTAAATGGTCGCTGGGACGGACAATAAAGCAATCGGGTGAATGAAACTCGGTATCCACGCCGTAGCATTCAAAGACATCTTCCATATAAGGCCAAAGCACGCCTTCTTTCTCGTAGCTATTCAACTGTTCGATCAGCTCATCGGCCAATTCCTTGCGACAGGAATTCAACTCCAGCAATTGATCGCGACCGTTATGCATTTGCGCTTCAAGTTCGACGCTGAGTGATTGGGTTTTGGCGATAAGCGCATCAATATCGGTCGGAACTTTACTATCCAAAACCGTCGCCAACTCATCGTGCAATATATCCGCAACCCGCTGGGCCGAGGAACTGTTGCTGGCAAATGCATTCAGGCCTTCATCGTACCAACGGTACAGCACCGCATTGTCGGTATGTTCCAGATACGGCACATGAATCTGGATAATATGTTTCTGGCCGATACGATCAAGACGGCCTATGCGCTGTTGCAATAAATCGGGATTGGTCGGCAAATCCAGCAGTATCAAATGATGCACAAACTGGAAGTTCCTGCCTTCGCTGCCGATTTCGGAACAGATCAACAGCCGCGCCGCGCTGTCAGGGTCGGCAAAGTAAGCCGCCGCCCGGTCGCGCTCGATAATGCTCATGCCTTCATGAAACACCGCCGAAGCAATACCGGCGCGGTTTTTCAGGGTTTGCTCCAGATCGATCGCGGTTTGCGCCTGTTTGCAGATCACCAGGGCCTTTTGATTGGCCAGCTGTTTAACCTTGTCCACCAGCCATACGTAGCGCGGATCTTGTTGCAAATCATCGACATTAGCCGATCCGGTTAAGGCATATCCATAACGTTCCCGCTCGGGAAAACCCTGCACGGTTTGCCGCGAGTTTCTAAACAAAATCCGCCCGGTGCCATGATGATCCAGCAACACCTTAATCAAGGCATCGCGCGCCGCCGCCGATTGTTCAGGATCATTCAGATTTTTCAGCAAGCCGTCGACATTGTCATCTTTGAGCAGCACGGTTAAATGTTGCTGCGCGGCTTCATTCAACGCTTCCTCCGCCAGCAACAACTTGGCCGCGTTCGCCACCGGCTCGAATAAGCGCTCTTCTTCGACGAAAGCCGCGAAACTGTAAAACCGGTCGGGATCAAGCAATCTTAACCGTGCAAAATGGCTTTCCTTGCCCAATTGCTCCGGCGTAGCGGTCAACAATATCAGGCTGGGGGAAATCCGGCCGAGTTGTTCGACAAACAGATAATCGGGGCTCGGCGCTTGTTCGCTCCATTCCAGATGATGCGCTTCGTCGACAATCACCATATCCCAACCTGCCGCTATGGCCTGTTGTTGTCGACGCGGGTAATTGGAAAAAAAGCCCTGGCTGCATAGAATCAATTGCTCGGTTAAAAACGGATTATCGGCAACCTCATCATCCGGTTCCGCTTCAGCGAGCATGTCGTCTTCAGCATAGGTATCGAGACAACGCGCCTCGTCAAAAATACTAAAACGTAGATTAAAGCGCCGGAGCATTTCCACCAGCCACTGATGCAGCAAGGTTTCCGGCACGATAATCAACACCCGCTTGCTCAAGCCGTTAATCAGCCGATGGTGCAAAATCAAACCGGCTTCGATGGTTTTACCCAAGCCGACCTCATCGGCCAACATGATGCGTGGCGCAGACCGGTTAGCCGATTCATGCGCAATAAACAACTGGTGAGGAATAAGCGAGGCGCGGCCGCCCAGCAAGCCTTTAACCGGCGATTGCTGATGTTGCTGCAATCTGCGCCAGGTTTCATAACGCAGCAAAAACCAGGCAGTAGGGTCGACTTGCCCGATAAACAACCGATCCTGGGGCTTGTTAAATTGAATATGATGATTCAGTTCTACCTCATCCAATTGAACGTCCTGTCCATCCTCATCTTTACCTAGATAGGTAATCAAGCCATCCTGCTCGGTTAAACCGGTGACGATCACTTTGTACTCATCAATCGACTCGATAACGTCGCCTGCCGAAAACCGGACGCGCGTTAACGGCGCATTATCTTGCGCATACATACGCTTTTCGTCGCAGGCCAAAAAAAGCACTGTGACCCGCTTGTGCGCTACATCAAGAATAAGACCTAAGCCGAGTTCAGACTCGGTGTTACTAATCCAGCGTTGGCCGGGGATAAACTGTTCCATTTATTAAGATGCCATTAAGATTGGGTAAATATTGATTCGAGTAGGCTAATATTATAAGCGACACAGCAGAATTATTCCGGCAATTAATTGGCGCTTATTATGATCAGAGACCCGGCTTTAACGCCTGATCGGAGGACCGTATTTGTTAAGCGGCCATTAAGGTTAAGACGAATAATATGAATCCAACCTTTAGCACTGGCCGACCGTCTGAGCCGGCCCGATACAGAACCCATTAAATCAATTATTTAAGGAAGATAGCCATGAAAAAATCGTTCTTTTTAAGTCCGCTGCTACTGCTTGCAATTATTTATTCATCGGCATCTTACCCGTCAGGCGGAGAAGGTCGCGGTCATGGTAGAGGACATCACAAACATCATCATTCAGAAGGGCCGAGATATTATCCTGAACAGCCCCGGCATTCGAACTATCAGGACCCACGCTCTCACCAAGGTTTGGCCGGCGGAGTGGTCGGTAGCGTCTTAGGCTACGAAATAGGTAACGGAGATCCTATTGCAACAGGACTGGGCGCAGCCGCAGGTTCTTATCTCGGCAATGGAGTCGCCGGCAGACGTTAGCCCGATTCGATTTTAACGACGCATCTGTTTAACCGGCAAATTTGATTTTGTTAACTTAACAACAAACCCAATAATTTAGAGAGAAACGCCATGAAAAAATTATTTTTTTTAATTCAATTAACCGCCGTTGTAATCCTGTTTTCACCTATGTCCTACGCTGATGACGATGACTGGGGACACCATGGTCACGGTTGGGGACACCACCATGGTTACCACCACCATCACCGCGATTATTATCCGCAACCGCAAATAAACTATTACCCGCAGCCACAGATCAACTATTACCCGGCGCCGCAAATTAATTATTATCCCCAACCTCAGGTTAATTATTATCAACGGCAGGCGCAGTATTCAGCCGATCCACGCTCCCATCAAGGATTGGCGGGAGGCGTGATAGGCAGTGTTTTCGGCTATGAACTGGGTAGCGGCGATCCTATTGCTACCGGACTGGGCGCCGCCGCCGGTTCTTTTCTGGGCAATGGAATGAGCGATGGTTACCAAAGATAGTCATCCAAATCAGCCATGACGTATTGGGCTAGCTAAACAAATAAGAGGATTCGGCACGCGTTTTGAGGCTGAATCCTCTTACTCAAAACCGCTTGTCTCCAGCCCCCCCGTTAAACGATTGAAATCCGTTGTGCTCCATATACCCGAACTCGTTAGACATCGTGATATTTTTCGGTAGCATGGCGGCAATCATTTGCACAATTGATACCGCTCAACGCCCATTCCCAGCAACACTTGCCATCAACCGGTGCAGTACGCATGCTTGATCACCTAGCAGGCAGACAATTCCTCTGCAAGGAAAAAAGGTGTATACTCAATACCTTGGAAGCAGTATAACCCGATGGTATCAAGGTAATCTGCGCGGCGGAGATTCGATTATCATGAATCTAAACGACCCTATAATTGACATTTTCCACTCTGCCGAGACGCTATCTCAAATACTGAGGGTGCGTCTGAATCTACAAGCGCAAAAATCAGCAAGTCTATATATATTGATTTTAATATAAACATATTCGTTTCCAGGTTCTGTTTGGAAACCGTTGCGATTCTGCATAAGACATCCTGATTTTTGAATTTTTTGCAGCCCTCCTTCACTGTTTTAGCTTGAGTGGAGGGCCATGAAAGACAATTTTTAGAGATCCACTCATGAGTGAATTATTACAAGCTTCGCGCACTATCCTGCTGGTAGATGATGAAACCAACATCATTAATGCCCTTAAGCGCACTTTGCGACCTGATGGCTATACCATCCTGACCGCCAATAGCGGCGAAGAGGGTCTTGCCTTATTGACGCAGCACGAAGTGGGCGTGATCATTTCCGACCAACGCATGCCGCATATGACCGGCGTGGAATTTCTACATAAAGTTAAAGAACTGTATCCAAAGACATTGCGCATTGTATTGTCCGGTTATACCGAACTTGAATCAGTCACCAGCATCATTAACGAAGGTGCGATTTGTAAATTTTTAACTAAACCCTGGGACGATGACTTGCTTCGAGATAACATTCACGAGGCATTTCAACATTATGAAATGGAACAGGAGAACTTGCGTTTAAGCAGGGAACTTCGCGCCGCCAATGACAAACTGTCCATTCTCAATCAAAATCTCGAACAAAAAGTAGTCGATAAATCCCACGAAATCATACACAGCATTAATTTATTGCAAATTTCACAGGAAATCCTTGAGCATTTACCGATAGGCATTATTGGTATCGACGAACAGAATATGATAGTAATCTCCAACAAACGCGCCGAGGAAATATTCGGTCAACCGCCCGGCACTTGTCTACTCGGACTGATGGCGGTCGATGCGTTGCCCGACGTGCTTTTGCAACTATTACAAAAAATCTGTCCTGACGGCCTTGTTCAACTTGACGAGGAAATCGTAACCGTAAATGAAGGTATTTCCATACGGGTGCTGATCAACACAATGGGCGATGCCAGCCAATCGAAAGGAATCATTATTGTCTTGTCGCCATTAAGGGAGCACTGAGATGCCCGCCCTAAAAAAGGCATTTGCCTATTTAGCGAGTTTGCCGCCCATGCCGGTACTGCTGATGGAAGCGCTGCAACAGCTTAGCGGCAAACAAAATCTAACCGCACTGGTCAATCAAATCAGCCAGGATCCATCGATGGTGATTCTGATTTTACGAATTGCCAATTCGCCTTTCTACGGCATGTCCAGAGAAATAGGTTCGTTGCGCGAAGCCATTGTCTTACTGGGCATCAACAGAGTGAGAGACATGTTGATTAGTCTATGTTTTTCAAAAATGCTGCCTGCGCAACATAAAGACTTCAACCACGACCTGTTCCGGCATCACAGCATAGCCGTTGCCGAATGCACCCGGAACCTTGCAAGCTGTACATGCAGCAGCCCTGATTTTGCCTTCACGGCCGGATTATTACATGACATCGGAAACTTGGTGATTGCCATACTTTTTCCTGACGAATTCAGCCGGCTTGTTAAAATGCCTGCCAAATTCGGCATAGAAGAAGAACAATCGATACTAGGTTTTAATCATACGGACATAGGCGGCAGAGTCGCACAATACTGGAATTTGCCTCGGGAGATTCAAGAGGCCATCGAACAACATGAAACCCACCCTGAATCCGCTGCAACCAAGTCGCTCGGATTACTGGTCTATACCGCCAACTTGTTGATCGTCAATACCGAGCAACCGGATCAATCCGCTCCGGATAAACACCAAGCCATTAACAGCGCACTTGCCATGCTCAACGTTTCAATTGACCAAGCCGCGCATTGTCGCGACAGTAGTCGGCAGTTTGCCGACCAAATCCTTAGCCTGCATTAAACAGTCATTAAAGGATTGTGCCATAATGCGCGCGTCCCCTTCTTAAATTTTTTGCAAACAATATGGCTATATTGAATTGGAATAATCAACTGGTACTCGGTATAGACTCCGTTGACGATCAACATAAACATCTTATCGATTTAACTAACCAATTAGACGAAGCTGTCGCCATCGGCGCTGACCGCGACACCATCATCAAAATCGTAAACGGCTTGATCGATTATACGGTGTACCACTTTCAGCACGAAGATCAACTGATGTCGGCGGCACATTTCAATCCAACCATGCATGCCATACATGAAGCTGAACATAACGAATTTGTAGCCAAAATGATGGTGGTCCAACTCGAAGTCCGGGCCGATGTTAACGCCATTTCCGAGGACCTGATGGATTACATGGTTAACTGGCTTTACCATCATATCCTCAATACCGATAAAAAAATGGCGCTCAGCCTGCTTGGCGGTATTGACGCCGCACAAATCAGTATCGATAAGCAAGAGCACAGTGAAATCATCCAGAGTAATCTGTACTCGGCGTTACGCGAGAGTGAAAGCCGCTTTAAGGAATTAGCCGAAAATATTTCCGCATTAATCTGGATCACCAACGCCAGTCATGTGCCGATTTTTTGCAATCACTTTTGGCTGACCACTTTCAATTTACCGGCCGGCATTCCCAGCCGCGAGCAATGGCTAAATGCCATTCATCCCGAAGACCGGGACAAAGTGACCCAAACCTATAGTCGCGCGGCTGAAGAACGCAGTAAATTCAAAATCCAATACCGCTTGCTGGCCGCCGACGGAAAAATCACCTGGATCTATGAAACCGCCGCGTCCAGAGTGCGGAAAAACGGAAGTTTTGCCGGTTTGATGGGCTGCGGCATGGACATCACCTCGCAAAAACAGGCCGAAACGGTGCTGGCTCGCAGCAATGCGCAATTGGAAGAAGAAGTTGAAAAGCGCACCCAGGAACTTATCAACATCAATCGAACCCTGGAATTTGAAAAAAACCAGCAGTTGTTGCTGAACAGTCAATTGCAAGAAGCGCAATCGCATCTGCTGCAATCGGAAAAAATGGCCTCTATCGGTCAATTGGCGGCCGGCGTGGCTCATGAAATCAATAACCCCATTGGCTATATCAATTCCAACCTGAATTCCTTAAAAAATTATATCGATAATTTACTGGCATTGGTTACCCTTTACGAACAAGCCGAAACAACGAGCGGCAATCCCGAGCAGCTCGCACACATTGAAGCCTTTAAACATAAAATAGATCTGGAATTCCTGAAGACTGATGTGCTCGATTTATTGGAGGAATCCCATGAAGGCGCGACACGGGTAAAAAAAATTGTTCAAGACCTTAAAGACTTCTCTCATCTTGATAATAGCGATGATTGGCAATGGACTAATTTGCACGCAGGGCTCGAAAGCACGCTCAATATTGTTAACAGTGAAATTAAATACAAAGCAAAAATTGTCAAAGAATTTGGCGACCTGCCCGAAATACGATGCCTGCCTCACCAGCTTAAGCAAGTGTTTATGAATTTTCTGGTCAATGCCGCGCACGCTATCGAAAGCAACGGCACTATCACCTTACGCACCGGCACTGAAAATGATCGGGTCTGGGTGGAAATCGGCGATACCGGCAAAGGCATAGCTCCTGAGCACCAAAGTAAAATTTTCGATCCTTTCTTTACCACCAAGCCGGTCGGCAAAGGCACCGGATTAGGCCTTTCGGTTTCCTACACCATTATCAAAAAACATCAGGGAGAAATTCAACTGACCAGCCAGTTAGGTCAAGGGACCACTTTCCGGATTATCCTGCCTATTGCCGGAGCGATTATTGAACACGCGTAAAATGGCGGCCATGCCGATTAAAATACAACCGGAGCGGTTATGCTAACGGAACCCGCTGGCGATGCGTTCGATAAAAGCGGAGCGATCTTGTTTGTCGATGATGAAGCGAATGTGCTTAAAGCCTTAAGACGCTTATTTCATAATGAACCGTATATGACCTACTTTGCCTCAAGCGGCGCAGAAGGGCTGGAGATATTGCGACAACATGCCGTCGATCTGATTATTTCCGATATGCGCATGCCGGAAATGAGCGGCGCGGAATTTTTAACCGAAGTTTTCATGCAATGGCCGGAGACCATCCGTATTTTACTGACCGGCTATGCCGATTTTCAATCAACCATTGATGCCGTCAATAAAGGCCGTATTTACAATTACTGCAATAAACCCTGGAATGACGAGGAGCTTAAATTACTGGTTCGCAATGCCCTGGAACAAAAGCATCTGCGCGAGGAACGGAATCGGTTATCCGACATTATTCAGCAGCAAAATAAAGAATTAAAAGAACTCAACGAACACCTGGAAGAAAAAGTCGAGCAGCGCACCGAACAACTCAAGAATGCCATGCTGCATCTTGACCGGGCCAATAAGAACCTGGAAAAACAATATATCGACTCCATCAAGGCATTCTCCCGCATTATTGAAATGCGTCCCGGCATTAAAAGCGGGCAGTCAAAATATATCGCCGAAAAAGCCCTGCTGGTTGCGCGCGGGCTGGACATGAACACCGAAGACAAGAAAAATATTTTTTACGCCGGCTTGCTGATTCAAATCGGCAAAATGAGTTTGCCGGATAACTTGCTGGCGGAGCCTTATTACAAAATACCGCTTGCCGACGTGCGCCGTTATTTAGCCCATGCAGTAGAAGGCGAAGCTTTATTGAAGGGATTGATCCAATTAAAAGGCGCTTCTATTTTAATCCGGCACCAATACGAACGCTATGACGGCTCAGGCTTTCCCGACCACCTGGCTAAACAAAGCATTCCTCAGGGCTCCCGTATTCTCAATGTAGTCAGAGATTATATCGCCTATCTGGAGGGCTCAATGACCGGCGAGGTTATGTCCGTCAGCGCCGCAATCAGCCAATTAATGACGCGCAAAGAAAGCTATTACGATCCTGATGTTATCGACACGTTCGTCAAAGTGCTCAAAGAAGACACAAGCATTGAAGAGGAAGTCGTTGCGGAACTCCCCACGCTTAAAAAATCATGGCGGAGCAGCAAATTATTTTCCGGCGCGCAGAATATGGCCTTGAGCCGTCCGATTATTGAAATTTCATGGATACAACTAAAGCCCGGCATGGAAATCGAAAGCGTCTATTTTGAGAACAAGCCTTATATTAGAAATTGCGTTGCGGATCAGAAAATAATTAACAACATCAATGCATTAAGAGAAAACACCGGCAAAAATCCCGTCATTAAAATTCATATGGGCAAAAAATAGTTCGACTGCATGAAATAACTTGAACAACTCGCACCGATCAATGTTCAGCCGGAGTGCAAGCTTCGCTTGCGCTTGCAGGCGAAGCCTGCACTCCGGCTATTAGCAACTTGCCCTGGTTATTCCGTACACATTCCTAAACCGGGATTTGATTAGCTAGATGCTTCAGCCAGCGCTAAAAAGCTCGTCATTCTGGCAGGGATGCCGGACCCGTTAGAGCGCGTAGCGAATCCAGTCGCATGGATGTGAAGCTATGGACTGGATTCGAGCCTAAATCATGCAGCAATGGTATCGGCAAGTTACCGTCCATGGCGCTGGATACCGACATCCCTGCCGGTATGACGGTGCTGGCTGAAGCATCTAGCTAATCAGGAACCGGGATGACTCATTGTTTCGCAGCATCGGCAAGCAAACGCTTCACGACCGCCAGAAAGTGTATGACATCAACAGGCTTGGTGATGTAATCATCAAAACCCGCGGCCATGCCCTGTTCAATATCGCATGGCGTAGCGTTGGCGCTGATGGCAATCACCGGCGTCTTTTTTACCGAATCCATGGAACGCAATACACTTAATAGTTGATAACCGTCCATGCCCGGCAAATTAATATCGAGCAGAATCAGCTCGGGATGATGCGCCGAAGCCAGCTCCAGCCCCAATTCAGGCGTATGCGCCGTAATCAGCTGCAATTGCGGGTTCCTGCCCAAAATCTGGGCGATCAGCCTGAGGTTGGCCGGATTGTCCTCAATATAAAGCACCGTATACCGGCATTCCTCGCCGGACGCCGCTTCCAATGCCATAGCCTGCTCTAAGTTAGCGCCGTGCATATCCGACTCCGAAGCGACTTGCGGCAGTTCAATCCAGAACGTACACCCCCGCCCCTCCTCGCTGTCCATGCCGATAGTGCCGCCCATCATTTTCATAAGCCTCCGGCTGATGGTCAGGCCGATGCCGGTCCCCTCAATATCGGTGTCTTCAGCGCCCAACCGTGAAAACGGCTGAAACAATTCCTGCCGCCGCTCTGCCGGAATGCCGTAGCCGGTATCGGACACTTCCAGACGCACCCAACCGCCCTGTACAGAGGCCTGGATCAACACTTCTCCGTGCGGACGATTGTATTTAATGGCATTGGAAAGCAGGTTTATCAGCACCTGTTTTAACCGGGTGCGGTCGGCGCGGACCGCATAATCTCCGATTGCCGCATCGTTTATGGTAATGCCCCGCACTTGAGCAATAGGTTTAATCAACGTCAGGCATTCCCCTATCAATTCAGCGCAAGACAGCGCTTCCATGGACAGATTGATATTGCCTGACTCAATCCTGGATAGATCCAGCACTTCGTTAATAAGCTCAAGCAAGTGTCGGCCGGCCTTCAGAATCTCGTCAACATAATCCGCCTGCTCCTCATTAAGTCCGGCATCTATTTCCAGCAGTTGCCCAAAACCCAGAATCGCATTCATCGGCGTACGCAATTCATGCGACATACTGGATAAAAACTCGGACTTGGCTTTATTGGCGCTCTCCGCTTCGTCTCTGGCTGCGATCATTTCCCGCTCATACTGTTTGCGTTCGCTAATATCGCGCAAGATACCGACGAAATGCTTGCTTTTGTCGATTTCCATTAACGTAACAGTCAGCTCCAGAGAAAAAATCGTGCCGTCCTTGTGCTGCCCCGGCAGCTCAAGCTGTTTGCCGATAATCCCTGCCGGTTGCCCGTTATTGTATAAATTAAGATACCGGCCGTGTTCGCTACGGTGGGGTTCCGGCATTAACAGATTGACGCTGCGGTTAACTATCTCAGCGGCGCTATAGCCAAACAGTTTTTCCGCGGCGGGATTAAAAGAGCGGATGACGCCGGCCGGATCGATAGTGATAACGCCATCGACCACATTTTCAATAATATGTTTGAAAATAACCATGCGCGCCTGCTGTTTTGCACTTTTAAGCTCGACAAGCTTGCGTTTGGTGATGTCTTGCACCACGCCCAACATATTCAGCGGCGCGCCGTCCCCGTCGCGCACCACATCGCCGCGTTCCAGCAGCCAGCGCACCGTGCCGTTCGGCCAGACGCAGCGATGCTCGATATTGTATTCAGCGCCCTGGTGTACGCAGGCCTCAACCGCATCAATCACTTTCTGCCGGTCATCCGGGTGTACGCCATTAAGGAAATGCTTGAAGGACGTCTTCCGCTTACCCTCGGCGTAACCGAACAGCGATCCGATACGTTCAGAGCAAATGACTTTTCCGGTCTGAATGTTCCAGTCCCAGGTGCCGATATTAGCGTAACGCTGACTGCGCCGCAGACGCTCTTCGCTTTTACGCAGCGCATCGCCGGCGTCGCGACGTTCTGTGACATCATCGGCAATGCCGATGAAATGACTAAGCCGACCCTGCTCGTCATGCACCGGCGCAATGCGCAAGTCATTCCAATACGAAGTGCCATCCTTTCGATAATTGTGCAATAAAGCGCCCCCGGCGCAGCCTTCATACAACACCGCGCGAATTTCATCGACTCCGGGCTGATCGGTTTCTTTGCCCTGTAAAAAACGCGCATTACGACCGATCGCTTCATCGCGGCTATAGCCGGTGATGCGTTCAAAGGCGGGATTGACGTAAATCAACGGCATGTCGGGCTTGCCGGCATCGGCCATGCAGATACTGCTGGCGCTGGCCTCCACGGCCCGCTCCAACAAACGCAGGCGCAGCTCGGCTGTCTTTATGCGGGAAATATCGGTACGAATGGAAACATATTGATAGGGTCGCCCGGTATTATCCAAAAAAGGCACGATACTGCTTTCAACCCAATATAAACTGCCGTCTTTACGCCGGTTGCACACTTCACCCTGCCAGATATTGCCGCCCCCAATGGTGCGCCACATATCCAGATAAAACTCCGGCGAGTGTTCGCCCGACTTGACGATACGATGATTTTGCCCCAGCAACTCATTCCGGCTGTAACCGCTAATCTCGCAAAACTGGTCATTAACATAAATAAGCTTACCGGCAGCGTCGGTTGCGCTGACAATAGCATGAACATCGAGCGCCTGTTGCTGTCGCTCCCGTTCATAAAGCGTAGCGCGCAATGATTCAGCCTGTTCCCGCCGTTGCCGAAAACGCCGTGCCTGCAAAGCCACTGCCGCGACCAGCCGGCGCGGATCAAGCGGTTTGGACAAAAAATGCTCGCCGCTGCAATTCAGCGCTGAAAATTGTCCGGGCACCGTCGTTTCCGCCGCCAGATAAACAATCGGCAGCTGGGCATATCGATCATCGTCATGCACAATGACGGCCAGCTCCGGCCCGGAACATTGCGGCATCACCATAGCCAGCACCAGCACCTCGGCCGCGAACTCCACCAGCATGTCCGAAACTTGCAGAGGATCGCCAGCGTCCAGCACCGTCATGCCCGCTTGGCGTAAAACTGCCCCGTATAGCGCCCGCCGGTCGGCGTCGTCATCAACCAGTAACACACGAAAAGCGTCCAGCGGCGTCAACGCGACAGCGTCGGCAACCACGCGCAACAACGCATCAGTATCCACCGGCTTGGTCAGGTAACAGCCGGCCCCGGCCCGATAGGCCGCAAGCTTGGCCGCCATATCCCGCCGTGCGGCGATAACGATAACCGGAACACCGTTAAGACTCCGCTTATTGAGCTCCGTAATAATCCGAGCACTGGTGTCATCGCCTTCGGGAAGCAGCTTATCCATAATCAGCGCGGATGGCGGTTCGGTTGCCGGGCTGGCGGCGGCAAAATCCGCCAGATCGTTAAACGCCTCAACCGTGTATCCCGCCTGCTCCAGCGTGGAACGCAGCCAACCGGCCTGCGCCTTGTCATCGCTCACTACCGCGATGCGTGGACTATCTGTCCGCCCCGCCGGTATTTGCGGAACAACTCCCTGGCCCGGCTTGACGACTTGAGCTTCCAGATTCGCCAGCGCTTTACGCATGGCTTGCATGGCTTGCTCATCCGATACCCCGTCAACGGCTATGGCCGCTACGATCCGCTCCAAATTGCCTGCCGCCTCGGAAATCCGCATCAATTGGTGAACAGCCGCCGAACTTTGCAAACTATGCGCGGCGCGCTGCAAGCTCTCAAGCGAGTCATGCTGGCCGCGCTCAATATTTGCCAGTAAAACCCTAAGAATAGTTAAACGCTGCGGCAGGCGTTCAATAAACGCCTTGCGCATTCGGAAAAGAGTCGTCTGAATATCATTTTCCATGATCGGATTTTGCTAAGGTTGGGCGATAAGCGGAAGGCGTCATTGGCAAGTGATTATGATGACTTTCGGTCCTGTCTCTCGGCAACGACTATCGGCGTTAATCCAATTCCTGCATCGATGCCGTAACACGGCTCAACCGGTCAACGGATCGGTGCGTGATCATGCATTATTCTCCGGCTCGGAGAATTGATCGCGAATCTTGAGAATTTCGGGTAATTGTTCCAAGAATACCGTCACCAGCTCAGGATCAAAATGGATGCCGCGGTTTTCCTTGATCAGGTCAACCGCCGCTTCAAGCGTCCAGGCCTTTTTGTAGGGCCGCGCCGAAGTCAATGCATCGAACACATCGGCCAGCGCCGCGATCCGCCCGGTCAACGGGATGGCCTCACCGGACAGACCGTAAGGATAGCCGCTGCCGTCCCATTTTTCATGGTGGGTAAGCGCAATTTCGCCGGCGCACTTCATCAAGTCGGAATCATCGCCTTCGAGAATATTGGCGCCGATGACGGCATGGCTCTTCATGATTTCCCATTCTTCGGGTTCGAGTTTGTCGGGCTTAAGCAGGATATGGTCGGGAATGCCGATTTTACCGATGTCGTGCATAGGACTGGCATGTAACATTAA
>Ga0208395_100452_pt1 | contig 15600 bp, 14 predicted proteins | sample LakWasMet61_LOW9_2_FD_183893 | JGI IMG/M metagenome (GOLD analysis project Ga0208395, IMG submission 183893) | Freshwater sediment methanotrophic microbial communities from Lake Washington under simulated oxygen tension - Sediment Metagenome... | ecosystem: Environmental > Aquatic > Freshwater >...
CGGGATTCTCCCTGGTACAGGTGCTCAGCCCCTGCGTCACCTTCCGCCCGGAACAGGCGGAATGGCGCGACATCGTGCGCACTGCCGTGGTCGACGTCACGGACGATGCCGCACGCGCCGCGCGGCGCCTGATGACCGACGACGGCTTCAACGTCGGCAAGGTGCTCTACAAGGGAAGTCGTCCGCCGTTCCGGCCGGAATTCGAGAATACCGACGGTTCCGTGGCGGAACTGGAAGCGAGGTTTGCGCTATGAGCGACAGCACCACCAGGGGCGCCGCCATCGCGACCGTGCCCGAACTCCTGGCACACGCGCTGGCGATGGAAACCGAAGCCGCCGAGCGCTACGGGGAACTCGCGGTGCAGATGGAAATCCACCGCAAGACTGCCGTCGCGGCGATCTTCCGTCGCCTCGAAAGCGCAGAAAAGAAACACCTCGCCGAGATCACGGAAATGTGCCGCAACGTCGAGCTGCCGCATTATGCGCCGTGGGATTTCAAATGGACCGGAGCGGAAAGCCCCGAGGCCATCGACACCGGCCGCGTGCACTACCAGCTGTCGGTACGTGAGGCCATCCTGCTGGCCTACGAGCACGAGCGCAAGGCCGCCGAGTTCTATGCCGGCGTCGCGGAAAGCACGCAAGCGGCCGACGTGAAGGAGATGGCCCGCCAGTTCGCCGCCGAGGAACAGGAGCACATCGGCTGGCTGGAGGCCTGGCTCGGCCAGTGCGGACCCGGCGATGCGATCGCGCTCGAGGATCCCGACCCGCCGATGAGCCAGGAATAGGCTTCCCCTGCGTACGAAACCACCGGACCGTTTCAGAACCGAACATCAATCAAGGAGAAATCCAAATGGCGCTACTCATCAATGACCTCTGCATCGCCTGCGACGTGTGCCTGGCGGCCTGCCCGAACAAGGCGATTTCGGCCGGCGAAGACATCTTCACCATCAATCCGGACCTGTGCACCGAATGCGTCGGGCACCACGCGGTATCCCAGTGCGTCAAGGTCTGCCCGGTACGCGCCATCGTTCCCGATCCGGCCCACCGCGAAACGAAGGACGAACTGCAGGCGAAGTACGACCGCCTGATGGCACAAAAGGCCGCCTGACCAAACCAAGCCAAGGAACCGATGACATGGGTATCAGAGACAAGCTGGAGCGACTCGTCGTCCGCCTGCACGACACGCCGCAGTACAACTCGCAGGGCGCGGTGCTTTTCGTCGATCTCGAACAGCGCAGGACGCTGAAGAAGTACCTGCCGCTCGAGGTCATGAGGAACTTTCTCGGTGGCCGTGGCGCCAACATGTGGCTGCTCTACAACCTGATCCAAGAAGAACGTGCCGCGCTCGATCCCGAAGTGCCGCTGATCTTCGGCACCGGCATCCTCACCAGCAGCATGCCCTCGGCCACGCGCGGCAACTTCACCAGCAAGTCGCCGGAAAGCGATGCCATCCTCGACGCCAACGGCGGCGACTATTTCCCCTCCTTCCTGCGCACCCACGGCTACGACCACGTCGTCCTCTACGGCCGCGCGCCGTCCTGGACGCTGCTCAAGATCGCCTACGAGAACGTCGACTTCGTCGATGCCGCGCCCTACGTCGGCATGGACAACCTCGAACTGCCGGCCGCCATCGAACGCGACTTCAACTGCACCGAGCGCGAGGACATGGCGCTGGCCCGCATCACGACGGCCGGCGAGAACCAGGTGCTGTGCGCCGGCATCATGGGCGGCATCAAGGCGATCTGGGCTCGCGGCGGCGGCGGCGCCAAGATGGGTTCGCTCAAGCTCAAGGGCATCATGGTGCACGGCGCCCCGCGGGAATTGCAGCCGGTCGAACCGATGGCGAAATACAACAAGGTGATCGGCAAGAAGATCATTACCACCAGCGTGATCAAGAATGCGCTGAAGATGGTCGGCACCCCCTTCCTCTACAAGCCGAGCCGGGTGCTCTGCGCGCTGGGCACCAAGAACCACCAGGAGACCAGCTGGAAGGAAAGCCTCGACGCCGACAACTTCGACCCCTACCGGCCCGGCATGGACGGCTGCTACCTGTGCCCGGTGCATTGCCGCAACCAGAATGACATGACGCCCGAAGGCCACGGCGGCTGGGGCGCTGCGGCGCTCAAGGGGCTCACCGGCAACGCCAGCTACGACAAGGCCCAGGCCTCGGTCGAGCATGCCAAGGCACGCGACTACACGGGCGTCCATCACGACGGGAAGTTCGACAAGTACGACAAGGGCGACGGGCCCGAGTACGTCACCCTGGGCAAGTTCGGCCCGCTGATCGGCATCAAGGAGCCCGAGCAGGTGCTGCGGCTCAACAACATCCTCAACGATCTCGGCCTCGATTCGGCGTCCTGCGGCAGCTCCATCGCCTGGGCCATGGAGCTGTACCAGCGCGGCATCATCACGCAGAAGGACACCGGCGGCCTCGATCTGTCGTGGGGCAACTACGCAGTCATCGAGAAGCTGCTGTTCATGACCGCGAAGCGAGAAGGCTTCGGCGACACCATCGCCGATTCGGCGCGTGCCGTGGAACGCGGCAAGTACCCGGCGGCAGCCCTCGATTACCGCATGACGGTCAAGGGCCTGTTCCAGTCCGACCCCCACGATGCGCGCATCCTCAAGGCCTTCGCGCTGGGCCTCTCGGTCGCCACGCGCGGCATGGACCACCTGCGCAGCCGCCCGACGCTGGAAATCAATGCCCGCATCAACGACGATCCGGCGCTCAAGGCTTCGCTCTACAACGGCGTCGTCAGTGCCAAGCCGAACAGCTACGAAGGCAAGGAATATGCAGTCAGGAAGTGCGAGAACAACTTCGCGGTGGGCGATTCGGTGGGTATGTGCCGCTTCAACACCAAGCTGTTCAACTCACCCTCCCTGCCCGACCCCGGCGACTTCGCCGTGCAGCTCACTTCGCTGACCGGTCAGCCCTTCGTCGAAGCCGAAATGGACGAGATCGGCCGTAACATTAGCGGCATCGAGCACATGCTGAATTTCCGCCTCGGCCTCCGTGCCAAGGACGACACCCTGCCCCGCCGCTGGTTCGAGGAGGCGCTGACCGAAGGCCCCTTCGCCGGGGAGAAGATCGACCGCACCGAGTTCGAGGCGATGAAGCAGCGTTTCTACACCGTCACCGGGCTCAATGCCGAGGGCCTGCCGGCCGGCGAGTGGCACGAAAAGCTCTCACGCCTGATCACCGGCTTCGCGGTGCGCGTCGACCTGCCGAGACAGCTCCCCGGCGCTCCGGAACAGGTCGTCGTCATCGACGAGAACGTGACCGACGCGACCGAACTGCGCAAGGCACTGTTGCGCAAGCTTCCCGAGGCGGCGTCCGACCTGAACGACAGTTCGTGGAATATCGCGGTGAATGGCGAGATGGTGCTTTCGGGAGAAAAGGCAACGCGGATTCGCAGCGGCGACCGGGTGGCGCTGGTGCCGATCATCGCGGGCGGATGAAGGTGCCGTTCCAGCACTGATGCATGAACGCACGCCCGGGGCCGTTGTCGCGGCCCCGGATTGGCTATTCGGCGAGCCGCTGCGGCATTGCGCGGCCTATTATTTGGCATCCATCTATAATCCAGGGACTCGGCAACGGTACTGGACTGTGCCGGATGGCCGTCCCGGCCGACTTTGTGCAAGCGAATTCATGCAATGACCCCTGCCAAGACACCCGCAAAAGAGAAAACAGCGAAACTCGATCTCGGACTCCTGCCCAATCTGGTCGGTTACCACCTGCGCATGGCGCAGATCGCCATATTCCGCGATTTCGCCCAGGGCCCTGGGCGCCACGAGGTCACGCCCGGCCTGTTCGGCGTTCTGGTCATCATCGAAGCGAACCCCGACCTCAAGCAAAGCGACCTCGCCCGCGCCACGCATCTCGATCGTTCGACGGTGGTAACGGTCATCGACAATCTGGAACGGCGCGGCCTGGTCGAGCGCCGCGCCGCGCTGAACGACCGTCGGTCCAATGCCATCCGCCTGACAGCCGAGGGCACCGCCCTGCTGCGCAAGCTGAAACGCGAGGTCAACCAGCACGAGAAACGGCTGCTGCAGAATTTCAGCGACGCCGAGCGCGAGCAGTTCTTCGGACTGCTGCAGAAGGTGTTCCCCGAACACCGCTGAAGACCCCATCGCCGTCCCGCCAGCGCCGACTCCCGGCATCGGTCCTGCATGGTTCAAGCTATTGGACTATCATGGTTTCGCTGATGCAGAACTCAGCCCAACCAATAGTTCATCGGAGGCGACCATGGCAAAGAAATCGAAGAACGAAAATACCGTCTACAAAATCGTGGAAGTTGTCGGTTCAAGCCCGACATCCTGGGAAGATGCCGCGCGCGCGGCGGTGGAAGCCGCCGCCAAGACCCTGCGCGACCTGCGTGTCGCGGAAGTCACCAAGCTGGACATGAAGATCGAGAACGGCAAGGTGGCGGCCTATCGCGCACGTGTCTCGATGTCGTTCAAGTACGAAGACTGAAAGCGAGCCTTCGGTGGGGGCTGACGCCGGCCGTATCGGCGTTGAGCGCAGCGGCCGCAGCTAGGACGCTCGCTTTCGATCCTGCGAACGGGGACTTCGGTCCCCGTTTCCGTTTCCGGACTCGGCGATCAGCGGAAAGCCCTGCGGCATGCGGCGCCGGTTGCGCGTGCGACATGTCTCACAGCGTGCGCACCACGTGGACCGTATCGCGGTCGTCCGGATCGCGATGCTGGGTGAATCCGAGCTGCCGCGCAAACTTCAGCATCTTGTGATTGACCGCCAGGACAAAGCCCTCCATCTCGGTCACGCCCCGCTCCCGCGCGATCTCGATCAGGTCTCCCATCAGGGCGCCGGCCAGGCCCGAACCATGCCACGCATCATCCACCGCGATCGCGAACTCGCAGCGGGTGGTGCCCGGGGCAACGACATAACGCGACACGCCCACCTCGACCTCCCTGCCATCGCGATTGTCCATCGCCACCAGTGCCACATGATGGTCGGAATCCACTTCGGTCAGGTATTTCAGTTTCGATGCCGGAAGCTCGTTCATGCTGACCATGAAGCGCTCGTAGCGGGACTCGCTCGACAGATGCCGGACGAAGTCCGCTTCCAGTTGCGCGTCCTCCTTCCGGATCGGCCGCACGCTGACCTGCCTGCCATCCGGAAGCCGATGGGTGCGGGCGAATTTCGCGGGGACGATCGCCTCCGCCGGCTCGGACCGGACATCGGGCGCGGCAAGATGCGAAGCGACGCACGCGACCATCGCGTCCAGCGTGCCGAGCCGGCCATAGTCGCTTTCCGGAATCCTGACCTGCAATTTTTCCCGAAGCCCGGCGATGACGTTGAGCCAGTCCATCGAATCCAGGTCGATCTGATGGCGCAAGGGCTGATCAGGCTTGAGGGCGTCGACGTCCATTTCCGGCGCAATCGATTTCAACGTCGCCAGCACCGCCGCCTTGATTTCGGTCGAATCCATCGTGTTGTTCTTCGCGGGCCCGGATCCGGCAGGCTAGGCTGCGTGGTCCAGCAGCAGCCTCATCCGGCCGCCGGCGAGGTCGAGATCCTCGACGCTGCAACTCAGTCTCATGTCTGCCGCGAGGACTGTCAGCGCGCCGGCCACCGCGCCGAGTTGAAACGCATCGCCGCCCGGCCGGACGCTATACAGAACCTGCAGGCCGGAAGCCCGGGCATCGGCCTCTTCATTCAACAACTGAATGGACAGACCGGCGGCCGGATCGAAGGGCAGGCGGAGATCCAGTTCGAGGCGGAGATCCTGAAAAGCCTCGACGAGGGAGGTGCCGGCCGGCCTCGCGACCTGGCCGGTTCGCCGTGCCGACGACTGCGCATTCCTGGCGCGCTCGAGGACCGCTTCGGCAAGATCGATGATGCCGTCGCCGGTCAGGGCGCTCACCGGGTGAATCGGGGGCGCATTGCGCCACAGCGGCGCCACCGCCCGCAAGGCCTGGCATGCCAGGCTGGCCGCCGCCGTGTCGCTCTTGGTGACCACCAGCAAGTCGGCCAGTTCGAGAACGCCGGCCTTGATCGCCTGCAGCTCATCGCCGAGCCCCGGCGGGAAGGCCACCAGCAGGGAGTCGGCCAGGCCGGACACATCGATCTCGGACTGGCCGGTGCCCACCGTTTCCACGATCACGAGGTCGAAGCCCGCCGCGTCCATCAGGGCCACCATCTGCCGGGCCGCGCCGGTCAGGCCGCCGAGGCTGCCGCGCGTGGCCGTGGAGCGAATGAAGGATCTGTCGTCGGCGGCCGACTCGCCGATGCGGAACCGGTCGCCCAGCAGTGCGCCGCCTGTCACCGGGCTCGACGGATCGACCGCGAGCACCGCCACACGCTGCCCCATCTCGAGGAACTGCCGCAGCATGACGCCAACCAGGGTGGACTTGCCGGCGCCGGGCGGCCCGGTAATGCCGATCACATGGGCGCGGCCGCGGCTGTCCGCAAGGCGGGAAAGCAGGCCGGCGGCGGCGGACGAATCCCGCTCGGCCAGCGACAGCGCCCGCGCCAGGGCGGGCCGCTCTCCCGCCGCAACCCGTACCGCCAAATCGTCAAGCGAAAGACCCATCACTTATCACCAGTTTCTATTGACACTCTCGATGTACTGCGTATACAGTATCCAGTATTCCATGACGCGAGTGCAATAGTGCATTTCATTCTGCCATGAACACTTCGATCAAACCCCTCGAAAGACCCGCCGGCCTGGCCGATCGCGTCTATCACCAATTGCGGGACAACATCGGCAGCCACCAGATCCGTCCCGGCGAGCGCTTGCAGGAAGTCAGCCTCGCCGCGCAGCTCGGCGTGTCTCGCACTCCCGTGCGCGAGGCGCTGGCCCGCCTCGAAAGCGAAGGCATGATCGTCGTGGAGGGACGCGGCTTCGTCGTCCCCGAACTGACCGACGCCGACATCGAGGAAATCTACCAGCTGCGCTTTCTGCTGGAACCCGCGGCCATGCGCACTGCCGTCGCCGAAATCAGCAGCCCCGCCGACCTCGCCAGCATGGCCTCGGCGATCGAGGACGCCACTGCCGCCGACAAGAAGGGCGACTTTCGCGCCTTCCTCGACGCCAACAGCCGCTTCCACAATGCCTGGCGCGCCCTGGTGCCGAACCGGCGCATGTCGAAGCTTCTGGATCAGTACGTCGGCCACGTGCGCTTTCTGCGCGTCCTGACCCTGGGCGATGCAACCGCAAGAAAGACCGCGCTGACCGGCATGAAGAACATCTACGCCGCATTCAAGAAGCGCGATGCGGATGCCGCTGCCGAGGTAATGCACAAGCACCTCGAAGCGGCCAGGCACTTTCTCATCGCGGCGATCGAACAGATCGACCAGGAAAAAGCGGCGGAACAAAGCGCCTCCGGGCGTTAGATCGGTCCCATGCCGCCCGCTACGGCGCGGCGGCAATATCCCTGCCGGAAGTTCCGGCATCACGCGGAAACGGAATAGCGAAATGACCTTCAAAGCAGAAATCCCTTACGGCGCCTATTGGAGCACGCCCTTCGCCCGCTGGCAGGGCAGCTTTGCCAACCTCCACAGCATCGAGTTCGCGGCTCACGTGGCCAAACTCGAACTGGCGAAGCGCAAGATCGACCCCGCCGGCATCGACTACGGCGTGCTGGGCTTCTCGGTGCCGCAAAACCACTCTTTCTACGGACTGCCCTGGCTCACCGGCATGATCGGTGCCACGCAGGCCGGCGGCCCGACGCTGATGCAGGCCTGCGCCACCGGCGTACGCACGCTGCTCGCGGCCGCTCAGGAAATCGAAGCCGGCATGGCGACCACCGCGCTCGCCATCAATTGCGACCGCACCTCGAACGGACCGCATCTCTATTATCCCAACCCGCGCGGCCCCGGCGGCACCGGCGCGGCCGAGGACTGGGTGATGGACAACTTCGGCTGTGATCCCCTCGGCGGGCATGCGATGCTGCAGACAGCGGAAAACGTCGCCAAGAAGCACGGCATCGGCACGGCCGAGCAGCATGAACTGGTATTGCGGCGCGAGGAACAGTATCGCCAGGCACTGGCGAACGACTCGGCCTTCCTCAAGCGCTTCATGACCCTGCCCTTCGACGTGCCGGCCCCCAACTTCAGGAAGACCGCGAGCACCATGGCCGGCGACGAAGGCGTATCCCAGTCGACGTCCGACGGATTGGGCAAGCTGAAGCCGGTGATGGAAGGCGGCACCGTGACCTTCGGCGGCCAGACGCATCCGGCCGACGGCAATGCCGCGATCATCGTCACCACGGCGGACAAGGCCCGGGAATTGTCCACCAACAAGAAGATTGCCGTGCGCCTGCACGGCTTCGGCCTGGCCCGCGTGCCGCTGGCCTACATGCCCGAGGCGATGCTGCCGGCGGCGCAGCGCGCACTCAGCCAGGCCGGGCGCAGCGTGGCCCAGATGGCCGCGATCAAGACGCACAACCCCTTCGCGGTCAACGACCTGTTCTTCGCCAAGCAGACCGGCTGCGACCTCAAATCGATGAACAACTACGGCTGTTCGCTGGTGTGGGGCCATCCCCAGGCACCGATGGGCACACGCGCCGTGATCGAACTTATCGAGGAACTGGCGCTGCGCGGCGGCGGCTTCGGCCTGTTTACCGGCTGCGCGGCGGGTGATACCGCGATGTCGGTGGTGCTGGAAGTATGCGACGCAAAATGAACGCGGGTGTCGCAAACACATGAACGTATCCGAATGGATTGACCGCCATGCCGGGCTGACGCCCGCCAAACCGGCCATTCGTTTTCCGGGACGCGATGTCTCGTACGCCGAGTTTGCGCAACTGATCGACCGGGTGGCGGCGGCCCTGGCCGCATCCGGAGTGAAGCGCGGCGGCTGCGTGGCCTTCCTCGGCTTCAATAGCCCCGAAATGCTGGCCCTGCTGTTCGCCTCGGCCCGCGTCGGGGCACTGTTCATGCCGCTCAACTGGCGACTGGCGGGCCCCGAGCACCGGCAGATGCTGGAGGATTGCCCGCCGGCGCTGCTTTTCGTCGAACCGCAGTATGTCGCCCAGACCGACAGCTTCCGCAGCGCGCTGGGCGCCGTCACGCTGGTCAGCTTCGGCCCGGCCGCCGCGGACTGGATATCGTGGAAGGACTTCTGCGATCGCGCCGCAGGCCCCGCCCCGCGCGACCCGCAGGCCGGCGAGGACACTCCGCTGCTGATCTGCTACACCTCCGGCTCGACCGGCAAGCCGAAAGGCGTGCTGCTGACGCAACGCGCGCTGATCTGCAACGCAGCCAACAGCGCCGACATGCACGACATGACGGCAAACGACGTGATCCTCACCACCCTGCCGCTGTTCCATGTCGGCGGGCTGAACAACCAGACCACGCCTGCGCTTCAGGCCGGTTGCACCGTGGTACTGCATCCCAAGTTCGACGTGGAGGCCACCTTCGACGCCATCGAACGCGAGGGCATCACGCTGACCGTGCTGGTCCCGGCGCAACTGGACATGATGATGGCGAATCGCCGTTGGGCCGGCGCCGACTTTTCCGGCCTGCGCATGATCAGCACCGGATCGACCATCGTTCCCCGGCACGTAATCGACGCGGTACATGCCAAGGGGGTCCCGCTGGTGCAGGTCTATGGCTCCACCGAGACCTGCCCGATCGCGGTGTATCTGAAGGCAGCGGATGCGTACCGCAAGGTCGGCTCCACCGGCAAGGCGGCAATCCACTGCGGGCTGCGCATCGTCGATGGCCAGGGCGCCGACGTGAAGCCCGGCGTCACCGGCGAGATCCTGGTCAAGGGCGACAACGTGATGACCGGCTACTGGAATGCGCCCCAAGCCACGAAGGCGGTACTGATCGACGGCTGGTTCCACACCGGCGACATGGGCCATCAGGACGAGGAAGGCTTTCTCTACGTCGATGGCCGCAGCAAGGAAATGATCATCTCCGGCGGCGAAAACATCTATCCGGCCGAGATCGAGAACCTGCTGATCGAATGCTCCGACATCCTCGAAGCGTCGGTGATCGGCCGGCCCGACGACCGCTGGGGAGAAATCGTGGTTGCCGTGGTGGTGCCCAAAGCCAACAGCATGCTCACCGGCGAACAGGTGGTGAAACTGCTGGAAGGACGCATTGCCCGCTTCAAGCTTCCCAAGGAAGTCGTGCTGGTCAACCAGCTGCCGAGAACCGCGCTGGGCAAGATTCGCAAGGAAGACGTGCGCCAGATGGTCGCGCGCGTAGCTTCTCCCAACTAATCCCCAAGCCAGGAATCATGGAGCACAACTTATGGCGCTAAAAATCGGAATCGACGTCGGCGGCACCTTCACCGACTTCGTCGTCACCCGCGACGACGCCGAACCGGCGATTTTCAAGACATTGTCCACGCCGTCCGACCCGTCGATCGCCGTGGTCAATGGCCTCACCGACATCGCCGCCAGCATGAAGCCCCCGCTGACGCTGGAAGCCTTTGCGCCGACCATCGACACCATCGTGCATGGCACCACCGTCACCACCAACGCCACCCTGACCGGCACCGGCGCCAAGTGCGGCCTGCTGACCACCGAGGGCGTCCGCGATGCGCTGGAAATGCGCCGCGGCATCCGCGAGGAGCAGTACAACAACCGCTACACCAACGTCAAACCCCTGGTGCCGCGCTATCTGCGCGCCGGCATCAGCGGCCGCCTCGACCGCAATGGCGCCGAGACCGCGCCGCTCGATCTCGGCCAGATCAAACGGGCCATCGACCTGTTCAAGCAGGAAGGCGTGCAGGCAGTCTCGATCTGCTTCATGAATTCCTTTGCCAATCCCGCCCACGAACTGGCGGCGGCGGAACTGGTCAGGAAGGAAATGCCCGGCGCCTATCTCTCGGTATCCACCGACCTGCTGCCCTCGATCCGCTTCTACGAACGCGTCAGCACCACGGCGCTCAACTCCTACGTCGGACCCAAGCTCAACCATTACCTGGACCAGCTCGTCGGCCGGCTCAAGGGCATCGGCTTCAAGAACCTGCTCTTGATCATGCAGTCCAACGGCGGCGTCATCTCGCCCCAACTGGCGCGCGAGAAGGCGGCCCTGACGCTGCTTTCCGGCCCCGCCGGCGGTCCCGGCGCCGGCCTGTTCTACGTCCGCCTGCACGGCCAGAACAAGTGCATCACCACCGACATGGGCGGCACCAGCTTCGAAGCCTCGGTCGCGGTGGACAACCCGATGATCAAGAACGACGGCGAAATCGCCCGCCACAAGATCGCCCTGCCCATGCTCGACATCCACACCATCGGCGCCGGCGGCGGCTCGATCGGCTGGCTCGACGAGGGCGGCATGCTGCGCATGGGCCCGCAAAGCGCCGGCGCCGATCCCGGCCCCGCCTGCTATAGCAAGGGCGGCCGGCTGCCGGCCACCACCGACGCCAACGTGGTGCTGGGCTACCTCGACCCCGGCTTCTTCGCCGGCGGCCGGATGAAGCTCGACGCAACGGCCGCACGTGCCGCGATCGAGGAGCACATCGCCAAGCCGATGGGCCTGTCGGTCGAGGAAGCCGCGGCCGGCATGTACCGCGTCGCCTGCAACAACATGGCCCAGGGGGTGCGCGAAGTCACCATCAAGCGCGGCTTCGATCCGCGCGAATTTCCCTTCATTCCGGCCGGCGGCGCCGGCCCGATCCACTCCTGCCTGATCTGCAGCGAACTCGAAATCCCGCTGCAGATCGTGCCGCGCGAGTCCTCCGTGTTGTGCGCCTTCGGCATGCTGATGAGCGAGCTCAAGCACGACTTCGTGCGCACCTTCGTCTCCCGCCTCGAAGCCATCGACTGGCCCAGGCTTACCGGCATGATCGACGAGATGTCGGCGGACGGCACACGGCAACTGGTCGAGGAACGCATCGCGGAGGAGCGCCGCCGCTACGAGGTCAGGTTCGACTGCCGCTACATCAAGCAGTACCACGAGGTTTCATTCACGGTGCCGCGCGAACTGATCGACAGCCGCGACACCACCGCCATCGCCGCGGCCTTCAATGCCGAGCACAACCGGCTCTACGGCTATTCGCTGGAAGCGGAAAAGACGCCGATCGAGATCATCAACGTGCGCGTCCAGGCCATCGGCATCACCGACAAGCCGACCTATCGCCAGGAAGCCTGGGGCGGCACCGACGCCTCCGGCGCCCTCAAGGGCAAGCGCAGCATGTACATCCCCGAGACCAAGACCTTCCGCGAAACGCCGGTCTACGACGGCCACAGGATGCGCTTCGGCAACCGCATCGACGGTCCGGCGATGATCGAACAGGAAACCACGGCCATCTTCGTCAGTTCCTCCTACGACTGCGCCGTAGATGCGCTGGGTTCCTTCGTCATCTACCAGAAAGGCCGCGAGGACCTGGCAACGGGCTGCATGAAGCAAGAGAAGGAGGTAACGGCATGAGCACCAAGATCGATCCCATCCTGCTTTCGGTCTATGCCCGGACCTTCAAGTCGATCACCGACGAGATGAGCATCTCGATGGAGCAGACCACGCGTTCGCCCATCCTCTGCGAAGCCAAGGACTACGTCACCGGACTCTACGACGGCGACGGCAACATGCTGGAGCAGACCGAGAACCTGCCCATCCTCGCCTTCTCCCTGGCGCCGGTGTGCAAGTACATCAAGGAATATTTCGGCGACGAAATCTATCCCGGCGACGTGATTTTCCACAACGACGTCTTCAGCCTGGGCAACCAGAACAACGACGTCGCAGCCTTCAAACCGGTGTTCTTCGAAGACAAGCTGGTCGCCTGGACGGCGGTCAAGGGCCACCAGGCCGATATCGGCGGCAACGTCGCCGGCGGCTACAACCCGAACGCGGTCGAGGTCTGGCAGGAAGCCCTGCGCATTCCACCGGTCAAGGTGGTCGAGCGCGGCAAGCTGCGCAAGGACGTGTGGAACCTGATCTTCGCCAACGTGCGCCTTGACATCGTGCAGCACGACATGAAGGCCGAGATGGGCGCCTGCACCGTCGGCGAGCGCCGCCTGCTGGAACTGCTGAAGAAATACGGCGTGGCGAGCTACGAGTCCCACAAGCAGGCGCTGTTCGAGGCCACGCGCAAGATGATGGAAGCCGAGATCGCCAAGATTCCCAACGGCAAGTACTCGGGCGAAGGCTACGTCTATTACGACGGCCGCTTCGTCGGTTCGAAATACACCATCCGCGTGGACATCGAGGTCAAGGACCGGCACATCAAGTTCGACTACTCGCGCACCGACCCGCAGACCAACGGCTTCGTGAACGGCACCTTCACCTCCAGCGCCTCGGCCACCATCCTGACCCTGTTGCAGATGGTGAACCCCGACATCCCGCACAACGAGGGCATGGTGCAGCCGATCGAGATCGTCATCCCGAGCGGCACCATCCTCAATGCCGCCTATCCGAAAGCCACCACCTTCGGCAACCATCTCTGCCCGCCCAACGCCGATGCGATCCAGCGCGCGCTGGCGCCCGTGATGCCCGATCGCGTCACCGCCGGCTGGAACAATCTGCTGGCCTCGCTGACCACCGGCATCGACCCGAAGAACAACGAGAAGTACGTAGACATCGGCTTCATGGGCTTGAAGGGCGGTTCCGGCGCCATGCTCGGCACCGACGGCTACGACCACATCGGCATGATCGACGCCTCGGGCGGCGTGCTCGACCAGGACTATGAAATGTTCGAGCAGCAGACGCCGCATACGCTGATCAAGCACGAGTTGCTGACCGATTCGGCGGGCGCCGGACAATGGCGCGGCGGCCTCGGGGTCGAGACCATTTTCAAGATCGGCTCCGACGACACGCAGTTGGTGACCTTCGGCGACGGCGATTTCGAGCCGGCCTTCGGCCTCTTCGGCGGCGGCGAGGGCGGCCTCAACTTCATCCGCCTGCATTACCCGGACGGCCAGACCGTAGTACCGAAGAACAAGGACCTGATCACCGGCGTACCCATGGGAACCACCTACCACCAGGTCGCCAGCGGCGGCGGCGGCTACGGCGACCCGAAGAAGCGCGACCGCAAGCTGCTGGCCGAAGAGATCAGGAACGGCGTGATCACTCCCGAAGCCGCGAAACGCGACTACGGCTACGAGGCCAGCTGAAACAATGAATTTCGAACTGACCGAAGACCAGCAGCAGATCCGCGACACCTTCGCCCGTTTCTGCGACGAGCGTATCGCGCCGCAGGCGGCCGCGCTCGACGAAGCCAAGGTCTATCCGCGCGCGCTGTTCCAGGAACTGGCCGAGCTCGGCTTCTTCGGCATGCGCTATCCCGAAGAAGTCGGCGGTAGCGGTACGGCGCTGACCGAGTTCTGCCTGGCTCTGCAGGAAATCGCCCGCGGCTCGATGTCGCTCGCCGGCGCGGTGGCGATGCAATCGCTGATGGGCACCAAGTTCCTGCACCTGCTGGGCAACGCGGACATCATCGAGCGCCTGTTCAAGCCGGCCCTGCGCGGCGAGAAGATCGCGGCGATCTGCATGACCGAGCCGAATGCCGGCTCCGACCTCGACTCGATCGCCACCACGGCCAGGAAGGTCGACGGCGGTTACGTCATCAACGGCCAGAAGACCTGGATCACCTCGGCGCCGGTGGCGGACTTCTTCACCGTCTTCGCCCGGGCCGGCGAGGAGAAGAAGCTGACCATCTTCCTCGTCGAGCGCAACTTCAAGGGCATCACCGTCGGCCGCGAAATCCACAAGATGGGCGTCTGGGCGCTGCCGACTTCGGAAGTGGCCTTCGACGAATGTTTCGTCCCCGACAGCCACCGCCTGTCGAAGGAGGAAGGCGACGGCGAAGGCCACCTGCGCAAGACACTGGGCGAGATCCGCATCATCACTGGGGCCATGGGCCTCGGCGTGGCGCGCGCCGCGCTGGGCGAAGCCGTGCGCTATGCCGGCGAGCGCAAGCAGTTCGGCAAGACGATCAACCGCTACCAGGCGATCCAGATGAAACTGGCCGAGATGGCCACCGAACTCGAAGCCGCCGATCACCTCGTGTATTACGCCGCCTGGCGCCGCGATGCCGGCAAGCCGTACCACAAGGAGGCGGCGATGGCCAAGCTGTTCGCCACCGAAACCGCCGCCACCGTCTGCGACAAGGCGGCACGGGTCTTCGCCTCCTACGGCTACGCCATGGAATACCCGGTGCAGCGCTATCTGCGCGATGTCCGCTTCACGCTGATCGGCGGCGGCACCAGCGAAATACTGAAACTCATCATTGCCAAGGAAGTATCGTCATGAGCGCATCACAGCGCAGGATCAAAGTCCTGCTCGGCAAGCCCGGCCTCGACGGCCACGACCAGGGCGCCAAGGTCGTCGCCCGCGCGATGATGGATGCCGGTTTCGAGGTCATCTACACGGGCTTGCGGCAGACGCCGGAACAGATCGCGCGCATCGCGCTCGAAGAGGACGTCGACGTCATCTCGCTGTCCAGCATGGCAGGTTCGCATATCCCCTTCTGCCGCAAACTCAAGCCCCTGCTCGAAGCCAATGGCCTGACCGACAAGCTCTGGGTGATCGGCGGCAACCTGCCGGCGCAGGATCACGAAGCGCTGCGTGAACTCGGCTTCAAGGGAATTTTCCCGTCGGGCTCGAAGCTCGATGCGATCACCGAGTTCATCCGCAAGGAAGTGAAATGAACGCCCCGCAGAAACCGACAATGAAGAAGGA
>Ga0208395_100506_pt1 | contig 14491 bp, 15 predicted proteins | sample LakWasMet61_LOW9_2_FD_183893 | JGI IMG/M metagenome (GOLD analysis project Ga0208395, IMG submission 183893) | Freshwater sediment methanotrophic microbial communities from Lake Washington under simulated oxygen tension - Sediment Metagenome... | ecosystem: Environmental > Aquatic > Freshwater >...
GACAACATGCTTTTAAGCTGTTTAGGGACATATTCACTCTCACCCCTTTTTCACTTTTTGCCCAAATCTATTGGTATCTTAACTTTTATCTCAAAGAACTATTTTACTTACTTTGTAAACATAGGAGTTACATAGGTTAGGAAACAGGGTATATAGTTTAAAAGCTATATTTTTTTTGTTTTTCCTATGTACCTATGTGTTTTAAAAGTGATTTTTAATAAAGAATAGCTGCATTATAAAATACTTTTAAAAGTAAAATACATTAATACATATTGATTACAGTAGCACAACACGTTACTGGTATATAAATTTGTCCATTTTTATTTAAACCCGGTTCTTGGCACCCTGTAATTTAACCCTGCAGTAGTACCGGCAGTTACGTCAATGGTAACCCCGGTTATTTTGCCGGCCATATCAGACGAAAGGAAAACGGCCGTATTGGCTATATCAGCCATCATCGGTAATTTTTTCAGCATCGTATCATCTTCCATCATCCGGATAACATGTTCCATTTCGTCAGGGGCGCTGTCAATGGCATTCTTAAACACACCTGAATCCGGTGAACCTCCCGAACGGATATTTATCACGCGTACACCATATGCCCCCAACTCCACAGCAAGGTTTCTCGAAAAACTTTCCACCGCACAACATGCCGGTGCAAACCCGCCATTTAACGGATAGCCTATGCCGCCGGGTGTTGCAGTAAGCGATAAAATAACCCCCGACCCCTGTTTCGTCATCACTTTACCGGCAGCAACTGCTGTCAAAAAACGGGTTTGCATGGTAACGGTTATCGGGTTAACAAAATCATCCACTTTCATATCCACCAAAGGAATATTCATCACAACAGCAATATCAATCGCATTGAATGATATGTCTACCGTGCCTGCTTTTTGTACAATCTTTTCTAAATGCGCATTAATGGCTTTTTCATCCAGTGCATCTACCTGATCCACTTCCACTTTACCACCAAAGGCAAGAATTTCATCTGCTGTTTTTTGAACAGAGCTGAGATGGCGGCCGGTTAAAAACACTTTGGCGCCTGCGCCGGCAAAAGCTTTCGCTACTGCGCCTCCCAGCGACCCGCCAGCTCCATAGATGACTGCATTTTTATTCTGAAGTGTCATAATAGTTGTTTTTTATTAATGGGATGCATTGTTACTCAATGTTTGAGCATATTGCATTGCAAATCTAAATTAGCTTTCTGTTTTTTTAAAAGGGTAATTGCGACAATTTAAGGGTGGTATTGCATTTTAGCCTTACTGCAGCTACTTACGCAGAAAGCTTATTCCTGGCATTTAGTATATTTATTCGTTTGTATTTTTGCCGGAACTGTCGAGTGATGTGGAACAATATTCCAGAAGTCTTAAAACCCTGATCAGTGGAAGATCGCTAATTGACATCAATATTTACAAACTATCGAATAGCTGATATGTATTCTGTATCGAATTAGGTATATGTTATATCTTAACTTAATTAAAATGACACCCATCATTGCCATTATCCTATTCCTCATCTTCCTTTTCCTTTCCTCAATTCATTTTTACTGGGGCCTTGGCGGACGATGGGGAAGCGGGGCGGTGATTCCTACAAAAGATGATCATGTAAAAGTAATGATGCCAGGAGTTATGCCAACATTGATTGTTGCATTTGGCTTATTGGGTTTCGGGTTTTTTATTTTGGCTCAGGCCGGAATTATCTCAGTGAATTTACCCCAATGGCTTAACAGGTATGGGCTATGGTTTATTGCCGGCCTCTTTATTTTGCGCGCCATAGGAGATTTTAATTATGTAGGGTTCTTTAAAAAAATCAAACAAACAAAATTCGGAAAGAACGACTCGGCATATTATTCACCTTTATGTCTTTTGATCGGCTTACTGACGATAATAATCGGGCTGAATAAGTAACCTTTTTCAACCAGTATTGCTATATCCGGTTCCGGATGGCAGCGCCCCCGCTCATGTAATATTTCTGAAGCGATATAACATATTTGTAATATTTGCCACATCATCCGGCAGTACCGTGGAATGCAGGAACTGTAGGATGTATGCCCCCTGGTTATTTCAGACACTATTTTCCGCCCCTTATTATTAATTATTAAACAACATTACGTGTATGAAAGTTTCGGCAATTGTAAAAAACAGGCAAAATGAAAACTCGGTTATCGTAACTACCAACGACAATTCAAAAACGATTGTTATTCCGGTCAGGCCATCTGGTTATGGGTCTTCAGTTAATGGCGCAGAATTACTGCTTCTTTCTTTAGCTACCTGTTATTGTAATGATATTTACCGGGAGGCTGCAAAGGAAAATATTGCTGTATCAGAAGTGGAAGTTGAATTTATTGGAGATTTTGGCGGAGAAGGCGAGCCAGGGACCAATTTTAGATATAAGCCGGCCATCAAATCGAATGCAACCCCACAACAACTGGAGAAACTGATCAATCATACAGATAGTGTTGCTGAAATTCATAAAACACTCAGGCTCGGATTAAACATTAACCTGCTCAAATAAAACGCGACTGGTAACAATAAACCTTTATAATTTTATTTTTGCAGGAGAGCCCAACGGTATTGCTAATCCAGCCTTATACCCTTTAAAAATCAAACAAAACAAAGCCATGGCAACAAACATTTCAACTATCAGGATCAATGCATCCGCGGAAAGGGTATGGGAAACAGTTACAAAGCCGGAACTGGTAAAACGCTGGCAGTATGGCAGCGACCTGCTGACTGATTGGAAACCGGGTAGCGATATCAGGTTCAGAACTGCATGGGAAGATAAAGTGTTTGAACAGTGGGGAAAAGTTTTGGTATTCAGGCCGAATGAATTGGTAAGCTATAGTTTGCTTGCACCCAGGCCGGGTTTTGAAGACAAGCCGGAGAATTACTTTGTGATGAGTTATGTTTTAACGGAGGATAACGGACAAACAAAACTTGACATCATCCAGGAAGATAACAGGCTCCATGCCGTGCAGGAAGAACCGCAGGGAGAGGAAAATCCAATTCTGAAGGCATTAAAAGATCTTGCGGAATCCTATTGATCATATAAGGAGTTTAAACTTGTGTCTCCTTGAGTTCTGATGAAAACAATAGTAAAGTGTACAGCATGAACTTTGTAGTGGAATTAATAGATGACAAAAACAAAGCAAACATTTCGTAATCTTTATCATGAACTACGAATCAATTATAAAAAACATTTCAAAATACATTACGCTTACTGAAAAGGAAACGGAGATTTTTACTTCGCTGTTAAAATATAAAGCCATCAAACGCAAAGGGTTCCTGCTTCGGGAAGATGAGGTTTGCAGGCACGAAACCTTTGTAACCAAAGGATGCCTTAGAACGTATTATGTAGATCAAAATGGTTTGGAGCATGTGCTGGGATTTTCAATAGAAGATTGGTGGGCGGAAGATTTATACAGTTTTCTCACCAATAAACCGGCCAGGCTTTGTATAGATGCGCTGGAAGACACGGAAGTATTGCAGATAGAAAAATTAAATCTTGAAAAACTGTATGAAGAAGTACCGAAATTTGAGCGGTTTTTCAGACTGAGCTTTCAAAACGCCTACATTGCGCAGCAGGAGCGGATTACATTTAACTTATCATCTACCGCAGAAGAAAGGTATCTCTCTTTTAAAAACAAATATCCTTACTGCGAACAGAGATTCCCGCAAAAGCAAATAGCCTCATACCTTGGTATTACGCCTGAATTTTTAAGCACACTTCGAAAAAAGAGTGCAGGCAGGTAAATTTCTTAAACTACATTAAGTTCCGGTAAAGGCCTTCAGTGTTATTTTGCTGCCATATTTCTGAAAACTAAATGGCCATAAATATGATCCCTGTAACAGACTTATTGGTTTTTGCATTTGCTGCTTTTGCACTGGTTATCACACCGGGGCCGAATATGATTTACCTGATTTCGCGCTCAATTACGCAGGGAAAGAAAGCAGGCGTTATTTCACTTACCGGTGTTATTTGTGGGTTCTTGTTTCATATTATTATGGTAGCATTTGGTTTAACAATGGTGTTGTTTGCTGTACCGTATACATTTAGTGCACTCAAAATAGCTGGTGCCGTTTATTTATTGTACCTCGCTTACAATGCCATTAAACCGGGTAGCAAAAATATTTTTGAGACAAGAAAAGATCTGAAAGAAGACAAACCTGCAAGATTATTTATGATGGGGTTTCTTACCAATGTACTTAATCCAAAGATGGCAGTGTTCTATCTTTCTTTGTTCCCGCAGTTCATCAAACCGGAAGCTGGTTCAATTACATCCCAGAGCTTCGAGTTGGGGTTTACACAGATGTCGATCAGTTTTACTGTTAATTTTTTAATTGTGATCAGTGCTGCAAAAGCAGCAAACTGGTTTGCTCAAAACCCTGTATGGGTAAAAGTGCAAAAATGGTTTATGGCAACAGTATTAACAACGCTGGCAGTTAAAATGTTTTTTACAAAAGCAAAATAAAACAATAACAGAAATATTATGACAATAGCAGCAAACAAAACAGTGGTACTTAAATTCAACAAAGAATTTTTAGAAGGCGGGAATACAGCGGTTTTAAAAGAAATTGTAGCTGATACATTTACTAACCACACAGTTCCGGGTAACTTTCCAAAAGATGTGAGCGGCTTAGTTCAGTTTGTAGCTATGCTGCATAAAGGTTTTCCCGATTTATCAATCACTATTCATGAGCAGATAGGAGAGGGCGATATGGTGGCAACACGTAAAACAATCAATGCCACCCATCTTGGCGAAATTATGGGGCACGCACCTACCGGTAAAAGAGTAACAATTAATGTGATGGATTTTGTTCGTTTGAAAGACGGGAAATATATTGACCATTGGGGAATGAATAATATTATGCAGGTGATACAACAATTATAATAGTCATCCGGTATGAGCCGGTTAAAATATTTTAAAACAATATCCTCCGTGTTTTACTACTGACAATGAATTTTTATGAACGGTGATCAATTGGGTAATAATGAGCAAGGTAAGTTGCCATTCTTATAGAACTATTGATGAATACAGCTTTGGAGTAAACGAAAAATTCTACAACAGAGGCAACCTTGCTTAATTGTAAAACGTTCTACCTGAAAAAAACAAGTAAAATGAAACGTTTTTCGGTTTTATGCATCCTCATTGTATTGATCGCAACATCTTGTGAAAAACAAGTAGTGTGCCTCAGCTCAAATTGCCTGTCAGTTCCCAGAAAAGTTCAGTTTGTGTTATATACCGACAAGGATTTTACAGGTAGTCAGGACAGTATTAGCTTTAAAGTATCTATTCAAAACACTGTAAACCAGGTGTTATGGGATTCAACGCTGGCGCCAATGAAAATTAGAGACATCCCTGATTTGGCGCATAAAATAGTTGTTGAAAAAACAGTGTCTGCCAATGAAATCTCAGTCCTTAAGGCCGGTTTTTTTTACACGATACAGAATGTTGGTGCTTCATGGTATTGTGATTCTGTGAAGGCAGGTGAAAGCTTGAAAATAATTAATTATAACTTTAAATAGCGGCTGATATTCAGTAGCCTGGCTGCCAAAAAAACTAACATAATATGGGAAACATTGAGACAGTTAAAATAATGTATGATTTTTTTGCAGCAAAAGATGACGCATCAGTTAGAGCCCTCTTTGATGACAATATAGAATGGAATCAGATGAAAGGGTTTCCGGGCGGTGGGCAGTACAAAAGTGTCGACGATGTATTTGAAAAAGTATTTAACGGGGTTAGAAAAAACTGGCATAACTGGAAAGCGACTATTACCCGGTATATTGACACTGGTGATGGTACTTTTGTTATTGGATTTTATGAGGGAACATATAAAGCAACCGGTAAGTATATGCAATCCGATTTTGCCTGTGAATACAAAGTAAGGAATGGGAAAATAACAGCGTTTAATCAATATACAGACACGTTTCTGATAGGCGAGGCAATGGGGTTAACTAAGCTATAAACAGCCGTAGAAACATAACGGGAACAGGCCGCATTTTTTACTCCGGAGCGCTTGTTTATTCTGTACCTTTAATGCTGGATTAATACAGTATTGCTATGAATCCAGTTAAACCGGCACCGTGGCAGCTACGCTTGCACGAGATCATATACGAGTCGGGTACAAAAGCGGGTAAAGCATTTGACATTGGCCTGCTATGCCTGATCTTATCCAGTATTGTTGTAATAATGCTTGATAGCAGCCTTCACTGGCATGAAATGTATGGCAAGTGGTTTCTGAAAATGGAGTGGGTATTCACTCTTCTTTTTACGATCGAATATTTTCTGCGGCTGATATGTATTACAAAACCTTTACGCTACGTTTTTAGCTTTTTTGGGTTGATCGATCTCCTTGCAATTATTCCCGGTTATTTAAGCATCTTCTTCGCAGGCTCGCAATCATTACTGATATTAAGGTCTTTACGCCTGATGCGGATATTCCGGATATTCAAACTTTCGCATTATTTATCCGAGATGCATTTCCTCGGTGGAGCTATCAGGGGGAGCCTTAAAAAGATCGGCATATTTATGCTGGCTATATTTGTACTGGTTATTATACTGGGATCTACGATGTACCTGATAGAAGGAGGTCAACACGGATTCAACAGCATCCCGGATAGTATATACTGGGCGATAGGAACTATCTCTACTGTAGGTGTTGGTATTTCGCCGGTTACTTCTCTTGGCAAATTTATAGCCGGAGCAATCATGCTAATGGGGTATGCGATCATTGCTGTTCCCACCGGAATACTTACTACTGAAATGGCACTTGCCATGAAGAAGAAAAAGCAGCAACAGAAAACCTGTCCCGGCTGCGGCAGGGAAGGGCATGATGACAATGCCCGTTATTGCAAATTTTGTGGAGAAAAACTGTAAACACTTAACACGTTTTATTTAGTTAATAAATAACGTGTTGTGCTCCTATTGAAATCAATATGTATTAATGCAGTTTACTTTTAAAAATATTTAATAATGCTGCTATTCTTTATTTAAATCACTTTTAAAACACATAGGAAAACAAAAAAGAAACATAGCGTTTGTACTATATGCCCTGTTTCCTAACCTATGTAACTATGTGTTTAATGGCACAACACGTTAATAAATATTGAACACAGCCTATCGAATACCCTTTATTTCATCATTCAATATTCATTATTCTTACCATCCAATCCCATAATCCTCCCCATTATTGCTGCTGCCGCCCCAAAGACTTCCATGTTTCCAGTCGAAGTAGATGGCATTGATAGGGCCACTGGTTCTGTTACCGGTGGAGATATTGTAACCCATTTTTTTCAACTCATTCTTAACCGCCTCTGGTGTGGTATTCGACAATAAAATATTACCGGGCCTTGGTTTCCTGTCCTGCATTTTAGTGCCACCCAATGAAAGCCATAATTGGTTCGTATTAAAATTGGCGGCTTCTGTAGCCTGCTGAACAGTCATGCCAAACTCCACCATATTTAAAAAGAACTGTAATAAATTCTGATCCTGGGTATCGCCACCCTGCACACCAAAACAGAGAAAAGGTTTACCATCTTTAAATGCTAATGAAGGTGTTAATGTAACCCTTGGTCTTTTGCCCGGTTCTACAACATTAAATGGATCAATAACAGAATCGAGTACAAAACTCTGCATGCGCTGACTCATACCTACACCTGTGTGCCCCGCAATGGTTGCGGGTAACCATCCGCCACTTGGCGTAATGGATACTACCCAGCCGGAAGTATCTGCCGCTTCAACAGAAGTGGTGCCGCGCCATAGGCGGTCCATATACTGTTCATCAGCTATAGCCAGGCTGTTTTTCTGATCATCTGAAATAGTCAGTGTTTGATCATGTTTGGGAATAGCTGTACCTGATTTTGAGCCGGTATCAGTTAAAGCCTCTCTTTGCTTCAATAATTCGGGATAAGGATTTATTTTTCCTTCAAACGGATAAGGATCTCCGGGGCCGATCTTCGCATCGTTTTTATCAAAGTTGATCAATCCGGCTCTTTGCTTTGCATATTCTTTACTCAATAAACCTTTCATCGGTTCTTCAGGCGGAAAGGCAGGATCACCATAATAAAAATCGCGGTCTGCAAAACTGAGGTTAAGTGTTTGATATAGTGTATGAATATATTTCGAACTGTTATATCCCATCGATTTCAGGTCAAAATTTTCCAGTATGTTCAGCGATTGCAATAGCATAGGGCCCTGTGTCCATTGCTGCAATTTGTAAACATCAATACCTTTATAATTCGTATGCAATGGTTCTTCAATTACAGGTTTCCATTTGGCAAGGTCTTCCATGGTAATCAGCCCGCCCTGTTCTTTACTGCCGCGCACAAATTCTTCTGCAATATCACCTTTATAAAAACGGTCAAAAGCCGCCATGATCGCTTCTTTACGGCTTTTTTTATTTTTTAAAGCTTTCTGTTCCGCTTCAACCAGTTTGGTCAGCGTTGCCAGCAGGTCTTTCTGAACAAAAATTTCGCCAGCCTCAGGCGCTTCTCTTTTTTCTCCGGGATGGGTTAAAAAAACCGCTTTTGAATAAGGCCATTGTTTGATCATTTCTTTACCTCTCTCCATACTGTTGGCCGTTTGCGCCTCAATAGGATAACCGGCTGACAGTTGCATGGCTGGTGCCAATACCTGTTGCAGACTCATGGTGCCGTATTCAGACAGCATCAAACATAAACCACCTACTGTGCCGGGCGTAACTGCTGCCAGCGGCCCATATTCCGGTGGAAAATGGTATCCTTTACTTTTAAAAAAATCTACGGTGGCTCCGGATGGTGCAACCCCCAGCGCATTAATGGCAATTACTTTTTTTGTTTTAGGATTGTAGATAAGCGCCTGCGTTTCTCCGCCCCAGCTAAGAACATCCCACATGGTGCAGGTGGCTGCAAGCATAGCGCAGGCAGCGTCTACTGCATTACCGCCTTTTTGAAATATGATAGATCCTGCCGTGGCGGCAAGGGGTTTACCGGTAACGGCCATCCAGTTTTTGCCATGCAGTGGTGGTTTCTGGGTTTGCTGTGCCGATGATTGCTGCATGCACACAAATAATAGCAGGCAGGAGATAAGAGCTATTCTCATGGTGATAGTTTTAGGAGTAATGATATCTAAAAAAGTAAACCGGTTAAAGTTAATACTCAAATGGTTGATTTTTTATACCGTTGCTACCAAAAACAGGAAAGAGCTTAAACATACCATTTTTCATCACCCGCAATAGAAACATACACAACATCTCCCTTCATAAAAGCAGGGGATGCGGTTTTTACTGTAATAGTTAGCTCATGCAGCATTAGCTCCAGTTCGTATTGGCTTCCCAGGAAAGCAACCTGGGTAATAACAGCTTTTGCACCTTGCTTTTTATCTTTTGAGAGAACAAAGTTCTCAGGGCGGATCAGCACCCTTTTTGCCTCTGGGTTTGTTTCGGTTAAGCCATCAAAAATTCCGGCCTGTGATGGAGCGATGAGATTATAAGTTCCGGTTAATGCTGCGGTATATTCGTTTACAGGGTGCCTGTAAATTTCTCTGGGCGTTCCCTGCTGAATGATCCGTCCATCTCTCATTACAATGATCTCATCGGCCCACGACAAAATATCCATCGGGTCGTGCGAAACCATGATACAACTGATCTTCAGACGATCACCAATATCGCGGATAACTGATTTTAGAATATTCTTATGTATCATGTCAAGGTTCGAAAATGGTTCATCCAGCAATAAAAGCCCCGGTGAGGTAGTAAGTAGCCTTGCCAGCGCGATCCGCTGTTTTTCACCCCCTGATAACTGGTCCGTTCTTCGTTTCAGTAAATGATCGATCCTGCAAACATGGTATAAGGTATTGGCCTCCTTCAGCGTTAGTTTGTTGGCATATTCTAACACTTCCTCTACACGGTAATTGGTACGCAATTCAAAATGTTGCGACAAATAGGCAATGCCCGGATGGCCGGGCACCAATTCTTCGTTTGGCCCCTTAACTCTCCGGCCTTCAAATAAAACTGTACCCGAATCAGGTTGCACAAGCCCTGCGATGATCTTTAATAATGTGCTTTTGCCCGACCCGGTTTCTCCGGCAATGGCTATTTTTTTAAAAACAGGCTGACTGAAATGTATGTTGGATAGAGAAAAGTCCTTTTCAATTTTTTTAGAGATGCCGGCTACCGTCAATAGATTCATACGCCCAAATTTCGATGATGTATGTGTTATCGCCAACAGCTATATATTATTAATTGGTGGATTGTTCGCCTAAGATCGAATCAGAGAGCAAGCGGTAAAAATTAATGTGTCATTTGTACATCTTAATTTTTCAATACCTGCTGTCTCTTTTTAGGAAAATAAATGTTGAAATCAACTTTTGATGTAGTAAGATAATTACTTAATTTTACGCTGCTTGCCCCTATGAGTGAATATGTGTCATATGATAATGCCGTCCTGTTAGAGCTTCTTTCTAAAAGCGATGAATCTGCATTTGCGGAGATTTACAACCGTTTCTGGCGTAAGATGTTTGCAATAGCCTATAACAGGTTCCAGGAAAGCCAGGAAGCAGAAGATATTGTGCACGATGTATTTGCCAGCCTCTGGGCAAACAGGCATAAATCCGAAATAGAATCTTTAGAGAATTATCTGGCAACTGCCACCAAATACATGGTGCTGGCCAAGATTAAGCGGAAAGAGCGCAAACGTATTTACGACAATTCATTTACTAAAGTTCCCGTAGTTGAATTAACTGTTGAAACCTCCCTGCATTATAAGCGTATCCTGGAATTGGTAAAAACAGAGGTGGATAAACTGCCTGAAAGATGCCGGCTGATCTTTAACTGTAGCAGAAACGAAGGGATGTCCATCAAACAGATCGCTGCCGAACTTAATATCTCTCCCCGAACAGTAGAAAATCACCTGAACAAAGCCCTGCACCACTTACGAGTGGCCATTAAAACCATTGTTTGCTTCCTTGTGTGCCTGGCGCCTATCTGGCCATTCTAATTTTTTTTTGATTTTTTTTAAAAGCGGGTAGGTGTACCACCTGTTTCAACACACCTATATAGTATCAGTATGCCTCTTGCAGAAAAACTTCCGGTTCTGGAACAAAAATAGCAGCCGGCCAGCTATTTCTGAGGGAAGTATTTTTTAGGGCATAAATATTATAATTGTCTGTATAATATTTCGTATATTAAGAAGTTTTTTGGCAGTTGGGTTTTAGCAATTTGGTAGTAGAAAAAAATGGGGAATATGGAAGCAGTTGGTCCACTATTTCCCATTTTACTTTTTATAAGATGCCATTGCCTGCTGAAACAGAAGTTTACAAAATTCTGATACGAATCATTCTGAGCAATTACAACAACACAATCACTTAAGCGGTTGTTTATATTTTGTCAAACACATTTTTAGATTACTGATTAAAGTTGCCTTATCCTTTCTTAAATTGCAGCAGTCTTACCCCTTACATTAACTAAAAACGTAATAATGAAATCCGCCCTCACCGCAGTACTTGTTTTCATTACAGTTGTATCTTTTTCGCAAAACAAAAAAACACAGCAAAGTAATTCCACCAATTATTTAGGGAAAACAGTTACCGTGTACACTACCGCTGATAACAGCAGTTTCCGGTTATCTCAAACCGACAAAGTTATTTTTAAAGAATTGCCTCAGCCTGTTGAAAGTGAGATCAGTATTTTTGTTGATCCCTCTAAAACTTACCAATCCTTTTTAGGAATAGGCGCCGCATTAACAGACGCCAGCGCTGAAACATTTGCCAAATTATCAAAACAAAAGCAGCAGGAATTTCTGACCGCTTATTATGATAAAGAAAAAGGAATTGGCTATTCATTAGCAAGAACCAATATTCATAGTTGCGACTTTAGCAGTGGCAGTTATACCTATGTAAAAGAAGGCGATAGTTTGCTGAATTCATTTTCAGTTGAGCACGACAGGCAATTCCGTATTCCATTTATAAAAAGTATTATCGCTGCGGCAGGCGGCAAACTTCCGCTGTATGCAAGCCCATGGAGTCCGCCATCATTCATGAAAACCAATAATGAAATGCTGCACGGCGGTAAACTGAAACCCGCATTTGCACAGAGCTGGGCCAACTATTACACAAAATTTATTAAGGCTTACGAGAAAGAAGGAATTCCTGTATGGGGTATTACTGTACAGAATGAACCTATGGCTACCCAGAAATGGGAGTCTTGCATATTTACCGCGGAAGAAGAAAGGGATTTCCTGAAAAAATATTTAGGACCTACCATGCAGAAACAGGGTCTGGCCGATAAAAAGATCATTGTATGGGATCATAACAGAGACCTGATGTTTCAAAGAGCCAATGTGATCTTTGATGATCCTGAAGCTGCCAAATATGCATGGGGTATGGGTTTTCACTGGTATGAAGACTGGAGTGGCGGGTTACCAATGTTTCAGAATGTAGGCCTGGTAAATGCTGCTTTCCCAACTAAAAACTTAATGTTCACAGAAGGCTGCGTTGAAAAATTTGAGCTTAACCGTGTTGATTCATGGGTATTGGGAGAGAAATATGGCCGTTCTATGATCAACGATTTTAATAATGGATCTGTTGGCTGGACAGACTGGAACATTTTATTGGATGAAAAAGGCGGACCCAACCATGTTGGTAATTTCTGCTTTGCACCGGTGCATGCTAATACGCAAACCAATGAGCTGATCTATACCAATTCATATTATTATATCGGGCATTTCTCCAAATTTGTTCACCCCGGCGCTAAAAGGATCAGCAGCGCAGCAAGCAGAAGTCAATTGCTGACTACCTCTTTTAAAAATAAAGACGGAAAAATTGCGGTGATCGTAATGAACCAGAGCGATAAAAAAGTTGACTACAATTTATGCGTAGGCAGAAATGCAGCAGTGGTAACCATTTTGCCGCATGCCATCCAGACACTCATATTATAGTTGCCCAATAGCAGATGTTTTAAATAAAAAGTTATGAAAAAGAAGTTGTTCCAATATGTTCTTTTACTGGTGGCAGCTATGTATGCTTCTGGTGCCGTTGCACAAAAGAAAACAATTCATCAGAAAGTAGATTCTGTATTGAAGCTGATGACCCTTGACGAAAAGATCGGTCAGTTAAACCAATATAACGACGACTGGACAGCTACGGGGCCGGTAACTGTTGACAATGACAAAGCCAACCAGATCAGAAACGGGCAAGTGGGATCGCTGTTGAATTGTGTGGGAACAGTGCGCGTAAGAAGCTGGCAAAAGATTGCCATGGAATCGCGTTTAAAAATTCCTTTATTGTTTGGACAGGATGTGATACATGGATATAAAACAACTTTCCCTATCCCCCTGGCAGAAGCCGGTACCTGGGACCTGGATGCTATCAAACATTCGGCAAGGATAGCTGCTACAGAAGCCAGTGCCAGTGGTATTAACTGGACCTTTGCGCCTATGGTAGATATTGCCCGCGACCCACGCTGGGGAAGGGTGATGGAAGGAGCAGGGGAAGATCCTTATCTCGGTTCTCTTATTGCTGCCGCAAGGGTAAAAGGTTTCCAGGGCGATAAATTGGGCGACCTTAATTCTGTGATGGCCTGTGCAAAACATTTTGCCGCATACGGAGCCGCTATTGGTGGCCGCGATTATAATTCTGTTGATATGAGTGACAGGCTTTTGTGGGAAGTATACCTGCCTCCTTTTAAAGCCGCAGTTGATGCAGGTGCCGCTACTTTTATGAACTCATTCAACGACCTGAATGGCGTGCCTGCAACCGGTAACAAATATTTACAGCGCGATATCCTGAAAGGCAAATGGGGTTTTAAAGGATTTGTGGTGAGCGATTGGGGATCTATCGGGGAGATGATCAACCACGGCAATGTGAAGGATGGATATGAAGCAGCCTTGTCGGCTATCACTGCCGGCAGCGATATGGACATGGAAAGCCGCAATTATAAAAATCACCTGGCACAATTAGTAAAAGATAAAAAAGTGCCTGTTGCTTTAATTGATGATGCGGTAAAACGGATACTGCTCAAAAAATTTGAGATCGGGTTGTTTGACGATCCGTATAAGTTTTGCAATCCTGAAAGAGAGCAGAAAGAATTATATAATCCCGATCATGCAAAGGTTGCAAGAGAAGTGGCCGCTAAAAGTATTGTGTTGTTGAAAAATGATGCGATTCAGGGCGGAACAGGAGCGAAGCTGCTGCCTTTATCTAAAAACACCAAAACCATTGCATTCATTGGTCCGCTGGTAAAATCACTGAAACAGAACAAAGGTTTCTGGGATGTAGAGATACCTGGTGTAGATTCAAATTTTATTGTATCGCAATGGGAAGGCCTGAAGAATAAGGTGGGTGCCAATACCACACTGCTATATGCAAAAGGCTGCAATATTGATGGTGAACTTGTTTAAACTTTTAATTTTCTGATAAAAATTGATGTAATACAGAGCCAGAGCATGCTCCACCAATTTCTTGTCAGTTTTTCGTATCTGATGACAATTCCCTTAAAAGCATCCATCCATGCAT
>Ga0208395_100519_pt1 | contig 14147 bp, 19 predicted proteins | sample LakWasMet61_LOW9_2_FD_183893 | JGI IMG/M metagenome (GOLD analysis project Ga0208395, IMG submission 183893) | Freshwater sediment methanotrophic microbial communities from Lake Washington under simulated oxygen tension - Sediment Metagenome... | ecosystem: Environmental > Aquatic > Freshwater >...
GAAAGGCGCGCACGGCAACTTTTTATCGTTTTATCGTTCCCACGCTCCGGCGTGGGAATGCAGTTTGAGACGCTCCAGCGTCGCGTTTAGTAACTCCGGCGCGTGCAGGAGGATGTATGCCACGCCTAAGCGTGAAGCGTTTTCTTTTATTGGAGTCTAAGTCAAATTTTGGATTTCATTTGTCCCCGCCTTAAAGTTGCAGCGCCTATATTAAAGAGATGTCGATACCAAGCTATATGATGATTTTGTGTTTATTGATCGCATAAGCAACAGAAAAATTGTTACAAACACAACAAAGTTCCGCCTGCCAATTTTTGTATGGAATCATTTAATCATTTCATAATCATAAAGTTACACTGTTTATTAGGCGTCGGTAAAAACTGGATTAATTATTGCTTAAGTAAAAAGATACACTTACTTTAATAATGGAGTTTGCAATGTCTTCTACCGATTTTTCTGAAATACTTGATGGGTTGTACGAAAACAAAGTCGTACCTTATCTGGGGCCGGGCGCGCTTTTTGATGCAACCAATAAACTGACCGGAGCGCCCATGCCTGCCGATAGCCATAGCTTGATTTTGGCGATGAATAACGGCAATCCGATGGCTCCCAAGCTTATGTATGAGTTTCCCAGGGCGGCGATGAACCAAGAGCTAAAAAGAGGCCGGAACTTTCTCGGCCAGTTTCTCACCAAGCTATACGGCGAAACCGAATATACGCGGGCGTCAGTGCATGATTGGCTGGCGGAATGGCGGCCTGCTTATGTTGTCGATATAAACAGGGACACCCAATTGCAAGATACCTATTCCGATGAAGAACATACGCTGATCGTCGGCGTTGCAAGAATCACCGCCAGCCAGTTCCGCTTTAAAATATATCACTTCGATGGCAGCGATTATTTTGAAATCCCGCAGGAACAGGTCGACCATAGATTGCCCATTTTGTTTAAACCGCTGGGTACGCCCAAGCCGGAAGCCAACTACATCGCTTCGGATGCCGATTATGTCGATTACATCACCGAGTTAATGGGAGGCTTCGCTATCCCCGACTTCCTTAAAGAGTACCGCAAGGGCAAACAATACCTGTTTATAGGCGTACCGCTCAACAGGGATTCGGAACGCATGGTGATGAGCGACATCGTTTACGGCGCGGCAGAGAAAAAAGGTTGGGTTTTAAACAAAAATCCGACCGATAAGGAAATACGCTATTGCAAAAAAATAGGCTTGGAAATCCTGGATGCGGATGTTGAAGAACTACTGGCTACCGTACTTGTCTAATGACCCAGATCGACGCATTCAACAATCATCGTTTGCTGCTTTATTACAAAGGCGACATCAGCGCCTTGATGCTGGTCGCCCAGCACAGCAACGGCAGCATCTGCTTTCCGGAGCCGCTGCCCGCGTTGTCCAGTACACTGGAGCCCGAAGAATTCATCAGCGAAAAAGTCAGCACCCATCCGGCCATGCTGGTTAACAACATCAATCAGCTTTTGCAACTGGACAACGACATATTGCGCGTCGAACCGGAGTTTAGCGAGCAAATCGACGCCCCCGGCGGCATTATCACCGTCCACATGGCGCGCTTCATGCTGCTCGACCCGCCGCACAAACTGATGCAAAGCCGGGATTGCCGGATGAGAACATTGCCGGAACTGCGCGGCAGGCCGCCTGCGGAAATGGAATTGTTGCGCCGCGCCTATGCCAAAGTGATGTAGGCCCGAGATGTTTGATTTCATGGACATGAGCTACGATGAACCCGGCGAGCCACTGGGATCGGGGCCGTATATCCCGGATGCAGGGGAATGCATGCGTTGCGGCATCTGTATCGCTAGTTGCCCGACTTTTCGCTTGTTCCAGGTCGACGAAGAAACCCCGCGCCGACGCATTCGCACCATCAGCAAGATATTGGTTGAAAACCAGCCGATTAGCGCCGATGAACGTCTGCATCTGGATAACTGCGTACAATGCCGGGCCTGCGAAACCGTTTGCCCAAGCCGGATGGCTTACGGAGAGCTGTTCGATCAAACTCGGGCGCTGTTAAATTTAAAAGCCTCAGCTGAGCATTCTAAAATTCCGTTCGCCCTGAGCTTGTCGAAGGGCGAGCGGAATTTTAGAATGCTCAACAAATGGTTGGCTAAACTGGCGTTCAAGCTGATTGAAAACAAGGAGTGGCTGAGGCGGTTAATGCCGTTGCTGGCTATTTACCTGAAATCGGGCTTACAAAGGCCATTGCGGCGTAGCGGATTGCTGAAAAAACTGCATTTGGCGGATGCCGAAGCCTTGCTGGGTAAACCGGCATTACAGGCATTAGCCGATTCTTATCCAACCAGTGTCACGAAACGCGGCCGGGTCGCGCTATTCACGGGCTGTATCGCCGAACATTTCGACCGCGAGACCTTGCTGGCGGCGATCAAACTGCTTAATGCGATAGGCTACGAGGTGCTGGTGCCGCCGCAACAAGGCTGCTGCGGGGCGATTCATCAGCACAACGGCCAGTCTGCCGCCGGTTTGATCGACAACAATATCGCTGTCTTCAATGCGCTGGAAGTCGATGCCGTGCTGCACACCGCCACCGGTTGCGGGGCGATGTTAAGCGAATATCAAAATGACGATGAAGCGGGACAACTGTTCCGACAACGCTTGTGCGACATCAGCGATTTTCTGCTGGAACACTGGCCGGACGACCTGCAACTGACATCATCCAAGTTGAAAGTCGCAGTACACGAACCATGCAGCCAGCGCAATGTCCTCAAAAACCAGCAAACCGTTTATGCGTTGCTGCAAAAAATCCCCGGCCTAAGCATCGCCGCGCTGGCGGACAACCCTATCTGCTGCGGCGCAGGAGGCAGTTACATGCTGACTCATCCCGACAATGCCGGGCAGTTACGGGCTTTAAAACAGCAAATCATCGCAGCTTCGTCGGCGGATGTCGTGGTTAGTGGAAATTTCGGTTGCGCGGTTTATCTCAATGCCGATGGGGGCGGGGTGGAGCATCCTTTGCAGTTGCTGGCTCGGCAGTTGCTCGTTATGTGATGGATAGAACACACGCTAACCAACTTGATGTGTGCTTACTGAGTTGCAGAGACTGTTCTAAATATTGCTACAGGCGTGATGCCGTAAGCTTTAGCAGGCCGCCCCAAAGTAGTTCTAATCATCGTTAATACTTCTGTCATTCCATCAAATAAATCATTGCCTGTTGTGGGGCGGGTAGTGAAACCATCGTCAGGTTTTGCATCTAAAATTCCTAATACATGCCATTCACCAGCGAAATTGGCCCCATGTTTTAACGTAATATCATCGCTATTTATTTTCAGATGCTCTTCTTCCAGAGATGACCATAAAGATTCATTTTCAGAAAATAATGTCATTAATAATGCATGCGGTAGTGCGGTGAGAATTGATTTAATACTTTCGAATTCTTTAGTTTTATTTTGCAATAATACTTTATCCTGTCTGCTAACGGCTTGATTTGCTTGTTGGCTAAAAAACATCTTCATAATAGGGTCCCATAAGTCACGCATCATACGAATATCGTGAAATGTGATGGTGCCAGAACACAGCAATAACTGACCCATTGCAGTAGTGCTTATGCTCTTTTTAATAAAACCTAATTCATCTAAACGGTCAATGACTGAATACATGGCGACGGCACTTGAATCGTAATGCCTTTCCGATTGCTTGCCCTGAGTTGTATTATCTTCTGTTGTTGCTCTGGTGGAGGTTACGCCAACACTTCCTAAGTTTTTTTGCTCCTCCTTGATGTGATTGGTCTTTTTTATCGACAAAAGCACACCATCGTCGTTTAATTGAGCCAGGAAAGATGTCAGTCTTTTTGTGTCCAAGTAGATAAAATCATAAATGCAGTCGATGTTGGGTTGTTCTTGCTCCACGGTCTATCTCCTTGTTAAGCTGCTCTTTTCTGGTATCAAACGTTTCGTTTTTACGGTTAATTTTATCGAACATCCTTTCAATATAAGGCGTCATTTCTTTTGTAGCGTCATCGAAACTTGAGAGTATTTTTTCGGTGCTTTTTATGAGTTCATCGGCAAGCATCATATTCACCATAGGTTGTTAGTTTATAACGGGCGTTAATCATAACTTATGAACTGACGGTGGCCTAATTCTGATATTTTTAAATAAATATTTTTTTAAGCAAGTAGCCCGTATGAAGTGAAACGGAATACGAGGCATCGGAGTCACGAAATCCCGTATTACGCAAGCTCCATACAGTCTACTCATTTTGCATCATCATTTTTTCCAAGGCCTGCCGCAGAGGCTCCAGATTGATTTGTACTGTTTCCCACACCATCACCGCATCGACACCCAAATATTCGTGTGCCAACACATTGCGCATTCCGGCTATTTCCCGTCAAGGGATAGATGGTTGCACTGTCAGCAGTTGTTCTACACCAACATCTTTAAGTGCTTGGCCGATTATTTCCAGATTGCGAATGACGGCGTCCCGAGTTTTCTATCCTGCAAAAATCCGGGTAAATCGTAATCGGCGGTATAGGATTGGATTAATTCAATATTCTCAAGTGTCGCAGCGATGAAGATAAAACGATCTTTCACAATGGCACGGCTTCCTGAAGAATTCTTTGGCACAAGTGTTTATTTAAGCCCCTTTCGCTGACAACATCGACTTTGCGAGCTAACGCGTCGGATAGGGTTAAACTCAAACCGACCTGATCCAACAACGTTGTTCCCGGCAGAAAATCCACCAGCAAATCGATGTCGCTGTCTTCGCGTTCCTCTCCGTGGATGACGGAGCCGAATACGCGCACATTGACAGCATGATATTGACCGGCAATGTCGAGAATACGCTGTTTTTGTTGCTGTAAGGTTTGAAATAAGCTGGACATATGTGATTCCTGTAGCCTACAAGACAGTGTTTATACCGAAAGATACTGACCTAACATGTTTTCCAGTCAATTGTTTTCAGCGAGTAGACAAATGGAATACGGGAGTCTCGGAGTCACGAAATCTCGTATTACGCAAATTCCTACGGGCTGCTTGTTAACATTAATATACAAAGGTAAGTAGTTGGGCAAGAGTTTTCCGGCATGTGTGGGAGCGGCTTTAGCCGCGATTGTCGCGGCTAAAGCCGCTCCCACACATGCCACTCATGTTAAGAAACTTATAAACACCTACTTATGCATCACGCACTCTACCAGATGTTTTCCGCAAAGAGTTATACTGAAATCTTTAGCGGAAGAAGTTTTTTAAGGCATACCAGCAAATATTGACAGAACTCGAAACCAGTATCGAATTTCTGCCGCCTCATCGAAAATCATACGAACATATTTCTAATATCGCTATGATTTTTAACTGCTTTAAGGTTGGTGCGATGAAAAATATCATTATGTCGGTCTTAGTTCTGAGCTTATGTTGTTTCAATGCGGCCTATGCGATGAGATGCGGGAATCATTTGGTTGAGCCGGGCGATTATAAAGATGATGTTATCGCTCAATGCGGTGAGCCTGATTCCGTTGAAACTCACACTAAAGTGGTGAGTACGGCGATACATTTTCCGGGTAGAACCATTGATTTGCAACAATATGAAGAAATACAAGTAGAAGAGTGGATATACAACTTAGGCCGTTTACGCTTGCGGCAATACCTTCGTTTCGAAAACGGCAGGTTAAAAGAAGTTAAAAGCTTAGGACGGGGCTATTAACGCGGGCGCTTGTGATGGGAGGACGAGGCATCGGGTCGAGAAATTCAAGTTCTATACCTCGCAGCAGCCGATTATTTCCAGACCGGATGGATGCCGTAATCATGAGGAAACACCGTGATGTATTGGACCACCCGCGGATAGTGCGCCAGGTTGCGACCGCTGCCGTGCGGCAAGGCGTGGTGCCAGAGCACGAAATCCCCGGCGGAACCGGTAATCGGCACCGGCCCCAGACTTTCCAAATCCTGTTCACGCGGATTTTGCTCCGGTGCGAGTTTTTCCAGCCATTGATCGATACGATGATGAAATCCCGGCACGCAACGAAATGCGCCTTGTTCGGCGCTGGTATCGCTTAAGTACAGCAAGCCGTGAACACCGAAAGGGATAGGCAAGGCAAGGCTGACGTCCCAGTGCAGGCGGCTGGGGCCGGATATATCGATGCCGCCGCGCTCCGGCCGGTTCAGGCTGGAGCGATCCACGGTAGTCCACAAGTCATCGGTTCCCCAAAGCTGCTCGAATGCTTTGCGGATGCGCGGTGCGGCGCGGTTTTTATTCAGGACCGGATGCTGGAACAGCGTCACCCAAAACGTATGCGTTTCGTTGTACCAAGTCTCGGGGGTTTGCGGGTCCATGCCGAGAAAGTCCCATATCGCCGTTTCGGCTTCCCGGCAATCTTCTACTGAAACCGCGTTGCGTAACACTACGTAGCCGTTTTCCCGCCAAAACGCCAAGTCCGCTGCCGACAATACCGGTTCCTGAATATCCGTTTCCTCAATGGGATAGGTGCGGCGCGGTTGTTCCAGATAATGTCTAACCATTTTATTGAGGCGCTCCACCAAAGTGCGTTCAGGGACGCCGCCGAGCTTTTGCACAATCCATTGTTCGAATTCGGCATACGTGGGACGCTGTTGGAACAGGTAATCCGCCGGTTCGACGATGCCCAGTCCCAAGCCCTGCATCAGCGTGAAATCCAGCCCGCGTTCGTCCCGCACGCTGTCTTGGTCAAGCCGACCCTCGACTTCCAGCAGCCGTTTGCACCAATAGCGCCGCAAGTGCAGCACGCCCAATTCGCCGGTTTTCAGCGAAGCAATGCCAAGTTCAGGTTTTGCAGTCATCTATTTTCCGTTTGTTGGTCAGCGTTGCAGCCGCGCCAACTTGTGCAGTCCTACTGTGGGCGGCGCGCCGAAGGTCTTGCGAAATTCATGGCTGAAATGGGCCGAGTCCGAAAACCCGGTAGCGTGCGCCGCGTTGGTGAAGTTGTTGCCTTTTATGATTTCGCGTATCGCCTTCCGCATCCGGTTCCAGCCCCGATAACGGCGGAAAGGAACGCCGATCTGTTGCGTAAAAAGATGCTGGAACCGCGAGGCGGACAGCCCGACCGTTCCTGCCAGCGTTGCCACCGAGCTGAGGTCGTCGCCGTGTTCGAATAAAAACTCCACCACCTGGGCTAGGCGCGGATCGATCAGTTCGGCGCTGGCCCGTCGTTTGGCAAAGCCCATCAGGTCGGCCAACGGTTCCGCAGTCCAGTGTGGATTGTAGCGGTCTTCGTACAGGTCGCGCATGAACGAAATTTCCCCGGCAGTGCCGACCAAGGCGCCGTTGACCTCGCGGGTATTGCGGATTAGCGGCTTCAAGGCATCGGCCCCGGCGATATTCGGCTCGATATAAAACACCGTCAGCGGGTCGCCGCCTATATCCAGCTCATGCAGCACTCCGGCAGGAATAACCGCGGTGCGGCAGGACAGCCAATCGCCGCCATGCAGTCGCAGGCGAAAATTGCCGTAAATCCCGGCGAGAAAAACCGGCGCGCCGTGCTGGTGGCTGGCGTTGTAATGCAGCGGTCCGGTAAAAAACGTGCGGCCGTCGCTGATGTCCCAGAGCGCATCGAACTTGACGATCTCCGGTGCAGCACGTTCATACAAGCGAGGACTGTCTGCCATTGTTTATACTCCTTATTGTCTTGAGTCACCCGTTTTCAACGTAGGCGTTTGCGATGCAGTTTAGTCAAATCGCCGACGGTTGACAACTGACGGCGGCTTGAGCAATTCGCCGATATTGGCGTCCAACAAGGCGGGACCCAAGTCCCCGTATAACGATGAGGATAACGATGACTAATCAAAAAACGACGATGACCAACCTTTTTCTGGTAGCGTTTGCCGGACTGTGCCTGGCGATAGCGCTTGCGATCGCCTGGGTGCTCGGCATCACGCTGTTTTTTCCCGATGGCGTCTTGGCCGGCCTGCTTGTCGAACGGGCCGACATTATCAGGGCCCATATCGACTATTTGATGATGGCCCAATTCCTGTTTATCTTTTTCCTGCTGTTTCGGCAGTATGCCATCGATCCGCCGGTCTGGGTCGTTGCCGCCTGTTGTTTCGGCGCTTTCTTCAACCCATTGTCATTTCTGGTCAGAGGCTTGACGCCGAAGCCTTCGGTTGCGATTCCTGTTGAAGCGCATTTTCCGTTTCAGGCGGGATTGAGCTTCACGCTGACGACGGTCGGGTTTCTGACTGCCGTCGCGTTGGTCGTCAGGGCGGCTTGGAAATTGAGGTCAGTTTCGACAGCTTCAGGCATGGACTTATAATTTTTGAGTTTCCTTCAAGAAGCGGTCATTATGGGACGGGGTTGTAAGTCGTTCCATAATTCTACTTTGTCAGGTTATACCAAAGCAGCTTAGCTTACTCTCCTGCTGGACGACTGCAAGGATGCAGGAGGTAGAGCAATGCAAGTCGTTATCCGAACCTTCTCCCTCAAGGGAGAAGGGGCCGGTACTTGTGTAGATACTTATGGTCTACAGCCCAGTAACAGAAAATGACAGCCACCTTGGAGAGCTGAGATGAAGACCGAGCAGCGGCGACCGAACTCGCCGCAACTGGACGAGAATGCCGTAAGCGAGGAGCTGAATGCTCTCTATCGCTCCGAATCGCGCCATATCTTTGCCACGCTGATCCGTCTGCTTGGCGACTTCGATCTTGCCGAGGAAGCGCTGCACGAGGCATTCAGGATTGCGCTGGAGCAATGGCCGCGCGACGGCGTACCGGCCAATCCGAAGGCATGGCTGGTATCGACCGGCCGCTTCAAGGCCGTCGACGGCATTCGCCGACGCGCCCGGTTTGAGGCTCTGGAAGACGCCGACGCGCTGGCCGATCCTTCCAGCGAAGATGCCGAAGCTTGGGACGATGAGAGCGTCGAGGATGACCGCTTACGGCTGATCTTCACCTGCTGTCACCCGGCGCTGTCGCCGGATGCGCAGGTGGCGCTGACGCTGCGCGAGGTGTGCGGTCTCGCGACGGAAGAGATTGCGAGCGCATTCCTCGCCTCGGCTGCGACGCTGGCCCAACGTATCGTGCGCGCCAAGGCGAAGATACGCGATGCGCGCATTCCCTATCAGGTGCCTGCGTACGCCGAATTGCCTGGGCGGCTGGAACCTGTGCTGCGGGTAATTTATCTGGTGTTCAACGAGGGATACTCCGCGTCATCCGGTTCGTTGCTGACCCGGCACGACCTGTCGGAAGAAGCTATCCGCTTGGGAAGGTTGCTGGTCGAGCTGTTGCCCGAGCCCGAAGCCCAGGGCTTGTTGGCGCTGATGCTGCTCCATGAATCCCGCCGTGCCGCACGCAGCTCGCCGACCGGCGAGCTGATCCTGCTGGACGATCAGGATCGCGCGCTGTGGGACCGGGGCCAGATCGAGGAAGGGTCGGCGCTGGTGGAACAAGCGTTGTTGTCGCGCCGGTTCGGTCTCTACACCTTGCAAGCGGCAATCGCGGCTGTCCATGCCGACGCGATCGACGCCGCCGTCACGGACTGGGCGCAAATCGCCGCCCTCTACGAGATACTGATGCGAGCCGATTCGTCGCCGGTGATCGAACTGAATCATGCCGTGGCGGTGGCGATGCGAGACGGGCCTGCCGCCGGGCTTAACCTTGTCGACGCAATCCTCGGGCGCGGCGATCTTACCGATTATCACTTGGCGCACGCGGCGCGGGCGGATCTGTGTCGGCGTCTGGGAAGAACGGCGGAAGCCCGAGCCGCTTACGAACAGGCTCTTGGTCTTAGCCGACAAGAGCCGGAGCGGCGCTTTCTCGAGCGCAGGCTGCGCGAACTGTAGGGTTGAGGCGGCACGCCGACTTTGTCGGCGACATTCGATGATTCATTATGGTAAAAGGAAGCCTTAAAAAATCCTGATTAGCAAGATGCTTCGGCCAACCAACCGTAGAGACGCGATTTATCGCGTCTCTACGGGTGCATTTTTTGGAACTGGCTGTGGGTATATCGAATATTTTGTCTCTGGCTGAAGCATCTTGCTAATCAGGTAAAAAATTATCTTGATTGATATGCCTTATGTCGATTTTACCCATTCCCAAACGACTAACCGATGCAAACAGTTTTGTAACTATTCAGCGTTATGCTCAATGCCGTTAATAAATCGTTGTAGGAGCGGGCCATGCCCGCGATGGAAGTGGCAAAGCCTCTCATCGCGGGCATGGCCCGCTCCTACGTGGTGGCGTGCGTCATTTTCAGCATACGCTGAATAAGTAATCGAGCTAAAGTTTTCGGGTATATTGGAGTGCAAGCTCTGCTTGCAAAGCAGGCAAAGCCTGCACTCCGGCTTTAAACGAGAGTTGGAAACTTATATTCAGGCACTTAGTTACACAGTTTTTTACTAACCGGAGGAGTCGACTATGAAATACCTATGCCTGATTTGCGCGGAAACCGTCATGGAGCAGATGACAGAGGCCGTTGCAAAGAAGCACTTCGAAGAATACTCGGAATTTACCCAAGCCATCAGAGACAGCGGTCACTACCTTGGCTGCAACCGGCTATTGCCGCCCAGCGCCGCGATTACGCTACGGGTGCGGAACGGTAAGGTCGCCACTACCGACGGCCCATTTGCCGAGACCAAGGAACAGTTCGGCGGCTACTACCTGATCGAGGCTCGGGATCTAAACGAAGCGATACAGGTGGCCTCACGGATTCCTGGGGCGAAGCACGGCTGTGTCGAAGTGAGGCCGGTTGCGGAGGACGAACAAACGCTGCAAGCGCTCGGGTTTGTCGATGCGGATGCCTCGCGGTAGCCTGAAAATAGTGGCGGCGAGGATCTCGGCAAAAATTTTTTTGGCGGTCATGTCGATTCCGGCGGCCGCCATTCGACTAACGGTGCAGGCAAAATTTTCAACCACTCAACCCTAAACAGGAGAACGAGCATGACCGCAAACATTAAACCCATACCTGACGGCTGCCATACGCTAACCGCCTACCTGACAGTCAAAGGCGCATCGGATGCGCTGGAGTTCTACCAAAAAGCCTTCGGCGCCACCGAGATATTCCGCCTCAATATGCCGGACGGGGAAATCGCCCACGCCGAATTTAAAATCGGCGATTCGATATTCATGATCTCGGACGAATATCCGAATTGCGCCTCGACCTCTCCTGAAACACTGGGCGGCAGTACGGTTAAGTTGCATCTCTACGTAACCGATGCCGATGCCACATTTTCAGAAGCAATCAAGACAGGGGCTAAAGAAACGATGCCCGTCGAAAATCAATTCTGGGGCGATCGGATGGGCTCGCTGGTCGATCCTTTCGGCCATCATTGGTTAATCGCCACACACGTCGAAGATGTCGATCCGGGCGAATACCAAAGTAGAATGCAGGCCTTCTTCGCCGCGCATCAGGTTTGACGCTGCCGACGTCCTACTTGCCGATAGTTTATTTTTCCTGATTATAAAGAGGCTTCGGCTAACGCAAAAAACGCCGTCATTCCGGCATCCATGCCAGTATGACGGCGCTAGCTGAAGCAGCTTACTAATCAGGTTATTTTTTAATCAATTTTTAACAGGAGCTAATATGGCTGCTCAAATTTTCGTGAATCTGCCGGTAAAAAATCTGGCTCATTCGATGGCGTTTTTTACCGAACTCGGCTACGAATTCAATCCGCAATTTACCAACGAGACTGCCGCTTGCATGGTTGTCAGCGATGACATCTTTGTCATGCTGTTGACCGAAGCGTTGTTCAAGACTTTCACGCCCAAAGCCATTTGCGATGCCACGAAAAGCACAGAGGTGCTGATGAGCTTGTCTTCGCAGAGCCGGGAAGACGTCGATGAAATGGTAAGAAAAGCCGTCGCCGCGGGCGGAACCCTTTATAACGAGCCGCAAGACCACGGCTTCATGTATGGGCATGGGTTTCAGGACCTGGATGGCCACATTTGGGAATTTTTTTACATGGAGCCGGGCGCAACATGCCAAGGCTAACTATGCAACCGCGGAGATAGTTATGAAATATATGTTATTGATTTACCATGAAGAACATGAGCTGGGCGAGGTCGAGCGGGAAGAATGCTACATCGAATCCACCCGGCTTGCGGAGCAGCTCAAATCGGAAGGCCGGTTTCTGGCTGCCGGCCCGTTACAACCCACTTCAATGGCGACCAGCGTCAGGGTGCGCGAGGGCAAACGCTTCGTGACCGACGGCCCATTCGCGGAAACCCGCGAACAACTGGGCGGCTACTACTTGGTCGATGCCAAGAATCTCGACGATGCCATCGGTATTGCCGAGAAAATTCCGATGGCGCGCAAGGGGACCGTCGAAGTTCGACCGGTGATCGAGATTGCCGGTTTGCCGATTTAATACGTTACAGGAGAAAACCATGATCAAGACCATCATCATCCTATTGGCCGTGTTACTTGTTGCAGTGCTGATCTATGCCGCGACCAAGCCCGACACTTTCCGTGTTCAACGTTCGATCAGCGTCAAGGCGGCGCCGGAAATGATTTTTCCGCTGATCAATGACCTGCACATCATGCAGACCTGGTCGGCTTGGGAAAAAGTAGATCCGGGAATGATGAGAGTCTATAGCGGCGCGGCCGGCGGCCCAGGCGCGATGTATGAATGGGAGGGCAACAAGGAGATCGGCCGGGGGCGCATGGAGATCATCGAATCAACGCCGTCCAGGATTACGATCAAGATGGATTTCATCAAACCTTTCGCCGCCCGGAATACTTTGGAGTTCACGCTGCAAGCCGACGGCGGCTCGACACGGGTCACGCAGGCGATTTTCGGCCCGAGCCTCTACATCTCGAAATTGATGGGGCTGGTGTGCAGCATGGACAAGATGATCGGCGGGAAATTCGAGGAAAGTCTGGCGGCGTTAAAGGCGATTGCCGAAAAGGTGTGACGGCTTCGCGAGCCGGAACACACCGTGAGGACGCTATGAAATATTTATGTTTGGGTTACTTCGATCCAGAGAAAATGAATGCCGGCCCTAAGGCCGAAACCGATGCTGCCATGCGTGAATGTCAGCCCCACCTGGAGGAATTCTACAGGAGCGGCCATTTGCTTGTTGATGTCGGTCTTGTCTTGGAGAGCAAATGCTTGCGGCGCGTGGACGGGAAAGTGAGGATCACCGACGGCCCTTTTATTGAAACCAAGGGGACGATAGGCAGCGCATTCCTCATAGAAGCACAGGACATGGAGGAAGCGATCCGGGTGGCTTCCCTGCATCCGACTACGCAAGTGAGCGCGGGCGAGCAGTTTGGCTGGGGCATTGAAATCCGCCCTGTTCACTACTTCGAGATGAGCGAACCGAAGGTCTAGTTCCAGTCGCTTATTTAAATTAAATTTAGGAGTAAACCATTATGCAAAAAATCACCCCGTTCCTGTGGTTCGATCATCAAGCCGAAGAGGCGATGAATTTTTATGTTTCTGTTTTTAAGAACTCGAAAGTCTTGAGCGTCAATCGTTATGGCGATGCCGGGCCGGGACCGAAGGGCACGGTGCTGACCGCAACATTCGAGCTTGACGGGCAAGTATTCACGGCGCTCAATGGCGGCCCGATGTACACGTTCTCGCCCGCCATTTCGTTTGTCGTACATTGTGAAACGCAAGCGGAGGTGGACGAGTATTGGGATAAACTTTCCGAAGGCGGAAAAGAAAATCAATGCGCTTGGCTGGACGACAAATTTGGCGTGTCCTGGCAGATTGTTCCCAATGCCCTCATTGAATTATTGAGCGACCCTGATCCGGCAAAAGCGGGAAGGGTGATGCAAGCTATGATGCAAATGAAGAAAATCGACATAAAAACTTTAAAGCAGGCATACGAACAATAATAAAGTAATTGCCCTTCGACAAAGCTCAGGACAGGCGTGGAAATGCAGTTAAGGCGCGCTGCGCCGCGAGTCACAGGCAGCGTGTGCATGGACCGGAAATCGAAGAAAAGTTAAGAGCAGGCAGTTACGTTCCAACGCCGCTGAAGGGTATCAAAATACCCAAAGCCAACGGCGGGGAACGGCTGTTGGGGATTCCCACGGTACAAGACCGTATCATCCAGCAGGCGGTGCAACAAGTCTTAACGGACCCATTCGATAGAGGGTTCAGCCCGCACAGTTACGGCTACCGAGCCGGACACAGTGCGCAGCAGGCTGTGCTAATGGCTCGATCCTATGTTCGAGAAGGTAAAAGCTGGGTCGTTGAT
>Ga0208395_100542_pt1 | contig 13817 bp, 8 predicted proteins | sample LakWasMet61_LOW9_2_FD_183893 | JGI IMG/M metagenome (GOLD analysis project Ga0208395, IMG submission 183893) | Freshwater sediment methanotrophic microbial communities from Lake Washington under simulated oxygen tension - Sediment Metagenome... | ecosystem: Environmental > Aquatic > Freshwater >...
GGTCGGCCACCCGTAGCGGCTCGTCGGACAGGGCTTCGGCGCTGTCGAGCAGCTGCATGGCTTGCATCGCCAGTATCTGGCTGGCATCCTGCGTCGACCAGTGCGGACGGCTCGCCGGGGCCAGCTCGGGGCGGCAGCGCAGGCAGGGGCGAAAGCCCGCCCCTTCGGCGCGCGCGGCGCTGGCAAAGAACAGGCAGTTTTTCGCCAGCGGTGCGCGCACCTTGCACACCGGGCGACAGTAGATGCCGGTGGTCTTGACCGCCGTGAAAAAGTGACCGTCAAAACGCGCATCGCGCGAAAGCACGGCCTGGTAGCAGGCGGCGGGGTCGAGCAGGGCCTGGGGCGTTGTCATGCCCGCATGTTACCCAGCCCGGGGGCGCAAAGTAGCCGTTTTCGGACATGTTCCCGGAGCAGGACTGATTAAGTCCGTTCGCGTTGAGCCTGTCGAAACGCAAGCCAGTCAAACCAAGGGCTTCGACCGTTCGACAAGCTCACGGCTCAGCCCGAACGGCACCGCGATTTGGGGTGAGCTTGATTTGCTACTTTGACAGCCCGGATCGCCGTGCGGTCAGGCATTCTCCAGCGGCAATACGGACTGGCGGACAAATTGTTCGAAGCCGTCGATGGGCAGCGGCCGGCTGAAGAAATAGCCTTGATAGGCATGGCAACCCGAGCTGGACAGGAAGTCGCGCTGCGCTTCCGTTTCGACCCCTTCCGCGATGACGGCCAGCCCCAGGCTCTGGGCGAGCGCCACGACGGTGCGCGCAATCGCCGCATCGTTCGGGTCGGTGAGCACATCCCGCACGAACGACTGGTCGATCTTCAGTTGATCGAGCGGCAGGCGCTTCAGGTAGGAGAGCGAGGAATAGCCGGTGCCGAAGTCATCCAGCGAGAAGCCGACGCCCTTTGCCTTCAGCGCAAACATTTTCTCGATGATCTGCTCGACGTTATGCACCAGCAGGCTCTCGGTCAGCTCCAGTTTCAGTCGCCGCGGATTGGCGCCGGTCGATCCGAGTGCCGCCAGCACGTGTTCGACGAAGTCGGGCCGGTTGATCTGATGGGCGCTGACATTGACCGCAATCGTCAGTTGGGCCATCTCCGGCAGCGCTGCCCATTGGGTCAATTGGGCGCACGCGGTTTCCAGCACCCAGCGGCCCAGGGGCAGGATCAGCCCGGTCTCTTCGGCAAGGGGGATGAAGTCGGCAGGCGAGACCATGCCGCGCTCGGGATGCCGCCAGCGCAACAGCGCTTCCGCGCCCGTGACGCGGCCCTTGCCGACCACCTGGGCCTGATAGTGGAGCACGAACTGCCCGTTCTCGACGGCGTGCCGCAGGTCGTCCTCCAGCGCCACGCGCTCCTTCACGACGGATTCCATGGCCGGATCGAAAAAGCGGAACGTGTTGCGTCCGGTGTCCTTGGCCTTGTACATGGCCAGATCGGCCTGCTTCATCAGGTTGTCCAGCGTAGCGATCTGGCCCTTGAACAGGGTGATGCCGATGCTTGCCGTGCTGTGGAATGCCGCGTCCTTGAGCTGGTAGGTCTGATTGAGTGTCGAAAGAATTTTCTCGGCCACCGATTCGATATCGGTGGCGGCGGCTCTGTCGTTCGTGCTCAGGTTCGCCAGCATCACCACGAATTCGTCGCCGCCCAGCCGTGCCACCGTGTCGCTCTGGCGCACGCACCTCGACAGGCGTTGCGCAACCTGCTTCAGCAGCAGGTCGCCCATGTCGTGGCCGAGCGTGTCGTTGAGGGTCTTGAAATGGTCGAGGTCGATGAACAGCAGCGCACCGTTTCTGTCGTTGCGTGAACTGGCGGCAATGGCCTGCTTCAGGCGATCCAGCAGGAGTGTGCGGTTGGGGAGGCCCGTCAGCTGGTCAAAAAATGCCAGTTCCGCGATTTTCTCTTCCGCCTGCTTGCGTTCGGTGATGTCGAAATGCGTGCCGACGTAGTGGGTCACCACCCCGTCGTCGCCCTTGACCGCCGAAATGGTGAGCCATTTCGGGTAGATCTCGCCATTCTTGCGCCGGTCCCATACTTCTCCCTGCCATCCGCCGGTGCGGCCGATGGACTCCCACATGTCGCGATAGAACTCCGCGCCGTGGCGGCCCGACTTGAGCAGCCGCGGTGTCTGCCCCACCAGCTCATCCTGCGTATAGCCGCTGCTCTCGCAAAATGCGCTGTTGACCCGCAGGATCACGCCTTTGGAGTCGGTGACCATCATGCCTTCCTGCGATTCGAAGACGGTGGCGGCGACGCGAAGACTTTGCTCGGTCCGCTTTAGCTCCGAAATATTGCGGCCCGTGCCATGGTATCCGGTGAAACGGCCTATCTCGTCAAACAGCGGCTCGCCGCTGACGCTGTACCAGCGCACCTCGCCCTGATCATCGGAAATGGGGTATTGGAAATCCTTGAACGGAAGATGGGCTTCGAGAATGGCGCGGTGCGCAGCCCATTGCTCGGGCGTCAGCTTGATGTTGAGTTCCCATCGGGTCTTGCCCAGGGTCATGGCCGGTGGTGTGAAGTTGTTGGCAAGCGCCCCGGAGAATTCCGTGAACCGAAACTGCTCGTCTTGCTGCCAGAACCAGTCGGACGACATCGTCGAAAGTGCCTGAAACCGCTTTTCGCTGTCCTTCAGCGCCGCTTCGCGCTGGCCCAGGACTTCCAGCAGGTGATTGAAGCCGCCGATAAGGTCGCCGATTTCATCCTGCCGGGCGATGGGCAGGGCCTGCGGCGGCTGCTTCGATTCGGACTGGGTGGTCAGCGCCTTGGCGGCATCGAGCAGGGGCGAAAGTTCACGGCGCAACATCCACCATGTCAGGCCGCCCGCGAGCAGGGACAGCAACAGCGCGGCGAGCAGCATGCGCTGCTGCAGCACGCGGATCGAGACGAAGGCTTCTGCCGTCGGCAGTATGACTGAGGTATACCAGCCGGCGATGGGCACCTGCTTGATCGAGACCAGCACTTCCAGTCCGTGCGGATTGACGACCACCGCAGAACCCTCGTAGCCCTGCATGAAGCGGTCGATCCACGGACTTACGCCGGGGGGAGGGAGTACCTCCATGATGCGGGACTTGTCGAAGGCGGCAACGATCGTCCTGTTCTGCGGCGTGACGAGAAAAGCCCCGCCGGTCCTGCCGTAGGTGCTGTCCGTAATCCTGCTCAGGAAATTGGGCGTGCCCAGATTGATCTCGCCCACCAGCGCCCCGATGACCTTGTCTTCTGCGTTGCGAATGGGAACCGCCATGTCGAAAACGGGCAGCCGCGACTTCTTTCCCATGACGGGCGGGCTGACGATGGGCTTGCCGTCAATCAGGGTTTTGGCCAGATAGTCTCTGTCGCGGTAATTGGTGCCGACCCGTTGCGCCGAGCGCGGCACTTCGGCAATCGCGGTGCCGTCGGGCCTGATGGCAAGCACGCCGCCGTTGAACAGGATTTCGACAGCGGGCAGCTGCAGCAGGCGTGCCTGCAGGGTGGCGGCATTGTCCATCATGGCCGGGCTCAGGCTCGCGGCAACGCTGGCCAGCAATTCCAGGCGCAAGGCCAATTCGTGGTTGATGTTGGTCCCGATCAGGGACACCGCCGCAAACTGCTGTTCGCTCAACTGGCGCTCGAGGTCGTCGCGCAACATCCTGCCGGAGTACAGCGCGAGCGACCAGATGCTGGCCAGGAAAATGGCCAGGGTGAACAGGGTCACTCTCGTCTTCAGTGAGTTCCAGTGGAACATTGCGAAATCTGCTCCCGATGCTCCGTGGTGAATGGGCTGACTTGCCTTTCGAAGGCCGGCCCCGCCGTATCGTCGGCGCCGACTTTCAAGCCTGGCCGAATTTCTCGCACAAATCGTTGACCGCCTGGCGCTCGCCGCGAACCCGCAGTAAGGCGCCCGCTTCGTCGGCACGTTCCTCGAGCACTTCGCAGTTGGCGAAGATCTGGCTGCGCTGCTGCTGTGCCGACCAGGGCAGGAACAGCTCGGCCTCGACCAACCCGCCGCGGAAGAACTCGACGATCGCCGCGCGCAGCAGGGTGACGTCGTCGGCGCGGCGCGCGCTCATCACGATGCAGTCCGGCCAGGCGGCGCGCAGCGCGGCTTCGCGTTCGGCTTGCGCCGCGGCGTCGCCGACGTGGTCGATCTTGTTGAAGACGCGGATGCGCGGCACGTCCTGCGCGCCGATCTCCTTGAGCACCTTGTCGGTGACGGCGAGCTGCCGTTCCAAGCCCGGATCGCTGGCGTCGATGACATGGAGCAGCAGCGCGGCGTCGAGCGCCTCCTCGAGCGTCGACTTGAACGAGGCGACCAGTCCGTGCGGCAGGTTCTTGATGAAGCCGACGGTGTCGCTGATCAGCACGCGCGGCCTGCTCTCGGGCTGCAGGGCGCGCACGGTGGTGTCGAGCGTGGCGAAGAGCTTGTTCTCGACCAGCACGTCGCTGCCGGTCAGGGCGCGCATCAGCGTGGACTTGCCGGCGTTGGTGTAGCCGACCAGCGCCACCGTGGCGAGACCCTGGCGCTCCTGGCGGCGCGAGCGCTGCGTCTTGCGCTCGGCATCCATGGCGACGATTTCCTGCTGCAGTTCGGCGATGCGGTCGCGAATCTTGCGCTTGTCGAGTTCGGTGTGCGACTCGCCGGCGCCGCGCCCGCCGGTGCCGCTGCGCTGCCGCCCTTGCGGGCCGGCGAGCTTGGCCGCCTCGCGCAGGCGCGGCGCCATGTAGCCCAGCCGCGCCATCTCCACCTGCGCGCGCGCGGCGCGGGAAGTCGCATGGCGGTGGAAGATCTCGAGGATGACCATGGTGCGGTCCATCACCTCGCAGCCGACTTCCTTTTCGAGGTCGCGCGCCTGCGACGGCGAGATCTCGTGGTCCACGAAAATGGCGTCGATCCTGCCGGCGTCGGGGTCGGCGGCGGCATGCAGGGGTTTCTCGAAGGCTCCGGGCGCGGGTTCGCTATCGACGAATTCGCGTATCTCTTCGCGCTTGCCCTTGCCCAGGTAGGCGGTGGTGTCGAAGCTGGAGCGCTTCTGGGTGAAGGTGGCGGTGATCACGTAACCCAGCGTCTTGGCGAGGTCGCGCAGTTCGGCCAGCGAGGCCTCGAACTCGATGTCGCTCACGTTGGGCAGTTGCACGGCCGCAACGACGGCGTACCTGGGTTTCTCTTTGACTTCCTTTTGCATGCGGAGCGGCTTCTCTTGAGTGTTCAAAGCCACATGTTACCCGCCAAAGCGCCGGGCGCCGCCGGCGAGCGCGCCGTGAGGCCCTATGGCCGGGCCGCCAAGTCGAGCAGCTTGAGCCGCTGCACCTTGCCCGAAGGACCCTTCGGCAGTTCGGCGACGAACAGAAACTGCTTCGGGGTCTTGTAGGCGCCGAGCGCCGACTCGCAGTAGGCGCGCAATTCGGCTTCGCTGCATTTCCGGTCGGGCTTGAGCACGACGCAGGCCAGGATCTCCTGGCCGTAATTCGTGTCCGGGATGCCGACGGCGGCAGCTTCGAGCAGGGCAGGGTGCTTCAGCAGCGCCTCGTCGATTTCGCGCGGCGCGATGTTTTCGCCGCCCTTGATGATGAGTTCCTTGATGCGGCCGGTGACGAAGACGAAGCCGTCGGCGTCCATGTAGCCGAGGTCGCCGGTGTGCAGCCAGCCGTCGGGTTCGAGACAGCGGGCGGTTTCGGCCGGGTCCTTGTAGTAGCAGCTCATCACGTTCGGGCCGCGCACCATGATTTCGCCGACGGCGCCGGGCGGCATCGGGGCGCCGCTGCCGTCGATGATCTTCGCTTCGTTGCCCCAGGCCGGACCGGGGCTGCCGACCTTGCGCTTCCCGGGCGCAAGCGGGTTGGAAAAGCAGGGCGCCGCGGTTTCCGTGAGGCCCATGGTCTCGATGATGCCGATGCCGAACTTGCGTTCGAAGGCCAGGTGCTGCGCCGGCGGCAGCGGGGCCGAGGCCGAGCGGCAGAAGCGGATGGCGGACGCATCGAGGCCGAGCGTGGCGAGGTCCGGCCCGTTCAGCAGGTAGGCGATCATGGTCGGCACCACGTTGATCCAGGTGCAGCCATGGGCGATCGCCGTCTGCCAGAAATTCGAGGCGCTGAAGCGGTTGGGCAGCACCAGGCTGCCGCCGTGGATCAGCGGCGAGGTCGCGGTGACCACTTGCGCGTTGATGTGGTAGAGCGGCAGGACCGCCATCACGCGGTCGGCCGGCCCCAGCTCATGCGCGGCGGAAACGAACTGGCCGCCGGACACCACGGCGCGCTGCGACAGCACGACGCCCTTGGGCTTGCCGGTGGTGCCGGAGGTGTACATCATCAGCGCGGCGTCTTCCTCGGCGGGCGCCCCGGGCATGCCGGCGGGGGCCGCAGGCGGCAGGATCTTCGCGGCATTGACGTCGCAGACGAGCATGCGCGGCGGTCTGGCGAGGCCGGCCGCCGCCTGCTGCAGGCGCTCGACCTGGTCCGGCGCGACGAAGACGATTTCGGCATCGCTGTGTTCCAGCACGTAGCTCAGTTGCGCGGGCTGGGCCAGCAGGTTGAGCGGCGTCACGCAATAGCCGCCGTACATGGCGCCGATGAACAGGCGGCAGGTCTGGTAGCCGTTGGGCATCAGCAGCGCCACCTTGGCGCCGGGCCGTATGCCTTCGTCCTGCAGCCAGGCCGCGAGGCGCAGCGAGGCGGCCCGCAGTTCGCCGAAGCTCATGACCAGGCCCGTTTCCGGCGCGATCAGGTAGGGGGCGTCGGGACGCAGCTCCGCCTGATGGTCGACGCAGGCGCGGATCGTGCGCAGCATGGCCTATCTGCCGTACTTGCTGAAATGCTCGCCGAAGATGTCTTCCAGGGCCGGTTCGCGCGGGGCGATCTTGCGCGAGATGCGCGTGATGTTCAGGTAGTGGCGGTAGTTCATGTTGTCGGAGAAATTGTTGCGTCCCCAGGTGCCGCAGCCCATCGACAGCGAGAACGGCAGGCCGTTGTCGAAGCTGCCGCCGGTCGCGTAGCAATGGATCTGGTTCACGATCACGCGCGAGACCGGGAGTTCGAGGCCGAGGCGCAGGATGTGCTCGTCGTCGGCGCTATGGATGCCGACCGAGTGTCCGGCCCCCTGATAGGCGTAGATCTCGGCGACGATATCGCAGGCGTGGTCGAAATCGCGCGCCCGGTAGACGGCCAGCACCGGCGACAGCTTTTCGCCCGAGAAGGGGAAGCCCGGCCCGGCGCCGGCTTCTTCGACCATAAGGAAACGGGCCGTGCGAAATGCGTCGCGCTCGAGGCCGGCGAGTTGGGCGATGCGCGGGGCCTGCTGCGCCGTAAACGTGCTGGCCAGCTTGCCGTCGGGCCACATCGCGGCCTGCAGCTGCGCCTTCTCCGCCGCGGTCAGGAGCACGCCGCCGGCCGCGGCGAGCGCAGGCAGCGCGCTGGCATAGATGGCGTCGATGATGACGACGCTGTTCTCGGACGAGCAGCTGGTGGCATTGTCGAAGGTCTTCGAGCATGCGATCTTCGCCGCCGCGTCGGCCAGGTTCGCCGATCTGTCGATGATCGCGGCCACATTGCCGGCGCCGACGCCGAAAGCCGGCGTGCCGCTGGCATAGGCGGCGCGGACGTTGGCCTGGGATCCGGTGGCCACCACCAGGTCCGCCTGCCGCATCAGGGCGTGCGTCGCGTCCTTGGTGATCGGCGCGGGCAGCATCTGCACCAGGTCCGGCGGCGCGCCGAGCTTGTCCAGTTCGGCGTGGATGTAGCCGAGCAGCGCGGCGCAGGTGGTCGCGCCCTTGGGCGACGGGGCGATGATCACGGCATTGCGCCCCTTGAGCGCGTTGATGATCTTGTTGGCCGGCGTCGCCCCCGGATTGGTCGAGGGCGTGATGGCGGCGACCACGCCGACCGGGCGGGCAATTTCGACGATGCCGAGCTCCGGATACTCGGCGATCACGCCGACGCTCTTCGCACCCTTCAGGTCGCGCAGCAGGCCCAGGGTCTTGCGATGATTCTTGGTGATCTTGTCCTCGACCACGCCGAGACCTGTGTCGCGCACGGCCATTTCGGCCAGGATCCGGTTGTGCTCCGGATGCATGATGGCCCAGCCGGCGGCGGTGACCACGGCGTCGACGGCCGCCTGGTCATAGGTTTCGTAGTGGTGCTGCGCAATGCGCGCGGCCTCGATCAGGGGGGTGACTATCTTGTCCATGCCGATGCTGCCTTTCTACTGCTTCGTTCCGTTGCGCCGGGTGCGTTCGCGCAACTGTCGTTGAATGGGATACACCAGTGCGACCACCGCCATCACCATCACCGTGGCGCTGACCGGCCGTCCCATCAGGACCGTCCAGTCGTTGCCGTTGCTCACCATCATGGTCATGAAGGAACTCTCCGCCAGCGGCCCGAGGATGACGCCCAGCACCATCGGCGCGATGGGGAAGCTGAATTTCTCGAACAGGTAGCCGAGGATGCCGAAGCCGGTGATGACGTAGAGGTCGGACAGGTTGTTGCGCGCGGCGAAGGCGCCGATGAAGCAGAACAGGACGACGAAGGCCGAGACCACTGCTTCGGGCAGTTCGAGCACCTTGACCAGGGGCTTGATGGCGAAGAAGCCGAGGATGCACATGCCGATGATGCCGAGGAAAATCGAGGCGAACACGGCATAGACGAAGGGCCCCGAGGTGACGAAGACCTGCGGCCCCGGCTGCATGCCGTGCAGCAGGAATGCGCCGAGGATGATGGCGGTGGCCCCGCTGCCGGGAATGCCCATGGTCAAGAGCGGGATCATCGCGCCGCCGACCGAGGAGGTCGCGGCCGTCTGCGGCGCGACGATGCCTTCGGCGATGCCGGTACCGAGTTCCTTGCCGCGCTTGCCGTACTGGCCTTCGACGCCATAGGCGACGAAGGAGGCGACGGTGGCGCCGGCGCCCGGGATGATGCCGACGATGATGCCGACCAGCGAACTGCGCAGGAAGGTCATCTTGAGCTTGAGCATTTCGGCCAGCGTGGGAAACTCGGTGCTGATGCTGCGATCGGTGTCGGCCGGCGTGCCGTCCCCCGCGAAGCCCTTTTCGAGCCGGGTGAATACCTCGCCCAGGCCGTAGGCGCCGACCATCACCAGCAGATACTCGATGCCGTCCTGGAGGAAAGGCACGCCGAAGGCAAAGCGCTCGGCGCCGTAGATCGAATCGACGCCGACGGTGGCGATCATGAGGCCGAGCATCAGGCTGATGGCGGCGTTGGTGATCGAGCCGCCGCCGAGCGACACCACGCTGGTCAGGCCGAAGATGATGATGGCGAAGTACTCGGGCGAGGAGAACGTCAGCGCGAAGGTGGCGACCGGCGCCGATGCCAGCACCATCACCGTGGTCGTGATCAGGCCGCCGCCCAGCGCCGCGAACAGCGTCCAGCCGAGCGCCTTGGCCGGCTGGCCCTTGCGCCCCATGGTGTAGCCGTCCCACAGCAGGGGCACGTCGATCGGCTCGCCCGGAATGCGGAACAGGATGGCGGTGAAGGCGCCGCCGTAGGTGCCGGAGACATACATGGCCGTCAGCAGGATGATCGCCGGCAGCAGTTCCATGGTGTAGGTGAAGGGCAGGGCCAGGACCACGCCCATCACCAGGGTCAAGCCCGGCAGCACGGCGACCAGCATGCCGAGCACCAGGCCGATGAACAGCACCAGCAGGTTGGCCGGCTGCAAGACCTGCAGGAAGCCGTTGCCGAGGTGGATCAGGGCTTCCATCAATGCACTCCCATGATTGCAAGCAGCCAGAGCGAAACCGCCGAGAAGGGTTCGGTCCCCAGCGGCAGCGATACGTAGACCACCTTCATGAAGATGAACACCAGCGCCAGCGAACCGAGCACGCTGGAAATGGCGATGACTCCCCAGCGCCGGTAGCGTCCGATGACCATGAACAACGCGAGGTAGGCAATCGTGGCAAGGAAGAAGCCGAGCTTGTCGATGGTCGCGACGTAGACGACGGTGAGGAGAATGCCGCCTACGAGCAGCATCGGATAGCTGCGCAGCTTCTCCTCGCCTTCGTTCGCCCCGCTGTCCTTCATGAGCTTTTCGAGCAGGCCGGCCGCGGTGAAGGTTTCGCCGATCAGCAGGTTCTTGATGATTTCGTAAATGCAGACCCCGCCCAGCAGCACCAGGATGGACTTGGGCCAGAAGTCCGGCCCGATCCGGCCCGGGGTCGCCGGGTACTCGATGTGGCCGGCCAGCTGGTAGAAATACATCGCGGCCAATTGCAGCACGATGTAGGGCGCGGCGCGCAGCAGGCGGTTCAGCATGGCGATCCCCGATCCGGTCCCGGTTGTCTTACTTCTTGCCGGCGAATTTGTGCATGGTGTCGACCTCGCCGGCGATGAAGGTCTGGGCCTCGGAAGCCGGGAGGAAGCTGTCCTTGCGCGCCAGCGACTCCTTGAGGAAGGTCACGTACTCGGGCGATTTCGCGGCACGGGCGATGGCGTCGGCCACCAGCTTGACGCGCTGCGGGTCGGTGCCTGCCTTCATGACCAGCGAGCGGAACTGCGGCAGGTAGATTTCGAGACCGGCTTCCTTGGACGACGGGATGTCCGGGAACTCTTCCGCGCGCTCCTCGCCGAAGACGATCAGCGGCCGCATCTGCTTGCTGGACAGGAAGCTGTTGATGTCGCCGGCCTGCTCAAACAGCAGGTCGGCGTGGCCGCCGAGAATGGAACTGTAGCGCTCGCCGGGGCTGGCGAAGGGGACGCCGATCATCTTGATGCCCTTGCCGGCGAGGAAGTTTATGGTGAGGTCATCGGCGCTGCCGAAGCCGAGGATCGCCACCTTGAGCGTGCCCGGCTTGGCCTTGGCCTCGGCGACCACGTCGTTCCAGGTCTTGAAGCGGCTGTCCGCCTTGACGAAGAGGCCCGACGGCTGGCGGATCGCGATGGCCAGCGGCGCGACATCGGCCAGCTTCCAGCGCGCACCGCCCGCCACCAGCGTGGCGGCCGTGTCGCCGATCAGGATGGCCATCGAGTAGCCGTCGGCCTGCCCGCTGAGGAGCTTGGTCATGCCGGTGTTGCCGGTGGCACCCGGCACGTTGATCACCGGGAACGAGGTCTTCAGATCGGCTTCCAGCAGCTTGCCGAGCTTGCGCGCCAACTGGTCGGCGCCGCCGCCGGGTCCCCAGGGAACGATGATTTCAATGGGACGCTGCGGGTATTTCTCCTGGGCGATTGCGCCAGCGGCAGCGAACAGCGCTGCAAGGAAAAACAGGATGTCGCGGAACAGTTTCTGGGTAGCAGTTTGCATGGTGGTCTCCTCTTGTCGTTGTTCTGGATCTGTGCGTTGTGGTGGCCTTTTGATGGGCGGGCAAACGAAACAGCGCGAAACAAGGCCTTTTGTTTTTAGGGAATATACGCGCCCTGTTCGCAAATTTCCAACAAAAAATGCAATTAACGAGAAAAAGATTTCCATTTTTTGATAAAAATGGATTCTTCGGCGCGCCCTCCTTGTATACTGATGCCGTCGCAATCCTGTGGAATCGAGCTTTCATGACCGAAGCCAGCAACTCGTCGGCCGCCGCCTTGAGGGCCTTCGCCATCATGGAAATCGTGACGCGATCGGAGCGCCCCGTGGCGCTGTCGGAGATCGTCGAACAGTCCGGCCTGCCGGCCGCGACGACTTTCCGCATCCTGTCGCTGCTCGAAGAGGCCGGCCTGTTGCAGCGCGAACCGACCGGCAAAACCTACGGGGTCGGGCACCGCCTGGCGCGCTTCGGCCTCGACCTGATGACCAACAACTCGGTTCGTGCCGAGCGCCGCGTCATCCTGCGCCACCTGGTCGACGAGATCGGCGAGACCTGCAACCTGGCGATGTTCGGCGGCGACGAGATTGTCTACATCGACCGCATCGAGACGGACTGGTCGCTCAAGGCAGACCTCAAGCCGGGGTCGCGCGTGCCGCTGCACTGCACCTCGAGCGGCAAGCTGTTCCTCAGCCAGATGCCGAAGGCCAAGCGGCGGCGGATTCTCGAATCCCTGAGCTTCAAGCGCTACACGGACAACACCATCACCGATATCGCGACGATCGAGGCGCAGCTGGAAAGCATCGCCGTCACCAAAGTGGGCCTGAACAACGAGGAGCTCCAGGCCGGCGTGATCGGTATCGCGGTGCCGGTGACCGATGCCCGCGGCCGCATGATCGCCAGCGTCGCCCTGCAGGCGCCGGTGGCGCGCCTGCCGCTGGCGCGCGCGCTCGACTTCGTGCCGAGCCTGCAGCGCGCCGCGAAGGCCATGGCGGCCACATTCGAGAACAGCGACTAGTACATAATCAGGCTGAAACCGATGGACGCAATATTGGCCGTCATCCCGGGCTTGACCCGGGATCCAGAACTGCCGCCGACTGGATTCCGGCTTCGCCCGCCGCGAAGCGGAATCCCGGGTGTGTCGAGACCGCCGGAATGACCAATCATTCGGCGCTGCCCTAGCGAACTTTCCGCATCGAGCTTGCAAGCTCGAAAAACAGCGCGTTGTCCAACCCCCGCGAAAAGTCGGCGCTGACGGTACGGCGGTAGAAGGGGCTGAGGTCGAGTCCGACGCCGAGGCCGATGATCTCGACGGCGCCCTCGCGCTCGCGGCGCGCCACGACCTCCCGCAAGTGCTGGTCGAGATAGAAGCCATCGTTGGCCAGCCCCGTGGCGCTGTCCATCGGGCAGCCGTCGGAAATCACGATCAGGATGCGGCGGCCGGCATCGCGCGCGAGCAGGCGATTGCAGGCCCAGTCCACCGCCTCGCCGTCGATGCCCTCGCGGAACAGGTCGGCCTTGAGCAGCGCGGCGATGTCGGCACGGCACCGCCGCCAGTTGCGGTCGGCCTCCTTGAACACCATGTGGCAGATTTCGTTGAGCCGGCCGGGCGAGGGCGGCCGCCCGTCGCGCACCCAGTCCCGCCAGGGACGGCCGCCGTTCCAGGCGCCGGTGGTGAAACCCAGCACCTCGGTGTCGACGCCGGCCATGTCGAGCGCGCGCACGAGGCTGTCGACCAGCGTCGCCACGGTTTCGCTCAGGGCTTTCATGGACCCGGAACAGTCGATCAGGATGCCGACCGCGGCGTCGGCCACCGGCTTCATCCGTTCGCGCTTGAACAGGCGGCTCTCGGCAGGGGAACTGACCAGCTGCGCCAGCCGGCGCCCGTCGATGCGGCCGTCTTCCTCGCCGAACAGCCAGTCGTCGCGGCGGGGTTCGGCGAGGATGGCGCCGAACAGGCGGGCGAGGCGCGGGATGTTGATGCCCTGTTGCGCGATGCAGGCATCGAGCCGCTCGCGGTACTCGCGCAGCAGGGCCTTGCGCACCAGCGTGGCAGCGGCAACTTCGACGTCGTAGCGCGTGGTGTAGGCGCGATAGCCCTGGCCGGATTCGCCGAGCGCCTTGCTCTCGCCGCTCGCGGCGAGCGGCATGGCCTCGCTGTCCTCCTCGTCGAAATCGGGCAGCAGGGCCAGGCCGCGCAGGTTTTCCTGCCGTGCGGCGCTTTCTTCGCCGGCCGTGTCTTCATGCTCGGCGCGCACCATGGCGCCGACGATGCGCGCCAGTTCCAGCGCGTGCGGCGCGAAGCGCGCCTGGTCATCGCGCCAGCGGCGCATGCCCGCCAGCGACGGGCCCAGCGCGGGGCCGATGCCGGCGCGCACGACCTCGATCAGGTCTTCCGTGTCTTCCAGCACCGGCAGGGCATTGAGGCGCGACCAGCTGACCTGGGCCACGGTATGGAACAGGACGCCCAGGCTGCTTTCCGTGATGCCGGACTCGTGGAACCGGCGCGACCAGGCCGCGAAGCGCTCGCGCAGGTTGGCCCTCAACCCTGGCATGGCCTCGGGCGCCAGGGTTTCCACGCGCAACTGCTCGAGC
>Ga0208395_100573_pt1 | contig 13275 bp, 9 predicted proteins | sample LakWasMet61_LOW9_2_FD_183893 | JGI IMG/M metagenome (GOLD analysis project Ga0208395, IMG submission 183893) | Freshwater sediment methanotrophic microbial communities from Lake Washington under simulated oxygen tension - Sediment Metagenome... | ecosystem: Environmental > Aquatic > Freshwater >...
GAACATCGTGCGCGGCGCCTACTACGCGCTGATCTCGGCCCTGTCGGGCACGCAGACCATGGCGCTGTGTTCCTACGACGAGGCCTACACGATTCCCACCGAGTACTCGGCGCGGATTTCGCTGCGCACGATGCAGCTGCTGATCGAGGAAATGGGCCTGACCGAAACCGTCGATCCGCTGGCGGGCTCCTTCTACGTCGAGACCATGACCAACGAGATGCGCAAAAAGATGGAAGAGATCATGGCCGAGGTCGACGCCCAGGGCGGCATCGTAAAGATGGTGGCCGACGGCACGATCCAGGCCAAGGTATCGTCCCAGGCCTACCAGATGCAGCGCAAGATCGAATCGGGCGAATTCCGCAAGGTCGGCGTCAACTGCTATCGCAACGAACAGGAGGAAGACCATCCGGTCGAATTCCACCCCTACAACGAGAACGACGCGCGGCTGCAGATCGAAAGCCTCAAGCGCATCCGTGCCGAGCGCGACAACCAGGCGGTGGATGCCGCTCTGGCCCGGCTGCGCACGGATGCGGCAGCCGGAACCAACGTGATGCCGGCCCTGGTCGAAGCGGTCAAGGCCTACGCCAGCGTCGGTGAAATGACCAAAGTACTTGTCAACGTATTCGGGCGCTACCAGGAACCCATCCGTTTCTGAGCCGCTTCTTAGGATGAAAAACCCATGACCGAACTAAAACACTACTTCGCACCCAGCAGCCTCGACCAGGCCGTCGAGTGCCTCAAGGACGGCGACGTGACCATACTCGCGGGCGGCACCGACCTGACGCCGCAGAGCCAGGCCGGGCGGATCAAGATCAAGCACACGCTGATGAACATCCGCCACATTCCGCAGCTGTCCGGCATCACGCTGGAAGGCAAGGAAATCCGCATCGGCGCGCTGACCACGATCACCGAGATCATGGAACACCCGCTGGTGCGCGAGCATCTTCCGGTGCTGGTCGAGGCCTGCGACCACTTCGCCAGCGACCAGATCCGCAATGCCGGCACCATCGGCGGCAACATCTGCAACGCCTCCCCGGCCGGCGACACGCTGATTCCGCTGCTGGTGCTCAACGCCACGGTGGAACTGGCCTCCATGCCGGAAGCCAAGCTCTACCGCCACAGCATGCCCCTATCGACCTTCTTCGTCGGTCCGGGAAAGACCCGCAAATCGCTCTGCGAACTGGTCACCTGCGTCCGCATCCCGGTGCCCGCAGAGAATCACGTCGCGCGCTTCTACAAGCACGGTACGCGACCGGCGCTGGACATTTCGACGATTTCGATCGGTGTGGCCGGAACGCTCAAGGACGGCATACTGTCCAACGTGCGGGTGGCTTTCGGCGCCGTCGCGCCGACGCCGGTGCGGGCTTCGCAAACCGAAAAGGCGCTGGAAGGCCAGCGGCTCGACGAAGCCATCATCGACCAGGTGGCCGCAGTCGCGCGCGATGAAGTCAAGCCGATCGACGACGTGCGCGCCACCGCCTGGTATCGCAAGGAAATGATCCACAACATCACCAAGAGGATACTCAGCCATGTCGCTCAAGCATGACATCGAATTCACCCTGAACGGCGTCAAGCGGCGCGTCGCGGTGGACGTCACCATGAATGCCCTCGCCATGCTGCGCGACGTCATCGGCCTCACCGGGACCAAGTACGGCTGCGGCGAAGGCGAATGCGGCGCCTGCACCATCCAGGTCGATGGCGTTTCGCTGAATTCCTGCCTGATGTTCGCCGTCGACTGCGACGGACGCAATGTCACCACGATCGAGGGACTGGCCAACGACGGCAGGGCCGACGCCCTGCTTGATGCCTTCGTCGAACACGGCGCGGTGCAGTGCGGCTTCTGCACCCCCGGCATGGTGATGCAGGCCGATCATCTGCTGCACAAGCATCCGCACCCCGACGAGGCTTGCGTCAAGCGCGGCATCGAGGGCAACCTGTGCCGCTGCACCGGCTACAAGAAGATCGTCGACGCCATCGTCGCCGCCGACGGCGCGTAAAGACAAGGACAAAACCATGAGCGTTGCAGAGAAGAAGCCCAGAATCATCCAGCCCGAGACGCTGATCGGCAAGCGCATCCAGAAGATGGATGCGCCCGAGAAGGCCAGCGGCCGGACGCGCTACATCCACGACATCAACCTGTCGGGGCAACTCTACGGAAAGATCCTGCGATCGGCGCGAATCCATGCCCTGATCAAGTCGATCGATACCTCCGCCGCAAGGGCATTGCCCGGGGTGCACGTGGTGATCACCGCCGCCGACATTCCCGACCAGCGCCCGATCGGCGTCGCCAAGGACCACTTTCCGCTGAAGGTCGGACGGGTCCGCAGCGAGCGCGACGAAATCGCGGCCGTGGCCGCCGAGTCCGAAGAAATCGCCGAGGCCGCCCTGAAACTGATCAAGGTCGAGTACGAAGACCTGCCGGTGATCGGCAATCCGGAAGACGCCATCAAGCCCGGCGCGCCCCTGATCCACCCCGAGCCGCACGGCGCCGACGGCAGCCATGAGCATCTCAAGCAGGGCATGTCGATCGCCCACAAGGGCAAGCCGGACAACATCGCGATGCGCTTCGACTACGCGCATGGCGACGTGGTCCAGGGCGAAGCCGAATCGGACGTGGTGATCGAGGACACCTTCCGCCTGCATTACGTCACCCATTGCTGCATGGGCGTCTCGGGCATGATCGCGGAGTTCGATGCGTCGGGAAACCTGCTGATGTACTCGAACACCCAGGTTCCCTTCCTGCACAAGCGCGAATTCGCCGAATACCTGAACATGGACCCGGCGCGCATCCGCATCATCCAGCCGCCGATCGGCGGCGGATTCGGCTCCAAGCTGGACATTTACCCCTTCGAAGTGATCTGTCTGTATCTGGCCCGCGCCGCCAAGCGGCCGGTGAAAATGCTGTTCACCCGCGAAGAGGAGTTCCTCGCCTCGCCGACGCGACAGCCTGTGCTGCTCACCTTGCGCTCGGGCTGCAAGAAGGACGGCACGCTGACCTTCCGCCAGGTGCATACCCTGCACGACAACGGCGCCTACACGTCGTGGGGCGCGACGACGCCATTCGTCATGATGCAGACCTTCTCCTCGCTCTACCGCGTGCCGCATTGCGACTATCACACGGCGGCGGTGTACACCAACAATCCCTATGCCGGCTCGTTCCGCGGCTACGGCAACCTGCAGGCCACCTTCGCCATCGAACAGCACATGGACATGCTGGCTGAAAAGATCGGCATGGACCCGCTGGACTTCCGCATGAAGAACGCCCAGGACGCGGGCGAGGTCACCGGCCAGGGCATGAGCTTCAAGAGTTGCGGCTTCAAGGAATGCATCACCACTGCCGCATCCCGCAGCGATTTCTCGCGCAAGTTCAAGGAGAACGCGGCCAACCGGGCCAAGCCGGGCAACATCAAGCGCGGCATCGGCATGGCCTCCATGCTGCACGTCGGCGGCGGCGCCAAGATCTACCCGTCGGACGGCTGCGGCACCATCCTCAAGATGGACGACTTCGCCAACGTGACCCTGATCACCGGCGCCTCCGAAATCGGCCAGGGTTCGGAGACCGTGTTGTCGCAACTGGTCTGCGAGGAACTCGGCCTGCCCATCTCGGCCGTAACCGTGGTCAATAACGACACGGCCATCACTCCCTGGGACGTCGGCGTGCACGCCAGCCGCACCACCTTCATCGCAGGCAACTCGGCCATCGGCGCAGCGAGGAAGGCCAAGTCCAAGATCCTCGCCGTGGCCGCGAAGAAGTATGAAGTTGCCGAGAGCGACCTCGACCTGCGCGGCGGCTTCGTCATCAAGGCCGACAGCGGCGAAGCCATCGTCGAGCTGTCCAAGCTGCTGCGCAACCTGCATTTCCAGGACAAGGCCGAGTTGGTCATGACCACCTTCTACTACGAGCCGCCCAGCGTGCATCAGGACAAGGGATTCAAGGGCGACGTATCGGCCGCCTATGCATGGGGCACCCAAGTGGTTGAAGTCGAAATCGATACCGACACCGGATTCACCAGGCTGGTCAAGGTCACCGGGGCGCACGATGTAGGCCGGGTGCTGAACCGGCTGGGGATCGAGGGCCAGATCGAGGGCGGCGTTGTCATGGGCCAGGGCTATGCGTTTACCGAAGACCTGATGATCGAAAACGGCGTCATGAAGAACCCGAATTTCCGCGACTACAAGCTGGTCACGGCGCCGGAGATTCCCGAAATGGACATCGCTTTCATCGAATCGATGGACGGCGAAGGACCGCAGGGCGCCAAGGGCGTCGGCGAGGCGCCGTCGATCTGCATGGCCGCCGCCGCCGCCAATGCGATCGCCAACGCCACCGGCATGCGCATGTTCGAGCTCCCCTTCACGCCGGAAAAGGTCTACCGCGCCCTCCACGGCCGGACGCCGAAGCTGTACTGGAAGCCCTGGAAGGCTGAGTGATGACCTCCCGTCCCAACTACTCCGCCGGAACGGCGGAGCCGACTAGTCACCTTCCCCGCCCGGCGGGGGGCGTAGGCGGGAATTCGCGAAGCACTGCTTCGCGCCGCCGCAGCCGGCTGGCTATGCAGAGCCAGCCGTGGGCGGCTGGGAGGGGGTGTCCCCTATTTGCACAAGGTGCGGCGTCGTGAGACGCCGCACCGTCCTCTCAATGGAACAGGCCCTCTCGCTGCCCTACGCCACGCTACGTTTCGCGCAGCTGGGCTGGCGCGTGATCCGCATAGAGTCGACGCCGAGCGGCGAAGGCCTGCCCGGCGACCCGAACCGCTACATCGGCGGCAAGGTGGTCGATGACGACCGCCGCAGCTACTTCATTGCGCCCAACGTCGGCAAGGAAGCGATCGCGATCAACCTGAAGGAGCCGCAGGGCCAGGAGTTGCTGAAGCGGCTGATTCGTGAGCTCGACGTCGACGTCTTCTGCTGCAATACCGTCCCCAAGCGCTACAAGCAACTGGGCATCGACTACGAAAGCCTTTCTGCGGTGAAGCCGGACCTGATCTGGGCCGGCATCTCGGCCATGGGACCCGAGTACCCGGATGCGCCCGGCTACGATCCCGTCATCCAGGCCATGGCCGGCTACATGGAACTGACGGGGCCCGCCGACGGCCCGCCGACGCTGTCCGGCGTGCCGCTGATCGACCTCAAGGCCGGTGACGAAGTTTATGCCGGCGTGATGATGGCACTGCTGGAACGTACCGAGACGGGCAAGGGCAGCCGCATCGACGTCTCGATGCTGCAGGCGGCCGCGTCCTGGCTGATCACCACCCTGCCCCTGCTCGACTTCGACTGCGATCCCTCGGAAATCACCCGCTGCGGTAACGAGCATCGCAAGTTCATTCCGACCAACGTCTATCCGACCGCCGACGGCTTCATCTACATGGCCATCGGCAGCGACGTGCAGTGGCGGCGCCTGACCGAAATTCCCTACTTCGCGCCGGTGGCCAACGCCGTGCGCGCCACCAACGAAGGCCGCGTTCGCGAACGCGAGGCCATTCACCGCGACATGGCGGCCGTGACGCGCCAGCACACCACCGAGGAGATCGCGAACGACTTCCGCAGGGCGACGATTCCGCATGCGCCGATCCACGACATCCCGGCGGTGCGCGACATGGAGGCAGTCCGCAGCCGCCTGACGACGACGCGCACCCCCGAGGGCAAAACCGTGCGCATGCAGCCGATGGCGGTCGATGTGCCGGGCGTGGCGACAGAATTGAGCTTTCCCGCCAAGTACGGAGAGGACACCATGACAGTACTCAAGGAAGCAGGATTCACTGCTGATGAATGTGCAAGCCTGCAGGAACAGGGCATCATCGCAGCTTGAAGAGCAAAATCCACCTCATGCAGTTCGCAGCAAACGGTTTCATACAACATCAATCAAGGAGGAGACACCATGCAAGCAAGGAAGCTACTACTGGCCCTGTCCGGGCTCGCGCTGGCCGCATCCATGTCGGTACAGGCGCAGGTGAAGATCGGCGTGATGGCATCATCGACGGGCCCGATCGCATTCGTCGGCATGCCGCAGAAGAACGCCGTCGCCCTGTTGCCGAAGAAGATCGGCGACTACAGCATCGAGTACCTGGTGTTCGATGACGCCAGCGACCCGACACAAAGCGTGCAGATCACCAAGAAACTGCTCGGCGAAAGCAGGATCGACGCCCTGATCGGCCCGTCCGGCTCAGGCAACGCCATGGGCGTGCTGGCGTTCATGGCCGAAGGCAAGACGCCGATGCTGGCGCCGGTCGGCACCTCGGCAGTCGTGCTGCCGATGGACGACAAGAAGCGCTGGGTGTTCAAGACCCACCCCAACGACGACGTCATCAGCGGCGGCATAGTCGCCGCCATGAGCAAGCGCGGCGTCAAAACGGTCGGCTTCATCGGACGCAACGATCCCTACGGCGAAAACTGGTACAAGACCTTCGCCCCCATGGCGGAGAAGGCCGGCATCAAGCTCGTCGCCAACGAACGCTACAACCAGCAGGACACCAGCGTCGTCGCGCAGGCGCTCAAGCTGATCGCCGCCAAGCCCGATGCGATCCTCGTCGCCGGCGTTGCTGCCGATGCCGCCCTGCCGCACTCGCAACTGACCGACTCCGGCTACAAGGGTCCGATTTTCCAGACCCATGGCGCGGCTTCGAGTGCGTTCATCAAGATCGGCGGCAAGAAGGTCGAAGGAGCGCTCATCGTCGGCCCCCTGTTGGCTGTGCCCGACGAGATCCCGGACAGCTTTGCCACCAAGAAGGTCACCCTCGACATGGTCACGAGCTACGAGAAGCAGTTTGGTTCCAGGCCGCCGATCTTCGCCGCCGGAACCTATGACGCCGGCCTGTTGCTGATGCGCGCCATTCCGGAAGCGGCCAAGAAGGCCAAGCCGGGCACGCCGGAGTTCCGTGCGGCGCTGCGCGACGCGCTCGAGGGCACCAAGGAAATGTTGGCCTCGCAGGGCGTCATCACGATGTCAGCGACGGATCACTCCGGCTTCGACCATCGCGGTCGCGTGCTGATGACCGTCAAGGACGGCAAGTTCTCGATGGTCCACGACTGATAGCGCGGCTCGCGCAGGCCAGGCCCGGTGTCCAGGCATCGGGTCCGGCCTGCGCAGCCGTCGCCCGATCATCGCGTCGTACCCATGGCAACCCGTTCATGACCCCCTCCTACAGAATCTCCACCCGCTACAGAACGTGGTGGTGCACCACCACGCACAGCTCCCGACCTGCCCGCCATCACCCGGATTGTTGAGCGCTGCGGTCCATTCCGGACCGCGCATGTGACGGACGGCGCCGATGTGCGTGAACCAGCACAGAGGGGGATGCAGATGAATCTGGCAAACGTTTCACTCGAAGACAAGTACCGGCGCGAACGCGGCCGCGTTTTCCTCACCGGCATGCAGGCCCTCGCGCGCCTGCCCATGCTGCAGCACGCCATCGACCGCGGCGCCGGCCTGCATACCGCCGGCTACATTTCCGGCTATCGCGGCTCCCCGCTGGGCGGTCTGGACACGGCCCTGCATGCGGCGCAAGCCTTCCTGCGCGAACGCGACATCAAGTTTCAGCCGGGGGTCAACGAAGACATCGCGGCCACCGCGATCTGGGGCACGCAGCAACTGCACCTGTTTCCCCAACCGAAGTTCGACGGCATCTTTTCGATGTGGTACGGCAAGGGGCCGGGCGTCGACCGCTGCGGCGACGTGTTCAAGCATGCCAACCATGCCGGCACGGCGAAGCACGGCGGCGTGCTGCTGATCGCCGGCGACGACCCCTCGGCCCGCTCCTCGGCCGTCGCGCACCAGAGCGAACACATGTTCTCCGCCTGCGGGATTCCGGTACTGGCGCCGGCCGACCTGCAGGAGTATCTCGACTTCGGCCTGCACGGCTGGGCCATGTCGCGTTACTCCGGCTGCTGGGTGGCGATGAAGGTCACCTCCGATACCGCGGAAAGTTCGGCCACGGTGGAGCTCGACGCCGAGCGGATGAGAATGCTCATTCCCGACGACTTCCGTCTGCCGCCGGACGGCGTGCATATCCGCTGGCCCGACCCGCAGCTGGCACAGGAACGTCGGCTGCAGGAGTTCAAGGTCTATGCGGCGATCGCCTATGCCCGCGTCAACCGGCTGAACCGGATCATTTTCGACAGCCCGCGCCCGCGTCTGGGCATCATCGCCTGCGGCAAGGCCTATCTCGACGTGCGCCAGGCGCTCGACGACCTCGGCATCGACGAGGCCTGCGCGGCCGACATCGGCCTGCGCCTGTTCAAGGTGGGCATGCCCTGGCCGCTGGAGGCGGATTCGGTGCGCCAATTCGCCGAAGGCCTCGAGGAAATACTGGTGGTCGAGGAAAAGCGGCAGATCATCGAATACCAGTTGAAGGAGATGCTCTACAACTGGCGCGAAGACGTGCGCCCGCGCGTCATCGGCAAGTACGACGAATCCGGCGAATGGCCGGTGCCGGTGAATCAGTGGCTGCTGCCGCCCACCGCCGAGCTGACGCCGGCCATCGTCGCCCGCGCCATCGCCGCGCGCATCTGCCGCTTCCATACCTCGCAGCGCATCGCGGACTACATCGCCTTCCTCGACGAAAAGGCCAGTACCCTGTCGAGGCCGCGCGTGGCGCTGATGCGCATGCCCTGGTTCTGTCCCGGCTGCCCGCACAACCAATCGACCAAGGTTCCCGAAGGCAGTTGCGCCCTCGGTGGCGTCGGCTGCCACCTGATGGCCGTCGCGATGGGCCGCAACACGCTCACCATTTCCCACATGGGCGGCGAAGGCGCGGCCTGGCTCGGCATCTCCGGCCACAGCGGCACGCAGCATGTCTTCGCCAACATGGGCGACGGAACCTATTTCCATTCCGGCCTCCTGGCGATTCGCGCCGCGGTGGCCGGAAAGATCAACATCACCTACAAGCTGCTGTTCAACGACGCCGTGGCGATGACCGGCGGCCAATCGCTGGACGGCACCCTGACGGTGCCGCAGCTGACGCGGCAGCTCGCAGCGGAAGACGTCGATCGCATCGTCGTGATGTCCGATGAGCCGGAGAAATACGCCGGCGTCCGCGACTTCGCCCCCGGCGTCGAGGTCCGCCACCGCGACGCGCTCGAAGCGACCCAGATCGAGCTGCGCGAAACCCCGGGGGTCACGATCCTGATATACGACCAGACCTGCGCCGCCGAGAAGCGTCGCCGGCGCAAGCGCGGCGCATTCCCGGATCCCGCCGTACGCGTCTTCATCAATGAAATGGTGTGCGAAGGCTGCGGCGACTGCAGCGTCAAGTCCAATTGCCTGGCCGTGATTCCGGTCGAAACCGAATTCGGCCGCAAGCGCGCGATCGACCAGAACTCGTGCAACAAGGACTATTCCTGCGTCGCCGGCTTCTGCCCCAGCATCGTGACCGTGCACGGCGGCACGCTGCGGCGCGGACGCGCCCTGCAATCCGCGGCCACGGACTTCGCCGACCCGCCCGAGCCGACGCCCGCCAGCCTGGCGAAGCCCTACGGCATCCTGGTCACCGGCGTCGGCGGCACCGGCGTGGTGACCATCGGCGCCCTGCTCGGCATGGCCGCGCACCTCGAAGGCAAGGGCGTCACCGTGCTCGACATGACGGGCCTGGCGCAGAAAGGCGGCGCCGTGATGTCGCACGTACGCATCGCCCAACAGCAGGGCCAGCTGCATTCGGTGCGGATCGCCACGGGCGAGGCCATGCTCCTGCTCGGCTGCGACATTGTCGTCGCGGTAAGCGACGACGCCCTGTCCAAGACCGCCGCCGGCACCACGCAGGCCATCGTGAACACCGCACAGACCATCACCGGCGAGTTCATGCGCAATCCGGATCGCGCCTTTCCGGAGGGGGCCATGGAGCAGTCGGTGATCGATGCGGTGGGCGCTGCGGCGACGACCTTCATCGACGCCAACCGGCTGGCCTCGCGCCTGATGGGAGACACGATCGCCACCAATATCTTCCTGCTCGGCTTCGCCTTCCAGCGCGGCCTCTTGCCGCTGTCGTCCGCCGCCCTGCTGCGTGCGATCGAACTCAACGGCGCCAGCGTCGAGGCAAATCAGCGCGCCTTCGCCTGGGGCCGGCGCACGGCCCTCGATCCGGCCGGCGTCGAGGCGCTGGTCGCCTCGGGCGAAACCGGCGCGCCGGCACACAAGCTGTCCGTCAGTCTCGACGAAACCATGGAACGCCGCCGCGACTACCTGAAGGACTATCAGGATGCCGCCTACGCCGGGCGCTACATCGCACTGGTGGAAAATGTAAGACAGCACGAACAAAGAGTCGGCGCTGGCGGTACGGCGTTGACCGAAGCCGTGGCCCGCAACTACTTCAAGCTGCTGGCCTACAAGGACGAATACGAAGTGGCGCGGCTGTTCAGCGACCGGCAATTCCAGCACACGCTGGCGGCGAATTTCGAAGGCGACTACCGCCTCAACTTCCACATCACGCTGCCCTGGAGCCGCGGCGCGAAGCCCGGTGACGAGCCGAAGAAAATCCGCTTCGGCCCGTGGTTGATGCCGGCGATGACGCTGCTCGCCCGCTTCAGGTTCCTGCGCGGCACGGTGCTCAACCCCTTTGGCCCGATTGCCGAGCGCAGGCAGGAACGCGAACTGATCGCCGATTACGAGCGCACCGTGACACACATCCTCGACAGGCTCGATCACAGCCGGCTCGATGCCGCCGTGGCGCTCGCCAGCATTCCGGAAATGATTCGCGGCTACGGACCGGTCAAGGAGCGCAGCATCCTTCAGGCACGAGCCACGCAGAAGGAACTGATGACGGCCTTCGATCAGCCGTCAGGCGTGACGGCACAAGTGGCCTGACAGCCTCGCCATAACACTTGACGGTAATAACGCAATAGGACATTATTGGCCATGATCCGATCGTTCAAGGACAAGGACACCGAGGCAATCTTCAACGGCAAATTTGTCCGGCGTATTCCGAAGCAGGTCGCGCCGCTGGCAGCCCGCAAACTCAATCAGGTCCATGCCGCCGGATGTCTCGAAGACTTGCGCATCCCGCCCGGCAATCGTCTGGAAGCCTTGAAGGGGGATCGAAAAGGACAGCACAGCATCCGCATCAACGACCAGTGGCGCGTCTGCTTCCGCTGGACGCAAGCCGGGCCGGATGCCGTCGAGATTGTGGATTATCACTAATGAGGCCGAACATGGGACAACGTGACTTTTCCCCCATCCACCCCGGTGAAGTTCTGCTGCACGACTTCATGGAACCGATGGGGATTTCGCAATATCGGGTAGCCAAGGAAATCAGTGTGCCGCCGCGCCGCATCAATCAGATCGTGCATGGCGAACGGGCCATCAGTGCCGACACTGCCCTGCGGCTATCGCGTTACTTCGGCCTGTCCGATCAATACTGGCTCAACCTGCAGTCACTCTATGACTTGCAGGTGGCAAAAGAGCAATTGCAGGAAACGCTGGACTCCATTGAACCGCTTGCCGCTTGAATCCGGCTGTCTCTCTCTGATGCTACCCAAACCTTGATCTTGTCGCCGCTGTGGGCCAGCGCCTTCCGGCCTTTCTACTTTCTCGGTGCGCTCTACGCTCCGCTGCTGGTCGCGGTCTGGCTCGGCGCATTTCTCGGTTTGTGGAACCTGCCTTCGGGCCAGTCGCTCAAACTGCAACACGGCCACGAGTTCATCTTCGGCTTCTCGGCCGCGATCATCACGGGCATCGTGTTGACGGCACTGCCGAGCTGGGCGGGCACTGAGGAAATCGTCGGCCGCCGGCTGGTCCTGCTGGTCGCGCTGTGGCTCTGCGGGCGAATCGCATTCTGGGCCTCGCCCTGGCTGCCGGCGCTGCTGCCGGCGGCCATCGACTGCCTGTTGTTCCCCGCCGTCTTCCTCATGCTCGCTCCGCAGCTGCTGCGTGCCGCCAACCGGCTCTACCTGCTGCTGCTGCCCATTCTGGCCGCACTCTTCGCCGCCAATCTGATCTTCTACCTTGGCCTGCACACGGCAAACGACGCCGAAGCCTGGCTGGCGCTGCGCCTTGCCATCTACGCAATCATCGTGCTCTATGTGCTCAAGGGCGGCGTGCTGGCGCCGATATTCACGGGCAACGTCCTGCGCGAAAGAGGCCGCGGCGAGCTGCCGCCGTGCAACATGAACCTGGAGATCGCCGCCGTCGGCGCGCTGCTCCTGCTCGCCGTGCTCGACCTTGCAGCCGCCCCGGCGCCATGGACGGGTGGCGCGGCCCTGGCCTGCGCGCTGCTTCATGGCTGGCGCACCGCACGCTGGCAAGGCTGGCGCGTCGCCGACGTGCCGCTGGTGCTGGTAATGCATCTGGGTTTCGCCTGGCTGGTGCTGGCCTTCGCCCTCAAGGCCGCCGCCGAGCTGACCGGTGCCGTGCCCGAGGCGGCGTGGCTGCATGCCTTCACCGTCGGCAGCCTCGGCCTGATGATGCTCGGCCTGATGACCCGCGTCAGCCTGCGCCACACCGGGCGCCCGCTGGTGGTGCCGCCTGCCATGCTGGTCGCCTACGTGCTGATGTTCGTCGCCGCCCTGCTGCGGCTGGCGGCCACCGTCCACGGCCTGGGCAATCCGGTGGTCGCGCTCGCCGCGGCGCTGTGGACCGCCGCATTCATGCTCTATTTCATCGTGTTCTGCAAAACGCTGGTGACGCCCAGCGTGCCGCGTTCCTCGCCATGAGCGTCAACGTCGCCCATCTCCTCGCGCGCGCTGCGCAGATTTATCCGCAGCGGCCCGCACTGGCGCACGGCGAGCGCCTGCTGGCGAACTATGCCGAACTCGCCGCACGCGTCGCCCGCCTTGCCGCCGGACTCGCGGCGCGGCTGCAGCCCAATGACCGCGTCGGCCTGGTGATGAAGAACTGTCCGCAATACGTCGAACTAATGTTCGCCTGCTGGCACGCGGGTCTCGTCGCCGTGCCGATCAATGCCAAGCTGCACCCGAAGGAGCTGGAATTCATCCTGGCCGACAGCGGCGCGCGTCTGTGCTTTGCAACCGCCGATCTGCACGATTCCATCGTCCCGTTCGCCGGCGCAGGACTGGAGCAGGTGATCGACGTCGGCGGTCCGGACTACATTGGACTTTTCGCCGCGGCGCCGATGCCGATCGCGCCGCGCGCGGCGGACGATGCGGCCTGGCTGTTCTATACCAGCGGCACCACCGGCCGGCCCAAGGGCGTGACGCTGACCATGCGCAACCTGATGGCGGCGATCCTCCACTATCTGTCCGACGTCGACACGATCGCACCCGGCGACGCCATTCTCCACGCCGCGCCGATGTCGCACGGCTCGGGCTTCTACATGCTGCCCCATGTCGCCC
>Ga0208395_100575_pt1 | contig 13241 bp, 7 predicted proteins | sample LakWasMet61_LOW9_2_FD_183893 | JGI IMG/M metagenome (GOLD analysis project Ga0208395, IMG submission 183893) | Freshwater sediment methanotrophic microbial communities from Lake Washington under simulated oxygen tension - Sediment Metagenome... | ecosystem: Environmental > Aquatic > Freshwater >...
CAACAAGGGGCTGGATCGCTTCACGCTGCGCGGGCAGAGGAAAGTGGATACGCAGTGGAAGCTCTTCTGCCTGGTGCACAACATCGAGAAGCTGGCGCATCACGGGTATGCGCAGTAGGAAGAACAAGGCAGGACGAGCCTGAAGGCAAGGCTACAAACCGCAAGCCTTGAAAGTCGGCGCTGGCGGTACGGCGACTCGATTAATCCGACGGCGAAATGACAAATGGCGCGGATTCATCCGCGCCATTCGAAGAGGTCTTTGCGACTCGAAAAGGGGTTTTTCTACAGCTTCAACGTTCAAGGTGACCGGCGCTGCGCGGCTTCATCGCGCAGCGTCCAGCGATCGAAGGGAGCGAGGTCGACCGCCGGGTTAGCCATAGTGCCTCACGACGAGAGCCAAAAGCGGGACAAGGCCATACAACCACCAAAAGAAGTAAAGAACAACGAAAATGCGAACACCATAACGCATGCTATAGGTAGGTGCGGTGGAGGCACAGCGCCAGAGCACTATTGCCGAATAGACGAAATACAGACCAGCTACGCTCGTAGTGAAATAGGCGACATGGTATGGATTGAAAAGAATGTCCGTCGCCGGGGCAGTAGATATTGCTTTTGCGGTAGCGAGGATGGTTTCTGTGACGATAGCTACGGCCACGTTCCCGATTACGAAGACCAACCAGAATGCCTTCCATAGCGGCTTTGTCCCGCCAAGATAGCTTCCGGGAACGCCACGGCCTGTCGGCTGTGGTTCCTCAATATCGGCGATAGGTGGCTGATGCGCGTCTGTCATGCTGGATGGCTAACGTGAAATGGACAGCAAACTTGCAGAGTTTCGCGGGCGGCGTGCTGCATAACCTGGAATACACGTCAAAGAACTCTCAATTCGATCAATGAGTTTGGCAAGTCCGCTGGTTATTGCGTCCACTAAAATCTCCCTGAAACCCTGCATAGAGAAAATTCCAGTTCGCATACTACTCCATGCTGAATGACTGCTACGAAGATCACCATCCAATGGCGGCATTTGGCCTATTCTGTTGAAAAACCCCTTGACATGCCATATGCATGGCGGTTATGATTATGGCATTGTTTAGGAGGATGCATTGCCATGATGGGTCGCCAAGCAACGGGTCGTGAGCAACTGTTCTACACCTTCAGTATGGAAGACCATGTTCCAAAGGAGCATCTGCTCCGAGGCATTCATCAGTTTCTCGACCTGACTGCGTTCCGGCAGCACCTGGAACCGTTCTACAGTCCCGTCGGACGGCCCTCGATTGATCCGGAACTGATGATCCGCATGCTGATCGTCGGCTACTGCTTCGGGATTCGTTCAGAGCGGCGCCTGTGCGAGGAAGTCCATCTCAACTTGGCCTACCGCTGGTTCTGCCGGCTGGGCCTGGAAGATTCGGTGCCGAATCACTCGACGTTCTCCAAGAACCGGCATGGTCGCTTTCGGGACAGCGAAGCCTTTCGCCATTTGTTCGAAGGCGTCCTTCAGCGCTGCATGGCGGAAGGACTGGTACGCGGCGAAGGCTTTGCGACCGACGCCAGCATCGTCAAGGCCGATGCTCAGCGGCAGAGTGGCGTACCGGGGAATGAGCCGATTGATTGGGGTAACCCGGACGAGGCAACTCGACCGGTGCGCGAGTACCTTGCGGCATTGGAGGAGACGAATGATCCGGGTACGCCACGTAAATCCATCTCGCTGACGGATCCCGCGGCCTCCTGGACTTGTGCTCCTGGTGGTCCGGCCTTCTTCGCCTATTCGACCAACTATCTGATCGATCTCAAGGCCGGCATCATCCTCGATGTCGAAGCATCCGCCGTCAATTCGGCCGCCGAGGTTGATGCTACCAAGACGATGATTGATCGGGTCGAGGACAAGTTCGACCTGAAGCCCGAACGCCTGGTCGGCGACACCAACTACGGTTCAGCCGCCATGCTTGGCTGGCTGGTCGATGAGAAGCAGATCGAACCGCATGCGCCGGTTTGGGACAAGACCGTGCGTGAAGATGGAACATTCTCGTCCAGCGAGTTTGAGTGGAATGCGCAGACCAAGGAATACCGCTGCCCCACAGGCAAGGCACTTCGCTCCAATTGGCGCTCCTTCAAGAATCCCCGCACACATCTTACGAAGGTGGACACCATCGTCTATCGCTCAAGCCAGCTCGACTGCGCCAAATGCCCGATGAAGAACCAATGCTGTCCGAACACCTCGATTCGCAAGATCGCCCGCAGCATTCATGAGGACGCCCGCGACGTGGCTCGTGCCATTGCCACAACCGATGCTTACGCACAGTCACGCAAGGATCGAAAGAAGGTCGAAATGCTGTTCGCTCATCTCAAGCGCATCCTGAAACTCGACAAGTTGCGATTGCGTGGCTTCAGTGGTGCGAAAGATGAGTTCTTGCTGGCAGCAACCGCGCAGAATTTACGACGAATGGTAATGTGGTTGATGCCAAGAACACCAAAACCAGAACTGGCCCCCGCATAACAGCGGGTTGGAGGCGTGTCGCCTTCAGAATCTCACCATCAACTTCGCCAGCACTTCAGTTTCTCCACAGCCGGCCTCATCTGCCAAAAGTTAAAACCGACTTTTTCAACAGAATAGGCCGAAAGCTCACCTCGGCCTTGAATCCCAAGCGCGCATCGAATCCGGCCGCCCCGGCCGGTCCTACTTCTTCCGATAGGTGTCCAGATTGATGCCTTCGCGCGCCATGGCGGCAGCGACCGGCGGCACTGCTGCCAGGCGCTCGACGTAGGCCTTGTAGACCGGCAGCGATGCGGGGTCGATGCCGGCAAGGCCTCCCCAGCGCAGAAAGACCAGTGCGTAGGCGTCGACAAAGGAGAGCTTGTCGCCCAACAGGAAGGGCGACGCCTTGTCCGCCAAGCCTTGAATGCGCTCGAGGCTTGAGCGGAACTTCTCCGTGGCGAGCCGCTTGACTTCCGCCTGCGCCGCCTCGCCGTCGGCGAAGTTCCCCGGACGGAAGATGTGGGTGAATGTCGGATGGACGGTGTTGTTCATCCAGGCGAAGGTGGACATCGCCTGCGAACGCTGCCAGGGCTCGGCCGGAAGGAGCCCGGCCTGGGGATAGCGGCGGTCGAGATAGTCGCAGATCGCCAGAATCTGGCTCAGGGGTTTGCCATCGACCACCAGCAGCGGCACCAGGCCCAGCGGATTCAGCGCCAGATATTCCGGCGAATGCTGCTCGCCCTTGTGCAGTTTCACTGCCCGGGGCTCGAAGCCCTCTCCCGTGGCGGCCCTGATCGCTTCCAGGCCCACGTGGGGGACGAACGAACAGGCACCGGCACCGTAGTAAAGCTCCATCATGAAATGTCTCCTTTGTTATGGCCGCCATTTTGGCAGCGGATTGCATGGTCGAATATTACCGGCTGGCCGCAATATCGCGGCCGGCAATCGCTGCAAATGATACTGGCCGGGATGCAAAGGCCGACTATGCTTGGGGTTCTGCAATCGAGTCATTAGACCCGGGAACCCCTGGAAAGGCTGGCGATCATGGGAATCGTGTTCAAGGGCGCGGCGGCCATCGTGACCGGAGGCGCCTCCGGCATCGGGCAATCCATCGTCCGCGCCCTGGCGGCGCGGGAAGCGCGCGTGATCATCGCCGACATCGACGGCGAAGGCGCCGAAGCCGAGGCAGCGGCCTTGCGCGCCAAGGGCTGCGAGGCGGCGGCGAAAACGGTCGATGTGACCGATGCCGCGGCGGTGGAACGATTGGTGGCCGATGTCGAGAAACGCTGGGGGCGGCTCGACTTCCTCTTCAACAACGCGGGCATCATGTACGTCGGGGAACTGCTCGACATGGGCGACGATGCCTGGCAACGCCTGATCGATGTAAACCTGTGGGGCGTCGCCAACGGCGTACGCGCCGCGTACCCTCGCATGGCAAGGCAGGGCTCCGGGTGCATCGTGAACACAGGCAGCATTGCCGGCCTGGGTCCGGCGCCGGGCTTCGCCATCTACGCCGCCACCAAGCACGCCGTGGTCGGCCTGTCGCAATCCCTGCGCGCAGAGGCCAGGCAATATGGCGTGCAGGTGAACGTGCTTTGTCCCGGATTCGTCAACACTCCCATGGTCCGCAACGCCAGTTTCGCCGGGATGGACGGCGCGGCGGCGGCGGCGGCGATGCGCAAACGCGGCGCCTTTGCCGAACCGGACCAGGTGGCTGCCGACCTCATGAAGGGAATCGAGCGCGACACGCCGGTCATCGTGACTCCTGCGACAGCCAGGCTGGCGATGGCTATCCTGCGCTACGCACCCGTCACCGGCGAGCTTTTCGCAGGCAGGTTCATGGCAGCCATCCGCTCGTTCCGCAGCCGGAAATAGCCGTCCCGGGCGGTCAGTGCGACGCGTCGATGGTCTCGTCGTAATGGCGGAAGGCATCGCGAAGTGTGCTGACCAGCTCGGCCTCTTCCCATGGCTTGGTGATGAACTTGTAGATTTCCCCGAGGTTGATCGCCTCGGTCAGGCTGTCCAGCCCCGTATAGCCCGACAGCACCATGCGCACGGTCCTGGGATGTATCTTGCGAACGCGGGCGAGCAGTTCGGAGCCGCTCATGCCGGGCATGCGCTGATCGGTCAGGATCACGCCCACCTCGTGCTCGGCGAGCAGGGCCAGGGCTTCCTCGCCGCTATTGGCAATGAGGATGTTGTAGTTCTCGCGCCGCAATAGGCGCTTGAGCGACGACAGGACGCTCGGCTCGTCGTCGACCAGCAACAAAGTGGAGATCTTGGTCTCGCCGGCGGCTTGCGGCGGACTGAACGAACCGAGAAAGCGCGCCATCTCCTCGGCCGGCAGCGGCGGACTGACGAAGTTCCCCTGCATCACGTCGCATTGCAGCGAACGCAGATAGCGTGCCTGGCCCTGATCCTCCACCCCTTCGGCGACAATTTCGAGCCCGAGGCTGTGACCCAGCGCGATGATGGCCTTGACGATCAAGGCGTTGCCGATGTTGGTCGTCATGTCGCGGATGAAGGCGATATCCACCTTCAGCCTGTTTGCCTCCAGCTGCGGCAGGAAGGCCAGCGAGGAGAAACCGGTGCCGAAATCGTCGATCGAAATGCGAATGCCGAGCGCCTTGAGTTCCGCAAGCGCCTTGAAGGACCGTTCGCGGTCGGCCATGACGACTTTTTCGGTGATTTCGATTTCGAGTTGTTCGGCGGCGATACCCGTCCGCGCCAGCGCCTTCTTGACCGCTGCAACCAGGTGTTCGCGGCTCAGCTGGACTGCCGAGATATTCACCGACGTCTGGCCCGCGGTCAACCCGGTGTCCGACCATTGCTTCATCTGGCGGCAAGCCTCGCTCAGAACCCAGTCGCCCAGCTGCACCACCAGGCCGGTTTCTTCGGCCAGCGGAATGAACTCGCCGGGAAGCATCATGCCGCGTTCGGGATGTTGCCACCGGACCAGCGCCTCGAGGCCGACGATCTGGCCGTTGATCAGGTCGACCTGGGGCTGGTAATAAAGAAGCAACTCCTGCCGATCGAGCGCAAGGCGCAAGTCGCTTTCCAGCGTGAGGCGCTTTTTGGCCCGGTCCGTCATTTCCGGCGAGAAGAACTGCAGGCTGCCGCGGCCCTGCGTCTTGGCCTGATTCAGGGCCGCATCCGCGTTGCTCTGCAGGACTTCCGCTTCCCTGCCGTCCGCCGGGTAGAGCGCGATGCCTATGTTGACGCCTACATAGACGCTGCTGCCCTCGAGCAGGAAGGGCTCGGCCAGCGCATCGATCATGCGCTGCGCCCGCAGGTCGATCCCGGGCATGCCCTCGTCGCTGCCGAGGATGATGCCGAACTCGTCGCCGCCGACGCGGGCCACGGCATCGCTTTCCGGCACCAGTGCCTGCAGGCGCTTGCCCACCTCGACCAGCATCTCGTCGCCCAGATGATGTCCCAGGCTTTCGTTGATGATCTTGAAATTGTCCAGATCGAGCGACAACAGGGCGAACTGGGTGCCGTTGCTGTTGGCGTGCAGGATCGCATGTGCCAGCAGTTCCGCGAACAGCACACGGTTGGGCAGGCCGGTGAGCCCGTCGCGATGGGCGAGGGTGCGGTATTTCTCTTCGCTGACTTCCAGCATGGCGGTGCGCTGCGCAACCAGGTCTTCGAGGAAGCGGCGCAAGCGGGCCAGTTCCAGATGGGTGCGGATGCGCGCCCTCACCTCGTCGATGTCGAAGGGCTTGGTAATGTAATCGGCGGCGCCCAGCTCGAAGCCCAGCACCTTCTCCTCGGTGGTGCCGATGACCGTGACGAAGATGACGGGAATGCGGTTGCCAGCCGGGGTCGCCTTGATGCGGCGGCACACCTCGTAACCGTCCATCTCCGGCATGACGACATCCAGCAGCACCAGATCGGGCGGCGTCGCACCGTGCACTATTTCGAGTGCCTTGAGGCCGGAACCGGCCACCATGATGCGGTACTCGCCCTTCAAGGCCTCGAGCAGTTCGTGAATGTTTGCCGGCACGTCATCGACCACCAGCAGAGACGGCGGATGCGCCGGATCGGCGTGGGCCGCGATGTCGAACATCACGGGGCGCTGCCGAAAGCGCTGCAATTCGAGCTGATTCTTCACCCGCATCTTCAACAGGTCCGGATTGACCGGCTTGGTGATGTAATCGGCGACGCCCTGGGCGAGGCCGCGTGCCTCGTCGGCCGGCTCCGCCAGGGCGGTGACGAAGATCACCGGTATCTCGGCCGTGGCCGGGTCGATCTTGAGGGCGGCCAGCACGGCATAGCCGTCCATCTTCGGCATCTGGATGTCGAGCAGGATCAGGTCGGGCCGTGGCTGGCGGCGCGCCAGTTCGAGAGCCTTCTCGCCGCTGGTGGCGGCCGTGATGGCATAGTCGTCGCGCAGGATGCTCATCAGCGCATGCAGGTTCTCGGCCACGTCGTCGACGATCAGGATCCGCGGGCGGTCGTCCGCCTGTTCATTCGCCTGGGCGCTGGTAATTTCGTTCATGAGGTCCTCGCCGGGTCGGAGGCTTCCAGTTTATGCAATTGCGCCAGCGCCGCATCGATATCGAAATCGTCGACCAGCAATGCGATGGCGGCCACTTCCGCTTCGAGCGGCGTACCCGCCACCGCGCTGCCTAGCCTGGCGAGCGCGGGTTCGGCGGCGCCCAGATCATATTTCAGCGCATGCTCCAGCAGCGCGAGCAGTTCGCGCAAGGCTGCGGGTGTGAGCGGCGTGGAGGCGGCAAGGCCCGGTGCAGGCGCAGCGGCCATGCCGTCGATCTCCTGCATCGCTTGCGCCCATGCCACTTCCACTTCTTCCAGCGCGACCTCGTCCGGCACTTGTCCCTGCTTGAGCCGGTTGTCGATGGCGGTGATCTTTCCGTACAGCGCATGGGCGCCGAGGCTTCCGGTCACGCCCTTCAGGGCATGGCAATGCGCCTCGGCGCGTCCAAGGTCATTTTCCGCGAGCAGGCGCCGCAGTTCGGCAATGGCGCCGCGATAGTGCTCGCAAAAGCGCCTGAGCTGCCGGCGATAGGCATCGGCCTTGCCGCCGATGCGGCGCAAGCCATCGTGCACGTCGAGACTGGTCAGGGCCAGCAGATCGGCCGGGATTCCGTTCTCGCGCGGCGCCGCACCGGCGGACAGGGATCCCGGTCGACTCGGGCGTACATCGGGCAACCGTACCCAGCGCGCCAACGACGCCATCAGCTGGTTCGGCACGATGGGCTTGGTGACATGATCGTTCATGCCGGCCGCGTGGCTCTTTTCGCCATCCTGCGCCATCGCCAGCGCGGTCATGGCGATGATGGGCAATGCGGCGAAACGTTCGCCGCCGGGGTTTTGCGCCATTGCACGAATGCGGCGCGCCGCTTCAAGGCCATCCATCACCGGCATCTGGATGTCCATCAGCACGCCGTCGTAGTCCCGCTGTTGCACCTTGTCGAGGGCGATCTGGCCATTCTCCGCCTCATCGACCTCGATACCCTCGCTGCGCAACAGCTCGGTGGCGAATTCGCGGTTGATGTCATTGTCCTCGACCAGCAACAGGCGCGCACCGGCCAACTGGCCGCTGCTGCCCGATTCGGGCCTGCCGGCGCGGATCCCGGCGTCGCTGCCGAGGATGCGCCCGCGCCCCAGTACCGAGAGTATGGTATCGAGCAGCGTCGATGGCGATACCGGCTTGATCAGGAAGCCATCGACCCCCGCCTGCTCGGCAAGCCGGATCACATTCTCGCCGCCGTAGGCGGTCACCATCACCAGCTTGGGCTGGCGCGCAAGCCCCGTGTCGCGATGAATGCGCTCGATTGCCTCGTCGCCGTTCATGCCGGGCATGCGCCAGTCCATCAGCACCAGATCGTAAGGCTTCTCGGCAGCGGCCAGCGTGGCGAGGGCAGCCGGCCCGCTGACGGCGACATCGACCTCCAGTTGAAAGAAGCGCAGCATCTCGGCCAGAATCTCGCGCGACACTTGGTTGTCATCGACCACCAGCACGCGGATACCCTGCAACAATGGCCCGACTTGTTCGATCAGTTCGTTCCGGGGCGATTCCCGGGCGATCTTGAGCTGCACCGTGAAGCAGATCGTGGTGCCCTTGCCCGGCTGCGAGTCCTCGACCCAGATGCGTCCTCCCATCAACTCGACGAGGTTCTTGCTGATCGCGAGCCCCAGGCCCGTGCCACCGAAGCGGCGCGTGGTCGATTGATCGGCTTGGGTGAATTTCTCGAACAGTCTGGTCTGCACTTCCGGCGTCATGCCCATGCCGGAATCGCGCACACAAACCTGAATGGTGAGGTCGGTTTCGCTGACGTTGATGCGGCGAAAGGCCAGTTCCACTTCGCCCTGCTCGGTAAACTTCACCGCGTTGCTGCACAGGTTGAGCATGACCTGCCCCAAACGCAGGGGATCGCCGATCAACAGCGGCGGAATCGACGCGTCGTAGCGAATCAGAAACTCTATGTTCCTGTGCCCGGCCTGGTAGCTGATGGAATCGGTCAACTGCTCCAGCACGGCGTCGAGCCCGAATTCGACCTGCTCGATGTCGAGCTTGCCGGCTTCTATTTTCGAGAAATCGAGGATATCGTTGATGATGCCCAGCAGCGAATGCGCCGCGCCCTGCGCCTTGGTGAGCTGCTTGTGCAGCGCGGGTGACAGCTCGTTTTTCAATGCGAGATAGAGCAAGCCGAGAATCGCATTCATCGGCGTGCGGATCTCATGGCTCATGTTGGCGAGAAAGTCGCTCTTAACCTGCGTCAGCCGCTCGGCTTCCTCCTTCGCCGCCGCCAACTCCCGCGTGCGCTCGACCACGAGCCGTTCGAGATTGGCGCGCTGCTCTTCGAGTTCCTTCGCCGTCTGCGCCAGCGCGCGGGTGCGCTGCTCCACCTTTTGGCGCAGCAGCAGGCTGGCGGCGACCGACAGCGTCAAGGTTGCGCCGAGCGCCGCAAGCAGCCAGCGCACCCAATGCGGTACCAGTACCTCGGGAGGCGCCGCCATGGCATGGTGCAGGGCATCGAAATAGATCGAGTCGGCATCGCCACGCCAGGCCGTCAGGTGTGCGTCGATGCGCTCCAGCAGATCGGCATTGCGGCCATTGGCCGTCGCGAAATACAGATTGCTCGGCAGAAAGACGATCGGCGTCTCCTGCAGCCTGTATTTGGCGCCGCTGCGCGAGGCGAAGAAGCTGTTGGTCACCACCGCATCCGCCTTCCCTGCCACTACGGCGGCATAGCCCTGGTCCAGGGATGTCACGGTCAACGGCTGGTAGGCGTAGTTGCCGCTTGCCATGATCTGGGCAAAGAAGGCCTGCTGGATACCGCCTTGCAGGATGGCGATGCGCTTGCCGGCCAGATCGGCCAGCGACATCACCTTGAGCCCCGGGGCGCTGTAGACCTGCGACCAGCTGCTGGCGACCGAAACGGAGTGAAAGTCGTAGCGCCAGTCGCGCTCGATGGAATAGGCCACATCGGGCATCAGGTCGAGTTGCCCCTGCTCCAGTTGCGCCAGGCAGTCCGCCCATTGGCACGGAACATAGCGCAACCGCCAGCCCTCGATCCGCGCCATCTCGTCCAGCAGCTCGACGAACAAGCCGGCCGGGCGTCCGTTTGCAGCCGTATAGACCTTCGGCGCGTTTTCGTAGAGCCCGACCGCAATCACCCGCGGGCCACCCGACGCTCCCGATCCCGTGGACCGTTGCCATGCGGCCACGGCGAGCAAGGCGAGGACCGCGAGAATCGCAGCAGCTAGCAGGAGGCGCGACTGTTTCATGGCCAATGTCATTGTTGCCTCGTGACCGGTCGAACACTATAGCGTCATTTGAAGTTCGCCTCGCAATCACGGATCAGGTGATATTCGCCGGGCCGACGCGTGCAAGCCGTCGTTGGCGTACTGCGGGATCCCTTGCCGTGATTTCCGCATTGCATTTCTGCCATATTGAAGATGCTACTCGCGAAGCAACGATGGCGTTACACTGCGTGCATGACATTCTCTGCTCCGTCACGGAGGGGGATTGCCCGGGCCGAGTTGCAAGGTCTTCGTCCCAACAGACTTCGGAAGCCCCTACAGTGGCCTCACAGCTTGATACCACGGTCGAAGCGAGGGTCGAAAGGCTTGGCCGCTATTGCGCGCTGCTCTCCGCCATCGACCGCGAGATCATTCGTCCCCGCAGCCGCGACGCGCTGTTCGCCCGCGTCTGCCCGCTCGCCGTCGACGTCGGCGCCATGAGGATGGCCTGGATCGGCCAGGTCAGCGCCGATGGCCTCGGCATCGCGCCCGTGGCGGACACGGAAGGCACCGAATTCCGCGAGAAGGTGAACAAGCTCCATGTTGAAACGATCCGCAACGTGCTGTCCGGCCATACCGATCTGGAAACCGTGGCCGACGCAATCAATCGCGGCGCCATCTGCCGCTTTCTGACCAAGCCCTGGGAAGACGAAATGCCGCACAACCAGATCCACGAGGCCTTCCGCGTCGCACGAGGCCTGGCGCGTCTCTGAGGAAGCAAGACGCCATGTCCGTCCATGACCGCGCATTCGTGCCGACGACCCGGCACTGGGTCCTCGTCACGCTCTGCCTGCTCCTTCTGCTGGCAACGGGTTTGTACCGCACCCACGCCGTCCTGTACGAGCACGCGCGGAACATGGCGCAGCAAACGCTGTACTCGGTCGGGTCGACCAAAGGCAGGGAAATTCGCCAATGGCTCGGCGATCGCCTGATGTTTCTGACCGAGCCCCCCAACGGCATCATGGTCCGGAGCCTCAATCACCTGCTGAAGCACCCTGAATCCGAAGCTGCCACTCGTGAGCTGGCGGCCCGCTTTCGTCATATGCATGCCGCGATTCCCGAGATCTCCTCGATCTGGCTGTACGACCTCGAGGGCCATCCGGTCATGGGCAGCAAAGCCGCCCATTCCCTGCTCGATGCGCTCCATCGCGAAGATATGCGTCGTGTGCGCGAACTGCGCCGGGCCGGCTTCATCGATCTCCATCGAGTGGACGGCGCAACAGGCAATGTCGTGCTCGACATCCTGGTACCCCTGATCAGCGGGCCTGAAGAAAGTGAAGTCGTGATCGGCTACGGACTCTTTGAAATCGACCCGGTGCAGCAGCTCTATCCGATACTCGGCCGCTGGCCTGTATCCAGCACCACTGCCGAGAGTGTCCTGGCGCGACGCGAAGGGGCGGATGTGGTCTTCCTCAATCCCCTGCGCCACAAGGCGGCACCCCCGCTGAGCCTGCGCCTGCCGGTCGATACACCGGGACTCATTTCAGGCAGGGCGCTGCGCGGCGAAGGTGAAGTGCTGGCCGGCGCGGACTACCGCGGCGCGCCCGTGCTGGGCCTCGTTCTCGAGATCCCGGAGACCGACTGGCTGCTGATCAGCAAGATGGACGAAAGCGAAATCTATCAGGAGGCTCGACGCGATTTCGTCTGGATTACTGCCGTCAGCGTGCTCTTCCTGGCCCTGCTTCTCGCCCTGGGCCGCGTCATCTTCGCCACCTTGCGCGCGCGGGCGCGCGAGGCGCGCTACCGTCTGCTCGCCGAGAGCGGCAACGACATGATCTGGCTCTATGATCTGGCCGCGCAGCGCTTTACCTACGCCAGTCCGTCCGTCGAACGGGTGCGCGGCTATACCATGGCCGAATCGCTGCAACAAACCCTTCAGGATGTTCTGACGCCTGAGGCCTACCGGACAGCCCAGGCAGAACTGTCCAAATGGCTGGCGGCCTTTGCCGCGGGCAACGCGTCCGACCGCACCCGGACCTACGAGTTCGCCCAAACGTGCAAGGACGGCGGGACGATCGATACCGAGGTCGCGGTTACGCTGATTGCGGATGCGCAGGGCCGGCCCACCCACCTGCAGGGCATCACGCGCGACATCACCGAGCGCAAGCACGCCACGGACGAACTGCGCAAGTTCTCCCTGGCCGTGGAGCAAAGCCCGGAGAGCATCGTCATCACCAATCTCGACGGCAGCATCGAGTACGTCAACGAAGCCTTCGTCCGCGCCACCGGCTACACCCGGGAGGAGGCGTTCGGCCGGAACCCGCGCATCCTTCAGTCCGGAAAGACGCCCAAAGCCAGCTACCAGGAGATGTGGGCCAACTTGACCCGGGGATTGCCGTGGCGCGGCGAACTGCACAACCGGCGCAAGGATGGCAGCGAGTATCTCGAACTGGCCAGCATCAACCCCATCCGCCAAGCCGACGGCCGGATCACCCACTACCTCGCGGTCAAGGAGGACATCACCGAGCGCCGCCGCATCGAGGAAGCGCTCGCCGAAAGCGAAGAAAAATTCCGCAACATCTACGACACGATCAACGACGCCCTGTTCATCCACGACGCCGAGAGCGGCCGCATTCTCGACGTCAATGCCAGCGCCTGCCGGTTGTACGGGCGCAGCCGCGAGCAGATGGTCGGCCTCGATATCGGCGAGTTCAGCGCCGACGGCGTTCCGCTGGCCCGGCAAACCGCGCGGGAGCGCCTCCGGCTGGCCCATAAGCAGGGATGGCAGGCATTCGACTGGCAGGCCCGCGACAGCGCCGGTCGGCAGTTCTGGGTCGCGGTGAATCTCAAGAGGCTCGATCTCGGCGGCGGGCAGCGGGTTCTGGCCGTGGTGCGCGACATCGACGCCCGCAAGCAGGCCGAGGAAGACTTGAAGCGGGCTTACGCCGAGGCCAAGGCGCTCAACGCCAAACTGACGGAAGCGCAGAACCAGCTGCTGCAATCGGAGAAGATGGCCTCGATCGGCCAGCTGGCGGCCGGCGTGGCCCACGAACTCAAC
>Ga0208395_100581_pt1 | contig 13118 bp, 13 predicted proteins | sample LakWasMet61_LOW9_2_FD_183893 | JGI IMG/M metagenome (GOLD analysis project Ga0208395, IMG submission 183893) | Freshwater sediment methanotrophic microbial communities from Lake Washington under simulated oxygen tension - Sediment Metagenome... | ecosystem: Environmental > Aquatic > Freshwater >...
AGGTCGTGGGCGATGGCGACCGGCCTTTGCCCCGTGGCTTCGAGCGCCTGCAGCATGTCGCGCGCCGTTGCCTCATGGGCAAGGCAGGCTTCGGCCCGGAACAGGTCGCCCACCGTGTGCGATACCCAAGCCTGCCCGCCCTGCGCCAGGCATACCGTGTTCTTGAACCACGCGCCCATGGACAATACGGGCGGCGCCGACCGCGCCAGTTCGAGCTGATGCTCGACACAGGCCGGCACGACGCTCCCCTTTGCGTTCATGAGCCAGCACGCTCCAGACGGGGCCTTGCGAGCTCCGCGGCGCCGCGCCCTATCCACTCCAGCCAGGCTTCCATGCCGGCGCCGGTGGTGGCCGACACCTCGATCACCTCGATCGCGGGATTGACCCGGCGGGCGAACTCGATCGCGCGCGGCACGCTGAAGCTCACGTAAGGCAACAGGTCGCACTTGTTCATCAGCATCAGCTTCGCCGCGCGGAACATGTCGGGATACTTGATCGGCTTGTCCTCGCCTTCGGTGACGGAGAGGATCACCACCTTGTGCGCTTCGCCCAGATCGAAGGCGGCGGGGCAGACCAGGTTGCCGACGTTCTCGATCATCAACAGCGAATCTTCCGGCAATTCGAGCTTGCCCATGGCATGGCCGACCATGTGGGCATCGAGATGGCAGCCCTTGCCGGTATTGATCTGGATCGCCGGCGCGCCGGTGGCACGGATGCGCTCGGCATCCTGGCTGGTCTGCTGGTCGCCCTCGATCACCGCGACGCGCTGCCGCCCCTTGAGCATTCCGATGGTCTTGACCAGCAGCGTAGTCTTGCCAGAACCGGGGCTGGAAACCAGATTCAGCGCGAAAATTCCGCTTGCGGCCAGGCGCTGCCTGTTCTGCGCCGCGTAGGCGTTGTTCTTCGCCAGGATGTCCTGCTCGATCTGCACCATGCGCCTGTTGCCGACGCCCGGCGCATGGGAATGGGCGGGGGCATAGCTGTGCTGGTGTGCGTGGACATGCTCGTGAGTCGCGCCTGCCCCGTGTTCGTGGTCATGCCCGTGGCTGTGCCGGGTGCCGTCGGCGTGCACATGCTCGTGTTCGTGATGGGCATCCACGCCATCGATTTTCACTTCGCCCTCACCGCAACCGCACGTCGTACACATTGTCGCTCTCCTACGCCACTTCGAGTTCCTTGACCCGCATTTCGGTGCCGCCGGTCACCTGCATCCGGTGGCCGCCGCACTGCGGACACTCGCCAAACACCTCGGCCATCGGCACGCTCATCGAACACTCCATGCACCAGCCCGTTCCGGGCAGCGCAATGATTTCCAGACGCGCGCCGTCCGCAATACTGTCACGCGTCACGGCGTCGAAGCAGAACTTCATGGCCTCGACCTCGACCCCGGACAGCTGGCCGATCTCCAGCCAGACCGTGGTGACTTTCGCAAATTCCTGCTCCCGCGCCGCATCCTCGATCAGCTGCAGCACGCCTTCGGCAAGCGACATTTCGTGCATCGAAGCTTACAGCCCGTTGCGCACATAGTCGGCAAAGCGCCGGTCGCGCGTGGCAATGTGATGACCGATGAAGCCCAACAACTCCGACGCCCTGCCGGCAATAAGTGCAGCATCGCCTGCGGCATGGCTGGCGGCAATACCCCGCAGGGTATCCATCATCTGCAGGTGATCCTCGACATGATCCTCGTAGTCGTCGTAGCTCTTGAGGCGCATCAGCAATTCTTCCGACATGAAATGCGCCTCGCTGTAGGAAATCAACCGATCGAGAATCTGCCCTACCGTCTCGGCATCGCGGTTCTCTCCCGCAGCAGTGCACAAGGCCCGCAACAGCCCGAGTTGAACCTCGTGTTCACGATCGGTATCCGCATTCGACGCGGTGTTGAATTCGGCGATATTCGACATTTGAAACCCCTTGCTGCGGCATGCCGCCATTAATCATTGTCAGAAACCGGCCCACTCCGAAGCCGCTACCCAAAGCTTAGCGCAAAGCGAGAAAGCGGCGGCGCGAAAGCGAGGGCTCGTCGGCGGGCTTCTGCGCCCTGGCCGCGGCTTCGGCTTTGGCCGGGGAAGTCAGCAAGGCGATCAGCGAAGCCCGGGCCGTCATGGTCGCTTCCGACTGGGAGGAGAACCTGTCCATCGGCGAGAACAGCGGACAACTCTGGTACTCGCCGAGTTCGGCCTCCTCGCTGCCGAGAAAGGCAAAGTCGCCGGCGGGAAACCTGACGAAACGGCGCTTGTTTTCGCCGGTGGAAACCCAGTTTTCGGCGCTGCCGGGTACCAGCAGCATGCTCATGCACCAGGGAGTCACGACAATGCCCAGCCAATGCCCCTGCCAGCGCTGAAAATCCACGGCTTCGACGGAAAGAGCCGGATTGAGGATCGGTACATCGGCCATTTGCGTCTGCTGGATGCGGAAAAACGCTTCTTCCACGGCGTCGGCCGGACTTCGGTCGTGGATGCGGAAGTTCATGCCGCTTCGAAGCCTTCGCCCCAGCTGCGGGCGTCGCCCCCCTGTGTCATGAGCTCCTGCATCAGCGCCAGCGCTTCCCGGGCGCGCTCGGGGTCGACCCGCTCGAACGCGAAGCCGCCGGCCTGGATCAACAGGTAGTCGCCGACTGCGACCTCCTCGGCCATCAGCAGCAGGCTGACTTCCCGCATCTGGCCAAAACACTCGGTGAGCGCCATGCCGTCGCTGACTTCGAGCACACGGGAGGGGGCGGCGAGGCACATGTCAGGCAAGCTCCGTCGTCAAGGGCTCGAGCCCATAGCCGCGTGCTGCGAGTTCGGCGACGGCCATCGCCGCCAGCACCGGGACTTTCCCGGCGACCGTCGGCGTCATTTCCATGCCCAGCTCGAGGGAAATCAGTTCGACGCCCAGGACGACGATTTCCTTCGGCATGGTGTCGAGCAGTTCGAGGCTGGCCAGAACGTCCGGCAAGCCTATCTGGTGCGGCGAGAGCTTGTTGCGAAAGAACACCGGGATTTCGTCGCCGGCGATCTTCACCACCGTGCCCGGCGCCGCGCCGGTCTTGACCACATCGAGAACGATCAGCAAATCCAGGTTGGAGAGATCCTCGATCATCTCCATGCCCGAGGTGCCGCCGTCGACGGCCAGCACGTTCTCCGGCAGGCTCCAGCCCCGTTCCAGCGCCTCGACCGCGCGCACGCCGGCAGCCTCGTCGGTGAGGATGGTGTTGCCGATGCCGAGAACGACTGCACGCATGGATGAAAACCCCGGATGGCGATGACGGCAATTGCCGCCCCGATGATAATGCCGTTCGCCCTGACGCTGGTCCCCGAAGGAAGCCACCGGCGCGCAGAGCGCTGTCGAAGGGCCCTTCGACCGTTCGACAAGCTCACGGCTCAGGGCGAACGGTATCGCTTTTGGCGCGACTAGACCACCTTGACGGTGAACGCCGTATCGCTGTCCTTGTCGGTCAGGTGGATGGCGCAGGCGATGCAGGGATCGAAGGAGTGGATGGTGCGCAGCACTTCCAGCGGCTTCTCCGCATCGGCGATCGGCGTATCGACCAGCGACGACTCGTAAGGCCCCGGCTCGTCCTTGTCGTTGCGCGGACACGCGTTCCAGGTCGAGGGCACCACGCACTGGTAGTTCTTGATCTTGCCGTTGTCGATCACCACCCAGTGCGACAGCGCGCCGCGCGGGGCCTCGTGGAAGCCGACGCCCATCACCTCGTCCTTGGGGAACACCGGCTTGTTGAAGGTCGTCAAATCGCCCTTGGCCATGTTGCCGATCAGGGCCGTCCATTGATCGGCCAGCATATCGACGTTGACGCAGCAGGAAATCGCCCGCGCGGCATGGCGGCCGATGGTCGAGTGCATGGCATCCAGCCCGACCTTGGTCTTGGCCAGCGCGGAGACCGTATCGAGCGCGGCGGTGGCGTACTTGGTGGTCGGCGCATGGCCGGCGGCAAGACCGTTGATGACGCGGGCCAGCGGCCCCACCTGCGCAACCTTGCCGTAGAAGGTCGGCGACTTGAGCCAGGAGTACTTGGCGTCGTCCTTGAAGTCGGTGTAGTTCGGCTTCGTTTCGCCCATGTAGGGATGCAGGGGGCCGGCCTTGCCGTAGTCGTACCAGGAATGCTTGACCGCCTCTTCGACGCCCTTGATCCAGTAGTCGTCGTTGAAGCTCTTGATCTGCTTCTGGCCGGCGAGATTGCCGCCCTCGACAAAGCCGCCGGGGAAGGCGAACTGGGTGCCCTTGGTGTCGAGAGGAATGTCGGGCACCGACAGGTAGTTGATGACGCCCTTGCCCACCTTGGTCCAGTCGGCGTAGAAGGCACCCACGGCTGCAACATCGATGAGATAGACGTTCTTGACGAAATCGGACAGCTCGTCGATGAAGCCCTTGATCGCCATCAGGCGCTCGACGGTCAGCACGGCCTGTGAATCGGTCGCCAGCGGATTGGCGACGCCGCCGACGGCGACGTTCTGGATGTGCGGTGTCTTGGCGCCGAGGATGGAAACGATCTTGTTGGCCTTGCGCTGCACTTCCAGCGCCTGCAGGTAGTGCGCCACGGCGAGCAGATTCACTTCGGGCGACAGTTTCATCGCCGGATGGCCCCAGTAGCCGTTGGTGAAGATGCCGAGCTGGCCGCCATTGACGAAGTGCTTCAGCCGCTCATGCACGCGCCGCATTTCATGCTTGCTGTTGAGATGCCAGGACGACAGGCTTTCGCCCAGAGCCGCGGTCTTGTCCGGATCGGCCTTCAGGGCGGAGGTCACATCCACCCAGTCGAGCGCCGACAGATGGTAGAAATGCACGATGAAGTCATGCACCGAGTGGGCCAGGATGATCAGGTTGCGGATGTACTGGGCGTTGAGCGGGATCTCCATCTTCAGCGCGTTTTCCACGGCCCGCACCGAGGTGATGGCATGCACGGTGGTGCACACGCCGCAGATGCGCTGGGTGATGGCCCAGGCGTCGCGCGGATCGCGGCCGAGCAGGATCAGTTCGACCCCGCGCCACATCTGGCCGGACGACCAGGCCTTCTTGACTCGGCCGCCATCCACGTCGACGTCGATACGCAGGTGGCCTTCGATACGGGTGATCGGATCAATCGTTATGCGCTTGGACATTTTCTGTCTCCATCCTTATCTTAGTGAGCAGCCTGCACATCTTCCCGGGGCAGCACCGGGAAGCGACGGGTGATGATGATGTAACCGAGAACTTCGACCGCGAACATGCCGGCCGTAACGAGAACCTCGGCCAGGGTCGGGAAATACGTGAAGCCGCCTGCGTCGCCGATATTGGTCTCGTAACCGATCAGGAAGCCGTTCAGGCGCATCAGCGCTCCACCCAGCATCAGCAGGATTCCGGCGAGGAACAGCCTGGCCGGATTGCGCCGGTTCGTTTCGGCGCCGATCAGGATCAGCGGCGCGATGCAGCAGGCCATTTCCAGCCAGAACATCAGCGCTTCCACCGAAGGCACGAAGGCCTTGAATATCGCACCACGCACCACCAGGTCGCCCAAGCGCACGACGATGAACACCGCGAGAATGCCCAGCATGATCTTGGCCATCGGCGTCAGCATCTGCATCTCGATCTTGCGCCGGTAGGCGGACGAGGCCACGCAGGACTCGAACAGCACCACCGCGTAGCCCATGAAGATGGCCGACAGGAGGTACAGCAGCGGCAGCACCGGTGTCTGCCACAAGGGATGGATCTGCACGCCCATCACCACCAGCAGCGTGCCCAGCGAGGACTGGTGCATCATCGGCAGCACGGTCCCCAGGGCGATGATGAAGAACATCGCCTTGCTGACTTTCTTGCGGGCGTCGTGCTTGCCGAACTGCTCGAGGACCACCGGCGAAAACTCGATCCACATGACGACGATGTAGAGCGAGATGCAGATCGCCACCTCGAACATCACCGAGTTCGGATTGATCGACGTGGGCCAGTACATGTTCCACACGTTCCACCAGCGACCGAGGTCGAAGATGACCCCGGCACCGGCCAGCGTGTAGCCGAACAGGCTCGCCAGGAGGGCCGGCCGCACCAGAGGATGGTATTCACCCTTGTTGAAGATGTAGACCAGCATCGCCACCGAAAAGCCGCCGCAGGCGAAGGCCGAGCCGATGATGACGTCGACGGCGATCCAGATGCCCCACGGATAGCCGTCGTTGAGGGCGGTAACGGCGCCGAGCCCGAACAGGAAGCGCACCATCAGGATGGCCGCCATCAGCGCGATGAGCACGCCGCAGGTCAGCGTCACGATATTGACCAGGCTGCCGCCTACCGGCGCGGGGGCCCCGTGTTGATTGTTGGCCATGATCAACCCTCCTCCTTGCCGGACGACTCGTCGTCGGGCTTGACGTTGCGCTTGGCGACGTAAGTCATCGCGCCCAGCACGGCGAACGGCATGATCAGGTTGCCGTAGAGGTTGTGCTGGATGGTCTCGGACATCGCCGCAGCCGCCTCCGGCGGCAGGTCCGGCATGCCGACCTTTTCGAAGTTGACCGCGGAGAGCTTCAACACCTGGGTGCCGCCGTATTCCTTCTCGCCATAGACGTGCTGCAGATATTTTCCGGCGGGCGTCTCGTAGCTCTGGTCGGGCTCGTCGCGCCAACCGTGGCGATGTTTCTGCCCCTTGCCGTCCGGCTTGCCCTGAAGCATCCTTTCCTGTGCCGGACGCAGGCGGCCGCGGGGGAAGCGGTTGAGCTCGCCCGGTTTCATCGCCAGGCGGCGTTTGGCCTCGGCCAGCAGGTCCTCGGTGCGGCCGAACAGGGTCGCCCCGGTCGGGCAGACTTCGGCGCAGGCGGAATAGCGACCGTCCTTGTGGCGATGACGGCACAGCTCGCACTTGCCGATGCGTCCCGTCGGCGAGTCGTACTGGTACTTCGGAATGCCGAAGGGACAGGCCGCGACGCAATAGCGACAGCCGATGCACTTGTCGGGGTTGTAGCCGACCACGCCGGTTTCCGGGTCCTTGGTCATCGCCGACACCGGGCAGGCCGAAACGCAGGACGGGTCGCCGCAATGCATGCAGGAAGTCTTCATGAACGCGTAGCCGTTCGTCTCCTGGTCCTTCGCATCCATGGTGCCGTTGCGATACATCTTGATGATGTTGAAGGTATAGCCCGAGGTATCCAGCGGCGTATCCCACAGGTGATCGACCGTGGAAAACTCCGGTGGATTGTTGTTGGACTCCTTGCACGCGGCGACGCAAGCCTTGCAGCCGACGCAGAGTGTCGCGTCATAGAGCAGGCCGAGCGCTTCGGGCGGCCGCGGCCGGGTTTCCCTGGCGAGGGCAGGTACCGCCGCGGCGCATGCCGTGGCCGCCGCCCCGCTCGCGAGGACTCCCTTGAGAAAATCTCGCCGGGTACCCATGATTACACCTGTGCCTTGTCTTCGGCAGCGGTGGGTTTGCCGGCATCGCCGGCATCCCTGGCACGCTCGGCTTCCGCCGCCGCGTGGGAGAGACCGAGGTTGCGCGTCAGCATGATCGCTGCGCCGGCTGCCGCCCCTGCCACAGCCGCGACCGCCGCGGCCGAGGCGAAGGAAGCCGCCTTGCCCTGTTCCTCCACAATTCGCGGATATTGCAGCGGCGGAGTCACGTTGAGCATCCTGGCGACCTGGTGGATCGGCTTCTGGAAGCCCACGCCCTTTTCGGTGCAACCGATGCAGGGGTGGCCGCAGCCAACCGGCCAGTTGTTCTCGCCGGCATCACCGAAGCCCAGCGTCGAACAGTTGGCGTAGGTTTCCGGACCCTTGCAGCCCAGCTTGTAGAGGCAGTAGCCCTGGCGATGGCCGGCGTCGCCGAATTCCATCGCGAAGCGGCCGGCATCGAAGTGGGCGCGGCGCTCGCAGTTCTCGTGGATCAGGCGCGAGTAGGCGAACTTGGGACGACCCAGCTTGTCGACCTCCGGCAGTTTGCCGAAGGTCAGGAAATGCACCACCGTCGCGAGGAAATTGTAGGGATTGGGCGGGCAGCCGGGAATCGTCACGACCGGCTTGCCAAGGACCTCGGCGACGCCCGCCGAACCCGTCGGACTCGAATCCGATAGTGGCGAAATCGTCGAGGGCATGCCGCCCCAGGAGGCGCAGGACCCGATGGCGATCACTGCCGCGGCATCGGCCGCAACCTCCTTGACCATGTCGATGGCAGTCTGGCCGCCGATCTTGCAGTAGATGCCGTTGCTCTTGGTCGGGATCGCGCCCTCGACCACCAGCACATACTTGCCCTTGTTCGCCTGCATTGCGGACTTGCGCGCCGCTTCGGCCTGATGACCCGCAGCGGCCATGAGCGTCTCGTGGTAATCGAGGGAGATCACGTCGAGGATCAGCTTTTCCAGCGTCGGATGCTCTGCACGCAGCAGCGACTCGGAACAGCCCGTGCATTCCTGGAAGTGCAGCCAGATCACGGAAGGCCGCTTGGCCGATTCGATCGCCTTGGCCACCGCCGCCTCGGCCCCGGTCGGCAGACCCATGGTCACGGCCAGCGTTGCGCAAAACTGCAGAAACTCCCGCCGCGGCATTTCGAGGCGCTGTTCGATCTCTTGCAGCGTCTTGCGGCTCGTTTCAAAGATTTCGTTGATGTCGCCCATGTCTGCTATCCCCCTCCAAGAGCCAGGCCGCATCCGGACCTGATACTGGATGGATCGCAAATTTCGGGCCAGCATGGCCAAATCTTCTGCCACGCTTTGAATTCAAGGCCTTGACGGGTGTGCGGCGCAACATGGCCGCAGCAGACTGATTAGTTCATTACCATGGCGCTAATCACTGCGACGAAGCCTCTCGGCGGGCAAGAAATTGGGCACGGGCGCCGCGCGCCCTCGGTCAACGGATGAAGGACAGACCCAGTCCGAGCAAGGCGCAAACGCCGATCACTTTCATGATGTCTGCCTTGTACTTCCACAGCGCGACAAACGAAGCAACGGCGATGACTAGCGCAATCGCGTCGAAGGGATCGCCGAAGGGTGCCGAGTGTGTCGCCTTGGGCCAGAAGGTGTGCCAGGCGAAGAAGGTCGCCAGATTGAGGACCACCCCGACCACCGCGGCCGTAATGGCCGTCAGCGGCGCGGTGAATTTCAGCTCGCCGCGCGTCGCTTCGACCAGCGGACCGCCGGCGAGGATGAAGAAGAAAGACGGCAGGAAGGTGAAGAAGGTCGCCACCGCCGCTCCGGCGATCCCCGCCGCCACGGGATTGGCTGACACCGCCTTGGCGACGCCGCCCAGATAGCCGACCCAGGTGACGACCATGATCAAGGGCCCCGGTGTGGTTTCGCCCAGCGCCAGCCCGTCCATCATCTGCGGCCCGGTGAGCCAGCCGAAGTGCTCCACGGCGCCCTGATACACATAGGGGAGCACGGCGTAAGCCCCGCCGATGGTGAGGAAGGCCGCCTTGGTGAAGAACTCACCCAGATGGTAGAGATCCTTGCTGGCGCTGATCGCCAGCATGGCCGCCGCCCAGATCGCCACGAATGCGATGACGGTGGCAGCAAACTTCCCCCAGGTGAATTTCGCATGGGCCGGTGGTGGCGTATCGTCGTCGATGATCGCCCGACCGTAGCTCCCGCTCGAGGCGCCATGCCCTCCGCCCGCGGCGAACTTGGCCGGCATCAGCTTGCCGCCGAGGGCGCCGAGGACCGCTGCCGCCAGCACGATCCAGGGAAAGTCGATATCGAAAAAGAAGATGCCGGCAAAGGCGAGCATGGCGATGCCGAACATCACTTCGTTCCTGATCGAGCGCGAACCGATGCGCCATGCCGCGAACAGCACCACCGCGACGACCGCGGGCCTGATGCCGTAGAAAATGCCCTGCACGACCGGCACGTCGCCGAAGGAAAGATAGATGCCCGCGAGCAGCGACAGCAGCACAAAGGCCGGCAGGAAGAACAGCACGCCGGCGATAACGCCGCCCCTGACGCCGTGCATCAGCCAGCTGATGTAGATCGCGAGCTGGGTCGCCTCGGGACCCGGCAGCAGCATGCAGTAGTTGAGTGCGTGCAGGTAGCGGTGTTCCGAGATCCAGCGCCGGCGTTCGACCAGTTCCTGATGCATCATCGCGATCTGCCCGGCCGGGCCGCCGAAGCTGATGAAGCCGAGCTTGAGCCAGTACTTGAAGGCTTCGCCGAGAGTCGGCGTTGGCGGTACGGCGCTTGTGGCTTCAGTCATGCGACTTCTCCAGTTGATAGTTCTTGTAGAGACTATCGAAGACTCGACTCGCCTCGGCCAGCAATTTGTCGTCATCAGCCGCGGCGGCCCTTGCGCCGGCCAGCACCGCCTCGATGCCAGCCGCCTCGGCTACCGGCACGCCGCCGACGTCGAGGCAATGAACGACTTTGGCGATGCGGGCGATCGCGGGATCGCCGTCCAGACCGAAACTCGCCGCCAGCACCTCGAAGGTGACGCGGCCGCCGACGTGGGTGAAGGCGGCGCCGTCGAAGTCGAAGCCGAGCACGGTTTTCGGACATTTCTTCGGCTTGTCGAGCCAGAGGAAATTAGCTTTCCTGTCGATGAAGCGCCGGATCAGCCAGGCCGATGCCATGCGATCGACCCAGAGGCCTTTGCGCGTCGCCCAGGTTCGCCCCTGAAAGTCGGCGCTGGCGAGACGGCGAATCCGCCCCGAAGTTGCCGACGGCTCGCCGCCGGCGGCTGCTTCAAGCGCCGCCAAGGCCTCCTGGGCCTGGCGCCGCGCCTCGCCGGGAAAATAATCGATGGCGACCAGCGCCGCCAGATCGCGGCGCAGGCCGCGCAGCGCCTTGGCGTCCCGCGCGCCGGGATCGGCCATCGCCGCCATCAGGTTCGCGTACTCGGCAGAGCGATCGAATAGCGCGACGATGTCGTCCTGCTGCGCTTCGTCGCGCCCGCCAAGACGGTAGATATCCGCCGTGCCCTGCACTGCCCGCACGTCGGCAGCGACCTGCGCCAGTGCGGCGGCATGTGCCGATGACTCGGGGAGCAGATAGACCCCGTCGCGCAAGGTTGCGCAGCCCAAGGCGCGCAGCGCGCGCCAGATTCGCATGCGGCCGGCGGATTGCCGCGTCGGCAGGCTGACAAACAGGGCAAGGAAATCCATGAGTGCTTTATACCGTCATACTGATGTTACAAGTATAACGATATCAGTCACTATGTAACTATCTTTCGGGGAGATCGCTCAGCGCTGGTTCGACGGTCTTTGGGGCAAGCTCACGCTCGACGACTGCAATCAGTTCGCCTGCATCGATGGGCTTGGCCATGACGATGGCCAGGCCGGATCGTCTTTCTTCGCCCCGCTTCACCATCGAGGTGAGGAACACCACTTTGATGTGTTTCAGCAACGGGTCCAGGCAAAGTGCCTCTGCCACATCGTTGCCGAGCATATCCGGCATCATGACGTCGAGGATGACCAGATCGGGGCGACATTCCCTGGCGACCGCGACGGCGCGACTGCTGCGATTCTCGGTGAATACCTCGTAGATCCCTGTTGCTTCGAGCCTCAACCGGGTCAGCAGCGTCATCGCCGGATCGTCGTCGACTACCAGAATCCTCTTCACCGCCGTACTCCACAAGTTTGCTTGGAATGCTGATGGGAGCGCCGTAGATGACAAAGGCGCCCAATCAAAACAAGTCTAGAACTGCGGTCCGGCAGGGTCCGTGCGGTAGCGCTCACAGGCATCTGCATCTGCCCGGTCCGGCAGATTGCGGTGAATCCGCGCCGGCGTCAGGCCAGGGGCTGAAACAGCACGTCCAGATCGCTGGCGGTGATCAGATGGCCGCCGCCCTCGCCGCCCTCGCCGCCCTCGCCGCCCTTCTTCATAAGCTGGTCGGCCAGGCCGCGCTTGCGGTCTTGCAGGGCGAGTATCTTCTCTTCCACCGTGCCCTGCGTCATCAGCTTGTACACGAACACAGGCTTGTGCTGGCCGATGCGATGCGCGCGGGCCGTGGCCTGTTCTTCGACCGCCGGGTTCCACCAGGGATCGTAATGAATCACGGTGTCGGCGGCGGTCAGGTTGAGTCCGGTGCCGCCCGCCTTGAGGCTGATCAGGAACAGCGGCACGCGGCCTTCCTGAAAGTCGCTGATCGGCGTTTCGCGGTCGCGGGTCTGTCCGGTAAGCTTGGCGAAGGGAATGCCGCGCTTTTCCAGTTCCAGCTCGATCAGTCCCAGCATCGAGGTGAATTGCGAGAACAGCAGCACCTTGCGGCCTTCGTCCAGCAATTCATCGAGCATTTCCAGCAGCGTCGCCAGCTTCGCCGAATGGGCGTGACCTTTCTTCACCAGTGCCTCTGCGGCGGGCAGTTTCACCAGGCGCGGATCGCAGCAGATCTGCCGCAGCTTCAGCAGCGCATCGAAAATCATGATCTGGCTGCGGCCGACGCCCTGTTCGGTCAGCACCAGGCGCAGCTTGCGGTCGAAGGCCACGCGCAGCGACTCGTAGAGGTCGCGCTGGCCGCCCTCGATCTCCACCCAGCGCACCATCTCGGTCCGCGGCGGCAGGTCCTTCAGCACCTGCTCCTTGGTTCGCCGCAGCAGGAAGGGCCGCACCCGCTCGGCGAGGCGGACGCGCATTTCCTCGTCGCCCAGCTTTTCGATCGGGGTGCGGAACACCTGCGTGAAACGCTTGCCGTTGCCGAGCAGACCCGGCATCAGGAAATCGAACTGCGCCCAGAGTTCGCCCAGATGGTTCTCCAGCGGCGTTCCGGTCAGCGACAGGCGATGACGCGCCTTGAGGCTGCGCGCCACCTGGTGCGACTGCGCCTTGGGATTCTTGATGAACTGCGCTTCGTCCATCACCAGCAGGTGGTATTCATGCGCCAGCAGGGTTTCGCGGTCGCGCACCAGCAACGGATAGGTGGTCAGCACCAGGTCGGCCTGCGCGATTTCGTCGAAATGCCGGGCGCGGTCCTTGCCATGCAGGATGAGTACCTTCAGCTCGGGGGCGAACTGCGCGGCCTCGTCGCGCCAGTTGGCCATCAGGCTCGTGGTGGCGACCACCAGGCTGGGGCGGTCGGCCCGGCCCGAGGCCTTTTCCAGATGCAGGTGGGCCAGCGTCTGCACCGTCTTGCCCAGGCCCATGTCATCGGCAAGGATGCCGGCGAGGCCGTATTCGCGCAGGAATTGCAGCCAGTCGAGGCCGACCTGCTGGTAGGGGCGCAGCGTCGCGGTGAATCCGGGC
>Ga0208395_100603_pt1 | contig 12802 bp, 14 predicted proteins | sample LakWasMet61_LOW9_2_FD_183893 | JGI IMG/M metagenome (GOLD analysis project Ga0208395, IMG submission 183893) | Freshwater sediment methanotrophic microbial communities from Lake Washington under simulated oxygen tension - Sediment Metagenome... | ecosystem: Environmental > Aquatic > Freshwater >...
TTGAATTCGGAATCTGTAGTTGCGGACATGAATGATCCTGTTGGTTGACTGAATTTTGGCGAAGTATAGCCAATCCCAGGCTGGGCGGCGGTAAAATGCGCTTCGGCCATTCGCGCCGATCCACCGCGCGCTCGTAGCTCAATGGATAGAGTACTGGCCTCCGAAGCCAGGGGTTGTGGGTTCGATCCCCGCCGAGCGCACCAGAATCCGCAGCAGAGCCGGGGCTTCGAGCCCCGGTTTTTGCTTCTGACCGTCTCCGTTTCTATTCGCGAATCGCGCCGAATCGCGTCAAGGTGCGCGCGCGCGCCGCGGCGTGGTCCACCACCGGCGCCGGATAATCGTGCCCGATGCGAACGCCGCAAGCCCCTTGCTCTGCGGCCGTCATTTTCCACGGCGCGTGGATGAACTTCTGCGGCACGCGGATCAGTTCCGGCACGTAGCGGCGGATGAAGCGGCCCTCGGCGTCGAATTTTTCCGACTGCGTGACCGGGTTGAAGATGCGGAACCACGGCTGCGCATCGCAGCCGGTGGAGGCCGCCCATTGCCAGCCGCCGTTGTTGGCGGCGAGGTCGAAATCGAGCAGCCTTTCGGCGAACCACGCCTCGCCCTGGCGCCAGTCGAGCCCCAGATCCTTGGTCAGGAACGAAGCGGTCACCATGCGCAGCCGGTTGTGCATGTAGCCGCTGAACGTCAACTGGCGCATGGCGGCATCCACCAGCGGATAGCCGGTGCGGCCCGCGCACCATGCCGCGAACAACTCGGGGGCCGCGTCCCAGCGCAGGGCATCGCAGGCCGGCTTGAAGCATTGCGTTGCGACACGTGGGTGGTGCCAGAGGATGGCGTGATAGAAGTCGCGCCAGATAAGCTCTCCAAGCCAGGTCTGCGCGCCGCGGCTGGACTGGGCATGCGCATAGGCGGCGAGCTGGCGGATCGAAATCGTGCCGAAGCGCAGGTGGGCGGACAGGTAGGAGCAGCCCTTGACGGCAGGGTAGTCTCGCGTGGCTGCATAGTCGTCGATGCGGTCGGCGAAGTCGCGGAAGAGGGCCTGCGCGCCACTCATGCCGGTGGGCAGCGGCAGTGTGCTCAGATCCGTGGCTTCGAACCCGAGATCCTGCAGGGTGGGCAAGGCCTCGGCCTGGCGCGGCGGCGCCAGGTGGGCCGCATGGTCCTGCACCGGCCAGGACTGCAGGTCGGCCGGGGTGAGCCGCCTCAGCCAGGCGTTCTTGTAGGGCGTGAAAACCGAGAAGGGTGTGCCGCCCTGGGTCATCACCTCCGCACGGTCGAAGATCACATGGTCCTTGAAGTCGACAAAGTCGGCGCCGGCGAGACGGCGTTTGACTTCCGCGTCGCGGGCAATGGCCGCCGGCTCGTAGTCGCGGTTGGCGTAAACCGCAGCCGCCCCAAGTTCCGCGGCGAGGCGGGGAATTTCGATGACCGGATTGCCGTGGCGCACGATCAGGGCGCCGCCCATTTCCCGCAGGGCGGCGGCGACTTCCTCGACGGCGCGCAAGATGAACTCGACGCGGCGGTCGCGGCGCGGCAGCGGATCGAGAATCCTGATGTCGAAGACAAAGGCGCAGTAAACCCGCTGATGCGTTCTCAGCGCGTGATGCAGGGCGGCGTGGTCGTGCACGCGCAGATCGCGGCGAAACCAGACAAGGGCGGCGGACATCGGATGATTGAACGGGGATACTCGGGAACGGACTGAGAGATTACAATGTCGGAACATCCATGGAAACCGTCAGTCTCGCTAACCACTTTCTGATCGCCATGCCCGCCATGGCCGACCCGAATTTTTCCCGCACGCTGACCTACATTTGCGAGCACAACGCAGACGGCGCGATCGGCATCATCGTCAATCGCCCGATGGACATGAGCCTTGCCGGACTGTTCGACCGTGTCAGCATTCCGCTCGAAGACGAACAGATCGAGGCACGCTTCGCCGGCCTGCCGGTGTATTTCGGCGGGCCGGTGCAGACTGATCGCGGATTCGTGCTGCATCGCCCTTCCCGCCAATGGCAATCGTCGCTCAATGTCAGCGACAGCATCGCGCTGACCAGTTCGCGCGACATCCTCCAGGCCATGGGCAGCACCGGCGAGCCGGCCGAAGTGCTGGTCAGCCTCGGCTATGCCGGATGGACGGCAGGGCAACTGGAGTGGGAGCTTGCGCAAAACGCCTGGCTGACGGTGGAGGCCGACGTCGGCATCATCTTTGCGATGCCGCCTGAAGAGCGCCTGCCGGCGGCGATGCAACTGCTCGGCGTGGATTTCGCCAATCTCTCTGAAATTGCGGGCCATGCCTGAGCGCTTGGTGACGGGCGCGCCTTCGCCGAGCGCAGCGGTCGAACCGGAGCCGCCCGCAGGCGGCGAACATACGTCACCCCCGCCGGGGCGGGGGGCGGGGGGTGGGGCTCTTCAATCGAGCGGCTCGGTGCTCGCCTTCGATTTCGGCATCAAGCGCATCGGCGTCGCCGTCGGCACGCTGCTGGGGGCCGGCCGGCCCGGCCCGGCGCGGGCCCTGACCACAATCTCCGGCGAGGCCAGCGACGCCCGCTTCGCCGCCATCGCTGCGCTGGTCGCCGAGTGGCAGCCGGCGTTGCTGCTGGTCGGCCGGCCCTCGAACGAAGACGGCACGCCGCATGAAATGACTGCCCGTTGCGAGCGCTTCGCCAACCAGTTGCGCGGCCGCTTCCGCCTGCCCGTCGAAGAGGTCGACGAGCGCTTCAGTTCGACCGAAGCCGACGCCAACCTGCGCCAGCGCGGCTTGTCCTGGCAGCAGCGCAAGACCCAGGTCGACGCCGAGGCCGCACTCATCATTCTCCAAAGCTGGTTCGAACTCCATGCCCGTAGCCACTCACCTGCCTGACGCCGAAGCCCTCTGCGCGGCCCTTGCCGACGCCATGCGGCCCCATGTCGATCCCGCCGCGACGGCCCTGGTCGGCATCCACACCGGCGGCGTGTGGGTTGCCGCGCGCCTTCATGCGGCGCTGGGCCTGAAAATTCCCCCGGGTTCGATCGACGTGTCCTTCTATCGCGACGATTTCAACCAGCGCGGCCTGCATGCCAATGCCAAGACTTCGCAGATTCCCTTCGATGTCGAAGGCGCGCACATCGTCATCGTCGATGACGTACTCCATACCGGGCGCACCATCCGCGCGGCGATGAACGAGCTGTTCGATTACGGCCGGCCGGCACGGATCGACCTGGCCGTGCTGACCGATCGCGGCGGGCGCGAGCTGCCCATCGCTCCGACTTTCTGTCCGCATTCGCTGAGCTTGCCTGCCGCGCAGATCCTGGCGCTGGAGCGGGCCGACGACGGCGGGCTTTCCTTCCGGTTGATAGAGAAATGAGCGCTTTCGGCAAGCAGCCCAATCCACAGCTCAACGGTCACGGCGAACTGCAGCATCTCCTGACCATCGAGGGCCTGCCGCGCGAAATGCTGACGCGCATCCTCGATACCGCCGCGCCTTTTTCCGAAGTCGCCGAACGCGAAGTGAAGAAGGTGCCGCTGCTGCGCGGCAAGAGCGTGTTCAACCTGTTCTTCGAGAATTCGACGCGCACCCGCACCACCTTCGAGATCGCGGCGAAGCGGCTTTCCGCCGACGTCATCAACCTCAACATCAGCACCTCTTCGGCGAACAAGGGGGAGACCCTGCTCGACACGGCGGACAACCTCGCCGCGATGCAGGCCGACATGTTCGTCGTGCGCCATGCCTCGTCCGGCGCGCCCCACCTGCTCGCGCAGCACCTGGCGGCCACCGGGCGCGACCACATTCACGTGGTCAATGCCGGCGACGGCCGTCACGCGCATCCGACGCAGGGCCTGCTCGACATGTACACCATCCGTCACTACAAGACGGATTTCACCCAGCTCACCATCGCCATCGTCGGCGACGTGCTGCATTCGCGCGTGGCGCGCAGCCAGATTCATGCGCTGACCACGCTCGGCGTGCCCGAAGTGCGCGTCATCGCGCCCAAGACTCTGCTGCCGACCGGCATCGAACGCCTCGGCGTGCGGGTGTTCAACGACATGCGCGAAGGCCTGCGCGGCGTCGACGTGGTCATGATGCTGCGCCTGCAGAACGAGCGCATGCAGGGCGCGCTGCTACCCTCGACGCAGGAATACTTCAAGTCCTACGGCCTCACGCCGGAAAAGCTCTCGCTGGCCAAGCCCGACGCCATCGTCATGCATCCGGGGCCGATGAATCGCGGCGTCGAAATCGATTCGGCCGTGGCCGATGGCGGCCAGGCCGTGATCCTGCCGCAGGTTACTTTCGGCATCGCGGTGCGTATGGCGGTGATGGCGATGCTCGCGGGAAGCTGATGAGTACCTTCCCCCCATCCCCCTTCCCGTGGAAGGGGGTGACTTTGGTTCGCGGGCTATGCCCGCTCCGTAGTGTTGGCCGGCTGCCTCCTTGGGGCGGCCCGGCGGAGGCAGCATGAAAATCCATATCAAGAACGGTCGCCTGATCGACCCGGCGAGCAAGACCGACAAGCCGCTCGATCTCTTCATCGCCGCGGGGAGAATAGTCGGCGTCGGCAACACGCCGGCCGGCTTCGAAGCGAACAGCGTGCTCGATGCGGCGGGCTGTATCGTCTGCCCCGGGCTGGTCGATCTTGCGGCGCGGCTGCGCGAACCGGGCTTCGAATACCGCGCTACGCTCGAATCCGAAATGGCGGCGGCGGCGGCCGGCGGTGTCACCTCGCTGGCCTGCCCGCCCGACACCGATCCGGTGCTGGACGAACCGGGCCTGGTCGAAATGCTGACCCACCGGGCGCGCTTGCCCGAGTTCGCACATGTGCATCCGGTCGGCGCCCTGACGACGCAACTGGAAGGCAAGGCCCTCACCGAAATGGCGGAACTGTCAGAGGCCGGCTGCGTCGCTTTTGGCCAGGCCAATCGCGCCATCGTCGATACCCAGGTACTGCTGCGCGCCATGATGTACGCGGCCACCTTCGATTTTCCCGTGTGGCTGCAGGCGCAGGACCCGTTTCTTGCCAGGAAGGGTGTCGCCCATGACGGCGAAGTTGCTGCCCGCCTGGGGCTGGCCGGAATTCCGGTGGCGGCGGAAACCATCGCGCTCGCCACCATTCTGCATCTGGCCCGCGAGACCGGCGCGCGGGTGCACGTGACCCGCATTTCGTCGGCGGCAGGCGTCGAGATGATCGTCGCCGCGCGCGCCGCGGGGATTCCGGTGACCTGCGACGTGGCGATTCATCACCTGCATCTGTGCGAAATGGATGTTGGCTTCTTCGACGCGCACGCGCGCCTCGATCCGCCGCTGCGCTCGCAGCGCGATCGCGACGCCTTGCGCGCGGGCCTCGCCTCGGGTGCGATCAACGCACTGTGTTCCGACCACACTCCGGTCGATGACGACGGCAAGCAGATGCCCTTCGATGAAGCCGAAGTCGGCGCCACCGGGCTCGAACTGCTGCTGCCGCTGACGCTCAAGTGGGCGCGGGAAATGAAGCTGCCGCTGGTCACGGCGCTGGCGCGCGTGACCTCGGACCCGGCGCGCATCCTCGGCGTAAAGGCTGGCAGCCTGGGCCTGGGCGCCGCTGCGGATATTTGCGTGTTCGACCCGGTCGCCGAGTTCCTGATCAGCCGCGAAAACCTCAAGAGCCAGGGCAAGAACACGCCATTCCTCGGCTACGAGTTTCCCGGCCGCGTGCGCTACACCCTGATCGACGGCCACCTGGCCTTCGACGGCACGCTGACTTAGGTCAGACGGGCTTTCGCTTCGGCGTCCGTAACGCCACTGATATGTACCCGCTTGGCGCGGGATGAGTCGCCGCTCAACAGGCTGACAGCCGACTTGGCGACTCCGAATCGATCGGCGAGAAACGCGAGCAGGCAGGCATTCGCCTTGCCATCGACCGGCGGCGCGGCAAGGCGGATTTTCAGTGCCTCGCCATGCAGGCCCACCACTTCGGTTTTCTTCGCCCCGGGCTGGATGTGCAGCCGCAGCGTCACTCCATTGCCGGCGGCGACCAGCCAGCTCACGATCTGCCGCCGGGCCGCCCCAAGGCAGATCCGCCAAGAGCTTGCGAGCGCAGCAAACCGTGGTCACCCCTTCTCTCGGAGAAGGGGTTGGGGGTTACGTCGCTCATGACATCAGGATCATCGGCATCACGCTGTTGCGCAGGCTGGCGATCACGAACAGGGCGATCTGCAGCACCAGCAGCAAGGCCAGCGGCGAGAGGTCCACGCCGCCGACGGGAGGAATGATCCGGCGGAACGGCCGCAGCAGCGGGCGCGTCAGCGTATTGAACACCTCGGCCAGCGGCGCATAGGGATTCACCCAGGAAAAAACCGCCGAGACGATCACTGCCCCGATCACCAGGTAGAGGCTGATCTTCGCCACCTCGAGCAGCGCCAGCAAGGCGACCACAAGAGTCGGCGCCAGCGACACGGCGGACAGCACGCCGGAGAATCCCAGCGCAGTTCCCTGATAGACCACCTGGCAGAGCCAGGCCAGCAGCAGGCTCGCCGTGTCGAGGCCGAACAGGCCGGGAACCAGGCGGCGCACCGGTCGCACCATCCAGTCGGTGATGGCGACGATGAATTGGCCCAGCGGGTTGCGGAACGGAGCCCGCGCCCATTGCATCGCGAAGCGCACCAGCAGCGCCAGCGTCAGGAAGCCGCAAACCGAATCGAGGACGAAGAGGAAAATTTGCGCCAGCATTACTCTTTGCCCAAGAGGTCGCCCAACTCTCGACCACGTGTGTCGGCAGCCCTGATGCCTTTTTCGATGGCGGCAGCGACGGCGTTGGCGTCGAACGCCAGCAGGGCAGCTTCGGTGGTGCCGCCCTTGGAGGTCACGCGCTGGCGCAAGGTCGACAGCGAGTCGCTGCTCTGGGCGGCCAGCTTCGCCGCACCGACGAAGGTCTCGACGCTGATCCGGCGCGCCGTGTCGGCATCGAAGCCGAGACCGAGGGCGGCCCTTTCCATGGCTTCGAGGAAATAGAAGACATAGCCCGGTCCGCTGCCCGAGATGGCGGTGACGGCGTCCATCTGCGCCTCGTCATGCACCCAGAAGGTGCTGCCGACCGCGCGCAGGAGGTTCTCGGCATTGTCCCGGCCGTCCTGGTTGACTCCCGGAGCGGCGCACAGTCCGGTAATGCCGGCACCGATCAGGGCCGGCGTGTTGGGCATGGTGCGCACCACGTGGGGGTGACCGCCGAGCCAGCGCGAGAGGTCGGCCAGACGCAGCCCGGCGGCAATGCTGACGACGAGCTGCGCGTTCAGCTTGCCGACCAGGGGTGCGACCGCTTCGCGCATCTGCTGCGGCTTCACCGCCAGCACCAGGACATGGCAGTCGATCGCAGCGGCATCCACGGCCGCCGTGCAGCGGACGCCGAAGCGCTCGGTGAGGGCGTCGCGGGCCTGCGTGGAGGGCTCGACGACCTGGATCGCCGCTGTCGGAAAGCCTTCCCGGTAGAGGCCGCTGACGAGTGCGACAGCCATGTTGCCGCCGCCGATGAAAGTGATCTTCATGTCGTGTAATCCCGTTGTCCGAAGATTGCCGTGCCGACGCGCACGATGGTCGCGCCCTCCATTATCGCCGCCTCCAGGTCATCGCTCATGCCCATCGACAGCGTGTCGAGCCGGAAACCCAGCTCGGCGTTGATCCGTTCCAGCGTATGGCGCAACAAGGCGAACTGTCGCCGCTGGCGGGCGACGTCCCCGGTCGGCTCGGGAATCGCCATCAGCCCGCGCAGGCGCAGGCCCGGCAGCACGCCGATTGCGGCTGCCAGTGCGACGCTCTGCTCCGGCGCGCAGCCGCTCTTGGAGGCCTCGCCCGACACATTCACCTGCAGGCAGACGTTGAGCGACGGGAGCGCCGGCGGGCGCTGGACCGCGAGCCGCTCTGCAATCTTCAGGCGGTCCACCGAGTGCACCCAGGCAAAGCCCTCGGCCACCGGCCGCGTCTTGTTGCTCTGCAAGGGTCCGATAAAATGCCATTCAATATCCATGCCGGCGAGTTCTGCCGCCTTGTCGGCAGCTTCCTGCACGTAATTTTCGCCGAATGCGCGCTGCCCTGCCGCGAGGGCCTCACGCACGCCGGTGGCTGGCCAGGTCTTGGAAACGGCCAGCAACTGCACCGATTCGGCCGGTCGCCCGGCGGCAATGCAGGCAGCCGCAATGCGTGCACGCACAGCTTGCAAGTTGGCGGCGATTGATGTCATATAGCAACTTTAAAGCATAAAGCACCCCGTCTACAGGAACGCGCTCATGGACATCACCGAACTACTCACTTTCGTTGTCAAGAACAAGGCGTCCGATTTGCATCTTTCGTCCGGCCTGCCGCCCATGATCCGGGTCCACGGCGACATACGGCGCATCAATCTGCCGGCCATGGAGCACAAGGATGTCCATGCCATGATCTATGACATCATGAACGACGGGCAGCGCAAGGCGTATGAGGAAAATCTGGAGTGCGACTTTTCCTTTGCGGTGCCCAATCTGGCCCGTTTCCGGGTCAATGCCTTCGTCCAGAACCGCGGCGCCGCGGCGGTGATGCGGACCATTCCGTCCAAGATCCTGTCGCTCGAAGATCTCAAGGCGCCGAAGATTTTCGAAGAGCTGGCGGACTACCCGCGCGGTCTGGTTCTGGTCACGGGGCCGACCGGCTCCGGCAAGTCGACCACGCTCGCGGCGATGGTCAACCACAAGAACGACGTCGAGTACGGCCACATCCTCACTGTCGAGGACCCGATCGAATTCGTGCATGAGTCCAAGAAGTGCCTGGTCAACCAGCGTGAAGTCGGTCCGCATACCCTGTCCTTCAACAACGCCCTGCGCTCGGCCCTGCGCGAAGACCCGGACGTGATCCTGGTCGGCGAAATGCGCGACCTGGAGACCATCCGGCTGGCGATGTCCGGCGCCGAAACCGGCCACCTGGTGTTCGGCACCTTGCACACGTCGTCGGCGGCGAAGACCATCGACCGGATCATCGACGTTTTCCCCGCTGCGGAAAAGGAGATGATCCGCGCCATGTTGTCCGAGTCGCTGCGGGCGGTGATTTCTCAGACCCTGTGCAAGACCATGGACGGCACCGGCCGCGTTGCCGCGCACGAGATCATGGTCGGCACGCCGGCCATCCGCAACCTGATTCGCGAGGCCAAGGTGGCGCAGATGTATTCGGCGATTCAGACGGGTCAGGCGTTCGGCATGCAGACGCTGGACCAGAACCTGCAGGACCTGGTCAAGAAGAAGATCATTTCTCCTGCCGAAGCCCGCAGCAAGGCAGCGAACAAGGACAACTTCCCGGGCTGACGCCCGGGAAGTTGTCCTTGTTCGCGAATAACGTCCACCCCTCCCGGCCTCCCCTCAAGGGGAGGTGACTATGCTAGATCGCCGCTTTGCGGCTCAATTTTCTGATTTACGAGGTTTGCCATGGAACGCGATGAAGGCCTGAAGTTCATGTACCAGCTTCTGACCATGATGATGCAGAAGAAGGGATCGGACTTGTTCATTACCTCCGGCTTCCCGCCGGCCATGAAGATCGACGGCAAGATGACGCCGGCTACCACCCAGCCGCTGTCGTCCCAGCACACGCAGGAACTGGCGCGCGCGATCATGAACGACAAGCAGGCAGCCGAGTTCGAGGCGACCAAGGAATGCAATTTCGCCATCTCGCCGGCCAGCATCGGCCGCTTCCGGGTCAACGCCTTTGTCCAGCAGGGGCGTGTGGGCATGATTCTGCGGACCATCAATGTGCAGATTCCCGAAATCGATGATCTCAAGCTGCCGCCGGTGCTCAAGGACGTGACGATGACCAAGCGCGGCCTGGTCCTCTTCGTCGGCGGCACCGGGTCCGGCAAATCGACCTCGCTGGCGGCGATGATCGGCTACCGCAACCAGAACAGCTACGGCCACATCATCACCATCGAAGATCCTGTCGAATACGTCCATGACCATCGCAACTGCGTGATTACGCAGCGCGAGGTCGGTGTAGATACCGACTCATGGGAAGTTGCGCTGAAGAACACCCTGCGCCAGGCGCCCGACGTCATCCTGATCGGCGAAATCCGCGACAGGGACGTGATGGAACACGCCATTGCCTTTGCCGAAACGGGCCACCTGGCGATGGGCACGCTGCATGCCAACAACGCCAATCAGGCGATCGACCGGATCATCAACTTCTTCCCCGAAGAGCGACGGCCGCAGTTGTTGATGGATCTCTCGCTCAACCTGAAGGCCATCGTGTCGCAGCGCCTGATTCCGGTGAAGGAAGGCAAGGGCCGTGCGGCTGCCGTGGAGGTTCTGCTCAACTCGCCGCTGATCGCCGACCTGATCTTCAAGGGAGAAATCCACGGCATCAAGGAGATCATGAAGAAGTCGAAGGAGCTCGGCATGAAGACCTTCGACATGGCGCTCTTCGATCTCTTCGAAGAGGGCCGCATCAGTTATGACGACGCCTTGCGATTCGCCGACTCGATGAACGAGGTGCGGCTGATGATCAAGCTGAACAGCAAGATGTCGCAGGAAGTGGACCGCAGCGCGGGCATCCAGCACCTAGATATTGTTTAAAGTCTTTCGCGGTCCGCGAAAGACTTAAACATTTGGTCGCCCGCCCCCCTTCCCCCCTCGCGGGGGGTTACTAGCTGGCGCGCTGCGCGCGTTTGTTACGAGGGACTTCGATCCGGCGCTTCGTGTTAAAGCGACGCCGACGTCAGCTGCCGCGGCGATTGCTGCCGGCGGTGATTTCGATGTTGTACAGCCGGCATTCCAGCGCGCCGTTGTAGAGCGGGATCTTGCGCGAGGTCTGCAGCCGGATCAGCTTGGGCAGCTGCGTGTCGGCCGAAAGGAACCAGCAACTCCAGCCGGCGAAGCGCTGCTTGAGCGCATCGCCCAGTTTCGGATAGAAGCCGGCCAATTCCTCTTCGCTGCCGAGCCGCTCGCCGTACGGCGGATTGGCCACCATCACGCCCGCAGGAGCCGGGGCTCCCCGCGTCAGCAGGTCGGCCCGTTCCAGCGTGACCAGATCGCCGAGGCCTGCGCCGGCAAGATTCTGCCGCGTGCGGGCCACGGCATCGGCGTCGATGTCGCTGCCGAACAGTGGCAGGGCGACCGCTTCGCGGCGGCGCCCGGCGGCCTCGCGCTGCAGCTTGCGCCAGAGGCCGGCGTCGAAGGTCTTGAGGTGTTCGAAGCCGAAATCGCCCGGCTCGCGCGACAGTCCCGGTGCGTCGTCGAGGGATATCTGCGCCGCTTCGAGCAGGAAGGTGCCGCTGCCGCACATCGGATCGAGCAGCGGCGTACCCGGCTGCCAGCCGGAAAGGCGCAGGATGCCCGCCGCGAGGTTCTCCTTGAGCGGCGCCCCGACCTTGGCCAGTTTGTGGCCGCGCATGTAGAGCGGTTCGCCGGACGTGTCGAGATAGAGCGTGGCCTGCTGTTCGGTGATGAAGAGGTGAACCCGCACCTCGGGATTCTTCGTATTGACGCTGGGGCGTCGTCCGGTATCGGCGCGGAAGCGGTCGCAGACCGCGTCCTTGACCTTCAGCGTGATGAACTCGATGCTCTTCAGCGGCGAACGGATCGCCGTGACATAGACGCGTATCGAGCGATCCACCGAAAACAGCTTCGACCAGTTGACATCGTAGGCCAGCCGGTAGATATCGGCTTCGTTGCGATAGCCTCCGCGCGCGATGCGCCACAGGACGCGCGTCGCGATGCGCGATTCGAGGTTGATGCGGTAACCCGTCTCTAGGCTGCCGCTGCAACTGGCGCCGCCCGGGACGACGGCGACATCGCTGCCGCCGGCTCCGGCGAGGTCTTCCGCGAGCAATGCTTCGAGGCCGCGCGGGCAGGTGGCGAAATAGTGGTTCATGTTCAGAAGGGTTTCACCACGGCAAGGATGCAGATCGCCACCAGTACCAGCACGGGCACTTCATTGAAGAAACGAAACCAGACATGGGTCCTGGTCGATCTGCCGCTGGCGAACCCGGCGAGCAACCGGCCGCACCAGAGGTGATAGGCGGCGAGGACGACGACCAGCGCGGTCTTGGCATGCAGCCAGCCACCGCTGAAACCGAAGCCGAACCACAGCCAGAGCCCGAGTCCGATCGCCAGAACGCCGAGCGGCGTGATGAAACGATAGAGCTTCCCCGCCATCAGCAGCAGGCGCTCCCGTTCGGCACGGCTGTCGGCCGGCACCATGGCGAGGTTCACGAAAATTCGCGGCAGGTAGAAGAGCCCGGCGAACCAGCTCACCACGAATACGATATGAAAGGCCTTTACCCAGAGCATGACGCTTCCTCGATGACTGCTTTCGGGAGCCCTGCCGCCACGGACGGGTAGCGCAGGCGCAGGCGCAATTCCCGCTTCATCCGCGTATTGTCCAGGCGGCGCGACTCGTTCATGAACGACCACTGCAGCGGCGGTACCGCGCGCCGCACTTCGTCGCGCGGCAGGCGCGGTGCGCGCGGCAGCGCGAAGGCGTCGGCCAGCGCGTCGAACCATTCGCCCATCGCCAGCGACGAGTCGTCGTTGATGTTGTAGACGCGATTGGGACGTCCCCGAGAGAGTGCCGCGATGCAGGCGCGACCGAGGTCGTCGGCGTGGATGTGGTTGGTGTGGCTGTCCTCGGCGTGGAGCATGAGCGGCAGCCCCTTGTGCAGCCGCTCCAACGGCAGCCGGTCGGCCGCATAGATGCCCGGCGCGCGCAGGATGCTGACGCGGCAGAGACCGCGCTCCTCGCGGCCGAAGCGGCGCAGGTGTCGTTCGGCATCGATGCGCCGTGCCGCCCGCGCCGACTGTGCGGCGGGCGTTCGCGTCTCGCTTACCCGGGCACCGCCG
>Ga0208395_100617_pt1 | contig 12586 bp, 9 predicted proteins | sample LakWasMet61_LOW9_2_FD_183893 | JGI IMG/M metagenome (GOLD analysis project Ga0208395, IMG submission 183893) | Freshwater sediment methanotrophic microbial communities from Lake Washington under simulated oxygen tension - Sediment Metagenome... | ecosystem: Environmental > Aquatic > Freshwater >...
GGGCCCTCTTCCACCAGGCGTCACGGAGGAATTCACTGCCCGCGGGTTTGACCTCTTCCCGCTCGATCCATCGAGTTTGACGAGCCCAGGCCTCCTGCAGCAGGTGGACTCTGCACTGTTCTTTCAACAGGATTCAAAGCCAACTAGCATTCGACGTGACCTGGAAGACTATGCCGGCATCTTGCTTGCCTATGATTGCAGGCTCTACGTTCACCATCTTCCCGTTGTTCCAGGAGACGGTGGCGACTACCTAAGGCGCCACGTTGTGAATGCGATTCAAACGCTTAAGTTGCCGGTTCATGCTCTGGAAACGTCTGATCGACCGATGTATGGACCATTTGTCTATGTTGTGCCCAGTCCCTGCAATTGGCGCGAAATTGCAAATATAGTCAAGAACAATCCTGCTGGCGCGGCACCAAACGGTACAACACGCATCATCGGTGACAAAGAGCAGTCAGATGAACGCCGCTTGTTGATACAGCGCGCGTTCCACGACTGTGAAAAAGTCGATCTGATTCCCCTGGGCAATGGAATGTCAGGCGTAGATACGTATCGCGTCTATGCAGAACTTCAGGGGGGTGTAGTGCCCAGTCACTGGCCGTATGTATATTTCGTCAAACTGGGTAATCGTGAAGCCATCGCAAAGGAATACTACAACTACCGGGAATCCGCGATGGGGCATGTACCGTTCCATCTGGGACCACGTCTGAAGCTAGATCGGTGCGCATTGGGCTACGAGTTTGGCATCCTTGTCAGCGACTACGTTACTGGAGCTGAGACGCTGAAGGATTGTGCCCGTGATGGCCGAGCGGCGACTGCCGTGGGAAATCTGTTCAGTACAACAATTGCGTCTTGGCGAAGCGGGGCCGAGGTGGTTGACCTGAGCCTCGTCGCGACGCTTGAGAAGCATTTCCCAAAGGCGATTCCAGACCACCGTCGACCGCTGATGACGCGCTACGGAGCCGCCTTGGATATCGACAGGCTTCTGACCCAGTTCCAAGGAATCGATTCTCGTCCGGTACTGATGGGCGTTATTCATGGTGACTTGCATGCAACGAATGTGCTGGTTCGAGGTAGCGATTCCATCATCATCGATTTCGAGAAGATCGAAATGAATGAGCCGGTCTTGTTCGATGCGGCGTCGCTGGAGGCTGGTCTATTTATTGACGGATTCATTGGAGATCGGCGTAGTGGCGAAGAGGTCATGAGGTCAATTGAGCAACTGTATTCAGTCGCAGCGCTCAATGGTGAAATGCTGACATGCCATCCAAAGGATGGGTCCAGCTGGTTCTTTGACTGTGTTCGTCAGATCCGGTTGCATGCTCAGCCGATGGAACAAGAGCGGAATCAGTATGCAGCGACGCTGGCTTGTGTTCTCGCAAAAAAGGCGTGCAAAGATATAGTCTTCATTGACAATGATGGGGCCTCCGGTCGGCTTGCACGTGAGGACGTTCGGGCAATGGCCATGGTATTGGCCGAGCGAATTATTGAGGCGCTATCGGAAGGAGTGTGAGATCAATTGATGCTTATCTCATACAGGCAAAAAGGTATTGTTGAGAATCGCGCTGCAGTGGCGGGCTTGCTCGTAAATCCGGGTGACGGCGTCTTAATCAAACGTGGAATCCCGCGTTGGCTATTTATCCGGTGCCCGTGCGGCTGCGGTGAAGATATCCCGGTCAATCTTGACGCGCGCGCAGGCAAGGCATGGCGTCTGTACCAAGACGCCAAAACGGGAACGTCTTTATTTCCCTCTGTCTGGAGGGACACGGGCTGCGGGAGTCACTTCATCCTTCGACGCGATCAGATCTACTTGTTTGGTCAGTACGAGGAGGACTTTGGGTCTCCCTTCAACAAGCGCGAATTGGAGGCACTTGCAAAACGCGCGATTGACCGTTGGCCTGCGACTGGATTTGTTAGCTTTCCAGATGCGGCTGACGCACTGGGCGAAATGCCTTGGGATGTACTGGATGCGTGCCGGCTGTTGGTAAAAGCCGGTGCATTGATTGAGGGCACAGGGCAAATGCGAGGAACCTTTCGGCGTGCGGGCTAGGCGCACCCGCTGGTAAATTGCCTTCTATTGCGCCTGCGTAGATTTCACTCTCGCGGAGGGCTGCCCCACCGTCCGCGAGGGTCCCAATCGGGGCGATGGAGTATGAAATGGCTGACAATCCAAAACAGACGTCATCGCGAGTTGCATCTGTTGCAGGAAAGACTCTTCAGAGCAACGGTGCCAGCGCCATTCAGAAGTCGCTGGCGGGATCTGCGCTGCGCCAGGCTGGATCACCGGCTCAGACAGGAGCAAAAACCGAGGACAAGGCGTCCCGCGCGTTGGACAGCTCCAAGTCCTCACCTCTGACAAAGACGCTGGCGGGTAGCGTCGTCTCCCAATCAAACCGAAGACGCTGAGCCTGGGCTGCGAAGCCTGGACAAAAGGCTCTGCACATTAGGCCAGAGCCCTGTAGCTACTGCACCATCCCTTTAAATACCTCTTTGAATGGGCGATAGTGGTGCAGCACCTTGAGGATATTCTCGGGGGCAATGACTTCGGTTGTGACAAAGCCTCGTCCGTGGTTGTCGATGATGTTCACGGAGCCATCGTCGTGCATGACGCACATGGCATCCCCGATCACGTTGAAATAGAGGGACTTTTCACTCGCCTCCTCTATGCTCGCCAAGCCGTCAGCGATTTCAAGCTGTTCGAGTTTTTTGGCGAGTTGTGCCGCTTTGCTCATGGATGATCCAGTTTCACTTGATTGAGGGTCAATTGAGATCACGCTGCAGACTTGTTGCGACGTGGCCTCTTTAAAGCTGACGTTGTCCGAGCTGCGATGGCGAATTCACGGAGATCGTGGACGCGCTTCTCACTGGCGGCCAGACTCGCACGCAGTCCGGCTGATTCTGTCGTGAGAACTTGGATCTGTCCATTCACAGTCTCCATCGCCTTGTCCCAGGCTTTTCGATGTGCCGCGGCTCGCTCCTCCCCTTCTTTCACTTGCTTCTGCGCTGCCCTGGTCTCCTGCCGGGCCCGATCCACCTCCTCAAGATACCGGCGCTCTGTGGCGCTGTACCGCTCCTCCAGACGCCGACGTTCGTCTGTGAACGATTGGACGGAAAGCCGGTGCTCGAGCAGAGCCGCGTCCTTTGCCTCAACGGCATGGGCCAGGCTGAGACGCACGGATCCCAGCTCACTATCCCGCTGCTGAAGGGTGTTTTGGAGCTCCCGTAGCTGACGGGCGAGTTCGTCCGCCTGGCCCTGGGCTCGTGCTACGGCGGCGTCCCGCAAGGCCTCGCGTTCGGTCAGGGCGGCAGCCTGTCTGGTCAGCGCGTCTCGTTCATTGCTCAACTGGTGCTGCTGGGCCCGCAGGAGCTCATTCTCCATTGCCAGGGCGGCCTGGGCCTCGCGGCGAGCCATCTCCTGCGCCCGGCTCCATAGCGTGTCCATTGCCTGCCTCAGTTCCGCCGGCTGCGCATCGATATCATTCTCGCTGGTGGAAACGCCTAGACGCGGTGCGAGCCCAACGAACCAAGTCTCCAGCATGGGGCCAACTGTGTTGGGCGATCCTCGGCCCAGCTGACGTCTCACGCGCTCAACCGTTGGGCGTTGGCCCTGCGCCAAAAGGGCGTCGGCCGCAGCCGAAACCTCTGCCTGCTGAACCCCTCGACCATTCCCAGTTTGCATCGCTCTGCTCCACGCGTTATATTTACTAACGATAAATGATTGTTATCGTGATCTATCAGTTAATTCTGTAATAGATCATACATAACACATATGTTTTTTTCAAATATTGCACCACCACTCCGACATGCGTCTGCCCGCCCTGCGCTCCACCCCAGCCCTGCAACCGACTGAGCTGTCCGCCGTGACCCAGCGTGCGGTGCTGGAACTGCTGCGTGAAGGCGAATCACCCAACACCCAGGCCAGCTACCGTAGCGCCCTGCGTTACTGGGCTGCCTGGTATGGCCTGCGTTACGGCCGCCAGATCGCGCTGCCGTTGCCGCCGGCCTGCGTGCTGCAGTTCATCGTTGACCATGCCCAGCGCAGCGGTGAACAAGGCCTGGTGTTAGAACTGCCGGCCGAGATCGACCAGGCTCTGGTGACGGCCGGCTACAAAGGCAAACTAGGCGCGCTGGCGCTCAACACCCTGGTGCACCGGGTCGCCGTCCTGTCCAAGGCGCACCAGACGCGCGAGCTGAAGAACCCGTGTCAGGATCCCCAAGTGCGCGAGCTCCTGTCGCGCACGCGCAAGGCGTATGCCCGCCGCGGTGCCCTGCCGCGCAAGAAAGCCGCCCTCACCCGCGATCCGCTGGAGGCGCTGCTGGCCACCTGTGACGACAGCCTGCGCGGCCGACGCGATCGCGCCCTCCTCCTCTTTGCCTGGGCCAGCGGCGGCCGCCGGCGCTCCGAGGTGGCGCGTGCCGACCTAGCTCAGTTGCATCGGTTGGCCCCGGGCGAATATGTCTACACCCTGGCTTACTCCAAGACCAACCAGGCCGGCCTGGACCGGCCGGAGAACCATAAGCCGGTGGTCGGACGGGCCGCGCAGGCACTGGAGGCCTGGCTGCAGGCCAGCGGGATCACGGCTGGGGCGATTTTTAGGCGGATTCGTAAGGGCGGCCATCTGGGCGAGGCGCTGTCGCCGGCGGCCGTACGCGACATCGTGCAGGCGCGTTGTGCGCTGGCAGGCGTCGAGGGTGAGTTTTCGGCGCACTCGCTGAGATCCGGCTTCGTCACAGAGGCCGGGCGGCAGAACGTGCCGCTGGGCGAGACCATGGCGCTCACCGGCCACCACAGTGTGGCGACGGTAATGGGGTATTTCCGCGCCACCGCCACGACCAGCGCCAACGTATTGCGCTTGCTGGCATGACCGCATCCCGTGTTACGGCGTTGTCTCCAACTGACCTCTCCAACATCTGGATAGACTTCCTGCCTGTTCCAGTTAGAAGAAGGCAAGGGCTAAGCTAACCGTCCGGGAAACTGGGGGCGCCAAGGCCTTGCTGGATCAGTTCTTTGACTTACTCACTTGATACGCAAGATGGTCTCGAGTCGGTCTCGATCCACTTGGCTTTGCGGCAGCGGTGTCATATTCGGTGCGCGCTGTATCAGCAACTCCAAACTACCTCGGTTTGGCGTAATCGGACCGAAGAAAACCGGTTCTCCTTGAACCTCGATCAAAATGCATGGGAAACTTTCGACGTCGACATCACCAAGCCGCTCAACGTCGTCTTCAATGTCGTACCAGTCAAAAACAACACCTGGTGTGGCCCGCATCGTTTCATGGTACTGAGACACGAAATCCCGACAGACACCACACCACGACGCGCATAGGCAGACAACCCTGACGGTAGGTTCGATAGCGCTCGCATTTGCCAGGCGGAGCGCGGCATTTAATTGATCAACGACTTCCGCCCAGTCCGCGTCCTCCATCAGTTTCTCGCGGAGCAGAGCCGCTTGGGCGGCGCTCCAGAACGCTGCATCCTCCAATCGCCTCTCTGCAGGCAATGGCGAATGCCGTTTGATGAAATCACGTATATCGGCTGGCTCACGCGAGAGGCCAAGCTGAGCGAATAACTCAGAAAATCGATGATAGAAGGCATCCATCTCAAAAACCCCGTCTTGCGTCTTCAACCATTTTTCTCACGCACCACCGCGCGTAGGCGGGACCCAGAAGCCATCCCAGCCATCTCAGGGCGGCCCGGCTGGGCAGTTGGTAGTCAATCCAGACTTGCAAGCGCGTGCCTTTACCTTCCGCTGCCAGGTTAAAGCCCATGCGATAGGCTCCAATGACAAGCAGGCGCGGCTCGCCGAGCGTAGCCCACGCCTTGCGCAAGGGCGGCTCATATTCATTCACGATCTCGTCCAGTCCGAGTTCAATGCCCGCGATACGTCCGTTCATTCGGATGATCGAGCCGATACGACGCCCCTGAAACTCATCCAGCTCGAAATTGAATTTCGAGCCCAAGGTCATCCACGACGCTTTGGTCATGTGTGCCGCGAGTCGGCGTTGGTCGTCCAGCCTGGCAAAAACCTGCTCCGGCGCTACATGGATCAGCGCCACAGCCTCGGCATGTCTCTCTCCCTGCTGTCTCATCGCCGAAGGCGCAAGGCATTGCCGATCACGGACGCCGAGCTGAAGCTCATGGCCAGCGCGGCAATCAAGGGCGAGAGCAACCATCCGGTTACCGGATACAGGACGCCGGCGGCCACCGGAATGCCCAGCGCGTTGTACAGAAAGGCAAACATGAGGTTCTGCTTCATGTTGCGCACGGTGTCTTCCGACAGGGTTCGTGCCACCGCAATCCCGCGCAGATCGCCCTTGACCAGCGTGATCTGCGCGCTATTCATCGCCACGTCGGTACCGGTGCCCATGGCAACACCAACATCCGCCTTTGCCAGCGCCGGCGCGTCGTTGATACCGTCGCCCGCCATGGCAACAACTCGGCCTTCACGTTGCAGCTTCTCCACGAGAATGAGCTTGTCAGCTGGCTTGACTTCACCATGCACCTCGTCTATCCCCAGGCGGGCGCCGACCGCCTTAGCCGTCGTCAGGCCATCGCCGGTGGCCATCACGATGCGCATACCGGCTGCCTTCAGGGTCGCCAGTGCCTCTGGCGTGCTGGCCTTGATGGGATCGGAGACAGCCAGCAGACCGGCCAGGCGGCCGTCAACCGCCAGATGCATAACGCTTGCGCCCTCTACCCGAAGCGCTTCAGCTTGGGAAACCAGGGACTCGACCGAGACGCCCACTTGCTGCATCAGGGTTGTATTCCCAAGCGCCAGCTGCCGTCCACCAACGAGTCCGCGTACGCCAATGCCGGATCCGGATTCGAACTGCTCCGGCTTGTCCAGAGAAAGACCCCGCTCGCGGGCGGCGCGCACGATGGCGTCGGCCAAGGGGTGCTCGCTGCCCTGATCCAGGCTGGCCGCCAGCCGCAACACTTCGTTCGCCTCGAAACCGGGCGCTGCAACCGCACGGTCGAAGGCTGGCCGGCCTTCCGTCAAAGTGCCGGTCTTGTCGATGATCAACGTGTCGATCCGGCGCATGTGCTCGATGGCTGCTGCGTCGCGGAACAGCACACCGCGAGTGGCGCCCTTGCCGGTCGCCACCATGATGGACATGGGCGTCGCCAGTCCGAGCGCACAGGGACAGGCAATGATCAAGACGGCAACCGAATTGATCAGCGCATAGACCCAACTGGGCTGAGGCCCGAAGAACCCCCAGACAAAGAAGGTCAGCAGCGCAATGGCAACGACCATGAGTACAAAATACCCGGCCACGATGTCCGCCATGCGCTGCATCGGTGCCTTGGAACGCTGGGCCTGCGCCACCATCTGAACAATCTGCGCCAACATAGTCGAAGAACCGACTTTTTCAGAACGCATGACCAGGGCGCCGTTGGTATTCATGGTGGCACCGATCACCTTGTCGCCGACCCGCTTAGTCACGGGCACCGGCTCTCCGGTAAGCATCGATTCGTCAACCGCGCTGCCCCCTTCCTCCACCACGCCGTCCACCGGCACCTTTTCTCCGGGCCGGATGCGCAACCGGTCGCCCACATGCACGTGGGTCAAAGGCACGTCCTCGTCCGAACCATCGGCACGGATACGCCGCGCAGTCTTGGGCGCCAAACCCAACAGTGACTTGATAGCAGCCGAGGTCTGAGACCGGGCCTTCAATTCGAGCACCTGTCCTAGCAGCGTGAGCGAGATGATGACCGCGGTGGCCTCGTAATAAACGGCCACACGGCCCATGGCGACAAAAGAAGCTGGGAACACTTCCGGCGCGATGGTAGCTACCAGGCTGTAAAGGAAGGCGGCGCCGGTGCCCAGGCCGATCAAAGTCCACATGTTCGGGCTACGGTTGAGCACCGACTGCCAGCCGCGCTCAAAAAATGGCCAGCCCGCCCACAACACGATCGGCAGGGACAGGACCAGTTCGATCCAACTCTGTCGTGCCATGTCGAACCAGTTGAGCTGGTGGCCGAACATGGCCAACACCGTCACGACCACCGTCAGTGGGAGCGTCCACCAGAAGCGCCGCTGGAAATCTTTCAGCTCCGGGTTGTCCTCCTCTTCCAGCTCGGGCAGCAAAGGCTCGAGGGTCATGCCGCACTTGGGGCATGAGCCCGGATGGTCCTGCCGGATCTCCGGATGCATGGGACAGGTGTAAATCGTCCCAATCGACGCCGGCGCTGACACCGGGGCGGCGGCTACCGGGCTTGCGTAGCGCTCTGGATCAGCGGCGAACTTGCCCTGGCACTTCGCACTGCAGAAATAGTAGTTCTGCCCCTGGTGGCTGAGATGGTGTTCCGACTGCGCGGTGACGGCCATGCCGCAGACCGGATCCTTCAAACCTTCTGTCTGCGTCGAGGAAGGCTGCTCCCTCTCACCATGATGATGGTGTTCGTGATGAGCGTGTTCGTCCATGGCTTCAACTTCCTTTCAGTCATAAAACAATCTCGCCGCCGCGACAGTTCACTCAATGGCCGCAGCAGCAGCCACCTTGGCGTTGCGTGGCTTTGGTGCTGGCGCAATGCGCCGTGCTGGGCCCCGATGATTCTTCGCTTATAGATACCGACGAGCCTGAAGCCAACTTTCCCTCGTAGCCAGCTTCAGTCAAAGCATCCAGCATATCCTGCAGATGGTTTCCTGCATCGAGAGACGTGACTGTCGCCCGCCCTTGCGCGAGATCCACATCGACATGGCCGACACCAGGAACACGGGACAAGGCCTTGCGCACCGCGTTGGTGCAAGAGCCACAGGTCATTCCTTTTACTGCCAGTTCAATCGAGCTCATAAGTTTCTCCAGTTAAGCGCCACTATCGACGCAAGCACTAAGGTAAACCTTCCCATCATGTCAATGTCAAGCGCTATCGTGGGTGATTGGTCATCCACCCATCGACTCAGGTCGAATTTGCCCCGACGGTAATACCGCATTTCCTTCGCGGCGCAGTTGCCACTGCTTTACCAGGGCATAGATGGCGGGGATGACGACCAGCGTGAGGATGGTCGAGGAAATCATGCCCCCCACCATGGGGGCGGCGATGCGGCTCATGACTTCGGACCCGGTGCCGCTGCCCCACATGATGGGCAAGAGACCCGCCATGATGGCCACCACGGTCATCATCTTGGGCCGCACCCGCTCAACGGCGCCATCCATCACCGCCGCGTAGAGATCTTCTGCCCTTGGGATCATCCCCGTCGCCAGGCGCCGAGCCTTCACCTCTTCCCAGGCGTGATCCAGGTAGATCAGCATGATCACTCCGGTCTCCGCGGCTACCCCGGCCAGAGCGATGAAGCCCACGGCCACGGCAACCGACAGGTTGTAGCCCAGCAGCCACATCAGCCAAATCCCGCCGACCAGGGCAAACGGAACGGAGAGCATCACGATCAGGGTTTCGGTGAGACGCCTGAAGTTCAGGTACAGCAACAGGAAGATCAGCGCCAGCGTCACAGGGATGACCACCTTCATTTTCTGGATGGCCCGCTCCATGGACTCAAACTGGCCGCTCCAGGTTGCGTAATATCCCGGTGGAAATTTGACTCGTTCAGCCACGGCCTTCTTGGCATCGGCCACATAGCCACCGATGTCCCGATCCCGGATGTCCACATAGATGTAGGCGGACAGCAAGGCATTTTCGGTGCGAATACCGGGCGCACCCTTGGCTATTGAAAGAGTCGCCACCTGCCCCAGCGGCACCATGGCACCACCCGGTGTCGGCACCAGCACCTGTGTCGCGATCTGCTGTGGATCGTTGCGTAACTCACGCGGGTAGCGCACGGTGATGCCAAAGCGCTCGCGCCCTTCGACCGTGGTGGTCACCATTTCGCCACCCAGCGCTGTTCCGATGACTTCCTGCAACTCGCCTACATTGAGGCCGTAGCGCGCCAGCTGCAGGCGATCGGGCTCGATGTTCAGGTAGTAACCCCCAGTGATGCGCTCGGCGAATGCCGAACTGGTGCCGGGTACCGTCTTGACGACCGCTTCAATCTCCTTGGCCAGACGCTCCATCTCGGCCAAGTCCTTGCCGAACACCTTGATGCCGATTGGCGTGCGTATGCCGGTCGAGAGCATGTCGATACGCGCCTTGATCGGCATGGTCCAGGCATTGGAAACACCAGGGAACTGAAGTGCCTTGTCCATCTCTGTGATCAGCTTGTCCGTCGTCATGCCGTCCCGCCACTCTGAGGTCGGCTTGAGGTTGATGATCGTCTCGAACATCTCGGTTGGGGCCGGATCGGTCGCCGTGTTGGCGCGGCCAGCCTTGCCGTACACAGAGGCCACCTCCGGGAAGCTCTTGATGATCTTGTTCTGAGTCTGCAGCAGCTCGGCAGCCTTGGTGATTGACATACCGGGCAGCGAGGACGGCATGTACAAGAGAGTGCCTTCGTTGAGCGTCGGCATGAACTCGGAACCCAACTGGGAGGCCGGATAGAGGGTGATGCCCAGTGCCAGCAGAGCAAGCCCGATAGTCGTCTTTTTCCAGACCATCACCCAAGCAATGATGGGGCGGTACAGCCAGATCAGGACCCGGTTCACCGGATTTTTGGCCTCCGGCATGATCTTGCCGCGGATAAAGAACATCATCAGGACCGGAACCAGCGTCACGGACAGCAGTGCGGCCCCGGCCATGGAAAACGTCTTGGTGTAAGCCAAGGGAGAGAACAGCCGTCCTTCCTGCGATTCCAGGGTGAATACCGGCAGGAACGAGACGGTGATGATGAGTAGCGAGAAGAACAAGGCCGGCCCAACCTCCTTGCAGGCGAGCAGCATGGCTTCCCCGCGCTGACTGGTGGTATGGTCCGGCGGCAACCGTTCCAGATGCTTGTGCGCGTTCTCGATCATCACGATGGCGGCATCGACCATGGCGCCGATGGCAATCGCAATCCCGCCCAGACTCATCAGGTTCGAATTCATGCCCAGCAGGCGCATGGCGATGAAGGCGATCAGCACGCCCACCGGCAGCATCAGGATGGCCACCAGCGCCGAGCGCACATGCAACAGGAACACCACGCACACCAAGGCAACGATGAGCGATTCCTCCAGCAGGGTCCGCTTTAAGGTGTCGATGGCCCGGTGGATCAGGTCGGAGCGATCGTAGACCGCCTCGATCGTCACCCCCGCGGGCAGGCCGGAGGAGACCTCTGCGACCTTTTCCTTCAGGTTGTGGATGACCTCCAGGGCGTTCTGGCCGTAGCGCGCCATGGCGATGCCGGAAACCACCTCGCCTTCGCCGTTGAGTTCGGTCAGGCCGCGTCGCTCGTCGGGTACGAGTTCCACCCGTGCGACGTCGCGCACCAGCACCGGTGTCCCCTTCTCGCTGCGTAGCGCCAGGTTTTCGATATCAGACACGCCGCGCAGATAGCCCTTGCCGCGCACCATGTACTCGGTCTCGGCCATTTCAATGACCCGTCCGCCCACGTCCCGATTGGAATCGCGGATCACCTGGGAAATCCGGCTCAAGGGTATGCCATAGGCGCGCAGCTTTACCGGGTCGACCGTGACCTGGTAGGTCTGGACAAAACCTCCGATGGAGGCGACTTCAGAGACACCGTGAGCCTTGGTCAGCTGATAACGCAAGTACCAATCCTGCAGGCTGCGCAACTCGGCCAAGCTACGGTCTTTCGCCAGCAAAGCGTATTGATATACCCAACCCACGCCGGTCGCATCGGGGCCGATCTGCGGGGTCACACCCTTTGGCATGCGTCCGGCGGCGAAATTGAGGTACTCCAGCACGCGCGAACGTGCCCAGTAGATATCGGTGCCATCCTCAAAGATGATGTAAACGAAAGAAGCACCGAAGAATGAGAATCCTCGCACCACCTTGGATCGGGGCACCGACAACATGGCTGTTGTCAAAGGGTAGGTCACCTGATCCTCGACCACCTGCGGTGCCTGCCCTGGATACTCGGTATAGACGATGACTTGCACGTCGGACAAGTCAGGCAGGGCATCCAACGGTGTGCGGATCACCGCATAGATGCCGGCCGCGACAACGAACAGGGTTGCAAGAAGGATCAGGAAGCGGTTGCGCCCCGACCAATCAATGATTCTGGCGAGCATTTTTCTTCCCGTTAGCGACTCTTGTGTGCGGCTGCATCATGCGCTGGTGCGGCACGGCGCAATGCCGTCACCACCCACTCACCGGGCTTACGCTCGACAAACTCGAATGCCACCATGTCGCCAGGTTTGTAACCCTGTAGCAGGCCACTATTGGCGACCGCGAACTCCATCGACATGGCCGGCCATTTGAGACTTTGTACGGGGCCGTGGCTGATTTCGACTGTGCCGCTCTTCAGATCGATGGACTCGATCGCACCTTCGGCCCGATGACCTATTGCTGCCGCTTTCGGCATCTCGCTTGACGGCTTCTGCCCGGAATCTGCACTGGAACCATGACCCGTGTGGCCAAAGCCGCTGACGGCGGCCTTGAGATTGCTCTCGGCATCAATCAAGAAATTGGCAGTTACGACGACCAACTCGCCGTCGCGTACGCCTTCCAGGACTTCCACCTCATTGCTGGCGCGCCGGCCTAGGCGGACCTCCCTCGGCTCGAAGCGCCCTTCCCCGACCTGGACGAGCACGAG
>Ga0208395_100630_pt1 | contig 12440 bp, 7 predicted proteins | sample LakWasMet61_LOW9_2_FD_183893 | JGI IMG/M metagenome (GOLD analysis project Ga0208395, IMG submission 183893) | Freshwater sediment methanotrophic microbial communities from Lake Washington under simulated oxygen tension - Sediment Metagenome... | ecosystem: Environmental > Aquatic > Freshwater >...
CCCAGCGGGACCTCGCAACTGCCTGCCAGCGCGCGCGATACCGCGCGCTCGGCGCGCACACAGGCGGCGGTATCCGGGTCATTGAGCGGCGCCACCCAGGCAGCCACCTCCGGGCGCGAAGCCAGCGCTTCGATGCCCAGCGCGCCCTGCCCCGCGGCGGGCAGCGAATCCTCGGCGGGCAGCACGGCGCGGATGCGATTGCCGAGGCCCAGGCGCGTGAGACCCGCGGCGGCGAGAATGATCGCGTCGAACTGGCCTTCGTCGAGCTTGCGCAAGCGGGTGTCGAGATTGCCGCGCAGGGGTGTCACGGCGAGCCAGGGATAACGTGCATGCAGCTGTGCCTCGCGGCGCAAGCTCGAGGTGCCGACCACGGCACCGGGCGGCATGTCCTCGAGGCTGGCGTACTTGCCCGACACCAGGGCATCCAGCGGGACTTCGCGCGGACCGATGGCAACCAGCGAGAACTCCGGCTCCATCTGCATCGGCACGTCTTTCATGGAGTGCACGGCGAGATCGGCCGCGCCGTTGAGCAGGGCGGCCTCCAGTTCCTTGACGAACAGGCCCTTGCCGCCAACCTTGGACAGGGGCCGGTCGAGAATCTGGTCGCCGCGAGTGGTCATGCCCGACAACTCGACCTGGCAGGCCGGATACAGTTGTTGCAGAAGGCTGCGCACATGCTCGGCCTGCCACAAGGCGAGCCGGGATTCGCGCGTGGCGATGACGATGCGCGCAGGCGGGGATGCAGGGGAAGGTGATGGGCTCACGAAACGACCGATCGAGGGAGAATGGAATGCCAGGAAAAGTACTGCCTGCCGGTCCGCCGCGGCGGTCCTGCAGCAACATGATTTTGCAGGAATTCTAGCAGCCTGGCGGGCTTTCGGCGCGGGATGCGCCGCAGTCAAACGGGATTTTCACGCGAAATGGCGCAAAAAAGCCACCCGCAGGCGGCCGTGGATTCAGCACCGAAAATCAGCCGGCGCTCGCCCGTGCCAGCGAGGCGCTCTCGACCCACCGCTTGATGCGATTGGCGTCACCGATGCGCGTCATCTTGCCCCAGGAGTCGAGCAGAACGATGATGGTCGGCTTGTTGTTGAGCCAGGCCTGCATCACCAGGCATTTGCCGGCCTCGTTGATGTAACCGGTCTTCGACAAGCCGATCTCCCAGGTCGGGCTCTTCACCAGCGTGTTGGTGTTGCGGAACTGCTGCGACCGGCCGGCGATGCTGAACTCGCCTTCGGACGTCGTCGAAAACTCGCGAATCAGCGGATACTGGTGTGCGGCATCGACCATTTTCGCCAGATCGCGCGGACTCGATACGTTGGCCGCGGTCAAGCCGGTCGGATCCTGAAACCGCGTATCGACCAGACCGAGCAACTGCGCCTTCTGGTTCATGGCGGCAACGAAAGCCTCCCGACCGCCGGGATAGTGGCGCGACAAGGCGGACGCCGCACGGTTTTCGGAAGACATCAGGGCCAGGCGCAGCATCTCCTCGCGGGCCAGACGGGTGCCGACCTTGAGGCGCGAACGCGTTCCCTTGAGGACATCGACATCTTCCTCGCCGATGGCCAGGGTTTCAGTGAGGTCGGGCTTGGCGTCGAGCACGACCATCGCCGTCATCAGCTTGGTGATCGACGCGATCGGCAGGACGGCGTTGGGATTCTTTTCGAACAGCACGGCGCCGGTGGCCTGATCCAGCACCAGTGCGGCCGATGACTGCAGTGCAAGGTGGTGGGCATCGTCAAACGACGCGACGCGCCGTGCGGAGTGGACGCGTACCTTGTGCCTTGCGGTGATCTGCATCGACACGCGCGGAGCCTTTGCGGCAGCTGCCTTCTTCTTCTTGGTGGCCGCTTCGGCCTGCGCCGGCGTCACGCCGGCGCCGACAGTTGCCGCCAGCAACAACATCAGTAGTGCCTTTTTCATGGAGATGCCCCTCCTGCAATCGAGCCATTCTAGCAGAGGATATCCCCTCCGAAATAAGCGGCATAGGCAGTTTTCTATGTGAATAAAGGAGTTAAGCGTCAAGGCTCGCTAACAACATTAACTCAGATCAAGAAACAGCCCCAATCCGTTCCGGCCTGCCGCTGCCGGTCAGAATCGGGGCCGTACCGGATTCCACATGCGAGAAATCAACTGCCGCCCTTGGCGTGCTGCTGCGCTTCGACGGACAACAATGCGGTGACGTTGACAATTCGCCTTACGGTCGCGGTCGGGGTCAGGATATGCACCGGGCGCGCCGCGCCAAGCAGCAGCGGACCCACCGTCAGGCCGTCACCCGCCGAAGTCTTGATCAGATTGAAGGAGATATTCGCGGCATCCAGCGTCGGCATGATCAGCAGGTTGGCCTGGCCCTTCAGTGTCGAGTCGGGAAACACCTGCCGCCGGATGTCGTCGGAAAGCGCCGCGTCGCCGTGCATCTCGCCATCGACTTCCAGCTGCGGCGCCGTGCGACGCAGGATTTCCAGGGCGCGACGCATCTTGATCGCCGTCGGCGTGTCCTCGGTGCCGAAACTCGAATGCGACAGCAGCGCCACCTTGGGCGTCAGGCCGAAGCGCGCGACTTCGTCCGCCGCCAGCCGGGTCATCTCCGCGAGTTGTTCGGCCGTCGGCTCGTAATTCACGTAGGTGTCGCCGATGAACAGGGTTCGGCGCGGCAAGACCAGCATGTTCATGGCGTAAAAGTGCTCGATCCCGGGCTTCAGACCGATCACGGTTTCGATGTAGCGCAGATGCAGGGAGTGCTTGCCGAAGGTTCCGCAGAGCATCGCGTCGGCATAGTTGTGGCGTACCAGCATGGCGCCGATCAGCGTGGTGCGCCGGCGCATCTCGCGCTTGGCGTATTCGACGCTGACGCCCTTGCGCGCCATGAGACCGTAGTAATCCTGCCAGAGCTCCTTGTAGCGCGGATCGAAATCCGGATTGACCAGCTCGAAATGCTCGCCGGCGCGAATCCGCAGGCCATGGCGGGCGATGCTCTTGTCCACCACCTCGGGACGACCGATCAATATCGGCCGCGCCAGACCTTCGTCGCACACGGTTTGCGCGGCGCGCAGCACGCGCTCGTCCTCGCCTTCGCAGAACACCACGCGAGCGGGCTTCTTCCTGGCTGCCGCGAACACCGGCCGCATCAGGAGTCCGGTCGAATAGACGAAGTCGTTCAATTGCTGGACGTAGGCATCCATGTCGGCGAGCGGGCGCGTGGCGACACCGGAATCCATCGCAGCCTGAGCCACCGCCGGTGCAACCTTGATGATGAGCCGGGGATCGAACGGCTTCGGAATCAGGTACTCGGGACCGAAGGAAAGATCCTCCGTACCGTAGGCGGCGGTCACCACCTCCGATTGCTCGGCGTGCGCGAGTTCTGCAATCGCCCGCACGGCAGCCACCTTCATGGCCTCGTTGATCGTCGTTGCGCCGACGTCCAGCGCACCCCGGAACATGTAAGGGAAACAAAGGACATTGTTAACCTGATTCGGATAGTCCGACCGACCGGTGCCGATGATGGCGTCGGGGCGCACGGCCTTGGCGTCTTCGGGACGAATTTCAGGGTCGGGATTGGCCATCGCCAGAATCAGCGGATCACGCGCCATGGTCTTGACCATCTCCGGCTTCAGTACGCCCCCCGCAGACAGACCGAGGAAGATGTCGGCGCCGACCGTTGCGTCGGCCAGGGAGCGTGCCGCCGTTGCCTGCGCATAGCGCTGCTTCGATGGGTCGAGCCCCTCGCGTCCATCGTGGATCACACCCTTGCTATCTACCGCGAAGACGTTCTTTGGATCGAGGCCGAGGCTCACCAGCAGATCGAGGCAGGCGATCGCCGCCGCCCCCGCTCCGGAACAGACCAGCTTGACCTTCGCAATGTCCTTGCCGACGACGCGCATGCCATTCAAGACGGCAGCACTGGCAATGATCGCGGTACCGTGCTGGTCGTCGTGGAACACCGGGATCTTCATCCGCTCGCGCAGCTTGGACTCGACATAGAAGCACTCGGGCGCCTTGATGTCTTCCAGATTGATGCCACCAAAGGTCGGCTCCAGCGAGGCGATGATATCCACCAGCTTGTCGGGATCGTTCTCGGCGACCTCGATGTCGAAGACGTCGACGCCGGCAAACTTCTTGAACAGCACGCCCTTGCCTTCCATCACCGGTTTGCCGGCCAGCGGTCCGATATTGCCCAGTCCCAGCACCGCCGTGCCGTTGGTGATTACCGCCACGAGATTGGCGCGCGAGGTGTACAAGGCGGCCGTGGCGGGATCGCGCACGATCTCGTCGCAGGCGGCGGCGACACCCGGCGAATAGGCCAGCGACAGGTCGGCTTGACCGGTCAGCGGCTTGGTCGGGGTAACGGCGATCTTGCCGGGTTTGGGGCTGCGGTGATATTCCAGCGCCGCAGCGCGGATACGTTCGTCCATAGCATCATTCTCCTGTTGGCGTCGACCCCAATTGTATCGCCGTGTCGCCAGCGCCGACTTCTTGACAGATCGGCAATTTCAGTTGCGGCCGCAGCGCTCGACGCCGATAGAGCGGGCATTGGCCTCCGCCGAGACTTCGTTTTCCGAGGCAACGCGAACGGCCAGCCCGGAACCGCGTCGCCAGTCCCGGCGATCACCGTCAGCCGGCGCGGAACGCCGCGCGCCTCCGCGCCGCGTGCCGCATTCGATTGTGGGATAATCCGCGGCTCATTTGGCTCCGCGACCCGGACCATCCCGCCCGCTGCGAGCTGCCGCAAGCCCCGCCGATCCCTACCCGTCGATCGCCAGGCCGGCAGGCGCAGATCAAAAATCAGAGTGGAGATTTTCGCGTCATGAACCAGCCCAAACAGTTTCAATCCCCGGCCTACGTCAGGAACGCCAAGCTGAGTGCCTGGGTTGCCGAAGTCGCCGCACTCACCGAGCCCGCCGACATCGTCTGGTGTGATGGCTCGCAGGATGAGGCCGATCGCCTCTTCGCGCAGATGGTCGCGTCCGGGAGCATGATCAAGCTCAATCCGGCGAAGCGCAAGAATTCCTACCTTGCCTTGTCCGACCCGTCCGACGTCGCCCGTGTCGAAGATCGCACCTACGTCTGCACCTCGGACCCGGAGGATGCGGGTCCCAACAACAACTGGGAACACCCGGACAAGATGAAGACCACCCTGCGCGGCCTGTTCAAGGGCTGCATGCGCGGGCGCACCATGTACGTCATCCCGTTCTCGATGGGCCCCATCGGCTCCCCGATCGCCCACATCGGCGTCGAGCTTTCCGATAGTCCCTACGTCGTGGTCAACATGCGCATCATGGCGCGCATGGGTCGAGCGGTGCTCGATCAGCTCGGCAGCGACGGCTTTTTCGTGCCTTGCCTGCACAGCGTCGGTCACCCGCTCGACGCCGGCCAGGCCGACGTCAAATGGCCCTGCAACAACACCAAGTACATCTGCCACTTCCCGGAAACCCGGGAGATCTGGTCGTTCGGCTCGGGCTACGGCGGCAACGCGCTGCTGGGCAAGAAGTGCTTCGCGCTTCGCATCGCCTCGACGATGGCCCGCGACGAAGGCTGGCTGGCCGAACACATGCTGATTCTCGGCGTCGAATCGCCCGAAGGCGAGAAGAGCTATGTCGCGGCGGCCTTCCCGTCGGCCTGCGGCAAGACCAACTTCGCCATGCTGATTCCGCCGCTGGGCCTCGGCGGCTGGAAAGTTACCACGGTCGGCGACGACATCGCCTGGATCAAGCCCGGCAAGGACGGCCGCCTGTACGCGATCAATCCGGAAGCCGGCTTTTTCGGCGTAGCCCCGGGCACCAGCGAAAAGACCAATTTCAACGCGATGGCGACGCTGAAAGAGAACATCATTTTCACCAATGTCGCCCTGACCGATGACGGCGACGTCTGGTGGGAAGGCATGAGCAAGGAGCCCCCTGCGCACTGCATCGACTGGCAGGGCCAGGACTGGACGCCGCAGATCGGCAAGGAAACCGGGCGCAAGGCAGCCCACCCCAATTCGCGCTTCACGGCACCCGCCGCTCAGTGTCCGGTGATCGACCCGGAATGGGAAAACCCCGCCGGCGTGCCGATCTCGGCATTCATCTTCGGTGGCCGCAGGGCAACTACGGTGCCGCTGGTATTCGAAGCCTTCAACTGGAACTACGGCGTATATATGGCGGCGACGCTGGGATCGGAAACCACCGCTGCGGTCATGGGCGCCCAGGGTGTCTTGCGCCGCGACCCGTTCGCGATGCTGCCTTTCTGCGGCTATCACATGGGAGACTACTTCAACCACTGGCTGCGCATCGGCCATCAGGTGGAGCATGCGCCCCGGATTTTTACGGTGAACTGGTTCCGCCAGGACAAGGACGGCAACTTCATGTGGCCGGGCTTCAGCGACAACATGCGCGTATTGAAGTGGATCGTCGGTCGTTGCGGCGGGCGGGCGGATGCAAAGCAGACGACGCTCGGCTGGATACCCCGTTTCGAGGATCTCGACTGGAGCGGCAGCGAGGAAGTCACCAAGGAACAGTTCGAGCAACTCACGGCGGTCGACGCGACTGCGTGGCGGGAGGAGTTGAAACTGCACGCCGAGTGGTTCGACAAGCTCAAGAGCCGCTTGCCGCGCTCACTGACCCTCAAGCGCGAACTGTTCGAACTGGCTCTCGTGGATTGACAGTCGGCGCTGGTGTCACGGCGAGTCACGGATCGGCCGCCCTGCGTCAGCAAGGCGGCCGATTTTTCCTGGAGAACCGAATGAGCATCGCCGCCCGAATGGCGCAGATCGAACCGTTCCATGTCATGGAATTGATGTCACGCGCCCAGGCACTCGAAGCCGAAGGAAGGTCCATCATCCACATGGAGGTCGGCGAACCCGACTTTGCGACTGCCGACCCGATTCTCGAAGTCGCCCGGCGCTTTCTCTCCGGCGGACACGTTCATTACACGGCGGCCCTCGGTCTGCAGCAACTGCGGGAAGCGATCAGCGGCTGGTACCGCACGCGCTACGGTCTCGAGGTTTCGCCGGCACGAATCGTGGTCACGGCCGGCGCCTCCGGTGCGCTGCTGCTCGCCCTCGGCGTACTGGTCAATCCAGGCGACGAATGGCTGCTGCCGGATCCCGGCTATCCCTGCAACAGGCATTTCGTGCGCCTGTTCGAAGGCCGGCCGCTGTCGCTCGCCGTGGAGGAAGCGGCGAACTACCAGCCCACCGCGGACCGGGTTGACGCCTCATGGACCGCAAACACGCGGGGGCTGCTGGTGGCTTCCCCCGCCAATCCTACGGGAACCATGCTCGACCACGACACCCTCGCGGCACTGGCGGAGATCGTCGCGGCGCGAGGCGGCACTCTGCTGGTCGACGAGATCTATCACGGGCTGACCTACGGAGTGGACGCCGGGTCGGCGCTGGCGATCAGCGACGACATCTTCGTCATCAACAGCTTCTCCAAATACTTCGGCATGACCGGCTGGCGCCTGGGCTGGCTCGTCGCCCCGCAGCGCTATGTACGCGAGATCGAGAAGCTCGCGCAGAACCTCTACATCGCGCCATCGACCGTCGCCCAGCATGCCGCGCTGGCGGCCTTCCAGCCGGAGACCCTGGCCATTCTCGAGGCGCGGCGCCACGAGTTTTCCCTGCGCAGGGATTTGCTGCTGCCCGGGCTGCGCGAACTCGGGTTCAAGATCGCGGCCGAGCCACGCGGTGCGTTCTACGTGTACGCCGACTGCAGCGAACTGGCGGATGACAGCTTCGCTCTCGGCCAGAGACTGCTGACCGAGGCAGGAGTGGCGGCGACGCCGGGGCTGGATTTCGGCAACAATGCGCCGCAACGCCACATGCGCTTTGCCTACACCATCGACCGTGCCCGGATCGCGGACGGCCTCGCCCGCATGGCGGCGTTCCTGAATTCCGGAAATCGGGGAATTGGAAAATAGATAAAAGAAAGCGCGTGCTGAGCTAACAGCACGCGCTTGCTATCCACTAGGCGCCGCGATCAGTCCCGCAGGACCAAGCGCAGCGCTGCTACCGTCAGGGACGGGAACCGGTGGGAAACGGCCAGGCCGCCGCTGGATTCAGCGAGGACTTGATGCCGGGTGCAGCTGCAGTCGAAGGTGCAGCAGCGGCAGCAGGCTTCGCGGCCGGCTTAGCAGCAGCCTTCTTCGGTGCGGCCTTCTTGGCAGCCGGCTTCGCAGCCGGCTTCGCAGCAGGCTTCTTGGCAGCCGGCTTCTTCGCAGCAGGCTTCTTCGCAGCAGGCTTTTTGGCAGCCGGCTTTTTAGCAGCAGGCTTCTTCGCAGCAGCCTTCTTCGGTGCAGCCTTCTTGGCAGCAGGCTTCTTCGCAGCAGCCTTCTTCGGTGCAGCCTTCTTCGGTGCAGCCTTCTTCGGTGCAGCCTTCTTCGCAGCAGGCTTCTTGGCGGCAACCTTCTTCGCGGCCGGCTTCTTGGCAGCGACTTTCTTCGGTGCAGCCTTCTTCGCAGCAGGCTTCTTCGCTGCCGGTTTCTTGGCAACAGCCTTCTTCGCAGCGGGCTTGGCAGCCGCCTTCTTTACAGCCGGCTTTTTAGCAGCCGGCTTCTTCGGGGCCGCAGACTTCTTAGCGGCGGGCTTAGCCGCAGCCTTCTTTGCGGCCGGCTTCTTGGCTTTCTTGGTATCAGCCATGTTGAACCTCCTTAACAAATTAACAGGAAAGAACCACCACTACTTTTTACTGCCACCCGTCTGGGCTAGCACGGATTATCCAACGCTCCGATGCAATCGAAAGCGACGAATTCCTCACGTTTATCCGCCTATCACTTCGTTTTGAAACTGCCGATGACAAACGCACAAGCAACCACACATCATATTTTGGCGAGCGCCTGAAGCGCGCCGGCCTTCTGCCGCACGGCGACAGCTACCTCGAGTCCAATCCGCGGGGTACCGGATCAGCAGCGCACCCGCGGTTGACGAACGATCGAGCCCGCAACCGAAAACTGCGCCAATGTCGCACTCACGTCGATGCAAGTTCGTATTGCGACTCACCTGCCGCCGGGATCCCGATGCGCGCAAGCGCCGGCCACGCAAAATGCCGCTCAGCGCAATTGCACGCCGGGCGGAGGCCTGGAGCAGGGGAAAGAATGAACTGCCGGAGATGGAATGCAGACGAAAGCCGGTGTCCGGATCAGATGAAGACGGTTGGGCTATCCGATTGATGTCGGCAAAGTCGGCGCCCAAGGCATCTTGCATTCAGATCTCCCGTCTTTGTGTTCATGAAGCCGGTGATGATCGGGACGCTATGGCAGCGTATCGTCCCTTCTGCACAACGACCTACTATATCTAGTAGGCCATCGACGATTCCGCACTAATTGTAGTGGTTGCCTTTTTTGACTGCAAGAGTTTTCTGCGGCGGCAATGCAAATCGACGTTGCAGCTTTGCGACAGTCATCTGTGCGCACCGCGTACGCGACTCCAGTCAAAGCATGGGCCGGGGTCCGTCTTGCGCCCCGGCGCAATATCGCTGTGGCCCACCACCGCCTCCAGCGAATAGTGGCGGCGCAGCTGAGCGAGCAACCGATTGAGGGTCCGATACTGGACGCCCTCGAAGGGGGAATGGTCGCAGCCCTCGAGCTCGATGCCGATGGAGAAGTCGTTGCAGTTCTCCCGCCCCAGCCAGTTCGAAACGCCGGCGTGCCATGCCCGCCGCGAGCACGGAACGAATTGGATCAGCTCGCCGTCACGGCGGACGAGGAAGTGGGCCGATACCCGCAAGGCGTGGATCTGACGAAAATACGGATGCGCTTCGGGATCGAGGCAATTGGTGAATAGCTGGACGATTCCCGGTCCGCCGAATTCGTCCGGCGGCAGACTGATCGCGTGGATGACGACCAGGCGCACCTTTGCATCCGCCGGCCGCTCATCGCAATTCGGCGACGGCACCCGCCGCGCTGCGGGCAGCCAGCCCGCGTCAAGCAAGGCCGCCTGTCCCTGCTTCACCTGCTTCACTCGTTCATTCCGAGCCGCGCCATGCGATAGCGCAGGGAGCGGAAGGTAACGCCGAGCAGCCTTGAAGCGGCGGTGCGATTGTTGTTCGACTGCTTGAGGGCATCAAGGATCGCCTGCCGTTCAACGTGGTCGAGATGGTCCTGCAGGGAACCGCCGGCCGCAGCGGCGGCCACACCGGGCAATTGGGCCGGCGCCAGATTCAGATCGGCCGCGTCGATGCGGTTGTCCGCCATCAAGGCCAGTGCTCGCTCCAGGACGTTTTCGAGCTCACGCACGTTGCCCGGAAAGGGATAGCTCTGCAAGGCTTCGAGAGCGGCCGCGGTCAGCGGGGGAGGGCTCAAACCGGCATCCCGTGCCAACCGGTCCAGGATATGCCGCGCCAGCATCGGAATGTCTTCGCGGCACTCCCGCAGGGCCGGCATCCGCAGTTCGATGACATTGAGCCGGTAGAACAGATCCTGACGGAACCTTCCCTGCTCGACCAGCAGCTTCAGGTCCTGGTGCGTGGCGCACATCACCCGCACATCGACGGTCTCCTCGCTGGTGGCGCCGACCTTGCGCACCCGCTTTTCCTGGATCGCGCGCAACAGCTTGACCTGCATGGTCAGCGGCAGTTCCGCCACCTCGTCGAGAAACAGCGTGCCGCCGTCGGCGACCTGGAAGAAGCCGTCACGATCATCGCTGGCGCCGGTAAACGCACCCTTGCGGTAGCCGAAAAACTCGCTCTCCATCAGATTTTCCGGAATCGCCCCGCAGTTCACCGGGACGAACGCGCGGCTTCGCCGTGCACCCAACGTATGGATCAGCCGCGCCGCCAGTTCCTTGCCGCTCCCCGACTCGCCGGTGATATGCACCGGCGCCTGACTCCGTGCCACGCGATCGATCAGTTCGCGCACCTGCTCGATGGCCGCCGACTCGCCAAGCAGTGCGCGCATGTCACCGGTGCCGCCCATGTCGCCCGTCGGATCGGAGCTGGGCAACTCCAGCGCCGACTTGACCATGCCGCGCAACTGTTCGAGCGAGACCGGCTTGGCGATGTAATCGAATGCACCTGCCTTGAGCGCAGATACGGCATTCTCTGCACTGCCGTGCGCAGTAATCACCGCCACCGGCAGGTCGGCCACGGTATCGGCAATATGACGGACCAGTTCCAGGCCCTCGCCGTCGGGCAGGCGCATGTCGGTCAGGCACAACTGGTAGCGTTGGCTGGCAAGCATGCGGCGCGCTTCGGCCAGGGAGCCGACGCAATCCGCCAGCAGGCCCATGCGCGCCAAGGTGAGATCGAGAAGTTCGCGGATATCCGCTTCGTCATCGACCACCAGCACGCGCTTGGCTTCGCCCCGACCCCGAGGACGACGTTCATTCTTCAGCGACATAGGACTCCTTCGGCGGAGATACGGAAATGGGCACCCGGCCGCTGATCCAGCAATTCGAGACGGGCACCGCTCGCCTCGCACAGTTCCCGTGCAATGTAGAGGCCCAGCCCCGTACCCGCGCCGTGTGTCGTAAAAAAGGGTTCGAACACCTGGTTGCGCTGTCCTTCATCGACCCCGGGACCGTCGTCGATGATGTGCAGTTCGACGCCGTTTGCGACGGCGGCGGCCCGGGCCTCCAATCGCACCGCCCCGTCTGCTGCACTGGCATGGCGCAGCGCATTTGCCAGCAGGTTCCACAGTACACGATAGAGGTGGCCCCGGTCGAAGCGCAGCTCGACATCGCCCTCTCCAATGTGGATACGCCTTGCGGCCGAGGCGTCGTGCAATGCCAATTCTTCCAGAAAGCCGGAAAGAAACACACGCCAGCGCAGCGTTTCCGGTTGCGCGCGATCGCGGCGCCCGAGTTCCAGCACCTCGGTCACCAGCCGATTGAGGCGCCGGGTATTGTCATGAATGATCCGGGCAAGGCGCTGATGCAGCGGATCGCTGTCCTCCTCGACCAGGAGCTCCGCCGCATGGCTGATGGCGGCCAGCGGATTGCGGATCTCGTGCGCCATGTTGGCTGTCAGGCGACCGAGCGCAGCGAGTTTCAGCTGCTGCGCCTGGGACTGTACCCGCTCCATGTCTTCCAGATAAATCAGCGCATGGCCGCCGGTCTCGGCCGCCGGCAAGTAGCGCACACGCAACAGGCGCCCGCCTTCCTGGCGCAAAATCTCCACCATTTCGACCGGCTGCGCGCTCCACGTCCGATAGCGGTCCGCCAGACCTCCGGAAAACGCTGCCAGGTCGGCGCCGTCCGATGCAGGAACGTCCAGCAGCGCCTCGGCACGGGGGTTGAGCAGTCGCACACGCCCCTCGCCATCGACCACCAGCACCCCGTCTTCCATGTCGCGAATGATCCGCTCGCTGATCCGCAACTGGTCATTGAGTTCCCGCCCCCGCTCCCGCGCCAGCGTTTCGTTGGCAACCAGTCGCCGGGCCAGGAGTTGGGCGATGATCGCCGTGCCGAAGAAGGCAATGCTGATGATTCCGGTGCGCACGAAGTCTCCAGGATCGCTTTCCATGGTCAA
>Ga0208395_100651_pt1 | contig 12117 bp, 13 predicted proteins | sample LakWasMet61_LOW9_2_FD_183893 | JGI IMG/M metagenome (GOLD analysis project Ga0208395, IMG submission 183893) | Freshwater sediment methanotrophic microbial communities from Lake Washington under simulated oxygen tension - Sediment Metagenome... | ecosystem: Environmental > Aquatic > Freshwater >...
GGAGCAGCGCAAGCTCTATGAGGCGCTCCACTCCTACTGGTCCGACCTGGCCGCGGCGTATGAGCGTTGCGTGCTGGATCACGAAGCGGGCGAATCCGGTGCGGCCCGCTTCACCGGCCATCTCGCACTTGCCATTGCGCGCGCCATTCGCGCCAGCGAACATGCGGAGCGGATGCGTCAGCTGCGCTATATCGGATCCGGGGCCGAACTCTGGGAATCGCCATGCCGGCTGTTCGCCTATGCCGAGAAACTCGAAGTCGATCAGGTCCCGGTCATCCTCTACGAGCGCGAAGTGCGTTCGACCGTTTGCGCCGAATTGCTGCGACTGGCGGGCATGAGCCTGGCCGCGCTGCACGAGCTGCCGCCGGAGCAGGTGGAGCTTGCCGGTCGCATAATCGAACGGTTTGCGGTCTCCTTTTCATGGTCGAGGGAGGCCTTGCCCGACTGCAATTTCGTGCTCGACCTTGCCGATGGCAAGCCGCCCCGGCAACGGCACTCCGACGAGGCCGCGTCACCGACGAAGCGCTACTTCGGCGGTGGACCGGCGCTGCGCAAGCTCGAGGAGATCGTGCAACTGGTCGAGAAGGATCTCCTCGCCGAGGAGGCCCGCTTCGGCGAGGAGTTTTCGCAGGCGCAGATCGTCAGCGTCATTCGCCACTTGCTCATCTACCTCGGGCAGGAGCCTCCGCAGCGCCGCTTCGCGCGGACGGCGGTGAGCGCCCCCGTCGAGATCGTCCATGGCTTTGCCTCGATCTCCCCGCGCGTGACGATACTGGATGCCGGATCGGGCGCGGTGATAGACGACGACCTGAACGTCGAGCAGCGCAAGCGCTCGAGCGTGCAGCTCGCGGCGGAAACCCCGGACTCGAAGCCGGAAACATGGACCATGTGCGACCGCAGCGAATGGGGACTCGGTGTCGAGATTCCGCAGCGTCCCGGCGCGTGGGCCGAGCCCGGAGTCCTTTGCGGAGTGCGCGACAGCGCGACTTCGCCGTGGTCGGTCGGCATCATCCGCAGCGTCGAAACCTCCGAATTCGGCCGCATGCATTGCGGCCTGTGGATCATGTCCAAGCGCCCGATCGCCACGCACCTGCGCGTGATCGGCGGCGAAACGCACAAGGCGGACAACTGGGAGACCTCGAGCGGCGGCTTCAAATACTCCTATCTGCGCGCGCTGTTGCTGCCGGACGGCGTCAAGGCCCACGACCGTCCGGTGATGCTGATCGAACGGCAAACCATCTGGATCGGCGAAATCTACGAAATCATGGCCGGGGAACATACCCGCCATGTCCGTCTGATGGAGCTGATCGAGGAAGGCGTCGACTACATGCGCGTCGGCTTCGCCTGGATGGCGCCGGCCGCGAGCTGAGCCGCCGTTACCTGCCCGCGAAGCGGAGTCCCAGGTACGCAGAGCACGCCGGCGCCGACTCTTGCGCGGCGCCGATGCCGGCCCGGCGTCACTGCATTTCGGGTATGCGCACGACCAGGCCGTCGAGTTCCGGGCCCAGCTTGAGCTGGCAGGCGAGGCGACTATTCGCTTGTCGCTGCGCGGCGGTGCCGGCCAGCATGGTTTCTTCGTCGGCGGCGGGCGGCGGCAGGGCGTGGGCGCTTTCGACGTAGACATGGCAGGTGGCGCAGGAGCAGAAGCCGCCGCAGGCGCCCTCGATGCCGCGCACGCCGTTGAAGGTCGCCACCTGCATGACGTTGGCTTCGCTTTCGGCGTCGACGCTTTGGCGGGTGCCGTCCTTGAGGATGAAAGTGACGGTGATCACGGCAAGGAATTCTCGTCCGCGGGGTATTCGTTGAGCCCGAGCCAATAGCGTCCGATCAGGCCCAGCGCCTCGGTGAACTTGTCGAAATCGACCGGCTTCCTGATGTAGCTGTTGGCGCCTGCGGCATAGGCTTCGCGAATGTCGCGCTGCTCGCGCGAGGTCGTCAGCACGACGACGGGCAGCAGCCGCGTCCTGGCGTCGGCGCGGATTCGCCGCACGACTTCGAGGCCGTCGATGCGCGGCAGCTTGAGATCCATCAGGATCAGCGCGGGCAGGACGCGGATGTCGCGTTCCGCGTGGGCGCCTGCGGCAAAAAGCCAGTCGAGTGCCTGGACGCCGTCGCGGGCGATGACCACCGGCAGCTCGATGCGATTCCTGGCGAGCGCGCGCAGGGTCAGCGCTTCGTCGTCGGCGTTGTCCTCGACCAGCAACAGTGGGCGGTCGCCGCTCACCGATGGACTCAGGCGAAGCGCTTGCCGGACGCCGGCAGGTCGTCGCGCGCGACGAGAAACACCTTGCCCTCGGCGTGCTCGGTGTCAAGCCAGACGGTCGGCAGCTCGGGAAAGGCATCGGTCACGAGGTCCTGGTTGTGGCCGACTTCGATGGCCAGCACGCCGCCCGGATTGAGGTGCCCGCGCGCCTCGGCGAGGATGCGACGCACCACGTCGAGGCCATCGGCGCCGGCGGCCAGCGCCAGTGCCGGCTCGTGGCGGTATTCGGCGGGCAGGGCCTCCATCGCCGCGGTCGTGACGTAGGGCGGATTGCAGAGGATCAGGTCGTAGCGCTTGCCCGGCACGGCCGCGAACAGGTCGGACTCGATCGCGTGCACCCGGTCCTCGAGTCCGTAATCGGCGATGTTGCGCCGTGCCACGGCCAGGGCGTCGGCCGAGACGTCGATCGCATCCACGCTGGCGTTGGGGAAGGCATGGGCCATCAGGATTGCCAGGCAACCCGAGCCGGTGCACAGGTCGAGCGCGGCGCCGACGGCGTCGGGGTCCTCGATCCAGGGCGCGAAGCCGTTCTCCAGCAGTTCGGCGAAGTAGGAGCGCGGCACGATGACGCGCTGATCGACGTAGAAACGGTAGGGCCCCAGCCAGGCTTCCTGCACCAGATAGGCGGTGGGCAGGCGGTGCATCACGCGCTGCTGCAGGTTGTTCAGCAGCGTCAGGCGCTCGCTGGTGGTGAGGCGGGCGTCGAGCCAGGGCTCGAGCGTGTCGCGGGGCAGGTGCAGGGTGGCGAGCACGAGCCAGACGGCTTCGTCCCAGGCGTTGTCCGTGCCGTGGCCGTAAGCCAGCCCGGCCTCGTTGAAGTGGCTGACCGCCCAGCGCAGCCAGTCGCGGACGGTGATCAGTTCATCGGTGGCGCTGTTGATCAATTTGACATCAACCGGTCGAAAGTGAGTTCGTAGATGCGCGCCAGCGGTTCCAGATCGGCCACGGCGATGCATTCGTCGACCTTGTGGATGCTGGCATTGACCGGGCCGAATTCCACCAGTTGCGGGCAGATGTCGGCGATGAAGCGGCCGTCGGAGGTGCCGCCGGTGGTCGAGAGTTCGGTGGCGATGCCGATTTCGTCGGCGACGGCGGTCTTCAACGCATCGCACAGGGCGCCGCGCGGCGTCAGGAAGGGCTTGGCGCCCAGAGTCCAGCGGATGTCGTATTCGAAGCCGTGGCGGTCGAGCAGGGCATGCACGCGTGACTGCAGGCCGTCCACCGTGCTGGCCGTCGAGAAGCGGAAGTTGAACATGATCTCGAAGCTGCCCGGCACGACGTTGTTGGCGCCGGTTCCGGCATGGGCATTGGAAATCTGGAAGCTGGTCGGCGGGAAATATTCGTTGCCGGCATCCCAGGTGGTGGCGGCGAGTTCCGCCAGCGCCGGCGCTGCCAGATGCACCGGGTTCTTCACCAGATGCGGATAGGCCACATGGCCCTGCACGCCCTTGATGCTGAGGCTGGCCGAGAGCGAGCCGCGGCGGCCGTTCTTCATCGTGTCGCCGAGGCGGCTCACGCAGGTCGGTTCGCCGACGATGCAGAAGTCGATGGTTTCACCGCGCGCCTTGAGCGCCTCGACCACGCGTACCGTACCATCCACGGCGTCGCCTTCCTCGTCGGAGGTGAGCAGCAGGGCCAGGGAGTCGGCGCTGGCGGGACGGCGAGCCACGAGCCGTGCCATGGCGACGACGCAGGCGGCGATCGAACTCTTCATGTCGGCCGCGCCGCGACCGTAAAGATGGCCGTCGCGCACGGCCGGTTCGAAGGGCGGCGAGGTCCATTGCTCGAGCGGGCCGGTCGGCACCACGTCGGTGTGGCCGGCGAAGCAGATCACGCGGCCGGACGTTCCGCGCCGTGCCCAGAGGTTCGAGACGCCGCCGGCATCGATGCGTTCGATGCGAAAGCCCAGCGGCTCCAGCCAGGAGGCGATCAGGTCGAGGCAGCCGGCATCCTCCGGGGTGACCGAAGGGCGGGCGATCAGCGCCCGCGCTTTCTGCAGCACCGGCATCAGGCGTCCATGTTCAGCTTGAAGTCGCTGAAGGAGCCGGGTGCGACCGATTTCGTGTAGTCGGGTGCGCCACCCTTGGCGACGTTCTCCGGCGCTTGCGCCGCCGGCGCTCCGGGTTCCCCGGCCCCCGCTGCGGCATTGTTGATCACCTGCTGCAGGTTGTTGGCGGAATCGGCATTGGCGAGCGCCTCTTCGAGCGAAATGGCGCCGCTCTTGTAGAGATGGAACAGGGCCTGCTCGAAGGTCTGGCTGCCCGGCACCATGCTGTTTTCCATGGCGTCCTTGATCTCGTTGAGGTCGCCCTTTTCGATCAGCTCGGCGATGTGGCGCGAGTTGAGCAGGATTTCCACGGCGGCGATGCGGCCGCCGCTCGGCGTCCTCACCAGGCGCTGGGAAACCACGCACTTCAGCGTCACGGCGAGGTCGGCCAGCAGCGACGGGCGGTTTTCCAGGGGATAGAAGCTGATGATGCGGCTCATCGCGTGGTAGCTGTTGTTGGCGTGCAGCGTCGCCATGCACAGGTGGCCGGACTGGGCGTAGGCGATGGCCTGGCTCATGGTGTCCTTGTCGCGGATTTCGCCGATGAAGATCACGTCCGGCGCCTGGCGCAGCGCGTTCTTCAGCGCGATCTGATAGGCCTTGGTGTCGGTGCCGACTTCGCGCTGGTTGACGATGGACTTCTTGTTCTTGAACAGGAACTCGAGCGGGTCCTCGAGGGTCAGGATGTGGCCCGAGGCGTTCTCGTTGCGGTGGTCGATCATCGAGGTCAGCGTGGTCGACTTGCCGGAGCCGGTGGCGCCGACCATCAGGATCAGCCCGCGCTTCTCCATGATCACGTCTTTCAGGATCGGCGGCAGGCCGAGGTCGTCGAACCTGGGAATGTCCACCGGAATGTAGCGTGCCACCAGGGCCGGCGTGCCGCGCTGATAGAAGCAGGAGAGACGAAAGACACCGACCTCCGGCGAAACGACGCGGGTCTGCAATTCCTTCTCGCGATCGAACTCCTCCATCTGCTCCGGGCTGAGGACTTCGCCGAGCAGGTTGCGCACCGCGGCGACATCGAGGACGGCCGGATTGATCGGCATCGAATTGCCCAGCAGCTTGATGGTGATCGGGGCGCCGACCGAGAGAAAAAGGTCCGAGGCCTTCTTGTCGGACATCAATTGAAACAGTCTCTGCATAGTGCCCATGGCGTTGTCTCCCTGCGCGTTTAGTCGCGAAGCAGTTCGTTGATGCCGGTCTTGGCCCGCGTCTGCGCATCCACCCGCTTGACGATGACGGCGCAGTAGAGGCTGTATTTGCCGTCCGCCGAGGGGAGATTGCCGCTGACCACCACCGAGCCTTCCGGAATGCGGCCGTAGATCACTTCGCCGGTCGCGCGATCATAGATCTTGGTGCTCTGGCCGATATACACGCCCATCGAGATCACGCAGTTGTCTTCGACGATCACCCCTTCCACGACTTCGGAGCGCGCGCCGACGAAACAGTTGTCGCCGATGATGGTCGGGTTGGCCTGCAGGGGCTCCAGCACGCCGCCGATGCCGACGCCGCCGGAAAGGTGCACGTTCTTGCCGATCTGCGCGCAGGAGCCCACCGTGGCCCAGGCATCGACCATCGTGCCCTCGTCGACGTAGGCGCCGATGTTCACGAAGCTGGGCATCAGCACCACGTTCTTGCCGATGAAGCTGCCGCGCCGGGCGACGGCCGGCGGCACCACGCGGAACCCGCCGGTCTGGAAGTCGTGGGCGGCATAGTGGGCGAACTTGTTCGGTACCTTGTCGAAGTAGCGCATCGGGCCGGCGTGCATCAGCGCGTTGTCCTCGAGGCGGAAGGACAGCAGCACGGCCTTCTTGATCCACTGATGCGTGGTCCACTGGCCGTCGATTTTTTCCGCGACGCGCAGCGCGCCGGAATCGAGTTCGCCCAGTACGTGCGCGACGGCATCGCCGATACGCGCCGGAGCCGCTCCGGGACTCAGGTTCGCGCGGTCTTCCCACGCCTGTTCGATGATCTGCTGGAGTTCGTTCATGGTTGATTCTTTCAGAGGGATAGACAGAAATCGTTGATGCGGCGCGCCGCCTCGAGGCATTCCTCGTGCGGCGCGACAAGGGCGATGCGGATGAAGTTGGCGCCGGGGTTGACGCCGCCGGATTCGCGCGCGAGATAGCTGCCGGGCAGGACCACGACATTCTTCTGCCGCAGCAGCTCGCGGGCGAAGGCGGTGTCGGCGATCGGCGTCCTGGCCCAGAGATAGAAGCCGGCATCCGGCATCCGGCAATCGAGGTGGTGGGCGACCATCGGCGTCACTTCATGGAACTTCTCGGCGTACATGCGGCGGTTGTCGCGGACGTGTGCCTCATCGTTCCACGCGGCAATGCTCGCCGCCTGCACCGCCGGATTCATGGCGCTGCCATGGTAGGTGCGGTAGAGCAGGAATTTCTTCAGGATCGCCGCATCGCCGGCGACGAAACCCGAGCGCAACCCCGGCACGTTGGAGCGCTTGGACAGGCTGGAAAAGGTCACCAGGTTGCGGAAATCGCCGCGTCCCAGTTGTGCGGCGGCCGTCAGTCCGCCCAGCGGCGGCTTGGCTTCATCGAAATAGATCTCCGAGTAGCACTCGTCGGAGGCGATGACGAAGCCGTGGCGGTCGGAAAGTTCGAACAAGGTCTTCCACGAGGCCAGGCTCATGACCTTGCCGGTCGGGTTGGCGGGCGAACACACATACACCAGCTGCACGTCGCGCCATGTGCTTTCCGGAAGCTCCGCCCAATCCATTTCGAAATGGTTGTGGGGCGTGGTGTTGAGATAGACCGGCTGCGCGCCGGCCAGCAGGGCGGCGCCCTCGTAGATCTGGTAGAACGGGTTGGGGCAGACCACTTTCGCACGGCCGCCGCTGCGGTCGACGACAGTCTGGGCGAAGGCGAACAGCGCTTCACGCGAACCATTGACCGGGATCACCTGTGTCGCCGCGTCCGGCGCCGGCACGGCATAGCGGCGCGCCACCCAGCCGGCGATCGCCTGGCGCAGGGCATCCGAGCCCTGCGTGGTCGGGTAATTGGCGAGCCCGGCGAGGTTGTCGGCCAGGGCACGCTGGATGAACGGCGGCGTCGCGTGCTGCGGCTCGCCGATCGACAGCTTGATCTCGCCGAGAATCGGCTCCGGCGACACGCCGGCAAACAGCTGGCGCAGCTTTTCGAACGGATAGGGCTGCAGGCGGGAGAGATCGGGATTCACGGGCGGGTCGGGGAAGGCAAAGAATCTCATTATACGAGAGGGCTCCCGCTCGTCGATGGCCGCGGAATTCCGGTACATTTGCGTTTCGGCAATGCGCAAGGAAGCAGGCATGGGACAAATGATCGATTTCAAGCGGCCCGACGGCAGCGCCTGTCGCGGCTATCTGGCGAGCGCGGGGCAGGGCCGCCCGGGCGTGGTGGTGATCCAGGAATGGTGGGGGCTCAACGACCAGATCTGCGGTGTTGCAGATCGCTTCGCCCGCGCCGGATACAACGCCCTGGCCCCGGACCTGTTCAAGGGCCGCGTCACGCAGGAGCCCGACGAGGCCAACCACCTGATGAACGGCCTCGATTTTCCCGGTGCCACGCATCAGGACATCCGCGGCGCCGTCGATCATCTGCGCGCGATGGGCGGCGACAGCGGCAAGGTCGCCGCGATGGGCTTCTGCATGGGCGGCGCGCTGGCCATCGCCGCGGCCGTGCATGTGCCGAATGTCGCCGCCGCCGTGTGCTTCTATGGCATTCCGCCGAAGGAATTCGCCGATCCCGCCGACATCCGCATTCCCTTCCAGGGGCATTTCGCCAGCAAGGACGACTGGTGCACGCCGGCGGCGGTCGACGCGCTCGAAGCCGCGATGCGCGCCAGGGGCGCGACGCCGGACCTGTATCGCTACGAAGCCGACCATGCCTTCTTCAACGAGCGGCGTGGCGAGGTCTACGATGCCGCCTGTGCCAACAAGGCATGGAGCCGCACGCTCGCATTCCTGGCCGGAGCTCTGGGTTGATCCATGCCGACACCTGAACTCACACCCGCCGACTGGGTGAATATCAGCCTCACCGAGGCGATGCTGGCGCGCGACGGCCCGCCGCTTTACGTTGCCGCCAAGCTTGGCTGCGTTGCAGCGGTTCGCGTGATGTGCGAGGCCGGAACCAACGTCGAAGTGCTGGGACCGAGGAAGGAAAGGCCCCTGCACGCAGCGGCGGCCGGCGGCCACGAGAGCATCGCGGCGACCCTGGTCAGCGCCGGCTGTCAGATCGATGCCCAGGACGAGGACGGCAACACGCCGTTGATCACGGCCATACTCAGCGGCCATGCCGCGCCGGTCGAACTGCTGCTGGCGGTTGGCGCCGACATCGAGATCGCGCGCGTGGACGGCCTCACGGCGGTCGATGCGGCGCAGCTGCCGGGCACGCCCAAGCTGATCTACGAACTGCTGATGCTCGGCCAGGAAGAGCCGGATTGAGGCCTTGCGGGCGCGGCATTCGCTGCGGCGGAACGCACCAATGAAGCTGTACCTTGCCGGTCCGGACCTGTTTCGTCCGGATGTTCTGGAATGGGCCGGGCGGGTCGCCGCGCTTTGCCGCCGCGAGGGCCATCAGGCCCTGATTCCCCTCGATGGAACGCGAACCGATGCAGGCGACATCTATCGCAACAATCTGCGGCTGATCGGGGAGGCCGATGCGGTGCTGGCCAACCTCAATCCGTTTCGCGGTTCGGAGCCGGATTCCGGAACCTGCGTCGAGATCGGCTACGCCCTGGCGCTCGGCAAGCGGGTGATCGGCTATGCCGAGACGCTCACGCCCCTGCGCCATCGCCTTCAGGCTGCGGGCCCCGGCGCGGATGGCTGCTACCGCGATGCGGCAGGCTGGACCGTGGAAAATTTCGGGCTGGCTCTGAACCTGATGCTGTCGGTGCCGTTGCAACTGGAGCAGGGCGGCATCGAAGCCGCGCTGCGAGCCGTGGGCCGCGCCGGTCCGGCTGATCAGCCCTAGCGGACGCGGACCGGCGGCGCCAGCCTGATTTCCGGCGCGATGCGCGTACTCTCGCCGTCGACGATCAGCCAGAGCTCAGCTTCCTGCAGCGTGCACTGCATCTGCATGCCGCGCTCGGCCAGGGCCGCCAGCGCCTGCGATTCCGCCGCTGCCAGATTGATGATGGTGAGATTGTCCTGCTTCTGCAGGGCCGCCTTGTTCTGCTGCCACCACATGTCGGCGACGCGGCCGCCGTAGGTCACCACCACGACCTGGCGGGCACGGCCGCAGGCGCGCCGGATGCGCCTTTCGTCGGGCAGGCCGACCTCGATCCAGAGCTCGATCGCGCCGGTCAGGTCCTTGCGCCACAGATCGGGCTCGTCTTCCGACGACAGCCCCTTGCCGAAGCTCAGGGCCGGATCGGCATACAGCGCGAATGCCAGCACCCGTGCCATCATGCGCTCGTCGGTTTCCGACGGATGCCGGGCGACGGTCAGCGCATGGGTCTGGTAGTAATTCCGGTCGAGGTCGGCTATCTGCAGCTCGACCTTGAAGATTGTTGATTTGAGGGCCATGGTACGTGGGCAAAGCGGCGCCACATTAGACTACAGATTGGCCGCCACGGAGGTAAGGAAATTGGCTGCATGCAGGATAGCGGTGATAGGCGTCGCCAGCGGCTACGGGGCCGGCGATCCGGCGTGTCAGGACGGATCGGAAGTGGTGCGCGCGCTGCGCTTCCTGTCCGACCTCGAAGCGGTGGACGACGGCCTCCACTGGGACGAGCCGGTGCGCGCGGCGCAACCCGTTCCAGACGATCCGATCGAGGTCGTGCAGGGGGTTGCCGCGCGGCTGGCCGACAGTGTCGGCCGGCACCTGGCGCAGGGCGACTTCCCGCTGGTGATCGGCGGCGACCATTCCTGTGCGATCGGCACCTGGTCGGGCGTCAAGCGCGCGCTCGGCGCGCCGGCGCGGCTCGGCCTGATCTGGATCGACGCCCACATGGACAGCCACACCGTGGCCACCAGCCAGACCCATCATGTCCACGGCATGCCGCTGGCCAGCCTGCTCGGACACGGCGATCCGCGCCTGACCGGCGTTGCCGGCGATGGCCCGAAGCTCCTGCCCGAAGATGTCTGCCTGATCGGGGTGCGCAGCTTCGAATCGGAGGAGGCCGCACTGTTGCGGCAACTCGGGGTGCGCGTCTATTTCATGCACGAGGTCCGGCAGCGCGGCTTGTCCGAGGTGTTCGCCGAGGCCTTGCGCCGCGTCTGCGAACACACGCAAGCCTATGGCATCAGCATCGACCTGGATGCGCTCGATCCCGCCGAGGGGCCGGGCGTCGGCACGCCGGTTCCCGGCGGCCTGCTGCGGGCGGACCTGACCGATGCGCTGGCGCTGGCGCACGGCGACGAAAGGCTGCTGGCGGTGGAAATCGTCGAATACAACCCCTATCTCGATGAGCACTTCGTCACCGCCCGTGCGATCCACGACCTGTGCCAGTCGCTGATCCCTTGAGGCCGGGCCGCCCGGGACGGGACGCTACTTCTTGATCGGCGTCGGCGTCGACGAATTTCCCTTCGCACCGCCAAACGGCAGGGCCGGCACGGCCGGCTTGGTCTTGTCCTTCTTGGGTTTCTTCTGTTCGCGATTGCTGCGCATTTGTCCCTTGGCCATTTGAGTTCTCCTGAAAGTGAAAGTTGGGGCTGCAAGCACAACCCTGCCGGCGCCGGTGGCACCCTGTCCGAAATCTGCCGGCATGGTCGCATTTAGGCGATTGGCCGCGGAAGATGGTACTCCCAATCGGGGCGCGGATATCGGGTCATCCTGCGGATGGTGCGGTGCCGAATTGACATTGCCTTTGGCGAGGCATAGAGTGAAATCGCCTTCGGTTGGAAGGGATCTTCGAGGGGGTACCTAGCGCTGAAAAAACGTCCGCGATGTAGCGTTTCACCCTTTGACCAGGAGTCTTCCGGGCTCCAGCCCTGATGGGCAGCGCCGATTTGAGCTACAGCTTGCGGGCGCATTACAAATGCCGCTAAAGAGTTAAGCGAAAAGCCCGTTCCGGCGGATATGCCGAATGGGCTTTTCGCCGTTTACGTCGGGCCGAAGACGTTCCGGGCCGGCCCGGTGAGTTCCCTCAGGAGCTGCAGGACAGCGCCGAGCAGCCCGCCTTGTGGCGTGCCCACTCGGGCCGGCGCGCTGCCAGATCCTCGTGTTGCGGCTGCTCGTCGTAGGGATGTTCGAGCACCGCGAGCAGGCGCTCGAGCACCGACGCATCGCCCCCGGCCAGCGCATCGATGGCCAGTTGTGCCAGATAGTTGCGCGCTACGTACTTGGGGTTGGTCCGGTTCATCCGTGCCCGTCGGGCCGCCGGGTCCTGTCCGTCGCGGCGCACGCGTTCGGCGTAGCGGCGCAGCCAATCGAGCAGGTGCCCGCCGTCGCCTTCGTCGTAGAAGGCGGCACGCAGCGGCGCCATCAGCGCCGCGTCATCCGCCGCGGCGACCGGCACCCCGGCGAGCCCGCGGAAAAACAACGTCATGTCGGTTTCGGCGCCATGCAGTGCGGCGACCAGGTCTTCCACCAGCGCGTCGTCGCCGTCGGCGAACTCGAGCAGGCCGAGCTTGTCGCCCATGATGCGCTGCGAGCATTCGCCATAGACCCGGCCGTAGGTGTCGATGCCGGCTTCCAGGTCGGCGCGGTCGGGAATCAGCGGCGACAGCGCGCCGGCGAGGCGCAGCAGGTTCCACTGCGCGATCTCCGGCTGGCGGCCGTAGCAGTAGCGGCGGCCGGTGGCGTCGGTGGTGTTCGGCGTCCAGCCCAGGTCGTAGCCTTCCAGCCAGCCGTAGGGGCCGTAATCGATG